>RCMZ01000643.1_pt1 | contig 15952 bp, 14 predicted proteins | sample 2041141 | NCBI WGS metagenome assembly RCMZ01 (sample SAMN09708263, study PRJNA481090) | Wastewater metagenome, whole genome shotgun sequencing project. | biome: sewage; isolation source: Davis station wastewater (DW) | place: Antarctica: Davis Station | collected 2010-03-01
ATGGCCCCCGCTGTTGTTGCAGGGCTTGATAAGGGAATGACCATTATCTGCGCCCTGCGCCTAACCGGGGACCATTTCTCGCGGCAACGTGGTTCGCGATGAAACGTCAACAGACCCGAAGGTAAGTCGTCCGCTTGCCTTCGCAAGACACATACCAAAGACCTATTGCCAGTGCTGGCGCGCTGCTGCAGGCAATCGGCGCCCGCAAAAACGGCGGGTTCACGCCAGCCCAGCCGTTGGAGTGGCGAGGCGCCGCCACTACCTGAACGCGCTGCTAGCGATCTGCCACCGGCACGGTCTCGACCGGCACCGCATCCGGCAAGGGCCGGCCGGGAAACCAGCGCTGGTGGATGCGGGCAAAGCTGCCATCGGCGTGCATGGCCTGCAGGCTGTCCTGCCAGCGGCGGACAATGGCCTCATCGGTCTGCAGGGAAAACGCCAGGTACGACTGATGCTGCATAAAGCACAGCTGACGCTTCACCGCGTTCACCTGCATGCCCTGCTGGGTGAGCATCTGCGGCAGGGACACGTCGCTGGCGACCAGCAGGTTGATACGCCGGTTCTGAAACATGGTCATCATCTTTTCCGGGCTGGTGACCGTAAAAATATTGTTCAGCCCCTGGCTGCTCAGGTATTCGTGGCTGTACCACTGCCGCGGCACCGCCAGGCGGCCATCGCGAGCGGCATCGGCCAGGCTGTTGATGCGCAGGGGCGAGTCTTGGTGCGAGTAGAAACAGGTGCGCGACTGCACCAGCGGCCCGACCCACTGGAACAGCGCTTCACGCGCGGCACCACGGACGGTGGCAAACAGCCCGACATTGGCCAGGCTCTTGGCTTGGTTATAACCGCGGGTCCAGGGCGCCAATTCGATGCGCGCGCTATCGCCGCTGCGGGCCTGCAGCGCGCGCACCACCTCGACCACGAAGCCGGCCGGCTGGCCAGCCTGGCTGTAGTTCAGCGGCGGATTCTCTTCGGTGTACAGCAGCAACTCGGCCGCCTGCAGCGGCAAGGCCAGCCACGCACAGGACGACAACAGCAAACATCTCGACAACATCATTGCAGGCTCCTGCGTCTGCGCCGCTACCGGTCAATTCCCAGAGTCTAAAGAGGGCCATTTTCCCCGACAGGCCCTGGGCTGGCACCGTCTATCAGCAGCCACGCGCTAGCAACTGACGAATGGTGATCCGCGACCACGACAGCGCGCCTGACAAACGACAATTGGCCAAGCACCCGACGACGCTCTCGCATACACTGCGCGGCCGTTTTTTCCGGATCATCTGCTGTATGAGCCTCACGCTTCCCGCTAATGCCCTGGGTATCGACTTCGGCACCTCCAACTCCACCGTCGGCTGGCTGCGCCCTGAGGCGCCGACCTTGCTGCCCCTGGAGGACGACAAGATCACCCTGCCGTCGGTGCTGTTCTTCAACTTCGAGGAGCGCCGCCCGGTGTTCGGCCGCCTGGCCCTGCACGAGTACCTGGAGGGTTACGAAGGCCGGCTGATGCGTTCGCTGAAAAGCCTGCTGGGCTCCAAGCTGCTGAAGAGCGAAACCACCGTGCTCGGCAGCGCCGTGCCCTTCAAGCAGATCCTCGGTCTGTTTATTGCCGAACTGAAACAGCGCGCCGAGGTGATTGCCGAGCGGCCATTCGAGCAGGTGGTGCTGGGCCGCCCGGTGTTTTTCGTCGACGATGACGAGAAGGCCGACAAGGAAGCCGCCGACACCCTCGAAGGCGTGGCTAAGAGCATCGGTTTCAAGGACGTGTCGTTCCAGTACGAACCCATTGCCGCAGCCTTCGACTACGAAAGCACCATCAGCAAGGAAGAGCTGGTGCTGATCGTCGACATCGGCGGCGGTACCTCGGACTTCTCGCTGATCCGCCTGGCGCCCGAGCGGCACATGGTCGCCGAACGCCATGACGACATCCTCGCCACCGGCGGCGTGCACATCGGCGGTACCGACTTCGACAAGCAGCTCAGCCTGCAAGCGGTGATGCCGCTGTTCGGCTACGGCAGCCGGATGAAAAGCGACGCGCCAATGCCCACCAGCGTGCACCTCAACCTGGCCACCTGGCACACCATCAACGCGGTGTACGCGCAGAAATCCCAGCTGGCGCTGAAGAGCATGCGCTACGACATCCTCGACCCGACCGGCATCGACCGTCTGCTCAAGCTGATCGAACAGCGCGCCGGGCACTGGCTGGCCATGCAGGTTGAAGACAGCAAGATCGCCCTCAGCGAAACCGAACGCCTGCACCTGTCCCTGGAGCGCATCGAAGCGGAGCTGGGTGTCGAACTGACCCGCGCTGGCTTCAACGCCGCCATCGGCAACCTGCTGGAGCGTGTGCGTGGCAGCGTCACCCAGTTGCTGGGCAACGCCGGGGTCAGCGTCGAGCAGGTCGATACGGTGTTCTTCACCGGTGGTTCCAGCGGCATCCCGGCCCTGCGCCAGCAGATCGCCGCCCTGCTGCCCAATGCCCGGCATGTGGAAGGCAATGTGTTCGGTAGCATCGGCAGTGGTCTGGCGATTGAAGCGAAGAAGCGCTACGGCTAGTGCCCTTTGCTGACGAGGCCGCCATTAGCTTTTGCATGCTCAGCGCCTACTGGTTTCGCCCTTACGGCGAGTTACTTTCTCTTTGCTTGCGCGAAAGAGAAAGTAACCAAAGAGAAAGCGCACCCGGCATCCGGGTTTCGCTGCGCGAAACTTCCCTCGCTACGGCACTGTTCCGAGGGTCGTCACGGTGGGCCATCCCTGGCCCATCGCTCCTCATTTGGCATCCCTGCCAAATGCCCCTCTACGCAGCACCTCCACTCGGCCTCCTGACGGGACCGGGGACCGAGGCGCCTGAGAAATTTGTAGGAGCGGTCTTGACCGCGAAGACCGGCAAATACAATTCCAAAATGCTTTAGCCCTCGGCGCGCGTTACCCGACAGGCTTAAATGCTAGGATTGCCGCCAGCCACAGCGGACCTGCCCGATGACAGCACTGCAACAACCTCCGGCCCTGCCTCACCCTGCCCCGCGCGCCTTGCTGGCTCAGCTGGGGGCGGCGTTGTTGGTGCTGGGGCTGATGCTGATCGCCCAACAGCTGTTCGCTTATCGCCCCAGCCTGCTCGGCGCCGGGTTGCTGCAAGGGTTACTGGCGGCCTTGCTCGGCCAGCGCCTGGGCCTGTCGTCCTGGTGGCTGCCGATCAACCTGCTGTTCGTTCCTGCCCTGCTCGTCCTCAATGGTCAACAGTTGCCGCCGCTGCTGTTGCTCGGCGCCTTTGTGCTGCTGTTGCTGCTCAACTGGAACAGCCTGCGTGAGCGGGTGCCGCTGTACCTGAGCGGGCAAAAAACCATCGCCGAGCTGGCAACCCTGCTGCAACCACTGCCGGCCAATTTGCGCTTTATCGACCTCGGCTGCGGCCTGGCTGGCAGTCTGTATCAACTGTCGCGGCGTTACCCGCAGGCGTACTTTGTCGGGGTGGAAACCGCACCGCTGGTGTTCCTCCTGGCCTGGTTGCGCTGCCTGCTGCGACCCAATTGCCAGATCCACTACCGCAACCTCTGGCAGCAACCGCTGGACGGTTTTGACGTGGTCTATTGCTTCCTCTCGCCGGCGCCGATGCCGCGTTTGTGGGCCAAGGCGCGCAGCGAAATGAGCCCAGGCGCGCTGCTGATCAGCAACAGCTTCGCGATTCCCGACGTAGCGCCCGATCAGCTGGTTGAGCTGCACGACTGGCGTTCGTCGCGGCTGTTAATCTGGCGCCTGTAATCCCATCCTGCGGAGCGCACCATGTCCCCTCTACGCGTCAGCCTTGGCCTGTTTAGCGTAATCAGCCTGAGCGCCTGCGGCCTGGGCGAAACCGCAGCCAGCGCCAGCCTGCAAGCCAAGCAAGCGCAACAACTGCAAGAGCAGGCCAAACAGCTGCAAGAGCAGATCAACCAGGCCAATGCGTTGAATCAGCAACGCCTGCAACAAGAGCTGGCCAACCCGCAGTAAGCAGGAGGCACTCATGGACACGGCAACCTTACTCAGCGGCCTGTTGTTCAGCTCGATTGGCGTCGGCTATCTCATTTACGGCAAGAAGCAACAACGCCAGGCCGCGTTCTTCAGCGGCCTGGCGTTGTTGGGGTATTCCTATCTGCTCAGCGATCTGTGGCTGATCTGGATAATCGGCCTGGCGCTGCTGGCCGTGCCGATCATCTGGAAAAACTAGCGGCATTCAGTGGCTGATCATCCACGGTCGGCCGCTCATCTTGCCCTTCATCGCATGGGGGTTAGCTTTGCTCGGCGCCAGCGGTTTGCTCGGCCCGCAGCAGCTGCAACCACTGGGGTGTTTGCGTTTGCTGGCGTACTCCTCGACCGTCTGTGGCGCGTTGGCACTGCGCTCGTTGGCAGCATGGGCGCGGCGCTGGCTGCCGGCCATGGTCGCCAGGCCGGGCGCAGAAAGAATCACCCGCTGGCTGACGCCACCGCAGTAAGGACAGGCGCAGGCCTGGTCGCGATCGGCCATGGGCCGCAGCTGGGTGAAGTCGCCACAGTCGGCGCAGTCATATTCATAGATGGGCATGCTGTCTTCCTCTGTCGGCGTAGGTTGGGTTGAGCGCAGCGAAGCCCAACGGTGAGTGACGCTGCTCGTTGGGCTTCGTCGCCTCGCTCCTCAACCCAACCTACGTCATGGGTTCCCGCTTACTTGTCGTAGGCGATGGGCAGGTCGATGCTGCCGTCGAGGAACTTGGTCGGGCCGTTGGCATTGGGGTTGATGTCGAAGTCGAAGATCTCCGTCGGCAACCACAAGGTGGCGCAGGCGTTGGGGATGTCGACGACGCCGCTGATATGCCCCTGCACCGGCGCCGAGCCGAGCAGCGCATAGCCCTGGGCCGGCGAGTAGCCGAACTTGGTCAGGTAGTTGATGGCATTCAGGCAGGCCTGCTTGTAGGCGATGTTGACGTCCAGGTAGTGCTGCTTGCCGGCCTCGTCTACCGAGATGCCTTCGAAGATCAGGTAGTTCTTGTAGTTGGGGGTGATGGGGCTGGGTTTGAACACCGGGTTTTTGATCCCGTACTTGGCCATGCCGCCTTTGATCAGCTCGACCTTCATGTGCACCCAGCCGGCCATTTCGATGGCGCCGCAGAAGGTAATTTCGCCATCGCCCTGGCTGAAGTGCAGGTCACCCACCGAGAGGCCGGCGCCGTTCACATACACCGGGAAGAAGATCTTCGAGCCGCGGGACAAATCCTTGATATCGCAGTTACCGCCATGCTCACGCGGTGGCACGGTGCGCGCGCCGGTCAGCGCGGCCAAGTCGCGGGCCTCGCCCTTCATCTTGCCCATGTGGGCGGTCGGCGCCATCGGTGCGTTGGCCAGGGGCGGCACGCGGGTCGGGTTGGTGTCGATCAGCTCCTGCTCGCGCTTGTTCCAGTCGGCCAGCATCTTGTGGTCCGGCAGACAGCCGATCAGACCGGGGTGGATCAACCCGGCGAAGTTCACCCCAGGAATGTGCCGACTGCTGGTGAACATGCCTTTGAAGTCCCAGATGGCCTTCTGCGCCAGCGGGAAGTGATCGGTAAGAAAGCCGCCGCCGTTCTGCTTGGAGAAGAAACCGTTGAAGCCCCACTGCGACTCAGCCTTGGCGCCGATGTCGAGCAGGTCGACCACCAGCAGGTCACCGGGCTCGGCGCCGTGCACGCCAACCGGGCCGGACAGGTAGTGCACGGTGGAGAGGTCAACGTCGCGCACGTCGCTGGCGTCGTCGTTGTTCTTGATCGCGCCGGCGGTCCAGTCGTAGGTTTCGAGGATGAAATCGTCGCCCGGCTTGACCCAGCAGGCCATCGGAATGTCCGGGTGCCAACGGTTGTGAATCTGCTCGTTTTCGGTGGCGGCCTGGTTGAGGTCGACCTTGATCAGGGTATCGGTCATGACAAAGCTCCTGGGACCATTGAGGGAGACTTGGCGCCACGGCGCCGGAGTACGGAGCTAGTCTTGAACGATGTCCGGCGGGAGGAAATACGCTGAATGACGTATGCCGGAAACTCAGTAATGGCGGGGCTTGCGGCTGTTTTCAGGTGGCACGAAAAAGCGGCCGGCGCATAAACAACACGCCAGCCGTAAAACAGGAAAATGATGCCGTAGGTTGGGTTAATGAGCGCAGCGAAGAAGCCCAACGGGCCCACCTTTCAGCAGCCTCCTGGGATCGCCGTTGGGCTTCGTACCTCAACCCAACCTACCGCGCCGTGCTACACCGACAAATAGCGACTGATGCTCGCCTCGTCGACCTTGTCGCGGCTCTCCTCGACCACGAACTTGCCCTTCTCGATCACCAGGAAGCGGTCGGCGATTTCCATGGTGAACGACAGCACCTGCTCGGACACCACGATGGTCAGGTCACGCAGGTTGCGGATCTCTTTCAGGGTGCGCGCCAGGTCCTTGATGATCGACGGCTGAATGCCCTCGGTGGGTTCATCGAGCAGCAGCACCTTGGGGTTGGTCGCCAGGGCGCGGGCAATCGCCAGCTGTTGTTGCTGACCGCCGGAGAGGTTGCCGCCCTTGCGCGCACGCATGTCGAACAGCACCGGGAACAGCGCGTAAAGGTCTTCCGGCACCTGGCCACGGGCCGACGCCGGCAGGCCGGTCTGGATATTTTCCAGCACGCTCATGCTCGGAAAAATCATCCGCCCCTGGGGCACATAGGCGATGCCACTGGCCACCCGCTGGTGGGTTTCCAGCTTGGACACATCGCAGCCGTCGACACTGATCTGCCCGCCCCATTGCGGCAGGATGCCCATCAGGCTTTTGAACAAGGTGGTCTTGCCCATGCCGTTACGGCCCATCACCGCGACGATCTCGCGCTTGGCCACGTTGAGGTTGAGGTCATGCAGAATCTGACTCTGGCCATAGCCGGAGGCGAGGTTGGAAATCGTGAACATGGCGTCGCTCCTTAATGGCCCAGATACACTTCGATGACCTTGGGATTGCTCTGCACCGACTCCATGCTGCCCTCGGCCAGCACCTTGCCCTGGTGCAGCACCGTGACTTTGTGGGCGATGCTTTTTACAAACTCCATATCGTGCTCGATCACCAGCACCGAACGGCCCTGGCTGATGCGCCGGAGCAGGTCGGCGGTCTGTACCCGCTCGTTGACGCTCATACCGGCCACCGGCTCGTCGAGCATCAGCAGCGCCGGGTCTTGCATCAGCAGCATGCCGATCTCCAGCCACTGCTTCTGGCCGTGGGACAGCAAGTCGGCCTGTTGCTGTAGCAGGTCGCCGAGAAAGATCTCCGCCGCCACTTCCTCAACCCGTGCAACGACCTCGGCGGTGCGCTGAAAAAACAGCGCGCCGAACACGTTGCGGCCCTTGGGAAAGGACATTTCCAGGTTCTCGAACACCGTCAGGTTTTCGTAGATCGAGGGGTTCTGGAACTTGCGCCCGACGCCGGCACGGACGATGTCGAACTCGCGCATCTTGGTCAGCTCCCGGCCCTCGAACTGGATGCTGCCGGTGGTGGATTTGGTCTTGCCGCAAATCAGGTCGAGCACCGTGGTCTTGCCGGCGCCGTTGGGGCCGATCACCACGCGCACTTCATTGCGGTCGATATACAGGTTGAGGTCATCGACTGCCTTGAAGCCGTCGAAGGAAACGGTCAGGCCCTCAATGGCCAGCACCGGTTTGGGCATCTGAAAACCTGTGGCAGTCATAGGGTGGTCTCCAGTTGTTTGGCTTCAGGGGCAGGCGCTGGGGCCGGGCTAACAGCCGCAACCGGCGCGACCGACTTGCGCTCAAACCGTTGCAGCAACTTCTCCAGGTGCTTACGCCCGTGGCTTTCCCAGACGCCGGCCAGGCCGTTGGGGAAGTACATGACCACGGCGATAAACAGGCCACCCATCAGGTACAGCCACAGCTCGGGGAAGGTCTCGGAAAAGTAGGTCTTGCCGTAGTTGACCAGCAGCGCGCCATACACCGCGCCGAGCAGCGACATGCGCCCACCGACCGCCGCAAAGATGACCATCTCGATCGACGGCACGATGCCGACGAAGCTCGGCGACATAAAGCCCACCTGCAGGCTGAACATGGCCCCGCCGATGGCCGAGAACGCCGCTGCTACGCAGTAGACGAAGATCTTGAAGCTGGCCACGTCGTAGCCGGAAAAGCGCACCCGCTCTTCCTTGTCGCGCATGGCCATCAGCAGGCGGCCAAGCTTGGACGAGAGGATAAAGCGGCCAAGCAGGATGCAGCCGAACAACAGGAAGGCGTTGATGAAGTAGAGGATCATCTTCGAGCTGTCGTCGCGGATGTCCCAACCCAGCAAGGTCTTCAGGTCGGTGATGCCGTTCACCCCGCCAGTCAGGCCTTGCTGGCCGATGATCAGCACGGTGAGGATCAGCGCAATCGCCTGAGTGACGATAGAGAAGTACACGTCGCCGACCCGGCGTTTGAACATCGCCACACCGATGATCAGGGCCAGGATCACCGGCACCGCAATCACCGCCAGCAGGGTGAAGCTGAAGCTGTGGAACGGCTGCCAGAGCAGCGGCAGTTCGGTGATCTGGTTCCAGTCCATAAAATCCGGAATACCAGGGGTGGACTGAATCTTGGTGCTTTCCGGGTCGGAGGCTTCAAGCTTGAGAAACATCGCCATGCAGTAGCCGCCGAGGCCAAAGAACACCCCCTGGCCAAGGCTGAGAATGCCGCCATAGCCCCAGCACAGCACCAGCCCCACCGCGACGAAGGCGTAGGTCAGGTACTTGCCGACCATGTTCAGGCGAAAGGCATCCAGCGCCAGCGGGAACACCACCAGGATCAGCACGGCCAGCACCAGCAGGCCAATCGCACCCTGCTTGCCGCCGATAAATTTATTCAGTGTCGGGTTCATCAGCCGTCCCCTTACTTACGCACTTTGATGGAGAACAACCCTTGCGGGCGCAGCATCAGGATCACAATCACTGTCGACAGCGTCAGCACCTTGGCCATTGAGCCGCTCATGAAGAATTCCGAGATCGACTGTGTCTGGGCAATCGCAAAGGCCGAGGCAATGGTGCCGAACAAACTCGACGCGCCGCCGAACACCACCACCAGGAAGGTGTCGACGATGTACAGCGAGCCGGCCGTCGGCCCGGTGGAGCCGATGGTGGTGAACGCCGCACCGGCCACACCGGCCACGCCACAGCCAAGGGCGAAGGTCATGCGGTCGACCTGCTTGGTGTTGATCCCCACGGCACGGCTCATCACCCGGTTCTGCATGGTGGCGCGCACCTGCAAGCCCCAGCGCGAGCGGTAAAGCATGAGGAAGATGGTCGAGGTGAGGACAAAGGTCAGGGCCATCACGAACAGGCCGTTAAGGGGGATGTCGACGTTTTCGCTGGGGTTCCACGAACCCATCAGCCAATCCGGCAAGGTGGCGCTGACTTCCCGTGCACCGAAGATCGAACGGAACGCCTGCTGCATCACCAACGACAAGCCCCAGGTCGCCAGCAAGGTGTCCAGCGGTCGCTGGTACAGCTTGCTGATCATCGCCCATTCGGCGAGCCAGCCAATCGCCCCGGCAATCAGGAACGACAGGACAATGGCGAGAAAAAAGTAGTACGGCTGGAAACCGGGCGCGTAGTGCTCGGTCAAGCTCGACAGCACGTAGGTGGTGTAGGCACCAATGGTGAGGAACTCACCGTGGGCCATGTTGATCACGCCCATCTGGCCGAAAATAATCGCCAGCCCCAACGCCATCAGCAGCAACACGCAGAACACGGACAGACCGTTGAAACCCTGCATGGCCGCGATGGCACCAAATTCCGATAGCCATTCCATGATGCTGCTCTCCTGGCGAGAGGAAGGTTTAAAACCCCCGCGACCAAGGCTGGCCGCAGGGGATGGTAGGGTCTGTTAACGCTTCACTCGCGGCCGCGCCGGAGCCAGTTTTTGCGCGAGGCAAGGCGCGAGGAGCGCGATTTGGTTGTTCCAAATAAGCGACGAGTAACGCCGCCTCGCACAAAAACTGGCCCGGCCCTTCGGGTTGCGCGCGAAATGGACCCCCGCTGTTGTTGCAGGACTTGATAAGGGAATAACCATTACCTGCGTCCTGCGCCTAACCGGGGGCCATTTCTCGCGGCAACGCGGTTCGCGATGAAGCGTCAACAGACCCTATTGGTTACTGGTAGCCTTTAGGGAACGGGTTCGGCTCGATCAGGCCCGACTCGTACACCACTTTGAATTGACCGGTTGGCAGCACTTCGCCGATGCGGGTCTTGCTCCACAGGTGATGGTTGTCGTGGACTTTGACGTAGCCTTCAGGGGCGGTGTTCAGCTCGATGCCAGGGGAAGCGGCAACCACTTTGTCGACGTCAAAGCTGCCGGCTTTTTCCACCGCGGCTTTCCACAACCATGGGCCGAGGTAGGCGGCCTGGGTCACGTCGCCGATCACCGAGTCTTGGCCGTACTTGGCTTTGAAGGCTTCAACGAAGGCTTTGTTGTTGGGGTTGTCGAGGCTCTGGAAGTACTTCATCGAGGCGTAGAAACCTTCCATGTTCTCGCCACCAATGCCGAGCAATTCATCCTCGGTCACCGACAGGGTCAGCAGGTTTTGTTTCTTCGAGGTCACACCGGCGGCTTTCATCTGCTTGTAGAAGGCCACGTTGGAACCACCGACCACAGCGGTGAACACCACGTCAGGCTTTTTCAGTTTGACCTTATTGATCAGCGAGCCGAACTGGGTGTTGCCCAGCGGGTAGTAGTCCTCGCCCACCACCTTGCCGCCGAGCACGTTTTCAATGTGCTTGCGGGCGATTTTCATCGAGGTGCGTGGCCAGATGTAGTCCGAGCCGATCAGGTAGAAGCTCTTGGCGCCCTTCTCTTTGGCGATCCAGTCGAGGCCGGCCAGAATCTGCTGGGTGGCTTCCTGGCCGGTGTAGATGACGTTCTTCGACTGCTCCAAACCCTCGTAGAAGGTCGGGTAGTAGAGCAGGCCGTTTTCCTTCTCGAACACCGGCAGCACCGCTTTGCGCGAGGCCGAGGTCCAGCAACCGAACACGGTGGCAACCTTGTCACCGACCAGCAGTTTTTTCGCTTTCTCGGCGAAGGTTGGCCAATCGGAGGCGCCGTCTTCCTGGATCACCTTGATCTGCCGACCGAGGATGCCGCCGCTGGCGTTGATCTGCTCGATGGCCAGGCGCTCGGCCTGGATCGAACCGGTTTCTGAGATGGCCATGGTGCCGGTGGCCGAGTGCAGCTGGCCGACCGTCACTTCGGTATCAGTAATAGCCAGGCCGGTGGTGTTGGCCGCGTCCGCCAGTACGCTCTGACTGAACACACTGGCCGCCAGCAACGAGAGTGCCGCGGCACCTAGCGCCAGCCGGCGGGGAAGTAAGCGTTTCGCACCCGTCAGTTGTGAATCCATGGTCTTGCTCCTCTGCTGGTTATCCTCACCGGCGGCCCTGATGGGTGCGGATCGGCTTCGCAGCAAGGATGCGTTTGCCCCGGGCGCCGGGGTATACGCAGATTGACGTAACGGCATACGTCATCTGACGTACCGATGTGCGCACCAGCTTGGGGCGCGGCACACCCATCGCCAGCCCGAGAACTGGCGCTAACCCGCGCCACTGTAGGCGTCCAGTTTGGGGCATGGATGTTGCAGCGCGCCTTGCATCTACTCGCCAGGATCGCCTTCATGCTGAGCAACGGCACGCAACGGATTGCCAAGATCCGCCGCGACTACAACCGCTGGGTCGCCGACGAGACCTTGGAAGATTACGCCCTGCGTTTCACCCCCAAGTCGTTTCGCAAGTGGTCGGAGCTGCGCATCGCCAACACCGCCCTGGGCGCCGTGTCGTTCCTGGCCCTGGAGGCCATCGGCGGTGCCCTGGCCCTGAGCTATGGCTTCACCAATACCCTGTGGGCGATTCTGACGGTGAGCCTGATCATCTTCCTCACCGGCCTGCCCATCAGTTACTACGCCGCGCGCTACGGCGTGGACATGGACCTGCTGACCCGCGGCGCCGGCTTTGGCTATATCGGCTCGACCATCACCTCGCTGATCTACGCCAGTTTCACCTTCCTGTTCTTTGCCCTCGAAGCGGCAATCATGGCCCTGGCCCTGGAGCTGTATTTCGAGATTCCGCTGGCGCTGGCCTATGTGCTTTGTTCGATCCTGATCATTCCCCTGGTGACCTATGGCATCACCCTGATCAATCGCCTGCAGGTCTGGAGCCAGCCGGTGTGGCTGCTGTTGCTGTTGCTGCCGTATGTGTTTGTGATCATCAAGAACCCCCAGGTCCTCAGCGACCTGCCCAGCTTTGCCGGCCGCGAAGGCGAAGGTGGCAGCTTCGACCTGCTGTCGTTCGGCGCCGCCTGCACCGTGGCCCTGGCGCTGGTGACGCAGATTGGCGAACAGGTCGACTACCTGCGCTTTCTGCCGGAAAAAACCCGCGCCAACCGCAAGCGCTGGTGGGCGGCGATGCTGATGGCCGGCCCTGGCTGGATCATCCCTGGCGCGTTGAAAATGCTCGGCGGCGCCTTCCTGGCGTTTCTCGCCCTGCAGCACGAAATCCCCATGGAGCGTGCCGCCGAACCCACGCAGATGTACCTGGTGGCCTACAGCTATGTGTTCTCCTCGCCGGAATGGGCGCTGGGGGCGATGGTCCTGTTCGTCATCGTCTCGCAGGTCAAAATCAACCTGACCAACGCCTACGCCGGCTCCCTGGCCTGGTCGAATTTCTTTGCCCGCGTCACCCACAGCCATCCGGGCCGCGTGGTGTGGCTGGTGTTCAACGTCGCCATCGCCCTGATGCTGATGGAGCTGGGGGTGTTCGATGTGATCGAACAGGTTCTCGGCCTGTACGCCAATATCGCCATCGCCTGGATCGGCGCCCTGGTGGCCGACCTGGTGATCAACAAACCCCTGGGCCTGTCGCCCTCCTATATCGAGTTCAAGCGCGCGCACCTGTACGACATCAACCCGGTGGGCGTTGGCGCCATGCTCAGCGCCTCGCTGCTGTCGGTGCTGGCCCACGGCGGGCTGTTCGGCGAACTGGCCCAGGCCGCCTCGCCGCTGGTCGCCCTCGGTTCGGCGCTGCTCATTGCTCCGCTGTTGGCCGTACTCACCCGCGGGCGGTTCTACATCGCCCGGCAGAGTCCGAGCGAGCTGCTCTACCCACATATGCAGCAGAAAAAGATTGCCTGCGTGCTGTGCAGCAATGGCTTTGAGCTGGAAGACATGGCCTTCTGCCCTGCCTACGGCGCACCAATCTGCTCGCTGTGTTGTTCGCTGGATGCGCGCTGCAACGACCTGTGCAAGCCACGGGCGCGACTGGCCGAGCAGTTCGACGACCTGGTTCGCTGGCTGCTGCCCAACGCCAGCATCCCGCGCCTACACACCCGCCTGGCCCATTACCTGGGAGTACTGACGGTGATCGTCAGCCTGTTGTTCTGCGCCTTCGCGCTGATCTACAGCCAGGTTGCCCAGGGCCTCGGCGAGAATGCCGGTGATGCGGTGCAGACCTTGTACCTGGCGTTTCTCAAGGCCTTTCTGACCCTCTCGATGTTCGCCGCCCTGCTCGCTTGGTGGATTGTCCTGACCCGCGAAAGCCGGCACGTGGCGCAGGAGGAATCGAGCCGCCAGACCCATCTGCTGATGCAGGAAATCGAAGCGCACCAACGCACCGACGAGGAGCTGCAAAAAGCCAAGGAAGCCTCCGAAGCCGCCAACGCGGCCAAGAGCCGCTACGTCACCGGCCTGTCCCACGAGCTGCGCACGCCGCTCAACAGCATGCTCGGCTACACCCAGATTCTGCAGCGCGATGCCGCCACCCCACCACAACAGCAGGACGCCCTGGCGACCATTCTGCGCAGCGGCTCGCACCTGCTGTCGCTGATCGACGGCCTGCTCGACGTGGCCAAGATCGAGGTCGGCAAGCTCAATCTGGAGCCCAGCGAAATCCCCTTCCCGGAGTTCCTCCAGCAACTGCAGCGGATGTTCAGCCCGCAGGCCGAGGAGAAAGGCCTGCGCTTTCACTTCGAGTTGCAAGGGCGGATGCCCGCAGTGGTACGCGGCGACGAGAAACGCATCCGCCAGATCCTGATCAATCTGCTCGGCAATGCCGTGCGCTACACCGAGCAGGGCATCATCGGCCTGCGTGTCAGCTATGCCCGCGAGACGGCCACCTTCGAGATCAGCGACAGCGGCATCGGCATCCCCGAGGCGCAGCTGGAGCGCATCTTCCAGCCGTTCGAGCGCGGCGACCCGCTGCGCCAGGACAACGGCGTCGGCCTCGGCCTGACCATCACCAAGCTGCTGATCTCGCTGATGGGCGGCGAACTTTCGGTGAAGAGCCAGCCCGGCCAGGGCACCCAGTTTCAGGTGCGGTTGTTTCTCTCCGAGGTGCGGGTGCCGCAGGCGGTGGTGCATGTGGAGCACAACATCATCGGCTACCAGGGCCGCCGCCAGCTGATTCTGGTGGTCGACGACCATCTGCAACACCGCCAGGTGCTTGCCGGCATGCTCGAACCCCTGGGCTTTCAGGTGTTGCAGGCCGGCAACGGCCAGGAGGCCGTGCGCCTGGTGGCCGAGCACCAGCCCGATCTAATCCTTATGGACCTGGCCATGCCGCAGATGGACGGCTGGCAGACCAGCCAGCTGATCCGCCGCAATGCGCTGTCGCAGGCGCCGATCATCGTGGTCTCGGCCAACGCCTTTGCCGACGACCGCGAGCGCAGCGTCGAGGCCGAATGCAACGACTACCTGGCCAAGCCGGTGTACATCCCGGCGCTGCTGGACAAGATCAAGACCCACCTGCAGCTGCAATGGCTCAAACGCGCCGAACCGCTGCCCGGCCCGCTGGCACCGCTGATCGCGCCGTCGGTGGCCGCCCTCAATGCCCTCTACGAGTTGGGCGAGCTGGGTTACGTCAAAGGCATTCTGGAAAAACTCGACTGGCTGGAGCAGCACGAACCGCACAGCGCCAGCTACGTGCAGAGCCTGCGTGGCCAGGTCAAACGCTTCCAACTGAACGATTTCAACCGCCGCCTGAAGGACGCCCTGCATCACGCCGGGCGCCCCATCAGTACGGAATAACCCAAGGACACGCCATGACCGCTGCCCTCACCGCCATCGCCCCGATCGAACAAGGCATTGTGCTGATCGTTGACGACACCCCGGACAACCTGGCCGTGCTCTCGGACGCCCTCGACCTGGCCGGCTATATGGTGCTGGTGGCCATGGACGGCACCAGCGCCCTGGAACGCATGCACCGCCGCCGCCCCGACGTGGTCCTGCTGGACGCCATGATGCCGGGCATCGACGGCTTCGAAACCTGTCGGCGGATCAAAGCTCAGGCCGAGCTGGCGGATATTCCGGTGCTGTTTATGACCGCCCTGAGTGACAGCGAGCATGTGGTCGAAGGCTTTGCTGCCGGTGGCATCGACTACGTGACCAAGCCGATCCGCACCGACGAAGTGCTGGCCCGCGTCGCCGCCCACCTGCGCACCGCTCGCAGCCTGCGCGCGGCCCGTGAATTACCGGCCGAGCGCCCGCAACTGAGCGCCGCGCAAACCCAGGCGGCGCTGAGCAGCCGTTACCTGCTCACCGAACGAGAAGTGGAAGTGCTGCAATGGGTGGCCTGCGGCAAGACCAACCGCGACATCGGCGACATCCTCGGCCTCAGCCCACGCACGGTGAACAAACACCTGGAGCACGTGTACGTAAAACTCGGCGTAGAAACCCGCACCGCCGCCGCGGCGGTGGCGATTGCGGCGAGTCACTGATAGCCGCGGGCTAAAAAACTTCGCGGTCAAGACCGCTCCCACGGATCGTGCAGGCGCCGCGGCCCCCCGGTCCCGTCAGGAGGCCGAGTGGAGGCGCTGTGCAGAGGGGCATTTGGCAGGGATGCCAAATGAGGAACGATGGGCCAGGGATGGCCCACCGTGACGACCCTCGGAACAGTGCCGGAGCGAGGGAAGTTTCGCGCAGCGAAACCCGGATGCCGGGT
>RCMZ01000644.1_pt1 | contig 15904 bp, 12 predicted proteins | sample 2041141 | NCBI WGS metagenome assembly RCMZ01 (sample SAMN09708263, study PRJNA481090) | Wastewater metagenome, whole genome shotgun sequencing project. | biome: sewage; isolation source: Davis station wastewater (DW) | place: Antarctica: Davis Station | collected 2010-03-01
GGTGTATTTTGTCATCGTCAAATCCATCGCCCCAGGGCAGATTAGAACTCCAAATGCTGGAGGTGACAACTATTTTGACAGAGGGGGGTTGTGAATTGGTGTTTTACCCAAATGATCTGTACAGCTCGCTAAGTGGAGTAACGTAGTTGCGAGTCCTTTCAAGCCGAAAGCGTGCCGTCCGTCCAGGCCTTCGCCAGTTGCGACGCGATGAGACGGACTTGGACGACACTGATGTGTACGTTGAAAGCACCATCAATGCCGCCGCCCCCATTGAGGCGAATCAGCGCCGTTATGGAAATCCCAACCGCTGCGGACCAAGCAGCATCACTGAAGGCATATATGAAACTTCGTTTATTCACGCTGTTGGTTCTTGCTTGCGCTTCCCGCATTTCGTATGCAGATTGCTCTGATGTTCTTAAACTTTCTAAGTTATCGACCAACACGGTCCAAAGCAAAGAGCGAATAGAAAGTACCGCTAAAGCTTTTTGTAATGAATACAAAAGAGCGACGGCAACTTCAAAGTCTGCTACTTACGGAATAAATTACAAGTTTCTTGCGGCTTCTATGGGCAACCAAAATGCTAGCGAATTGGACGTCGCCAGTAAAGTTTGCAGTCAAGATGACTCAAAATCTGCCGCCGCTGACGCTTACTCTCAATATGCGGAAACAATCCCCCCGGAAGCGTACAATGCTTACAAGGCGTGCGAGCAATTTCAATCCGCACAGTTGAAAATTTCTTTAGAAAGCCAGCAAAAAACTGAAAGTATTTTCAGCATTAATAACGGCAATGGATACGCGGCACCAGCGTTATTGTCGTTCACTGCTACTGGAGATGTTACTTGTTTATGGGAGGGGGCAGCCCTATCCGCTAAGGACATTTCTATATCTCCGAACACTGGGCTATTCTTAAAGTGTACAAGGCAAGATGTCAGAAATAAATCATCCATTTCAATCATGGAAAAAAGCCGAGCTAGCGGCGCGGTTTTGACGATCCCGTGGGATAGGCTTGATAAGGATGACATGCCCGTTGACCAGTTGAGTGATCTGATCCAGATGGTTAAGAATTCTAATGAAACCCTAGCCAGTGTCACCAAACAGCTATCTGGAGCAGTGGTGGCGTTTAGTTTGCCGGCGTGCCCTGATGGGTGGGCAGAGCATAAAGAAGCCTATGGCCGATTCATCCGCGGAGTTGACAAATCGGTAGGTGCCACAATTGATCCCAGTGGCCAGCGCATCATCAACAACACGCAGGAAGACGCCATCAAAGATCATACGCATAAGATTCCCTCTGGTAAGGTATATCCTAGACATAATGTCTCTCCCCAAGGTCCTGACTCGCCTTGGGTAGCAGGGTTGGGCGATACTCCAACACTGGGCGTAGCTGAGGGGGGAGCCATTGAAACGAGGCCTAAGAACATAGCGCTGCTGTACTGCAGAAAGATCTAGAAAAACGTCCGCAGCAGCACTGACGCCAGTCACGAGCTGGCATCGGCGTTGAGAAGGTGGGCACGTTGCCGGCCAGCGAGGAAATTACCGTATAAATGGTTTATAAGGATAACAAATGCCGATCGAGTGGGGTGTCATACAGAGCGCGATATCTGCAAGTGCTGGACTTGTAGGCGTTTGGATGGGTGGAAGGCTGACTTGGCAACGTGAGGCGAAACGGGAAATGGAGCGCAATCTGAAAGAGGCAAGCTACTTGGCTATTCTGGTAGTCGCTCATTTAGACCGTCTAGTAACTGCTTGCCTTCATGTTGCATATGATGACGGGACAGAGGAGGGGCGGCCAGCTGGGAGCGGCGGTTGTCATGCTTCAACGGTTAGTACCCCTAATTTTGATCCGCTCGAGATCGACGTGAACTGGAAGGCTCTCCCGCAGAAATTGATGTACGACATTTTAGGTCTGGCTTACCGCATCGAGCAGTTGAACCGCGAGGTCGCGCAAGAGTGGCTGGATGATCCGCCAGAATATACAGAATTCTTTTGGGCGCGCCGGCACGGATATGCCTTACTGGGCCTTACTATTTCAGAGTTAGCGCAGAGGCTCCGTGAGCACGCATCGTTGCCACCTCTGTCTCAAGAGCAAGATGGTTCGAACCGCGATTTTCAATTGCGTGAGCAAAGAGACAAGGTAACTGCTGAGCGACTGGCCTATCAAGCGAGAATTTCCGCTAATAGGCCCAGAGTTTCTGAGATTTTATGAGGGAAAATAATGCCCAACGGAATTTGCCGCCTGTGTCGGATGGAAGCTACGCTTCAACTTAGCCATGTTCTTCCAGCATTTGTCTTTCGGTGGCAGCGTCAGTCATCCGGCAACGGTCACATAAGAGGCAGCGATGCGCCGAATAAGCGCGTCCAAGATGGCGAAAAGAAGTACTGGTTGTGTTCGGACTGTGAGGGCTTACTTAGTATCTCCGAGGGCAATTTTTCGAACAAGCTCTTCCATCCGTACATCAACGGGACTACGAAGGTGGTCCGTTACTCGACCTGGCTGATGCATTTTTGCACGTCTGTCTCGTGGCGCGTTTTACAGTTCTACCAGGAACGGAACGACTGGTCTAATCTGCCAGCAGGCTCTCTGGAACGGGTTAATAATGCTGATACTGTCTGGCGTGAAGTATTACTCGGGCAGAGGCCGAATCCTGGACTACTGCAACAGCACATGTTACCGGTTGATCAACTGGAAAGTGCCACCGGCAGGTTTGCACCTAACATTAATCGCTATTTGATGCGCGCCATTCAGATGGACTTCTGCCATAGCGGCTCTGCGCTTTTTACCTTCGCAAAGTTAGGAAGATTCATGATCTTTGGTTTTGTGCATGAACCCAATTTGAGCAGCTGGGTAGGAACCAAGGTCCATGGTAACGAAGGTATCATCGAACCTCGCCGTTACTTTGTGCCACGTGCCTTGGGCGACTACTTAAATGAGAAGGCATCCAGAATGGCTGAGGCGCTCAACACGATCTCTGATAGCCAGCAAGAGAAGATCGAGAAATCGTTTGAAGAGAACCGCGATCGCTATATCGGCAGCGATGCGTACACAGCAATGATCGCAGATCTAAGAATATCGGGCGACGACTCGTTTGCCAAACGATAGGCATCTATAGCTAGCCCGTCGTATTGAATCGCCTACAGCATGACCGGTGCCAGCCACGAGCTGGCATCTGGGTTTAGAAGGTCGGCACGTGCCGACCAGCGAGGAAAGTTACGCAAAAACAGGCGCACCGAGTTAGCCGGAAGCCGACACGGTGGTTGAGCGCGCACGCAAGGGCCAGCGCATCGATCAGTTGCTCGGCGAGTGGAACATCTAAACCAGGGAACTTGGAATGCAAATAACGTTCGGGAAGTTTGACGGTAAAACCTCGCAAGTTGTTGTACTCAAACATGCGTCTTACGCAAAATTCCTCATACGCCAGCGGCACTTGATGCTCGAGCTTGAGCGGAAGCTACGGAGCTTGAGCATGCAAAACCAGTCGAGTGCATTATGAATGTGCTTTATAACTACGCACAGGGCGATACACACGACGAAGTTACGAAGCAAGTGAACTCGCTGATAGTACAAAACACCATACTCGCGCGGGTGACGCCAGGCGAACATGCCAAGTTAAACGCAAAGCATCAGGCCTCGATGCGGACGGGTTTTGATACATATCCGTGGAAAGACGTTTGGGCGCGGTATGTTGCGTCCGGTGTTCCGGTCCCCGGCGAGGCTTCTTCTCGTCATACAGCTACGGAAGGATTATTATGAGCTTTCTTCCAACTGGTGATGCGGTCCGTCGAGAGATAGAAAGCCTCCTTCGAGATGAAGTCTCTAAGCCCGCTCGCTTCGCAGTCGCATTTTGGGGACGCTCGGCTGAATATCGACTCGTAGGGCCCTGCGAGATCATCTGTGATTTGCAGTCCGGTGCATGTAATCCAGATACCATCGAGGCTTTGCGCAAGCGGCCAGGTACTGTGGTCCTGCAGCGCAAAGGGCTGCACGCCAAGGTCGTCGTGACCTCTGGTGGAGCGCTCGTATCCTCGGCGAACATGTCTACAAATGGCCTCGGGGTTGATGACTACGTGTCGGCCGGGAACTTGGAGGCAGGGATTAGGATTAACCCTGGCACCAAAGAGTTTGCCGAAATTGAGGACTGGTTCGCCGTGGTCTGGAAGGAGGCGGTGCCCATCAGCGACGACGACGTTGCGCGGGCGCGTGAGATTTGGAACCTGAAGAACCAAGCGCTCGATGACTTCGACGAATCGAAATTCCGCAATCATATGGAGGGCGCCCTAACATCGATTTCGGCTTCTTCACTGTTGAAGGATAGCTTCGCACCTCGACACCGCATGCGTGCGGTCCGTCCTGACTTGCTGGAAATCGCTAAGGCTGCATTGCCTGGGCAAGATGACCGCCAGATTGGGAAAATCGCCACATATGCTTGCCACGCGCTGCTCTGTCGCTCCGGAACAGAACTATTCTACGCGGCGAACGATAGTGAGCTTGGTGGGAAGGTTACCGAGGAATGGATTCACAGCCGCTTTGCTAAAGTTGGACCCCACGCCAAGACATTAGTCGATACGGTACTTTCGGCTCTCGCCAAAAGCGTTGAGGTTAACTTTGATGTAAGGCGCGCTGCGCTGCAGGTGCTAAATGATCCAGGATAGCCGTAATAGGAAGAAACTGGAAACGTATTAGCGACACTAGCATAGTAGAGTAAGATTCTGATCCAGACTGTCAACCAGGGGATGAGGCGCGCCATGCCATACTGTATGCCATGCGGCGCCTTGGTCGTCGGATATGTAAGAAGTAGACCGGCTGCCACGGCGTAGCTTGGTGGGAACCAAAATCCGCTTCTTTAAGCTACTAGGAGAACAAGTGATGTCACGCGATTTCGACCGCCAAGTTACCGAGTTGCAAGTGCGCGCTGCAATCTTCAACCACTTCACTCAACTCGGCACACCGATGATGGTGGCAATGGCATAACTCGGTCCGGGGTAAGGGTATTACGCTCTCAATTTATTTGTGCAACAAATCCACTCAAAAGCCTAAATGCGTTGTGCTGTCAGCAAGTGAGAGACTGACCATTTGGTCATAAATATTCTTGCCAAGACGAAAAATCTCTTATTATGTAGGCCTCTAATACAAGATCCAAACGAAGAGGGGGACTGGCAAGGCTTTCGTACAATGGTAGGCATGAATGCCACGAAAGTTGACCAGGTGTCGATGCAAAATATTAAGTCGCTGAACTTCGAGCCCTTGCGGGCCTTGTATCCCGAGCTTGCTAATATGGGGGGCTATGCGGAGCACTATGCGCACTCAGACCCCGAAAGTGCGCTCGTCAAGCTCCGAAATTTTGCTGAGCGCCTAGTTGATTGCCTATACATCAAGTTGAAGCTCGAACGAGTGCCGCAGTCCAACTTCGTGGACTTACTGCACAATGCCAGTTTTCAAACTGTTGCTCAACCTCTCGTGCTCGACAAGTTGCACCTGTTACGGCGTCTAGGCAATCGCGGTGCCCATGGAGAAGACGTCGAGACTTCCGATGCACTTCGCTGCGTCCAAGAGGCTTGGCAACTCGCCCGTTGGTTGCACGTGACATTCCTCAACGGCAAGGTTGATGACTTTGAGGCATTCAAGCATCCTCTGGCTGAAGGCATCGACAGCAAGGCAGAATTCAAACGCAAGGCCAAGGCTTTAGCTGAAGAGAATAATCTCAAGGAGGAACGCCTTAAAATTGCGCTGCAAGAACTCGCTGAACTAAGGGCTGCCGACCGGGCAACAGCGCCTGCTGTAGCCGCGTTTACGCCTTCATCGGCCCAGGCTTTGGTACAAGTTGCCAAGTCCTCGGCGGCAACAGCCAACCAGCTTCGCTTCACAGAAGACAATACCCGCAAGTGGTTGATCGACCGCGACCTGCGCATGGCTGGATGGGATGTACCCAAGGGCACCGCCAGCAATCATTTAGTTGGCCAAGAAGTTGAAGTTCTGCATCAATCTACCGCGACGGGCAAAGGTTACTGCGATTATGTCCTGTGGGATGACAATGGCAAACCGCTAGCTGTTGTCGAGGCCAAGAAGACATTGATCGATGCTCGCGCTGGACAGGAGCAGGCCAAGCAGTACGCCGACGCCTTGGAGAAGCATCATGGCCAGCGGCCGATGATCTTCTTCACCAATGGGCACGATATCTGGGTCTGGGACGATGTTGGCGGCTATCCTCCCCGCACGGTCTATGGCTTCTATTCCAAGGACACGCTGCAATACCGCGTCGCCTTCCAGCGGCGCGAGAAGCTCGATTTGTTGAAGGACGTCAGGCCCGACGCCAACATCGCTGGCTACCTGCACCAGACTGAAAGCATCACCCGTGTCGCCGAGCGATTCACACAGCGCCACCGTCGCGCCCTAGTCGTGCAAGCTACGGGCACTGGTAAGACACGCGTCGCCATCTCGCTGGCCAAGCTGTTGATTGACGCGCGCTGGGTAAAACGCGTGCTTTTTCTTTGCGATCGTAAGGAACTGCGCAAGCAGGCCAAAAATGCCTTCAATGACTTCATTCGTGAGCCGATCTACGTCATCGGCCAGGCCAACGATGTGGGTAAGATGGATGCACGCATCTATATCGGCATTTACCAAGGGCTGATCAACGACTACGAGTCCTTCGACGTCGGCTTTTTCGATCTTGTCATTGCCGATGAATCGCATCGTTCGATCTACAACCTCTACGGTGACCTTTTCAAATATTTTGACGCCCTTCAGGTCGGACTGACCGCCACGCCTGTGGAGATGGTTAGCCGTAGTACCTGCCAGCTTTTTGGGTGCGACTACAAGCTGCCTACAGCCAACTACCCGCTGGAGCAAGCCATTGCCGATCGTAAGCTCGTGCCCTTCCGTGTGGTCGCCCACACAACCAAATTCCTGCGCGATGGCATCAAGGCAGCGCACCTGACGAATGAGCAGATTGCGCAATTGGAAGACCAAGGCATCGATCCCAATACCCTGGACTTCGACGCCAAGGAGATTGATGACGCCGTTTTCAACAAAGACACCAATCGCGTCATCCTTCGCAATCTGATGGATAATGGCATTCGCGATGTTGATGGCCAACTCCCTGGTAAGACCATCGTCTTCGCGCGCAATATTGACCATGCCCGCCTGCTGGCCGAGCTCTTTAATGAAATGTACCCGCAGTTCGCCGGCAAGTTCTGCCGCGTGATTCACTCCAAAGAGCCGCGCGCTGAAGAGCTGATCGACCAGTTCAAGGAACCCAACGGCGAGTTGCGCGTTGCCGTCTCGGTGGACATGTTGGACACCGGCATCGACGTACCCGAGGTGGTCAACCTTGTTTTTGCCAAGCCAGTCAAGAGCAAGGTGAAGTTCTGGCAGATGATCGGCCGCGGCACACGTTTATGCAAAGATCTTTTCGGTCATGGCGTAGACAAAAGCGAGTTCCTGATCTTCGACCACTGGGATAATTTCGCCTTCCACGACCTGAACGCCGAAGAGGTCGAACCCACGGTTCCAAAGCCACTAACGCAGCGCCGCTACGAGGCCCGCATCGAGCTCGCGGCCCTGGCGCTGGCGCGCTCCGATATCCCAGCCTTTGATGTTCTAGCGCTCCAGATCCAGCAAGACGCGGTAGCGCTGCCTGATGGGGGCATCTCAGTGCGCGAGAACTGGCAAGCCGTAAACCAGGCGCGCGATGTCAAGTTGGTCCACCAGTTCGCCCCTATCACCCGTCAAGTGCTGACCGATACCGTCGCACCACTTATGGGTGCTCTGGATGTGCGCGGCCAGGGTGATGCACTGCGCTGGGACCTGTTGCTCGCAAAGGCCGAAGCTTCCGCCATCGCAGAACCCGGTCAGCCCAATGCTCACCGAGAAGCTATTCTGGAATGGGTTGGCCGCCTGCCCCCGCATCTCAACCCCGTCCGCGCCAAGGCAAAAGAGCTGCAAGCCCTGCGCACCGACGCCTTCTGGCAAGCCCCCGGCTTCGCCCAGCTTGATGCTATGCGCACCGCCTTGCGCGACCTGATGGAGCTAGCCGATCGCCCCGCGTTCCCCCCGCCCATGCCCAAACCTCATTTGGACATTCGCGAGGACGAAGCCGAATACCAAGTTCATGTACGCCCGAGCAAGATCAAGTCGGTCGACTTCAGCATCTACCGTAAAGCCGTACAGTCCGCTCTGGAGCCGCTGTTCGAAACCGACCCGGTCTTGCTCAAGCTACGCCGTGGCGAGCGTATCACGCCCGAAGAGCTAGACAAGCTCAACAGCTTGCTACTCACCCGCAACCCCGACGTTGATCTTTCCACCCTGCGTGAGTTTTACCCCGACACCGCCGTACAGCTGACGGAGATCCTGCGCGGCATCGTCGGCCTGGATCACGCGGCCGTGGATGTGCAGTTCTCGGCCTTTGCGCAAGCCTATGCACTCAACAGTCAACAGCTGCGCTTCCTTGCCCTTCTGAAGGACCACATCCGCCAGTTCGGCGCCATTGCAGTTGGGCAGTTATTCGACGCACCGTTCAACACGGTCCACGCCGAAGGCCTAGGTGGCGTCTTCCCCAACCCCATGCAGCTTGATGAGGTGGTGCGCCTGGTACGCGCCTTCGGCGAGCCGCTGCACCCCCTTGCCACGCACTAACACCACAACAAGCAAGAAGAAAGCACGCATATGATCACAGGCGCACTACGAAGCCGCATCGACAGCCTCTGGACCGATTTCTGGACCGGCGGCATCACCAACCCGCTCACCGTCATCGAGCAGATTACCTTTCTGATGTACAGTCGCCTGCTGGACATGCAAGAGCGCACCCAAGAGAAGCGCGCCGCCGTTACCGGCAAACGCGAACCTAGTCTATTCAGCGATGCAGATCAAGACTGTCGCTGGGAAACCTGGCGCCACTACGGCGGCCCCGAAATGCTGCCCCATGTGCGTGACCGTGTGTTCCCACACTTCCGTCGCCTGGCCGAGCGCAGCAGTGGTGAAGGTAGTCACTTCGCTGCCTTTATGAAAGATGCGCAGCTGATGATTCAAAAGGAATCGCTGCTGGTTAAGGCCGTCAACGCCGTGCACGAACTGCCGCTAGAAAAAGGCGACACCAAGGGGGACCTCTATGAGTACCTTCTCGGCAAGCTCACCACCGCCGGCATCAACGGCCAGTTCCGCACACCGCGCCATATCATCCGAATGATCGTGGAGCTGATGCAGCCCCAACCTACCGATCGCATCTGTGACCCGTCCTGCGGCACCGCCGGCTTCTTGATTGAGTCCTACGACTACCTCCTCCGCCAGCACAGCAGCGCGGCCGGCACACACAGGGAAGTGATCGACGGCGAAGATCACATCAGCTACAGCGGAGACCTACTGGGCGAGCATCGCAAGCACGTGGACACCGACATGTTCCACGCCTACGACTTCGACGCCACTATGCTGCGCATCGCCACAATGAATTTAGTAATGCACGGCGTAAAGCAGCCAGATGTGCATTATCAGGACACGCTGAGCCAAAGCTTTGAAGAGCGCCATCCCAAGGGCTCCAAGAATTCCTTTGACCTTATCCTTGCCAACCCCCCATTCAAGGGCAGCCTGGACGAGCATGACGTGGCCCCGGACATCCTGCGCACGGTCAAGACCAAGAAGACCGAGCTGCTCTTTATCGGCCTGATCCTGCGTATGCTAAAAGTGGGCGGCCGAAGCGCTACCATCGTGCCGGATGGTGTGCTCTTCGGCTCTAGCAAGGCACATGTGCAACTGCGCCAGCACCTGATCGAAAACAACCAGCTTGAGGCCGTGATCTCGTTGCCCTCAGGCGTGTTCAGGCCCTACGCCGGGGTGTCCACAGCGATCATCATCTTCGCCAAGGGAGGAAAGACGGAGAACGTGTTCTTCTACGACGTGCAGTCCGATGGCCGAACCTTAGATGACAAGCGAACCAAGATCGGCAACGGCGAGGGCGACATGCCGGATGTGCAGGCTAAGTACCTGCATTGGTGCGAAGGGCAGGGCAACTTCAGCGATCGGAAGGCAAAGGCATTTGAAGTTTCAGTTGATGACATCCGGGCACAGAGCTACGACCTGTCCATTAACCGGTACATGCAGAAGGCTCATGTAGCGGCGACTCACAGCGATCCCAAGGAAATTCTTAGGCAGCTTAAGGCCTTGGAAAACGAGATCCAGGCCGAGCTGAGTCAATTGGAGGCGTTACTTTGACCCGCAGGATTTACAGCCTTCGAGAGATTGCGCCGCCAGCCCCCGCCGTCACAATGCCAGTTGGCGAAAAGGTATGGCTGCTGAACCTTGACCAGATTGAGCCGCACACAGGTACATTGCTAAGCAGGGAGTATGTCGAGCGTAGCGGGCTCGGAGCCTCAACGCATGCCTTTGACGATGGGAATGTTCTGTATTCAAAGCTCCGACCATATCTGAACAAGGTTATCCTGCCTGACATCGCAGGCTATTGCACGTCTGAACTTGTTCCGATGCGGCCCAACCAAGCGGTGGTAACCCGGCAGTATCTAGCTGCATACCTGCGTTCCCCTTCTTTCTTGAACTGGGTGAGCCAACAGGTTGATGGGGCAAAGATGCCGCGCGTTTCGATGAAGGTCCTGTGGGAGCACTGCATTGAACTTCCGACCTTGGACGAACAAAAGCGCATCACCGCCATCCTCGACAAGGCCGACAGCCTGCGCCGCAAACGTCAGGAAGCCGTTCGACTCGGCGAGGAGCTCCTTCGGTCCGCATACCTAAATATTGCCAAAAAGTACCCCGCCCGTGCTTTGGTGGAAAGTGTCTTGGCACGTATCCCGAACGCAGCGAGGACGGGGCCGTTTGGCAGTCAACTGCTTGTTTCCGAATTCACCGAGACAGGCATACCGGTCCTCGGTATCGACAACGTCGTCTCCAACTCCTTCACTTGGGGCGCGCGTCGATTCGTCTCGCCTGAGAAGTATGCGGAGCTGGAGCGCTACACGGTCCGTCCGGGCGATGTCATCGTCACGATCATGGGTACCACTGGCAGGGTTGCCGTCGCACCCGAGGACCTACCACTGTGTATCAGCACAAAGCATCTTTGCACCCTATCGCTCGATCAGAAGGAGATGCGACCGTCCTATTTATGGGCCTGCCTGCGCTGGGACCCAGAAGTGCGGGTGCAGACTCAGCGTGAATCAAAGGGTGCCATCATGGAAGGCTGGAACATGGGCATCGTCAAAGGCTTGATGGTCAGCAAGCCTCCCATGGATGCGCAACTCCAGTTCGAGAGGCTTCTGGCTCGGATCAGCAAATTTTCCCAGCGCGCAAGTACTGCCTCAAATGAGACAAATGCATTGATTGCCGCACTATCCTCCAAATACTTTGGTGTCCCGATATCGTCTTAAAGGTACAAAAGAATTCTATGACCTCACTGATCAAGTCGCTTTCGCTGAAGAACTTCAAAGGTTTCTCTGACGAAGTCCGTATTGAGCTACGTCCCATCACTTTACTCTTCGGCGCCAACAGCGTTGGAAAGAGCAGCGTGCTCCATGCGTTGCAATATATCCGTGAGATTTTAGAGCGCAGCAACGTTAATGCCGATCGCACCTTGAACGGTGGTGATTCCATTGACCTTGGTGGCTTCTTGAATTTGCTGCACGCTCGGACCGGGCCTACAGAAATGGTTTCCGATCGCAAGATTGAGCTTGAAGTGGAGATGGCCCTCGGCGACGCTTTCATCCCGGAGTTGGTGCCTGACGCGTTTGAAGACTGGCAAACAAACGACGGTGAGGTGTGGTCCTTCTACGAGACGCTGCAAACTATTCGACGCAACGTCAATACCGTTAGCGTGCGGTTGATCATCGGCTGGAACAGCATGCGCGAAGAGCCGGTCGTCGTGGGCTATGAGATTGGCACGAATGGCGATTGGTGCGTTAAGCTGGAAGCTTCATCCGACGGGCGCGATACCCGCATGCGCATCAATCGCGAGAACTCGATCTTCATGGTTGAGACTGCTGACAGCGACTCGCTACTAGCGGAACTGGATGATTGGATCAGCCCGCGTGACTTGGGTGACGTGGACCCGATAGGGCCGCGTGTGACAGAGCCGAGTCCGAGTTACGAAGGCAATGCTAAATCTCAGAAGGTGTCGGTACTTTCGGCCGTCTTCCTGGCGGTTCAAGAGGCCGGCATGGAGCGGCCCGGCGACGGTTTGCGCTCCTGGCTGAATGGTTTCAATGGCGCCCTGCCGCGCCTGGATCAAATGCTGTTCATACCCGCGCCGGAAGCAAAGGGCGCCGCGAAAGTCTACATCGCTCGCGAGTTCACTGCATTCCTGTCGTGGCTGACGATTGGCCCCGCCCTTCTGTTGCGCGAGCAACTGCGCAAGCTGCGGTACATCGGACCCTTGCGCCGCATTCCACCGCGCGGCTTTGACGTGTCCCTGACTAAGAGCGACGCGGCATGGTCAGATGGCATGGCCGGCTGGGAGGCACTCCTCAGTGGGCCACAAAGCCTTGTAGATAGCTGCAGCGATTGGATGAACCTGCAAGATAAGCTCAACACCGGCTATGCCGTCGCCCGCAAGCGGGTTCAGGAGTTCGAGTTGAACGGGCTGCAGAGCAAGCCAAATGGCCGCGTACGCAGCCGCCTCGCGCTAATCGATGCGACCGGCCTCGCCCATCAACCGCAAGATGTGGGTGTGGGCATCTCACAGGTCTTGCCTGTTGTTGTGGCAGCCCAGGACGGCAACGCGAGCCTTGTGTGTATAGAGCAGCCTGAGTTGCACATTCATCCGTCTGTACAAGTTGGACTCGGTGACTTGTTCATCGATGGAGCACAAGACAAACGCTTGTCGTTCTTGATAGAGACCCATAGTGAGCACTTGGTGATGCGCTTGCAGCGCCGCATTCGAGAAACGAGCTCAGGTGACTTGCCACCTGAGCATGCACCTCTGTCAGCGGCCGAAGTCAACATCATTTACCTTGACCGAGATGACGACGGAACGGTACGTGCCGTCGAGGTTGGACTAGACGCCAATGGCAAATTCACCGATCGGTGGCCAAGGGGATTCTTCCCTGAGCGCATGCGTGAAGCTCTTCCGAAGGAAATTCGGGAACGTCTTTCTGCGGTCGAGGGTAAAGCGATATGATTTACGAGTATGCCTTAGATCCAATGCTTGTTGTGAACTGGGCGATTGGCCGCCAGGGGCGCTTTGTCGGGCAGTTCGGCATGGACCAACGCCGCCTCGTCTCCGACTATCCCAAAGATTGGGTGGGCGAAGTGTATGGGGCGTTCTATAAGCATTTTGGCTATGACGACAGCTCGTTGGAATTTCAGAATGCACAGCCAGAACTGCAGTCCTATGTTCAGTGGCTTTCTGAGTTTACTGTTCAGAGAGATGTGAAGCGCACGACAGAACATACATGGCTGCAGGGCGCTGTTGCCGAGCATGGCAGGCGGCCATTTCACGCTATCATGACAACTACCGGTGATGGCGTTGAGTGCCGTGAAGTCATAACCCCCGAAGCGTTGGACAACCTTCGAGATTTGCGCTGGTACCTGCCGACCATCATGGCGACTAAGAAGTCCGCTGACGATTTGGCAGCAGCTATGGAGCCGATGTTGCGGGGGGCACAGTACATCGTGCTGGTAGATCCATATTTCGATGCCTCGAACGCCCGCTATCAGGCCAGTTTCTCCGCACTAGTTCGGGCTGCTTGTGGGGCAAGAGGTAGTGGAAGCGGCGTACCTGAGCTCATCGTAATGACTGGTATTGAGCAAAAGCACAAACCTCATGAGGGCGAGTTCACGCGCGAGGCTATGACCCGCGTCGCCGATGATCTCCGCGTAAAAGCCCAGCGGGAAATCCCGAAACTCCTACCGGTAGGGATGAGCGTGAGCTTCTATTGCCTGAAACATCCAGACGAAGGAGACCCGCTTCATAACAGGTATGTCTTGACGGACATAGGCGGCGTGATAGCGCCCTATGGCTTGGCCGAGTACAAGCTAGGTGAAGCACATGATGCCAAGGATGATCTAATCCCAATGCTCAAGGGCATGTACAGCGAGCGGCATCAACAGTACGTCAAAAAGGCTGGTATCGACATAGTGCTTGGTGGGATACGGATCGAAGGGATCGCCAAGTAGGTTTGAAAAGAGGAGCAAGGAATGGCAGCCAAGACTGCATGCTTTCAAGCAGATCGAGGTTGGCCCAGCTACTGAGCCAGGAATACTTATCGACGGAAAGACGCTTAAGGAACTGATCGACAACGCCTGGGATGCGGCCGCCGAGAACGTCCACATCTCGCTTCTAGAGCCGATGAGCGATGTGCCCATTGTCATCTCAAACGATAGCTTCGGCATGACACGGGCAGAGTTTGAATCGCACTACGTGGTTATTGCGAGGGACCGGCGCTGTTGGTGCCGACGCCAAACTTACCCACACTGCCGATTTCAACTGGCCCAGTTAAAGACCTTTGAAATTCTTACTGCATGCGGCTTTGAGATCACGGACGTGGGTCATCGAAAACCGGCGACCTTGGCTCAAAAACTCTTCGCCGCTAACAGAGATACGGGTCATTATCTCCATAATTGATCTGTTTACTTCAATTCATTTAGAGCAGCGCTAGACATCAGTTCACTAGTGCGAAGGATCATTATGACCATTAAAATAGCCGGTGTCAGTGCTATCGCAGTTGACAAACTGCTCGCCGAACCACTGCGGATTCCGCCCTACCAGCGCCCCTACAGTTGGGAACCGGCGACGGCACTACAGCTGCTTGACGATATTCAGGAGGCGATGAGAGACGGCGAACGGTGTGATATTCCATACGTTTTGGGTGCCGTGATTCTTCACCGCAACGATATGATCCTTGACGTGGTCGATGGCCAGCAGCGATTGTTAACGCTGCGTATAATTTTGCGCCTTTTGAATCGTGCCGAAGATTCCATGCGTCGCGATTATGCTGATAACCCGATTGGTCGAGTGTGGACAGCTCTTCACGGGCCTCTCGACGCTCTGCTGGAAGAAAAACGCTGCGAACTCGCAAGTTTCATTGGAGAGAAGTGTCAACTGGTTCGTGTCGAGACTGACGATCTTGATGAGGCCTTTCGTGTCTTCGATTCCCAGAACTACCGCGGCAAGTCGCTGGCGCCACATGATCTTCTCAAGGCATACCATCTTCGCGAAATGTCCGACGAAACAGCAGCCATGAAAGCAGCGGTCGTTGAGGCTTGGGAATCAGTCAAGGACGATGAATTAGATCGACTATTCTCTACGTATCTATACCGAATTGCGCGCTGGACTCGTGGAGAGAAGGCACCGATGTTCACTATTCGTGACATTGGCATGTTCAAGGGGATATCACCCAAAAAGAGTCGGTCACCGAATGCTCGATACCATATCGCGGCGCAAGTCGCGATACCCATGCTGCATGCTTGGGGAGCATTGACGTCCGATATTGAGAAGCGTGATGCTGACCGAAGCCGATTCCAACTCGACGCGCCGCTGATGGCCGGGCGAGCATTTTTTGAAATGGTGGCGTTTATGCTGCCTGAGCTGAGGCAATTGGCCCGGAATGGGTTTGCCTTTGGGCGGGCTGAGTTTGCGTACTACAACGTCGTTGCAGATGAGAACAGCGACGTTCCCAACTTACGCCCATCTCGGCGTCGGAGTCGGTATCGATACGTCTCTGAACTTTATTTGGCTGCGCTCCTGTATTACACGAACAAGTTTGGAGTTGAGGAACTGGGCACCGCGCAGGACCAACTCTTTGCTTGGGCCTACTCACTGCGGGTTGAGTTGCTCCGCGTTCAGTACGCGTCAATCGATAATCGCGCGCGAGGCGATCAATCGAAATGAATCGCCACGACAATTGTAGACACTCCTGAGCCATAATATCGGACCCAAGGAGAACTTATGAGTGGCAAGCGGTACACAGAAGAATT
>RCMZ01001154.1_pt1 | contig 15900 bp, 11 predicted proteins | sample 2041141 | NCBI WGS metagenome assembly RCMZ01 (sample SAMN09708263, study PRJNA481090) | Wastewater metagenome, whole genome shotgun sequencing project. | biome: sewage; isolation source: Davis station wastewater (DW) | place: Antarctica: Davis Station | collected 2010-03-01
GGTTGTTGTTTGGCTTACGCTATTGCAGCCCGCAGATGGCCAATAATTTAGGCCTGCCAGATCTTTCTTTTACCTCGCCGAACGTCAATTTGCCAAAGCTACCTGCATTGCCTGGGCTGGGCTTAAACAGTACTCAGCTGTCAGGTGCAGATTTGCCAGCGAACGCGATGCAAGGCCCTACTGCGCCTGCTGTGCCAACAGAAGGTGGGTTACCTGATGGACTAGAAGAGCCTGCAGCCACTGAAGCGCCATTGCCAGAGGGTGAGCCTGAACCTGAGCCTGAGATTGCCAGCCCCGATCTACCCGAAGAGCAGCCGGCAGAGCAACAACCGCCTGAGCCACCACTGCTGCCTGATGCACCTGAGTTGCAGTCGAGCAATCCGGATAAAGGTCAGAGCCTGCAAATCCCACCTGCGATACCTGATGGCCAAGCTGATTTTCTCAATGGCAAGTGGCAAGCAGGGGCGGGTATTCAGGATAAAAATACCGGTAAACCTTTGCGCCTTGAGTACGAGTTCAATAAAGGTAAAGGCAAGGTGACGGTACAAGGCCCTGGCGGTATTCGCTGCAGCGGTGATGTTGATGCGCAAATGGCCAATGGCAGTATGCGCATTAACAGTACCGGTCAAACCAACTGCTCAGATGGTTCTCGCTTCGAGATGCCTGAGATTTCATGTGCGCCTGGCGCTCAATCAGCAGCAGACTGCACTGGGAACTATGAAAATACCCGTTTCCCAATGTCGATGCGCAATGCTCAATAACTACGGATTGATTAAGAATGTTGCCTGAACTTACGCAATTTGAAGAGACCATCACACTGGTAAGTAATACCGGTATCCAGTTCATTGACTTGGGTCTCGCTCTGCAAGTGAATAAAGAGTCTAACGGTCAGTTCGTTAAATCGACCAATGAGACAGTCACGCGCCTTGCTTACAATGCTGAGAATGACTTTTATTACTACGATAAAACCCCTGAGCTGATCTCTAACAACATTATTAAAGGCGAGCCTGCCTTTGATCTGTCATTAGAGCAGAGCTTGCGCTTGCTTGATTCGCACTGGCTGCCGATACCTTTTGTGCGTTTTATTGCCCCGTTCCGCTACGATCAAGGCCCCTCTAACTGGGTGCGCATGCGCATTGTTAAGTTGGATAAGCCAGACCTAGATGGCAATAACTACCGCATCACGATTGCCTTTGATACCAACTTAATGCCCGACAATGAGCACGCCAACTATTTGGCACCCAGCGTAAAAGACGTTGACGCTGGGGTGTCATTTAAACTCAGTACCTGCGTTGAACAAACCAATTGGTTTTTCACCCAAGAGTGGGTTAACAGCTGGCTTGAGGCGATTTTCAAAGAAGCCTCCGCCCATCTGGATGCGCAGGACCTTGAAGAGGCATTGGACCGTCACGAGCCGCAAGCACATTTACTCAATGTGTTAAGCCTTATTGCTAGCAGTACCGTGCATAAAAGTCCGACCCAGCCCAAGTTACACACCCCTGTGGTTAAAATTGAAAACAGCAATCGCGGTGATTCCTTACCGGTGATTCCGGTCGACTTGGTGTTAGATGTTGGCAACTCGCGAACCTGCGGTATTTTGATTGAGAACTTAGGTAAAGACAGTTCCCGCTTAAACAGCAACTATATTTTGCAATTACGCGATTTGGCTGCGCCTGAGCGCGTGTATAACCATCCGTTTGAAAGCCGTATTGAATTTGCTCAAGCGGTGTTTGGTAAAGAAAACTTTGCGGTAAAAAGCGGACGCAACAATGCGTTTTTATGGCCGACCATGGCGCGCGTGGGTAACGAGGCGGGGCGTTTAGCCAGCCAGCGTCGCGGCACTGAAGGTTCAACCGGTTTATCCAGTCCTAAGCGTTATTTGTGGGATGAAAACGCTTACGATCATGGCTGGCGTTTTAACTCCTCTTACATTAAAAGTGACACGGAAGCGCATGCCACTGCGGCGCCATTTTCTCATTTGATCGATGAATACGGGGAAGCCTTATTCACCTTGGATGAAGATGACCGTTTGCCGGTTTTCTTACCGCGCTATTCGCGCAGTTCCTTGATGACTTTTATGTTGGCCGAAGTGCTCGCCCAAGCACTGTGTCAAATCAACAGCCCAGCCCAGCGTGCACGCCAAGGGCAGACAGACACACCGCGCCACCTCAATAGTATTACCCTGACTGTACCGCCGGGTATGGCGCAAGCTGAGCGTGCTATTTTGCAAGAACGCTTAAACCAAGCGATTGTTTTAGTGTGGAAAAGTCTTGGTTGGCACAGCGGTGAGGAGTCGCCGTTTCTTGCCGGGAAAGAAGCCAACCCCTTTAATCCTAAGCCAACTGTGCCACTGCCCAAAACCAGCGTGGAATGGGATGAGGCTTCGTGTGGACAATTGGTCTACCTCTTCACCGAGATTAATGAGCACTTTGGTGGTCACCCAGAAGAGTTCTTCAAAGCGATTTTGCGGCCGGATAAGAAGCTGCATAAACGTGATGAAAGAATCACTTTGGCCAGTATTGATATCGGTGGCGGCACCACTGACCTTGTGATTACTGAGTACAGGCTTGATCGTGCCGGTAGTAATAGCAGCGGCAGTAACGTGCATATTGTGCCCAAGCAGCTGTTTCGTGACAGCTTCAAAGTGGCCGGTGATGACATTGTCTTGGATGTGATCCAAACCTTTATTTTGCCCAGCTTCGCCCATGCGCTGGAAAACATTGGGATTAAAGAGACAGAGGCTTTGCTGGCTATTTTATGCGGCAATGACTCGGTCAGCACGCAAAGCCAAATTTATCGCCAACAGCTGACTTTGCAGGTGTTTGTACCGATTGCCTTAAGCATTTTAAAGAAATACGAAGACTATAATCCTGAAGAGCCAGAGGGACGTTTGACCTTCAACTATGAAGAGTTGATGCAAGGCTCAAGGGCCAGCTCTGAGGTGCAAGACTTTGTTGTGAGTATGTTGCGGCGCAATCTGCGACGAAATGACATTGTGTTTGATTTGCATACAGTCAACATCGACATTGACTTACAAAAGCTGCATGGCATGTTTTTGTCAGGGAAAATAACCATCACCGATTCATTGTCGGCATTGTGTGAAGTGATCACCCAGTACCCTTGCGACATGTTGTTATTAACCGGTCGTCCATCGCGCTTACCGGGTCTGCAAGCCTTTGTGCGTAAGAGTCTGCCGCTGCCTCCAGGGCGTATTTTGCCGATGCACAACTACCATACCGGTGGTTGGTATCCATTCCATAAAAACGGCATGATCGATGATCCAAAAACCACCGCAGCAGTCGGCGCGATGCTCTGTATGTTGTCTGCCAACTACAGCATTTTAAGTTTCTACTTCCGCTCGATTGATTTAAAGCCCTACTCCACTATTCGTTATTTTGGCGTGATTGATAATACCAACCATGTCAGTCTCGGTGACGTGCTCTACAGCGATATCAAAACGGCAGATGGCAAAATGCAATTGCCCACCGAAGATGGAACTGAAGAAAGCGAGACGCCGCCACTTGAGTTCCGTGGTGATATTCGCTTGGGTTTCCGTCAATTACCGATTCAGCGCTGGACGGCATCGCCTTTGTACACCTTGCGTTTTACTGACTCAGGTAAAGAAAAGTACACCCGCGCCTCGAAGCAGAATAATGCAATTCCTGTCTTAAAAATTCGTTTTAAAGTTAAGGATCCGACTGAGTATATGAAGAAGATGGGTATCAATAGTGACCGTTTAGAGGTCTCGAAAGTTGAGTGCAGCGTTACCAGCAGCACCTTCAATCTGCGCACAGACTTTAAACTTGAGCTCAATACAATGCTGGATACAGATATGAGTGATACCAATTATTGGCTTGATAGTGGGAATGTGAAATGACTGTACATACATTAACCCCAAAACAAAGTCAGCTGATTGCCAAGTGGAACGCTGTGTATGACGGTTCTGAACAGGCGCTGAACTGGATTGCTCAGGCGCGCCAAAACGCTCCCCGTCTGGATGCTGAGGCCGATGATTTTAATCTAAAGTTGTACCGCGCCCGTAACCTTGCACGCAGTCTCCAGCGTGTCGCGGGTACACCAATGACGGTAGGCTTTTTCGGTTTATCGCAAGCCGGCAAGTCATATTTGATTTCTGCATTGGCCGCCGATCAAGACGGCGAATTAGAAACAGATATTGGTAACAGTCAGACACTTAACTTTATCGACCACTTCAACCCCGTTGGCAGCGGTAAAGAGGCCACAGGATTAGTCACGCGCTTTACCTGTCAAAGCCAGCCGATTGAGGATGCAAACTATCCGCTGCAATTGCGCCTGTTTCAAGAAATTGAAATTGCCATGATTTTGTCCAATGCCTGGTTCAAAGACTTTGATCAAGAGCGGGTTGATTTTAAAATCAGCGAAGATTTGATTCAGCGTGTCCTTGCGCCGTATGACAACCTCGATACCACGCAGCCGGTTGCCGGGGTCAGCGCCGAAGACGTTGTGGCGCTGGCCGACTATTTGCACGCCACTTCCAAGAACTCAGTGGGTAAGCTTGAAGCGCACTACTGGCCGCGCTTAATTAAAATTGCACCGTATTTAAGCATTGCGCAGCGCGCCGATGTGTTCTCGATTCTTTGGGGTCAGCAAGCTTTATTGAGTAAAACCTACGTTGAGTTAAGCACGGCTTTGCATAAAGTGGGCTTGGCCGACATTGTGTATGCGCCGATCAGTGTGTTGGTGCAGCCGCGAGGTGACGCGCTGGTACAAAGCAACAGCATCATGAACGTTGATACCTTGAACTTGCTGTTAACGCCACGCGATACCTTTGTGCAAGTGCGTCCCATGCTCAATGGGCAGCTGGGTCAAGCGCAGTCCATTTTAACGGCGCAATTGACCGCGCTGACCACAGAAATGGTCTTTCCACTTGCCAGTGCACCGAAAAATAAAATTGTTGAAGAGGTTGATCTGCTCGATTTTCCGGGCTATCGCACCCGCCAGCAATTTATCAAGATTGAAGATGCTGCTACGTCAGACTCCGATGCCAGTCCTGTCGCGCGTTTGCTTTTGCGCGGCAAGGTGGCCTATTTGTTTGAGCGCTATACCACGTCGCAAGAAATGAGTGCCTTGGTGATGTGTACCAGTTCATTCAAGCAAAGTGATGTGGTGACTGTGGGCCCGGTGTTAACCGACTGGATTAATAACACCCAAGGGGCCACCGCCGAGGAGCGCCAAGGGCGTTGCGGTTTAATTTGGGCGTTAACCATGATGGATGGTTTTATCAGTAACTCGCTCAACCTTAAAACTGAGCAAGTGCCTGAAGCCTGTGAAAACATGCTCAAGCTGACCATGATGGAGCGTTTTGGTAATTTGAATTGGATGCAAGAGTGGGATTTAGGCAAACCTTTTAATAACACCTTTTTTGTCCGCAAGCCGGGTTTGCAAACACCCTTTATTCAGTTGGATGATCAAGAGCGCGAGATCAACTTCGCCGAGCAGTACACCGGTAAACTCAGCGAGCTGCGACAAACCTTGGTGGCTACACCTTCTGTGGCACGTCACGTGGCCAATCCGGGCGAGGCGTGGGATGCCATGCTGGTATTGAATGATGGTGGTATGGCGCGCTTTACCGAAAGCTTCACTAACGCGGCCAATATTGATTTTAAACTGGATCGTATTCAGCAGCAGTGGCAACAGCTCTACGACAGTCTGACGGGAGGCCTGAAGCGTTGGTATCAAGCCGATGGTGATGCAGCCTTAGATGAAAAACGTGCCAAAGCACAGATGGTGCTGCAGGGCTTGGGCCGTTATGCAGCCTCGATAGGCGAGTTGATGCAGTATATGGCGGTGCCCGATGATGTCTTGCGCAACTTATATTTAAGTGGCGTATACGAAGACAATAACAGCGATGCCAGCGAAGACACCGCAAGCAGCAGCGCCAGCCTGTATTCCAATGACGCTGGTTTTGATTTTGGTAATATTTTCAATACGGAAACCGCCGCGCCAGTGTTAGAAAACACAACGCGTAAAGTGACCAGCCATGAACAGCGGTTTGCCAAAGCGGTATTCAGTGCTTGGGTGGGTCACTTGCGTGACCTTTCAGAGCGTACGCAAGTGCTCAATATCCTCTCCCTTAAGCGTGAGGTGGTCAGCGCCTTGGTTGATGAAATGATTACCGCCAGCTACCGTTTTGGCTTACAAGACAAACTGACCCAGGCACTGTTAGCCCATGCGCAAACAGGTAATCGTCGCGAGCAAACCGTTGAAAAGCAAATACTTACCACGCAGATTATTTTGCAAGATTACATTGCTTGGCTGGGTAATTTAGATGTGCCAACAAGCCAGCGCTCGAAGCGCCATGTCAATAAAGCCCCAGGGGAAGTGTTTGATTTTTACCCTCAAGAAGGCCCGACAGATTTACCGCAACTGCCAGAAGACCCTGAAGATCCAAGCCGCCGCTATTTAATGGATTGGTTTTCTTCGGTGGTAGAGGTGACGTTAAACAATGCTGGGCATAGCCAAGGACGCGAAATCACCTTGGAACAAAATAATGCTCTGGGTGCGGTTTTACAAACATTTAAGGCATTTCAAGCATGAGAATTAATGTTCGCTTAGATTCACTCGCGCCCAATATTCCTGGTCAGGCGCAGATGTCGATTAAAAACTGGAGCGGTGAGGTGAGCGGCTTAAAGTTCACCGTGCAACGCCACCAAGACCTTGGTTATTTAAACGGTGTACAACATGATTGGAGCAATAGTGAATATTGGTTCCAACTCAGTAGTGTCGAGCAGGATGGAGAGTTTCTGCGCGTTAATATCGGTGCAGACTTACTTGATCCGTTGCTTGAAGACATTAACGCCAACTACCGCATTACGCTGCGTAACAATGATGGTGTAAACCAGTCTGGCACGCTTAAAATTGCTTCCAGCTTGCTGCCCAGCAGTGCCTTGGGTAGCAGTCAGGCGCATCAAGCCTCAGGTCATCTTTCATCCCCTGTTTCAGCTTCTGTGCCAGAACCACAGGCAGAACCACAGCCAGAACCAGAGTTCAGTTTAGACTTGCCGGCAGAAGAGCCCGAGCCCCAAATCGTGGTGGAGGAGCAAACGCCTGTTGCCGCCGCAGAGCCGGTAGTCAGTGCGCCGCCAGCACCTTCGCCGCAGGCGAGTAACAGCAGCAGTAAGCGGGTGTTAATTATTATTCTGCTGGTGCTGTTGCTGTTGGCGATTGCCGGCGCGGCATGGTGGTTTTTACAGAAAAAAGACTCTGTAACAAGCCCTGTTGCGGTTGTTGAGCAGAGCGCGGCGGGCGCAAGCAGTCCTGCACCGGTTGCGGTGGGTGTGTGTTCGCTGGCCAGTATGCAGGCGCATGACTGACCTTTATTCAAAACTGCTTGCAAGAATCAAATGACAGTCAGGCATTGCTCGAGGTGATTGGTCAGGCTAAAGCCAACAGTCACTGCGGTATTGCGCAGCGTTTATATGCCAATCGAGCGCAGTCAGGTGATGCGCTGATTGCTCTGGCCTACGCCAAAGAATACGACCCTGAGTTTTTTGTCGCCAATGATTGTTTCAAAGAAGCCAATACAGAAACGGCTGTGTATTGGTATGAAACTGTGCTGTTGAATCAACCTGACAATGCTGAAGCAGCTCAACGCTTAGAAGGATTAGTCCAGTGAAATTAACTCTAACTCGCTTGGCGTGCACGCTGCTGGGCTCATTAAGTTTCAGCATGCTTGCTCTAGCTGCGGATACACCCTTGTTGCAAGAGGGTAAAAAGACTTTGTACCAGCGCGTGTTAACCACGCCAGGTTGCCAGTTGGCGACTCAGGCTGGGCAACGCAAAGGAGTCGAGCAGGCTGCATTTAGCCGCTTTTATGTGTACGAGCGTGACAGCAGTGCTGGCAGTGAGTGGCTTAAAGTTGGGCCTGACAGCTATGGTAAAACCATTGGTTGGCTGCCCGCGAGCTGTGTGGTGGACTGGAAAATGCAGTTGACCTTAGCCTTTACCAACCCAGCGAATCGCGATCGTATGTTGTTTTTTAAAGACCGCCTCGCGTTAGAAAATATTTTGGATTTAGAAAACCCTGCAGCGGCTGTTGAGCCATTGCGCGCATCGCTCAAATCCAAAAACACCGCTCAGAGCGTGTTAGCGCAAGAGCCAGAGTTCTACATTGACTTACAAAAGCAGTTTTATTTGCTGCCTATTTTAAGCGGTGAAGAAGTCATGACTGAAGAGGGTTTTCGCGCACGGGTACTCAATGTAGCTTCCGTCTCCAAGGATGATGGCAACTCTGCGGCCGCTCCAGATGTGACCAATCAGTTAAAAGAGTTCAGCGCCGCTGTCGTCTTTGTGATTGATTCAACCATCTCCATGCAGCCGTATATTGAGCGCACGCGACAAGCCATTGAGGATATTTACAAGCGCGTTGAAGAAGAAAACCTGAGTAAGCAAGTGAAGTTTGGCTTGATTTCTTTTCGCAGCAGTACCAAAGATCGAGCGGGCCTTGAGTACTTAACCAAAATGTACGCCGACCCCAGTACGGTTAAAGATGGCGCTGATTTCTTAAATAAAATCAAAGGCTTACAGCAAGCTAAAGTGTCTACTGCGTATTGGCATGAAGACCCTATGGCCGGTGTCATGCAAGCGATCGACCAGATTAACTGGAACGAGTTTGGCGCCCGTTACATCGTCTTAATTACGGATGCCAGTGCGATCGAGGGTGATGATGTTTTGAGCTCTACAGGTCTGAGCGCCGAGCAAGTTCGCATCGAGGCGAGCAAGCCTGGCGTCGCCATTTACACCTTGCACCTAAAAACCCCAAAAGGTGAGAAAGATCACGCGCGTGCCGAAGCACAGTATCAAACCCTGTCCACCTACTCATCGACCAATACCTCACTGTATTACCCGGTTAATGCCGGTGACGTTGAGCAATTTGGGCAGAAAGTGGATGCGTTGGCCAATGCCATTACTGGCCAAGTAAAAGCTGCTTATATCGGTGACGATGCGGTTGGCAGTGCCGCGAATGCGCAGACTGTTGAAGAAGATAAACTGCTGGCTGACGCTAAGCTCATTGGCCATGCCATGCAGTTGGCTTATTTGGGTAATAAAACCGGCGCTAAAGCGCCGCCGGTGTTTCAGGCATGGATCAGTGACCGCGACTTGGTCAAACAAAATATCCCCACCACCGATGTGCGAGTGCTGCTGACGAAAGCGCAATTAAGTGATCTGAGCGACATCATGAAAGAGATCTTAAATGCGGCCAATGAAGGTTTGATTTCGCCTTCGGAAATGTTCAGTCGTCTACGTTCAGTGGCCGCAACCATGGGCGCTGATCCCAATCAGCTGCAACAAAAAAACAGCACTAAGCTGGCCGAACTTGGTGTGATGGGCGAGTACCTGGAAGACTTACCCTACCAAAGTGAAGTGCTCAACTTAGACGAAGAAACCTGGAAAGGTTGGGACGGCTTAGCTCAAGAAAAGTTTATCCGTAATGTCAGTACTAAGCTGCGTCACTACCAGCGCTATAACGCTGATGTGGATCGTTGGGTCAAGCTCACTGCCAGCGCGGACGCCCGCGATGACGTGTACCCTGTGCCGCTGGAGATGATGCCTTAAATGCTCACTGTTCAAGGATTGAAAATAACCCGAGGGAGTGGTGAGCAACAACATCAAGTGGTGCTACCGCACCTTGAGTTGGCTGCCGGTCAAGTGCTGGCGGTCACCGGTGAAAGTGGCTGTGGTAAAAGCACTTTGCTGGAAGTCTTAGGTTTGCTGCTCAAGCCTGACCGAGTGGATATTTTCCAGTTGGGGCAGCCGAGCATCGATATCGTTGACTTACAACGCAAGCAGAATGAAACCGTGTTGGCGCAGATTCGTGCGCAGCGCTTAGGCTTTGTTCTGCAAAACGGTGGCTTACTGCCTTATCTCAATGTGCGCGATAACATTCAGCTGCCACGCCGTATCTTAGGTTTAAGCGCTGACAGTGCGCGCATCCAACAGGCGATTGCCACCCTCAAACTTGAGCATTTGCTGGATAAATTGCCGCAAGCCTTATCGATTGGTGAGCGTCAGCGCGTGGCCTGCTTGCGCGCTATCGCGCATGAGCCTCAGTTGCTCTTGGCCGATGAGCCAACGGCTGCGCTTGACCCGCACAGTGCGCGACGCTTGTTTAACCTGTTTCTTGAAGTGGTCAGTGCCTTGCAACTCAGTGCGCTGGTGGTGTCACACGATTGGGCATTGGTTAAAGAGTTTAATTTACCGGTCTTGCACGCTCATAGTGAACCAGGAGTCAGCACCTTTGCGCTCGCCCACCATTAGTTTTTGGCTATTACTGCGTCTTGCTACGCGCGATCTCTGGCATGACCGCAAGGTGTCTTTTTGCATTGCCGCCTCTTTGGTTGCGGTGATTGCGCCCTTGTTATTGCTGTTTGGTTTAAAGCATGGGGTGGTCAATCAGTTGCAAGATGAGTTGCTCAGTGATCCACGTAATCTTGAAATAAAAATGCTCGCCAGTGGCAACTATTCAAGTCAATGGATACAAGCTTTACGCGACACGCCTGGGGTTGGTTTTGCCATCGGGCAAACCCGCTCACTCAATACCCAGGCCGATTTATTTATTGATAATCGCCGTTTTGTGGAAAACGCCGAGGTGATTCCAACCGCAGCGCATGATCCACTGCTCAACAACACTTTGAGTGATTTGCAAGCGGGGCAAACCATTTTGAGCTACAGCGCTGCTCAGCGTTTAAATGTGCAAGTGGGCGATACCCTTCGCCTGCGGGTCTTGCGCAAGTTGGAGCACGTCAATGAGCGCGGTGAGCTGGAGTTAACTCTTGTCGCAGTGCTGGATGCCAGCCGTTTTTCCCGTCCTGCGGCCTTTGTAAACTTGCCTTTACTGATCGCCTTAGAGCAGTTTCGTGACGGTGTCAGCATGCCTGAGTTTGGCTTAGATACCGGTGTGCCGCCACCCACCAACCCGGTCAGCTTTTCCAAAGTGCGCCTGTATGCACAGAGCATGGATGATGTGGCGGGGTTAAGTGACCGCTTAGCCGAGCAGCGCATTGAAACCAGCAGTCGGCTGGCCGAAATAGACAGCGTTAAAGCGATTAATCATGTGCTGGGTTTAATTTTTGCAGTGATTGCTTTAACCGCACTGGTCGGTTGCATTGCTTCATTGGTGGGCGCGTTTTTAGCCAATATTGATCGCAAACGCAAAGATTTAGCGGTGCTGAGGTTACTGGGTTTTACCCATCGATCGATTGGCGCCTATGTGATTGTGCAAGCATTAATCATTACCCTGTTGGCGTATCTGGTGGGCTTGTTGCTCTATGCCATCGCCAGTGAGCTGTTCAATAACGTTTTAATCAGCAACCAAAGCACCAACCAGTTTGCCTGCCAGATTAATCTGAGTCATGGCGTTCTCGCTTTGTTATTGGCTGTGCTGGTTGCGGTATCTGTTTCCTGCATTGGTGCCTTGCGCGCTATTCGTATTCAACCGGCGGAGAGTTTACGTGAACTATAAAAAATGGCTGAGCATCAGTCTCTTCAGTGCATCGCTGAGCTTAGTGAGTGCAGTACAGGCCGAAATCACTTGGAATGAAAAACACTACAACCCCGCTGCGCATGCGGATGATGTCACCTTGCCGATGCCCTGCGGTGGTGCGATGGTGTTTCGTAAAGTCTATATCCCGTCCAGCAGTCCGTTGGATGATTATTCCATTCAGCTGGGTCAGGACAGTGAAGATTGGGGCTATGTCGAGCACACACGGCCCACCTTCGTCGCGGGAAGCTTTTCTGAGCCAAATAAAAACTCACGTTATTACTTGATGGCCAAGTATGAAATGACTGAGTTGCAATACCAGGCGCTGATGACGCAAGCGTGCGTGAGTTCTTCCAACAAATTGCGTCTGCCAGCGGTCAGTTATAGCTGGATGAATGCCATGCAGGCTGCGGACACATACAATTTATGGTTGCGTCAACAAGCCGCTAAAGTCTTGCCGAAAGAAGATGGGGTGATGGGTTTTGTGCGCTTACCCACCGAAGTTGAGTGGGAGTTTGCCGCGCGTGGCGGGCTGGAAGTGGCCACGGCTGAGTTTCGTGACAACCGTTATCCCATGCCAGACGGGATCAATAACTATGAATGGTTTTCTGGCGCACAGTCGGCCAACGGCAAATTACAGCTCAGTGGCTTATTACAAGCCAATCCGCTGGGCCTGCACGACATGCTGGGCAACGCTTCAGAAATGATGTTTGAATCCTTTCGCCTGAATAAACTAGACCGTAACCATGGCCAGGCCGGTGGTTATATCGTGCGTGGCGGTAACTACTTAACCAAACAAGAAGATATTCGCAGCGCCAATCGACGCGAAGAGTCGTATTACTCTGACAGCGGTGAACAGGGCAATAAAACCACAGGCTTTCGTCTGGTGTTAACCGCACCGATTCTAACCTCACGCGAGCGCGTGGCCAGTATTGAACAAAGCTGGAAGACCCTCGGCAGCGGCAGTGCCGTGGATGGCAGCGAAAAAACCATTTCTGAGTTAGGCAAGATAGCTTCTAAAACTGAAGATAAAGGCCTTAAAGAGCAAATCAAAACCGTAGAAAGTCAGCTGCGCGCCAGTAATCAGCAGCAAGAAGAAGCGCGCAATCAAGCGATTCGTGCCAGCCTTAATTTAGGCGCGTTCTTATGCACAAAAATGCTAGATGACGGCAAGTATTTAGACTTTTTACAGAATAACTACAGTATTAACTGTGCCGTCGAAGAACCTGATGCAAGCTGCGGCATGCGTAAGAGCAAACTCGATGAGCAAGAAGGACGCTTAAATAAGCTCAGCCGCTATTATGCCAGCAGCCTGATTGATGCGGCGACCTTGTATGGTGAATTGGCGATTAAGCAGCAAGTGCCGGTGATGACCGAGATTGTTGAGCGCAATAAGCAACTCAGCGAATTAAAGCCTTATTTAGCGGCACACTGGGATAACCAGAAGTCGTTTCTAAAAACCCAGCAAATCACTACTAAACAGTGGCTGGAAAACTGTAAAACAGTGCGTTAACTCTTAATATTAAAGGATAAAATCCATGGATATCACTCGTCTGTTCAACCATAAAACCCTCGTCAGTTTAGCGATTTCTAGCGCCATTCTTTTATCCGGTTGTGCATCAACCGGCAGCGACATGGCGGCGGGTTCTGCCGATTCACGCTTGACCAGCAGTGAAAGTGCTAAGTTTTTTAGTAAATCGGGCTATCAAGCCTGTGCGGTCGGCGCTGGGGTTGGTGTGTTGGCGTGCTTGGCTTCCAATAGCAGCAATAAAGCAGCCTGCGCGGTGGCTGCAGGAATTACTGCGTGTGGTGTGGCTATGGGGGCAAACTACTATTTGGATGATCGTCGTAGCCAGTACGCCGATACCAGCGAGCGTCTGCAGGCGATGACGCAAGATATCCAGCAGGATACCGACCGTGTGGTACAGCGTACCCAAGTAGCACAACGCGTGATTGCTGATGACAAAGCGCTGATGGCTAAGATTGAGCAAGATCGCGCCAGTAAAAAACTTGATGTGGCTAAAGCAAACAAAGACTTAGCCTCGATTGATAACAATATTGCCCTGCTGAAAAAAGATTTGAAAAACATGCAGTTCAAAGCTGAAGAGTACGCAAAGGCTGCGCAAAAAGAGCGTGATGACGGTGCCGGTGAGAAAGTTGCGGTGATGGACCAAGAAATTGCGCGCATGAATCAAAAAGTGGCCTTGTTGCAGACTGAAGTGGATGGTCTGTTTGATCAGCGTTCAGCGATTACCTTAGGATAATCCAATGCAAAAACTATTATTGAGCACGGCACTGCTGAGCGTGCTGCTGAGCGGTTGTGCGACCCAGCAAGCATGCGACTCCAGTAAGCACGATCCAAGCTTATTGGAGAAACTCAATTGCGATGTGGGCGGCGGTTATCAGCAGCAAATTAGCCAAAGGGAACGCGATTTATTGGATGCGCAAGCTGAAAATAAGTTGTTTCATGAGGTCTATGTGCAGATTGAGGCACAGCAGCAGTCAGTGCGTACTGACTTGCTCAGCCAGCAGAAGCAACAGGCGCAACTGCAAGCCAGCCTCAATCAGTTACTGCGCCAACTGAAGACAAAACATGCGGCAAAAGCTGACACGCAACAGCAGTTAGCCGTGCTGCAAGCGCAGTCCTTACGTTTGCAATCAGTCACCAGTAACGATCCGCAAGTGATTAAGCAAAAGCAAGAGCAGCTGGCTGAATTACAGCGGCAAGTCAGTCGTTTGCAATTGAGTTTGGGTTATTAACTGAGTGAATGGTCGGTGGCGGCACAGCCTTAGGCGTGCCGCTTCTTTTTTATAATTAACCTTTAAGACCGCAAACCTTTATGCAAAGAATCCTTCGCAGTAGCATGCTTTACTCCGCGCTGAGCAGTGAGACCCGTGAGCAACATCAAGTCCTGCTTAAAGTCTGTCCGCCGCATTTAGCACAACTCTTTGCGATCGGCCGCAGCGGCAGTGATGACCAGCTTGAATGGTGGACCCCTTTAGGCGGGCAAGCCAAGCCTTACAGTGCTTTGCCAGATGAACAACAAAAACAGCTGTTAAAAGTGTTTGAGCAGCGCAAGAAATCCTTAGCAGAGCTGGCGGGTCATCTCGAACAACAGGGACAAGTCGCCCCTGCTCAGACGCTGCGCCGGCTGCTCAGTGAGATCGATGTGAGCAAGCTCTACAGCATCGATAATCAACCGGTGTTGCTGGAGTACTACCCAGCAGTTGAAGCCAAAGTAATCCCTCCCGTTGCTGCTGCCAGCACGGCGGCGCTTGCAACTGGGACTGCGGCGGTTGCAGTCGCACCGCGCGTGCTTAAAAAAAGAGCGTTATGGCCTTGGCTACTGTTGCTGCTGTTGCTGCTCGGTTTGGCTTTGTTGGCCTGGTGGCAATTGCTCTATAAAGATGTTTCTTTTTTGAATGCGGTCAAGCTGTTCACTGAAAGAGGCAGTCGCATTGAAAATTATGCCTGTGCGAATCAGCAAACCAAGAGTAAACCTGACTTTGTCACCGTATTTGATACATCCGGCTCGATGACCCTCAATATCAACGCGTCTGCCGCGGATGAAGAGTGGCTGCTGGATATCGGTGGTTTATATGAGCATGACAACCGTGATCCAAGACGTTTACGCGTGCTCAGTTCACCAACCCGCGAAGAAGTGGCCAAGCAAGCCTATGGGCATATGCTGGCGAACTTGCACCCAGACATCGACACCCGCCTGATCACCTTTGCCGGTTGTGGCAGTGTGATTGATCATGGTGTGCATAACCACCAACAACGCCCTCAGTTGCTCGAACGCTTGACGCAAAGCAAAGCGGAAGACGGTACACCTTTGGCGGAGAGTTTAAGGGTGGCGGCGAGTCAAGTGGATGGCGTTAACACAGATGCCATGATCATTTTGTTTATAGACGGTGAAGATGGCTGTGGTGACAATGTCTGCGCGTTGGCGGGGCAGTTGGCCGCGGAAAAACCACGCTTACAAATTAATGTGGTTGACGTCAGTGGCAATGGTTTATCCAGTTGCGCGGCGCGGCTGACCAATGGACGCATTTATAGCTCGCAAGATGCAGAGCAAATTAATACTTTATTTTCACAAGCTGCAAAAGAGTTCAGTGACAGTGCATGCGAGTAAGTGATTGCTGCCACATTTAATTTAAAACGATTTAGCAGCCACCAGATAAGGAGTAACAATGAAAACAGTACAAGGCTTTGTAAAACTAGGACTTGTTGTTGGTGTGGCTGCTGTGTTGACGGCTTGCGGTGGTGGAGCGCCTTCTGAAGCAGATGTTCAGCAAGCGTTAGAGCAGGAAATACAGTTGCAAATAGATCGAGCCGCCGGCAGCAGTTCAGCTGATGTGAAAAATGTGCTGGCAAGCTT
>RCMZ01000647.1_pt1 | contig 15857 bp, 15 predicted proteins | sample 2041141 | NCBI WGS metagenome assembly RCMZ01 (sample SAMN09708263, study PRJNA481090) | Wastewater metagenome, whole genome shotgun sequencing project. | biome: sewage; isolation source: Davis station wastewater (DW) | place: Antarctica: Davis Station | collected 2010-03-01
AGACGGTTCGGGTTTTCGCCGTAGCGGCCGTCAGTCGGGCGACGACTGGGCTGCACATAAGCGGCGTTCCAGGTTTCCGGGCCGATGGCGCGCAGGAACGTGGCGGTATGAAAAGTGCCGGCGCCTACTTCCATATCGTAGGGCTGAAGTACCACACAACCTTGCTCGGCCCAGTATTGCTGGAGCGCGAGGATCAAGTCTTGGAAGGTACGCACGGCTGGCGTAGGCTGGCTCACAAATTCACCTGTTTCTTGGGCTGCGATTTAAAGAGCGGGAGTATACCCGATTCATTTGCGCGCACGCCCCCTGGAGCCTTATGCCACGCTGCTTTTGGTGCTCACAAGATCCGCTTTACATGGCTTATCACGATCAGGAGTGGGGCGTGCCGCTACGCGATGCGCAGCGTCTGTTCGAGTTGTTATTGCTCGAAGGGTTCCAGGCCGGGTTGTCCTGGATCACGGTTTTGCGCAAACGCGAACATTATCGTCAGGTCCTGTTCGGCTTTGATGTGCAGCGCGTGGCGCAGATGAGCGACGCCGAAATCGAGCAATTGATGCTCGACCCCGGGATCATCCGCAATCGCCTGAAGCTCAACGCCGCCCGGCGCAACGCCCAGGCGTGGCTGGCCCAGGACGACCCGGTGGCGCTGCTGTGGTCGTTCGTCGGTGGGCAGCCGAAAATCAACCACTTCAAGGACCGCAGCGAAGTCCCCGCGGTCACCCCCGAGGCCGAAGCCATGAGCCGGGGCCTGAAAAAGGCCGGTTTCACCTTCGTTGGCCCGACCATCTGTTATGCGCTGATGCAGGCCTCGGGCATGGTCATGGACCACACCGTTGACTGTGATCGCTACGCGCCCTTGGCCGCACGCGGTTAGAATGCGCGGTTCGCACACAGCACATGAGATCAGGAGTGACCTGTGGATAAGTTGAAAGGCGCCTTGCTGGTAGGCGCTCTGCGGTTGTTTGCCCTGCTGCCGTGGCGGGCCGTGCAAGCGGTGGGCGCGGCCATTGGCTGGGTGATGTGGAAAACCCCGAACCGTTCGCGCGACGTGGTGCGCATCAACCTGAGCAAGTGCTTCCCCGACATGGACCCCGCCGAGCGCGAGCGATTGGTCGGGCGCAGCCTGAGGGACATCGGCAAGTCGCTGACCGAAAGCGCCTGCGCGTGGATCTGGCCGGCGCAGCGCTCCATCGATCTGGTGCGCGAAGTCGAAGGCCTGGAGGTGCTCAAGGAGGCCCTGGCCTCGGGCAAAGGCGTGGTCGGCATCACCAGCCACCTGGGCAACTGGGAAGTGCTCAACCACTTCTATTGCAGCCAATGCAAACCGATTATTTTCTACCGCCCGCCCAAGCTCAAAGCTGTGGACGACCTGCTGCGCAAGCAACGCGTGCAACTGGGCAACCGCGTCGCGGCATCGACCAAAGAAGGCATCCTCAGTGTCATAAAGGAAGTGCGCAAAGGTGGTGCAGTGGGCATCCCGGCCGACCCGGAACCGGCCGAATCCGCCGGTATCTTCGTGCCGTTTTTCGCCACCCAGGCCCTGACCAGCAAGTTCGTGCCCAACATGCTCGCCGGCGGCAAAGCCGTGGGCGTGTTCCTGCATGCCCTGCGCCTGCCGGACGGTTCGGGCTACAAAGTGATCCTCGAAGCTGCGCCAGAGGCCATGTACAGCACCGATACCCAAACGTCTTGCGCGGCCATGAGCCAGGTCGTGGAGAAGTATGTGGCGGCTTACCCAAGCCAATACATGTGGAGCATGAAGCGCTTCAAGAAGCGCCCACCGGGCGAGGCTCGCTGGTACTGAGTGCATTGGCACGATCTGTGGATAACCTTCTTGCAGGGTTATCCACAACGCAAAGGTTCAATAAGGGCGCAACAGATGTCCGATCTACGCAAATCCTTTCGCATCAAGATCCAGCATGAAAGCTTCGGCGAATGCCTGGGCCAGACCCGCCACCTTTCCGCCAGCGGGGTGTACGTCAAACACCCGGCCCTGGCGGGGCTGAGTAAGGGCGCGGTGGTCTACGGCCAGGTGCAAGGCCTGCCCGTGGTGGCGCCGCGGGTGCGCATGGAAGTGGTGCAAGTCGATGCCGAAGGGATCGCGTTGCGCTACCTGTAGCCGCCGCGGTCATTGCGCCTGGCGGTCGAGCTTCTTCAAAAACACGCTCATTTCCTTTTCTGCCTGCTTGTCGCCATGGCTGCGGGCCGCCTCTAGCCCCTGCTCCCAGGCGTGCCGTGCGCCGGCGCGGTCGGCCAGGCCCAGGTGCGCCTTGCCCAACAGCTTCCAGGCTGCCGAATACTTAGGGTCAAAAGCTACGCAACGGGTGAAGTGCTCGGCTGCGCGGGCGTTGTCGCCCAGGTCCAGGTAGCCCTTGCCCAGGCCGAAGCGCAGCAGGGCGTTATCCACACCCTTGGCGAGCATTTTTTCCAGGGAATCGAGCATGGATGGATTCCTTCTTGAGGTAGGCCAAAGGGGTTAGAAGAAGCTCAACCCCACGTGGAACAGTTTTTCCACATCGCGGATGTGCTTTTTATCCACAAGAAACAGGATCACGTGGTCGCCCGCTTCGATCACCGTGTCGTCGTGGGCGATGATGACTTCCTCGTCGCGGATGATCGCGCCGATGGTGGTGCCCGGCGGCAGGCCGATGTTCTCGATGGCCTTGCCGACTACCTTGCTCGACTTGGAGTCGCCGTGGGCAATCGCCTCGATGGCCTCCGCGGCGCCGCGGCGCAGCGAGTGCACGCTGACGATATCGCCGCGGCGCACGTGGGTGAGCAAGGTGCCGATGGTGGCCAATTGCGGGCTGATGGCGATATCGATATCGCCGCCCTGGATCAGGTCGACATAGGCCGGGTTGTTGATGATGGTCATCACTTTGCGCGCGCCCAGGCGTTTGGCCAGCAGCGAAGACATGATGTTGGCTTCGTCATCGTTGGTCAGCGCCAGGAAAATATCGGCTTCGGCGATGTTTTCTTCCAACAGCAGGTCGCGGTCCGAAGCGCTGCCTTGCAGTACCACGGTGCTGTCCAGGGTATCGGACAGGTAGCGGCAGCGCGCCGGGTTCATCTCGATGATCTTCACTTGGTAGCGGCTTTCGATGGCTTCGGCCAAGCGTTCGCCGATCTGCCCACCGCCGGCGATCACGATGCGCTTGTAGCTCTCATCGAGGCGGCGCATTTCGCTCATCACCGCGCGAATGTGCGCTTTGGCGGCGATGAAAAATACTTCGTCGTCCGCTTCGATCACCGTATCGCCCTGGGGCAGGATAGGTCGGTCGCGTCGGAAAATAGCTGCGACTCGCGTCTCCACATTCGGCATGTGCTCGCGTAACTGGCGCAGTTGCTGGCCCACCAGCGGCCCGCCGTAGTAGGCCTTGACCGCTACCAGTTGGGCCTTGCCCTCGGCGAAGTTGATGACTTGCAGGGCGCCGGGGTGCTCGATCAGGCGCTTGATGTAGTTGGTGACCACTTGCTCGGGGCTGATGAGCACGTCCACCGGGATCGCGTCGTTGTCGAACAGGTCGGCGCGGGTCAGGTAGGACGCTTCGCGCACGCGGGCAATTTTGGTCGGGGTGTGGAACAGCGTGTGGGCGACCTGGCAGGCGACCATGTTGGTTTCATCGCTGTTGGTCACGGCCACCAGCATGTCGGCGTCGTCGGCGCCGGCCTGGCGCAGCACGGTCGGCAGCGAGCCGCGGCCCTGCACCGTGCGGATGTCCAGGCGATCACCAAGGTCGCGCAGGCGTTCGCCGTCGGTATCGACCACCGTGATGTCATTGGCTTCGCTGGCCAAGTGTTCTGCCAGCGAACCGCCCACCTGCCCTGCGCCGAGGATGATGATTTTCATCCGCTCACTCCCTTAAAACCGTTAACCGCGCGCGGCGGCGATCTTGATTAGCTTGGCGTAGTAGAAACCGTCATGCCCGCCCTCTTGCGCCAGCAACTGGCGCCCGTGGGGCTGTTTGATGCCGGCGGCAGGCTGCCCCAGTTGGCCGGCGATGTCCAACTCCCGTGCGCCCGGGGTGCGTTGCAAGAACGCCTGGATAACCTCGGTGTTTTCCGTCGGCAAGGTGGAGCACGTGGCGTAGAGCAGCACCCCGCCCACCTCCAGGGTCGGCCACAGGGCGTCGAGCAACTCGCCTTGCAGCACCGCGAGGGCGGCGATGTCGTCGGGTTGGCGGGTCAGTTTGATGTCCGGGTGGCGGCGGATCACCCCGGTGGCCGAGCACGGCGCGTCCAGCAGGATGCGCTGGAACGGCTTGCCGTCCCACCACGCGGCGGTGTCGCGGCCATCGGCGGCGATCAACTCGGCGCTCAGGCCCAGGCGCGCGAGGTTTTCCCGCACGCGCACCAGGCGCTTGGCTTCCAGGTCCACGGCCACCACGCCGGCCAGGGCCGGTTCGACTTCCAGGATGTGGCACGTCTTGCCGCCCGGCGCGCAGCAGGCGTCGAGCACGCGCTGGCCGGGGGCCAGGTCGAGCAGGTCGGCGGCCAGTTGCGCGGCTTCGTCCTGCACGCTGATCCAGCCTTCGGCAAAACCGGGCAATTGGCGCACGTCACTTGGCTCGTCGAGGATGATGCCGTCCTGGCTGAACACGCACGCCTTGGCGGCCACGCCTGCGGCGCTGAGCAAACCGAGGTAGGCGTCGCGGCCATGATGGCGGCGGTTGACCCGAAGAATCATCGGCGGGTGGGCGTTGTTCGCCGCGCAGATGGCTTCCCATTGCTGAGGCCAGAAGGCCTTGAGGGATTTTTGCAGCCAGCGCGGGTGGGCGGTGCGCACCACCGGGTCGTGCTCCAGCTCGGCCAACAGCGCCTCGCTTTCGCGCTGGGCGCGGCGCAACACGGCGTTGAGTAGGGCCTTGGCCCAGGGCTTTTTCAGCTTGTCGGCGCAACCCACGGTTTCACCGATGGCGGCGTGGGCCGGCACGCGGCTGTAGAGCAACTGGTACAGGCCCACCAGCAACAACGCCTCGACGTCGGCATCGGCAGCCTTGAAGGGTTTTTGCAGCAACGTGGCCGCCAGCGCCGACAACCGCGGCTGCCAGCGGGCGGTGCCGAAGGCCAGGTCCTGGGTGAAACCACGGTCGCGGTCTTGCACCTTATCCAACTGGGTCGGCAGCGAACTGTTGAGCGAGGCCTTGCCGCTGAGCACGGCGGCCAGGGCCTTGGCGGCGGCCAGACGCGGGTTCATTGGGCATCCGCCGCGTGGCCGAGGACGGTGCCCAGGGCGAATTTCTCACGGCGGCTGTTGAACAAATCGCTGAAGTTCAGCGCCTTGCCGCCGGGCAATTGCAGACGGGTCAGGCACAGCGCCTGCTCGCCACAGGCCACCACCAGGCCATCCTTGCTGGCGGCGAGAATCTCGCCCGGTGCGCCGTGGCCGTCGGCCAGGCTGGCGGCGAGCACTTTTAGCGCTTCGCCGTTGAGCGTGCTGTGGCAGATCGGCCACGGGTAGAAGGCCCGCACCAAGCGCTCCAACTCCAGCGCTGGGCGGCTCCAGTCGATACGCGCTTCGTCTTTGTTCAACTTGTGGGCGTAGGTGGCGAGGGCGTCGTCCTGCACTTCGCCTTGCAGGGTGCCAGCAGCGAGCCCGGCGATGGCTTGCAGCACGGCGGGCGGGCCGATTTGCGCGAGGCGGTCATGCAGGCTACCGCCGGTGTCGGTGGCGCTGATGGGCGTGGCGACCTTAAGCAGCATCGGCCCGGTGTCCAGGCCCAGTTCCATGCGCATCACGGTCACGCCGCTTTCGGCATCGCCGGCTTGCACGGCGCGCTGGATCGGCGCCGCCCCGCGCCAGCGTGGCAGCAGCGAGGCGTGGCTGTTGATGCAGCCCAGGCGCGGAATATCCAGCACCGCTTGCGGCAAGATCAGGCCGTAGGCCACCACCACCAGCAGGTCGGGCTTGAGGGCCGCCAGTTCGGCTTGGGCCTCGGCGTTGCGCAGGGTTGGCGGTTGTAGCACGGCGATGCCGTGTTCCAGGGCCAGTTGCTTGACCGGGCTGGGCGCCAGTTTTTGCCCGCGGCCGGCCGGGCGGTCGGGCTGGGTGTACACGGCCACGATCTGGTAAGGGCTGTCGAGTAGGGCCTTGAGGTGTTCGGCGGCAAATTCGGGGGTGCCAGCAAAGACAATGCGCAGTGGCTCAGTCATGAAAGTTCTCGGTTGAAAACACGCGAAAAAGAAAAAGGCTTGCTGCAGCAAGCCTTTGAAAGAAGGGGATCAAGCTTGCTGGCGATGTTTCTTTTCCAGCTTCTTCTTGATCCGGTCGCGTTTGAGCGTGGACAGGTAATCGACGAACAACTTGCCGTTGAGGTGATCGCACTCATGCTGGATACACACCGCCAGCAGACCTTCGGCAATCTGCTCGAACGGCTTGCCGTCGCGGTCCAGGGCTTTGATCTTGACGCGCAACGGGCGCTCGACGTTCTCGTAGAACTCCGGCACCGACAGGCAGCCTTCCTGATACTCGCCCATTTCCTCGGTCAGAGGCTCGAACTCAGGGTTGATGAACACCTGGGGCGCGCTGCGATCTTCGGACAGATCCATGACCACCACGCGCTTATGCACGTTGACCTGGGTGGCGGCCAGGCCGATGCCGGGGGCCTCATACATTGTTTCAAACATGTCATCGACCAACTGGCGCACCTCGGCGTCCACTACGGCCACCGGTTTGGCGACAGTGCGCAGGCGCGAGTCGGGAAATTCGAGGATGTTCAAAATGGCCATAAGCGTAATTGCTGCACGTGTGAAGTAAGGGCGAAATCGGCGGCCTGACGGGCGACCGGTGCCCAACGCGCTCCTGGGGGAGCGAGCCACGCGGGCTCAGGCGTTGGGCGCGAACGCACATAATAAAGGGATTCCCCCGATGTTGAAACGAGCAGTCGCCGTATGGGCGCTGCGAAGGGCCTGAAAAGGCCGGTGAAATCACAGATTCTCAACAAGTTACCAACAGACTTATCCACAGCTTGTTCCTTTTCCGAAGGGACTTATATCGATCAAGGATGATCCGATGCCCACACCTGCTCCCACCGTTCTATCCCCTGCCGAACTCGAAGCGCGCCTGCGCCTGCATCGCCTGCCGGAACTCGGCCCGCGGCGTTTTTACACGCTGCTGCAAGCCTTCGGTTCGGCCTCCAAAGCCCTCAGCGCACCGGCCAGTGCCTGGCGCGCCTTGGGGTTGCCGGCGGCCTGTAGCGATGCCCGGCGCAACCCCCAAGTGCGCGACGGCGCCAGCCACGCATTGGCCTGGCTAGAGCGCCCGGGCCAGCATTTGCTGATGTGGGACCAGCCCGGCTACCCCGCGCTGCTGGCGGAAATTGACGATGCGCCGCCGCTGTTGTTCGTCGCAGGCGCGCCGCAGATTCTGGAAAAACCGCAGTTGGCGATGGTCGGCAGCCGCCGCGCGTCGCGCCCGGGCATGGACACCGCCGCTACGTTTTCCCGCAGCCTGGCCGGCGCCGGTTTTGTCATTACCAGCGGCCTGGCCCTGGGCATCGACGGCGCGGCGCACCAGGGCGCGCTGGACGTGGGCGGGCAGACTATCGGCGTGCTGGGCACGGGCCTGGAAAATTTTTATCCACAGCGCAATCGCACCCTCGCGCAAGCCATGATCGACGGCGGTAGCGCAGTGGTGTCCGAGTTCCCCTTGGAGACCGCGCCCAACGCCGCCAACTTCCCGCGGCGCAACCGCATCATCAGCGGGTTGTCCCTCGGCGTGCTGGTGGTGGAAGCCAGCGTGGCCAGCGGTTCGCTGATTACCGCGCGGCTGGCGGCGGAACAGGGCCGCGAGGTCTATGCCATTCCCGGCTCCATCCACCACCCCGGAGCGCGGGGTTGCCATCAGTTGATCCGCGATGGCGCGGTGCTGGTGGAAACCATCGAGCACGTGCTCGAAGCCCTGCGCGGCTGGCAGCAGCTACCGCCCTCCTGCGAGGCGGCGCCGGCGCCCAGCGATCACCCGTTGCTGGCGCTGCTGCACGTCGCGCCCCACACCAGCGAAGCCCTGGCCGCCGCCAGTGGCTGGGCCTTGCCCAAGGTGCTGGCGGCCCTGACAGAGCTGGAGATGGACGGCCGCGCCGTTTGCGAAGGCGCGCGCTGGCTGGCGCGCTAGGCTTTACCGGGAAGATCGGTAAACTGCGCGCAGCTTTCATTTTGGAGACTCAGCGATGGTCAATAGTTGGCGTGTGCAAGAGGCCGCACGAGAAATTCGCGCCGGGGCGGTGATTGCCTATCCAACCGAAGCCGTGTGGGGCCTGGGTTGCGATCCGTGGAACCTCGACGCGGTCGAGCGCTTGCTGATGCTCAAGGGCCGTTCGGTGGAAAAAGGCCTGATCCTGGTGGCGGACAACATCCGCCAGTTCGACTTTTTGTTCGAAGACTTCCCCGACCTGTGGATCGACCGCATGGCCAGCACCTGGCCGGGGCCCAACACCTGGCTGGTGCCCCACCGCGGGATGCTGCCGCAGTGGATCACCGGCGTACACGAAACCGTGGCCCTGCGCGTCAGCGACCACCCGCAAGTGCGCGATTTGTGCTCGCTGGTCGGGCCGTTGGTGTCCACTTCGGCCAACCCTCAGGGTCGCCCGGCGGCGCGCACCCGCTTGCGGGTGGAGCAGTATTTTCGCGGGCAACTGGACCTGGTGCTGGGCGGGCGCCTGGGCGGGCGCAAGAACCCCAGCGTGATCCGCGACCTGGCCACCGGCCAAGTGGTGCGGGCGGGTTAGGGACTGCCCGCTCGCGATAGCGCCCTCAAGGCAACAGAATCGTCGACCCCGTGGTGCGCCGCGCCGACAGCTCGGTCTGCGCCTTGGCCGCTTCGGCCAGTGGGTAACGCTGGCTGATGTCCACCTTCAGCTTGCCGCTGGTGACCATGGCGAACAGCTCATCGGCCATGGTTTGCAGTGTTTCGGCGGTGTTGGCGTAAGTCGCCAGGGTCGGCCGGGTCACGTACAGCGAGCCCTTGGCCGCGAGGATCCCCAGGTTCACCCCTTCCACTGCGCCCGACGCATTGCCGAAACTCACCACCAAGCCCCGTGGCACCACGCTGTCCAGGGACGTCAGCCAGGTGTCCTTGCCGACGCCGTCGTACACCACGTCGCACTTTTTCCCGTCCGTCAGTTCCAGTACACGCTGTGCGACGTCTTCGCGGCTGTAGTCGATGGTCGCCCAGGCGCCGAGGGATTTGGCCAGCGCCGCTTTTTCGGGCGAGCTGACGGTGCCGATCAGCTTCACGCCCAGGGCCTTGGCCCACTGGCACGCCAGCGAACCCACGCCACCGGCCGCAGCGTGGAACAGGATGGTTTCGCCGCCCTGGAGGGCATAGGTCTGGCGCAACAGGTACTGCACCGTCAGGCCTTTGAGCATCACCGCCGCCGCTTGCTCGAAGCTGATGGCCTCGGGCAGATGCACCAGGTTGCTCGCCGGCAGCACATGCAGGTCGCTGTAGGCGCCCAACGGGCCGCTGCCGTACGCCACGCGATCGCCCACCTTGAACCGGGTCACTTCGCTGCCCACCGCCTCCACCACCCCGGCGCCCTCGGCGCCCAGGCCCGAGGGCAGGGCCGGCGGCGCGTACAAGCCACTGCGAAAATAGGTGTCGATGAAGTTCAGGCCAATGGCCTTGTTGCGCACTTGCACTTGCTGGGGGCCGGGCGCGGCCGCTGAGTAGTCCACGTACTCCAATACGTCGGGGCCGCCATGGGCACGGAACTCAATACGCTTGGCCATCTGCACTGTCCTCGGGTCGGTTGGCAAAGGCTCCTATCGGACTCCTAAGCTTGATCTTCGTCAACTGCGGCGCACGCGAGCGCAGTGGTATGCTACGCGCCCATTTGCGCCGGCCTCAGGCTCCATACGAAGCGCCGTGTAGCTTTGCCCGATTCAAGGTGATGCCATGACTACCCGCACCGAGGCCGTAAAAGCCTACCTGCTCGACCTGCAAGACCGCATTTGTGCCGCCCTGGAAACTGAGGACGGTGGCACCCGTTTCGTCGAAGACGCCTGGACCCGGCCCGCCGGCGGCGGCGGTCGCACGCGAGTGATCGAAAACGGCGCGGTGATCGAGAAGGGCGGCGTCAACTTTTCCCACGTATTCGGCAGCGGCCTGCCGCCGTCCGCCAGCGCCCATCGGCCCGAGCTGGCCGGCCGTGGCTTCGAGGCGCTGGGGGTGTCCCTGGTGATCCACCCGCACAACCCCCATGTGCCAACGTCCCACGCCAACGTGCGCTTTTTCATCGCAGAAAAAGAAGGCGAAGAACCGGTGTGGTGGTTCGGCGGCGGCTTCGACCTGACCCCCTACTACGGCAACGACGAAGACTGCGTGCACTGGCACCGCGTGGCCGAACAGGCCTGCGCGCCGTTCGGCGCCGATGTCTACCCGCGCTACAAGGCCTGGTGCGACAGCTACTTCCACCTCAAGCACCGCAACGAACCGCGGGGCATCGGCGGCCTGTTTTTCGATGACCTGAACGAGTGGGATTTCGACACCTGCTTCGCCTTCATGCGCGCCATCGGCGACGCCTACATCGCCGCCTACCTGCCCATCGTCCAGCGCCGCAAGGCCCAGGCCTACAGCGAGCAGCAGCGCCAATTCCAGGAGTTGCGCCGCGGTCGTTACGTGGAGTTCAACCTGGTCTACGACCGTGGCACCCTGTTTGGCCTGCAATCGGGCGGGCGTACCGAGTCGATCCTCATGTCGTTGCCGCCGCAAGTGCGCTGGAGCTACGACTGGAAACCCGAGCCTGGCAGCGAAGAAGCGCGCCTGACCGACTACTTCCTGCAAGACCGCGACTGGCTGGCCTGACCGAGGAGATGCCCGATGGATCACTACGTCGTTTTCGGTAACCCGATTGCCCATAGCAAATCGCCGCTGATCCATCGCCTGTTTGCCCAGCAAACCGGCCAGCAACTGGCCTACGACACGCTGCTGGCGCCGCTCGACGATTTCGCCCACTGCGCCCGGGAATTTTTCCGCGAGGGGCGCGGCGCCAACGTCACAGTGCCCTTCAAGGAACAGGCCTATCGCCTGGCCACCCGCCTCACCGAGCGCGCCCTGCGGGCCGGTGCGGTCAACACCTTAAGCAAACTCGACGACGGCACACTGCTGGGCGACAACACCGACGGCGCGGGCCTGGTGCGCGACCTCACGGTCAATGCCGGGGTCAGCCTCAAGGGCAAGCGCGTGCTGCTGCTGGGCGCGGGCGGCGCGGTGCGTGGGGCGTTGGAGCCGTTGCTGGGCGAGCAGCCCTCGTCGCTGATAATCGCCAACCGCACCGTAGAAAAAGCCGAACTGCTGGCCGAACTTTTCGCCGACCTGGGGCCGGTGTCGGCCAGCGGTTTCGATTGGCTGCACGAATCGGTGGACGTGATTATCAACGCCACCTCCGCCAGCCTCGCGGGCGACCTGCCGCCGATTGCCAGCAGCCTGATCGAACCGGGCCACACGGTGTGCTACGACATGATGTACAGCCAGGCCCCGACCCCGTTCTGCCGCTGGGCCAGCGAACACGGTGCGGCGCTGTCGCTCGATGGCCTGGGCATGCTCGTCGAACAGGCCGGCGAAGCCTTCTACCTGTGGCGCGGCGTGCGCCCGGACACGGCGCCGGTGTTGGCGCAGTTGCGGCAAGGGTTGGCGCTGTAGGGCTTCACCTCTCCTGGTGGGAGCGAGCCCGCTCGCGATGGCGCAGTGTCAGCCGACATCACCTTTTCTGACCCACCGCCATCGCGGGCAGGCTCGCTCCCACAGAGGCTGGCTCCCATAGCAAGAAACCCCTCAGTCCTCGAACCGAATCGGGCATTTCTGCGGCCCTTCCAGCTTCATCAGCTCCTCCACCACCTGCGGCCTTGCGCGGCGCAGGGTCAGGCTGCGGCCCTGCTGCAATAGGCGCCGCGCTTCCTGGTGGAGCATCTCCACCCCTGAGTAGTCGATAAAGTTGATCTGCTGCGCGTCGATCACCACCCGCGCGCCGTGCAAGCGTTGCAGGCGCACTTGCAGGTAATGGCTGGCGCCGAAAAAAATCGACCCGCCGACCCGCAGCACATCGTCCTCGCCCTCGCGCAACTGCTGCACCCGTGGCTGCGACGTGCGCTTGAGGTAGAAAAACAGCGACGCCAGCACCCCGGCGTAAATCGCCGTTTGCAGCTCCAGCAACAGGGTCGCCAGGCAGGTCAGCAGCATCACCACGAACTCCGCGCGGCTGACCCGCAGCAGTGCGCGAATGCCGCGCACATCCACCAGCCCCCAACTGATAAGCACAATGCTCGCTGCCATGCTCGGCAGCGGTATATGGGCGATCAACCCTGCCCCGGCCACGGCGAACAGCGCCACCCACAGCGCCGAAAACACCCCGGCCAGCGGCGAGCAGGCACCCGCCTCGTAGCTCAACCCGGAGCGGGTGAAGGAGCCAGCCGACAACGAGCCGGAGAAAAACCCACCGACGATATTGGACAAGCCCTGGGCACGAACTTCCTGGTTAGCGTCGAGAAGTTGCTGGGAACGTGCGGCGATCGAGCGGGCAATCGACAGGCTGGTGACCAGCCCCAGCATGCCCACCGCCACCGCGCTGGGCAGCAGGCGCAGGATCAAGTCCAGGTCCAACGGCAAAGCGCTGAACGGCGGCAAGCGCCCGACAAACCCGCTGACCCGTTGCACATGGCCAAACAGCCCCGGCCACAGCCACACCAGCAGGCTGCTGGCCACCAGGCTCAGCAGCAGCGTCGGCCAGCGCGGCAGCAAACGCTTGAGGCCGATGCCCAGGGCCAGGGTCAGCAGGCCCAGGGCCAGCGACGGGCGGTCGATGTGCCCAGCCTCGCGCAGCAGCGCCAGCAGGCTGTTGATCGCGGTCGCCTGGTTCGGCACCTCCAGCCCCAACAGGTTGGGCAACTGCCCCAGGGCAATCACCACCGCCGCGCCGAGGGTGAAGCCCAGCACCACGGCATGGGAGACGAAATTCACCAGCGCGCCGAAGCGCAACATCCCCAGCAGCCACTGGAAAATGCCCGCCAGCAGGGTCAGCAACAGGATCAGGGTCACGTAGTCCTGCGTCCCCGGCACCGCCAAGGGGCTGACACTGGCGTACAGCACGATGGAAATCGCCGCCGTCGGCCCGCAGATCAAATGCCACGACGAGCCCCACAAACAGGCGATCAACACCGGCACGATCGCCGCGTACAAACCGTATTCCGGCGGCAGGCCGGCGATCAGCGCATAGGCGATCGACTGCGGCAACGCCAGGATCGCCCCGCTCAACCCGACGATAGCGTCGCGGCCCACGCTGGCGCGGGTCTGGCGCGGCAGCCAGGCGAGGAAGGGAAACAATTGATGGCGAGTGGGCACAGCCATGGGGCCTCGAAGGTGGGGGGGAGGTGGCCAAAGAGTATCAGGTGGCGGGTTGACGGGGGGGCGGACCCTAAGGAGCCCAACCCTGTGGGAAAGCGCTATGGGAGAGCGCTGTGGGAGCGAGCCTGCTCGCGATAGCGGTATACCTGCCGTCATGGTTGCTGGCTGTACTGCCGCCATCGCGAGCAGGCTCGCTCCCACAGAACCTGCCCCACAGAAAAAACCGCCAGGCAAAAACCAGGGATTAAAGCCTGGCCTTAACCGCCGCCAACGCCTCCTGCCCATCCAGGGTTTTCACCCCCTCCAGCCATGCGTCCAGCACCGCCGGGTTGGCCTGGAGCCAGGCCTTGGCCGCGGCGCCGTTGCTGGTTTTGTCGTTGGCCACGGCGGCCATGATGCTGTTTTCCATGGCCTGGGTGAATGTCAGGTTGTTCAGCAACTTGGCCACGTTCGGGCAGGCCTGGGCATAACCCTTGCGGGTCAGGGTGTGGACGCTGCCGGTGGCGCCAAAGTACTTTTCGCCGCCCTTGAGGTAGCGCATGTTCAGTTGCACGTTCATCGGGTGCGGCGTCCAGCCCAGAAAGGCCACGAAGCGCTGGCGCTTCACTGCCCGCGCTACCTCGGCCAGCATCGCCTGCTCGCTGGATTCCACCAGTTTCCAGCGGCCCAGGTCGTAATCGTTTTTCTTGATGATCTCTTGCAGCGACAAGTTGGCCGGGGCGCCGGCGCCGATGCCATAGAGCTTGCTGCCAAAGCGCTCGGCAAACCGATTGAGGTCGGCAAAATCCTGCACGCCGGCCTCCCACACATAGTCGGGTACGGCCAGGGTGAACTCGGTGCCGTCCAGGTTTTTCGCCAGTTGGGTGACCTCGCCCGAGGCCACGAACTTGTCGTAGAAGCCTTGTTGCGCCGGCATCCAGTTGCCCAGGAACACATCCACCTGGCCGTCCTTGAGGCCGCCGAAAATGATCGGCACCGCCAGGGTATCGACCCTGGGCTTGTAGCCCATGCCTTCGAGCACAAACCCAGTGAGGGCATTGGTGGCGGCGATGTCGCTCCAGCCCGGGTCGGCCATTTTCACTGTCTCGCAGCCCGGTTCGGCCTGGGCCGCCGCGCAGCCCAAGGCCAGCAACCCGGCCAGCAGCCCTGTGGATAACCTTTGCATGTGCATCCCCTTACGTTATTGGAGTGGGCAGGGTTGTGGATAACGTGCCTTGCGCTCCAGGTCATCGAGGTCGATGTGGTTGCGCATGTACTGCTGGCTGGCGTCTACCAGCGGCTGGTGGTCCCAGCTCTTGAGTTGGCCCACGGCCAATGCCTGGGCCACGAAGCGGCGGCGGCGCTGGCTGGCCAGCACCTGGGCGGTGATGGCGGGGATGTTCCACTTGGCCCGCGCCTCGGCGAGAAAAGCGTCGAAAAGCGGGCGATGTGGCGGCGATTGGCTGAGTTCTTCCTGTTCCTGGGGGTCGTTGTGCACGTCGAACAGCAAGCACGGGTCGTCCTCGCTGTAGATGAACTTGTAGGCGCCCCGGCGGATCATCATCAGCGGGCTCACGGTGCCTTCGGCCATGTACTCGCCGAACACCTCGTCGTGCCCGCTGCCGCCCTGCAAATGCGGCACCAGAGAGCGGCCATCCAACGCCAGCCCCGGCGCCACCTCGCCCCCGGCCAACTCCACCAGGGTGGGCAGCAGGTCGGCAGTCGATACCGCCGCCCGCACCCGCCCCGCCGCGAATTGCCCCGGCGCCCACACCAGCAGCGGCACGCGGGCGGCCATCTCGAACCAGTGCATTTTGTACCAAAGCCCGCGCTCGCCGAGCATGTCGCCATGGTCGCCCGAGAAGACAATCAGGGTGTCGTCCAACAGCCCGGTTTCGTCGAGGGTTTGCAGGAGTTTGCCGACGTTGTCGTCGATATAGCTGCACGCACCAAAATAGGCACGGCGCGCGTCGCGGATCTTATCCACAGGCAGCGGCTTGTCCCACAGGTCGTAAACCTTGAGCAAGCGTTGGGAATGAGGGTCTTGCGCTGCCTGAGGGGGCGTGTGCGGCAGTGGGATTTCATCGTCGCGGTATAAATCCCAATACGCCTTGGGGATGGTGTACGGGTCGTGGGGGTGGGTCATCGACACCGTCAGGCAAAACGGCTGGTCGCCGGCCTCGCGCACATGGTCGTACAAATACTGGCGCGCCTTGAACAGCACCTCTTCGTCGAAATCCAGTTGATTGGTGCGCACGCACGGGCCGGCCTGCAGCACCGAGGCCATGTTGTGGTACCAGGTGGGGCGCACATCCGGCTCGTCCCAGTTCACCGCCCAGCCGTAGTCGGCCGGGTAAATGTCGCTGGTCAGGCGCTGTTCGTAGCCGTGCAACTGGTCGGGGCCGCAAAAGTGCATCTTGCCCGACAGCGCCGTGCGGTAGCCCAGGCGCCGCAGGTAGTGGGCATAGGTCGGTACATCGGCGGGGGAATCCGCCGCGTTGTCGTAGGCGCCGATCTTGCTCGGCAACTGGCCGCTGAC
>RCMZ01000648.1_pt1 | contig 15854 bp, 11 predicted proteins | sample 2041141 | NCBI WGS metagenome assembly RCMZ01 (sample SAMN09708263, study PRJNA481090) | Wastewater metagenome, whole genome shotgun sequencing project. | biome: sewage; isolation source: Davis station wastewater (DW) | place: Antarctica: Davis Station | collected 2010-03-01
GGCCACGCCCGTCACCAGCCAGCGGCGCGGGTGTTGCGCCAGCTGGGCGCAGGCGCGCGCATACGCGCTGTCACCGGCAGGCACATCAGGCACGCCTGGCCATTCGCCATCCGCGCCCCGGGCCGCAACGGTCTTGCCGTGCCCGGCCGCCATCACAGCCGCCACACGTGCAGGCCGCCGTCTTGCAGGAGGCGGGGGTCGAAATGCGACTTGATGTCGATGAAGCAGCCATTTTCCAGCACCTTGGCCTGGAAATCGCTGAGCGGGCGGGCCAGCAGCGCCTGGTGCGACACGGCGCTGATGATGGCTTCGGCCTGCGGCAGCTGCTCCCAGCTTTCCAGCGACAAGCCATATTCCTCCAGCGCTTCGCGGCCATCGGCGACGGGATCGTGCACGTGCACCTGCACGCCATACGATTTCAGTTCGTGGATCATGTCGACCACCTTCGAATTGCGCAAGTCCGGGCAGTTTTCCTTGAAGGTCAGGCCCAGCACGTTCACATGGGCGCCCTTCAGCTTGAAGCCGGCCCGCACCATTTCCTTGATGGTCTTTTCCGCCACGAACTTGGCCATGCCATCGTTGATGCGGCGCCCTGCCAGGATCACGTGCGGGTGGTAGCCCAGCATTTCTGCCTTGTGCGTCAGATAATACGGGTCGACGCCGATGCAGTGGCCGCCCACCAGCCCCGGGCGGAATGGCAGAAAGTTCCATTTGGTGCCAGCCGCCTGCAGCACTTCCAGGGTATCGATGCCGATGCGGTCGAAAATGATGGCCAGCTCGTTCATCAGGGCGATGTTCAGGTCGCGCTGCGTGTTTTCGATGACCTTGGCCGCTTCCGCCACGCGGATGCTGGAGGCCCGGTGGACGCCGGCCCCGACCACGCCTTCATACAGCGCTGCCACCTTGTCCAGGGTGGCATCGTCGTCACCGGAGACCACCTTGCGGATGCTGTGCAGGGTATGGTCCTTGTCGCCGGGATTGATGCGTTCGGGCGAAAAGCCCACGTGAAAATCCTGCTTCCAGCGCAAGCCGGAATGCTGTTCCAGGATGGGAATGCAGATTTCCTCGGTGGCGCCCGGATACACGGTGGATTCATAGATGACGATGGCGCCGCGCCGCATGTGGCGCCCGACGGCCGCGCTGGCCCCTGCCAGCGCGGAAAAGTCGGGATTGTGCGCGCTGTCGACGGGCGTGGGCACGGCCACGACGATGAAGTCGGCCAGTTGCAGCTCGGCCGCATCGCAGCCCACGCTCAGCCATTGCGCGGCCAGCAGCTGTTCATGGCTGACTTCGCCGGTGGGGTCGATATGCCGGCGATAGCTCTCCACCTTGCGCGCCGACAAGTCGAAGCCGATGGTGCGCTGGCGCGTGCCGAACGCCACCGCCAGCTGCAAGCCCACGTAACCGAGTCCCACCACCGCCACCACGCCGCCGCTGCTCTCCACTTTGCTGTCCATAGAATCTGCTCCGAATGGTTGCGGCCTGCGTGGCGCCGTCGGGGAAATTCTACGGTTGCAGCTTTGCTCATTCTTGAGCGGGAACAAGAAAGCGGGAGCGCCCACGGCCGCCTGCGCCACCAATCGGCAGCCTGTTGAGCGCAATCAATGAGGCCGGCGGCCATCTTTTTAAGCTAGACCGTGCCCATCCTGCACGCCGCTACCGGAGACTTCCATGGCCCGTCCCCTTGTCCGTCCTGTTCTGCGCTCCCTCCCCCGCCTGCCGGCCGCCGTCCTGTGCGGTGCCCTGCTGCTGCCCCTGCTGACGGCTTGCCACGGCACCCAAAGCAGCGAAACCCTGCTGGCGGACGCGCAGCAGTACCGGCAGAAGGGCGAAGCCCGGGCCGCCATCATCCAGCTGAAGAATTTGCTGCAAAAAGACCCGGAAAACGCGGCCGCGCGGCTGCTGTTGGGCAGCATCTATATCGATACGGGCGAGGCGCTGTCGGCCGAAAAGGAGTTGCGCAAGGCGAAGTCGCTGGGCCTGGCGACGAGCCAGGTGATGCCGCTGCTGGGCAAGTCCTGGCTGATGCTGGGCCAGTTCGACAAGGTCCTGGCCGAGGTCGCCGACGATGCCGCGCTGCCGCCGTCCGTGCTGGCCCTGCGCGGCGACGCCCTGCTGGCCCTGGGCCGGCAGGACGAGGCGCGCGCCCTGCTGACCCGCATGCTGAATGCGCATCCGGGCCAGGTGGAAGCACTGCTGGGCCTGGCGCGCCTGGCGGCGCTGGAGCAGCAAGTCACGGCGGCCGAGCTGCTGCTGGCGCAGGCGCTGAAAAGCGCGCCCGCCAACCTCGACGCCTTGCGCCTGCAGGGCGACTTGCTGCGCCTGCAGGGCAAGAGCGACGCGGCGCGCCTGGCCTACATGCAGATCCTCAAGATCAAGCCGGACAATACCCAGGCACACATCGACCTGGCCAACCTCGACATCGTGCAGAACCGCTTTCCGGAAGCGGCCGGCCAGCTGGCCACGGCGCGCAAGACGGCGCCCAACAGCCTGGGCCTGCTGCAGGCCCAGGCGCTGCTCGATTTCCGCCAGGGCAAGAACAAGGCGGCGCTGCAGGGCTTGCAGCTGGTGCTCAAGGCGGCGCCCGAGCACATGCCGTCCATCCTGCTGACGGGCGCCGTGCAGCTGGCCCTGGGGTCGCCGCAACTGGCGGAAAGCTATCTGCAGCGCTTCCTGGCCGTGTATCCCCGGCATCTGTATGCCGTCAAGATGATGGCATCGATCGAACTGATGCGCGGCAAGACGGACGCCGCCATCGACTTGCTGATGCCCGTGCTGGGCGCCTTTCCCGACGACGTGGAATTGCTGTCGCTGGCGGGCGAGGCGCATTTGCGCGCGCGCCGCTACGACAAGGCCACGGCGTATTTTGAAAAGGCCAGCGGCCTGGCGCCGGACACGGCCAAGCTGCACGCGGCGCTGGGCATCAGCCGCCTGGGCATGGGCGAGAACAGCCGCGCCATCAATGAACTGGAACGCGCCAGCATGCTCGACAAGGGCACGCCGCAGGCGGGCACCATGCTGGTGATGACCTTGCTGCGCAACAAGCAGAACGACAAGGCCCTGGCCAGCGTGCAAATGATGGAAAAGCAGCAAGGCACGAACCCCGTGCTGCTGAACCTGAAAGGCGGCGTTTACCTGGCCCTGCGCGATTTACGCGCCGCGCGCGCCAGTTTCGAGCAGGCGCTGGGCATCGATCCCGTTTACCTGCCCGCCTTGAACAACCTGGCGCAGATCGATCTGGCCGAGAAGAAACCCGACCAGGCGCGCCAGCGCTTCGAGCGCGCGCTGGCGAAAGCGCCGAAGAATGCCGACCTGTGCGCCGCGCTGGCCAAGCTGGCCGCCTCGGAAGGCAAGACAGACGAGGCGCGCCGCTGGCTCGAGCGGGCCCACCGCGACAATCCCGACGCCGTCGCGCCGGCCCTGTTGCTGAGTAACTTTTACCTGAAAACGGGCGCGCCCGACAAGGCGCTGGAACTGGCGCGCACCCTGCAGACGGGCCACCCCGGCGACGCCGACGCGCTGGCCCTGCGCGCGCAGGTGGAATACAGCGCGGGCCAGGCTCCGGCCGCGCTCGACAGCTACACCAAGCTGGCCAGCATCCAGTCCGGCTCGGCGCCCTTGCAGATGCGCATCGCCAGCCTGCACCTGGCCCTGGGCGAGCATGCCAGCGCACTGCAAGCCGTGCGGCGGGCGCAAGTGCTCGACCCCACCCTGCTCGAAGCGCGGGTGGTCGAAGTGGCCATGCTGCTGGCCCTGAACCGCCAGCGTGAAGCGCTGGCCGTGGCGCGGCAGGTGCAGGAGCAGGAGCCCAGGCTGGCGGCCGGCTACAAGCTCGAGGGCGACGTGCTGATGGAACAGAAGCTGCCGCAGCAAGCCGTCAAGCTGTATGAACGTGCTTTCCAGCTCAGCAAGATCGGTGCCCTGCAAGTGCAGTTGTACCGCGCCCTGCAAGCGTCCGGACAGACGCCGGAAGCCGATGCGCGCATGGCGGTGTGGCTGAGGGAGCATCCCGACGACCTGCCCACGCGCAATTACCTGGCCGGCACCAAGCTGGAAGCGCGGCAATACCGCGCCGCCATCGAGCACTTCCAGTACCTCGTGGCCAAGGAGCCGGGCAATGTGGTGGCGCTGAACGACCTGGCGTGGGCGTATCAGCAGGAAAAAGACCCGCGCGCGCAGGCGACGGCGGAACAGGCCCTCAAGCTGGCGCCCGGCAATCCCGCCGTGCTCGACACGCTGGGCTGGATCGTGCTGCAGCAAGGCGATGTCAAGCGCGCCACCACCCTGCTGCGCCAGGCGGCGTCGCTGGCGCCGAAAGCGCCGGAAATCCAGTACCACCTGGGCGTGGCCCTGCTCAAGTCGGGCGACAAGGGCGGCGCGCGCAAACAGCTGGAGCAATTGCTGGCGGCCAACAAGGACTTTCCGCAGCGGGCCGAGGCGCAGGCCTTGCTGACCCAGCTCTAGGCCATGGCGGCGCACGCGGCCCAGCCCAGCCTGGCGGCGCGGCCACTGGCCCTGCTGGCGGGGGCCGCCTGCGTGCTGGCCCTGCGCCACTATCCGCTGGGCCATGGCTGGCCCGGCCTGCTGTTTGCCGCCCTGCTGCCCGCGTATTTTCTGCTGCTGTGCTGGCGCCCCGCCTGCTGGCTGTTCTGCCTGCCCGCCCTGCTGCCCGTGCTAGACCTGGCGCCGTGGACGGGCTGGTTCTTCCTGGAAGAAATCGATTTGCTGCTGTTGCTGACGCTGGCCTGCGGCTACTGGCGCCTGGGCGGCCCCGTGCAGCCAGCCCAGGCGCGGCTGTCGCCCGCTGCCCGGCTGTGTCTGCTGCTGTGCAGCCTGGCCTGGCTGGTGGCCTTGCTGCGCGGCGTGCTGCCGCTGGCGCCCGTCGATGCGAATGCCTGGGACAATTATCTGAGCCCGTATAACAGCTTGCGCCTGGGCAAAGCCTGGGCCTGGAGCATGCTGCTGCTACCGCTGCTGCTGCGCGACGCGGGGGCGGACAACCTGCGTCGCTATGCGCTGCCCGGCCTGCTGGCGGGACTGGCCATGGTGAGCCTGTTCGCCCTGTGGGAACGGGCCGTGTTTCCCGGCTTGCTGAACATGTCGAGCGACTACCGCATCACGGCGCCGTTTTCCGCCATGCACACGGGCGGTGCCGCCCTCGATGGCTACCTGGCGCTGAGCCTGCCGTTCGCCGCCCTGTGGCTGGCGCGCGCCCACCGCCGCTGGCACGCGGCGCTGGCCCTGGCGCTGCTGGGCCTGGCTCTGCATGCGGCCTTCACCACGTTTTCACGGGGCTTGTACGCGGCCATGCTGGCGGCCATGCTGCTGTTTTTCTGGCAAGTCCTGGCGCCGGGCCGGCGTGCCGTGCGGCACGGCCAGCGTCCCGTGCTCGGCCTGCTGCTGGCCGGCCTGGGCGCCGGCGCCCTGTTATATATGTTCAGCCAGGCCGGCTACCGGGGCTTGCTGGCCGCCGTGGTGCTGCTCGGTGCCAGCTTCGTGCTGGCCGCGCGGCCTCTGCCATGGCGCCTGGCGCCGGCCAGCGTGCTGTGCGCGCTCTGCCTGCAAGCCGTGCTGGCCAGCTGGTGGCCGGACCCGGCGGCGCATCAGGCCGCCGGCTGGCTGAAAGGGCCGTATTGCCTGTTCCTGCTGGCGGCCCTGCTGCTGGCCGGCGCGGTGTGGCCGTCGGCTGGCGCCCGGCACGGCCCGGCGCGCCTGGGCGTGGCCATGCTGGCGTGGACTTTGCTCGCCTGCAATCTCGGCTGGATAGGCTGGCACTGGGCCGGCAGCAAAGCCTTGCCGCCCGCCGGCCTGGTCGTGCTGCTGGCCATGCTGATGCTGTGCAACGGCCGCCTGCACCCGCCGCTGTGGCGGCTGGACCGGGCCAGCCTGGGCGTGGCGGGCGCCGCCGGCATGCTGTGGCTGCTGGCCATTCCCGTTTCGGCCAGCTATTACGCCACCGAACGGTTCGCCACCACCGCCTTCGACTTGCACGGACGCTTGCGCCACTGGCAGCAAGTGCTGGCCATGCAGCCGCCCACGTGGGACAGCCGGCTGTTCGGCATGGGCCTGGGCAGCTTTCCCGCCACGTATTACTGGCACAATCCCCAGCGCGACGTGCCAGCCAGCATCCGCTATGCCGATGAGGGCGAAAATCGCTATGTGCGCCTGGCCAGCCCCGGCTACAGCGCCGGTTATGGCGAGCTGCTGCGTCTGCTGCAACGGCTGCCCGTGCAGCCCGCCACGCGCTACACGCTGGCGCTGGACGCGCGCCGCCACGGCGCCATGCCCGTCCTGCTGGTCCGGCTGTGCCAGCGCCAGTTGCTGTACCCCCAAAATTGCATCGCTGCTCCGCTGCGCCTGCGTCCGCCACCGGCGGGCAGCCCGCCGTGGGCCTGGCAGCATTATGAAGTCCCGCTCGACAGCGGCCCGCTGGGCACGGGCGGCTGGCTGCTGCGCGCGCCCGTGCAACTGGAGCTGGCGGCCAGCGGCACGGCCACCTCGTCCGTCGTGGACATCGACAAGCTGAGCCTGCGCGCGCCGGGCGGCGAGGAACTGATCGCCAATGGCCAATTTAGCCAGGCAAACAACTACTGGTTTTTCAGCAGCGACCACCATCACTTGCCGTGGCACGTCAAGAACCTGGCGCTGTACCTGCTGGTGGAAGCGGGCTGGAGCGGCGCGCTGGCCATGCTGGGCCTGCTTTGCCTGGCCGGCTTGCGGCTGCGACGGCAATGCACGCGATCCGCGCAGGGCAGCCTGGGCCGGCATGGCGCGCTGGCCTGCGGCGCGGCGCTGGCCGGCTTTCTCGTCGTCGGCCTGTTCGACAGCCTGCTCGACGTGCCGCGCATCGCGCTGCTGTGCTATCTGATGCTGCTGTGCGCGCTGTTGCAACCCGCCCTGTCCCCACCGTCTCATCCTGCCGAAAGTATGCCCCCATGAAATCCTTTCTGTTGACCTTGCTGTTCCTGGCCCTGTGCGCTCCCCCGCCCTGCGATGCCGATGAGGCGCTGGCGCAGGCGATCGCCCGCATCAAGCCGTCCGTCGTCGGCGTGGGCAGCCTGCAAAAGACGCGCACGCCGCCGATGAACTTTATCGGCACGGGTTTCGCCGCGGGCGATGGCTTGAGCGTGCTGACCTGCGCCCACGTGATCCAAAAGCTGCTCGACGCCAATCCGAACGAGGTCATCGGCATCCTCACGGGCCAGGGCGAGGCGGCGCAGTTTCGCCCAGCCAAGGTAGTGTCCATCGATACGGAACACGACCTGGCGCTGCTGCGCCTGGCCGGCGCGCCGCTGCCGGCCCTGGCGCTCGGTGATGCGGGCACTGTCCGCGAAGGCCAGGCGATGGCCTTCATGGGCTTTCCGCTGGGCACGCTGCTGGGTCTGCACCACGTGACGCACCGCGCCACCGTGTCATCGCTGACACCGGTGGTCATGCCCAGCGAAAACGCGCAGCGGCTCGATACGCGGCGCCTGGCGCAGCTGCAGAAATCGCCCTACACCGTGTTCCAGCTGGACGCGACGGCGTATCCGGGCAGCAGCGGCAGCCCCCTGTTCGATCCCGAGACGGGCGTGGTCTACGGCATCGTCAACATGGTCTACGTCAAGGGCCTCAAGGAGACGGCCATCAGCGCGCCCAGCGGCATCACCTATGCCATTCCCGGCAATTACATGCAGGCGATCTTGCTCAAAAATAAATGAACAGTCAGTTGCGCCCCTGCCTTAGCCGGTCGGTGATGCCAGGCTCATCCCATGTTGGAAAAAAAAAGGGGTAAAACGACCGTTCACCCCCATGCTGTTCCATCAGGCCACCGTATTTGCGAATCTGGGCGCCCATGTAATCGAGGTCCAGCCGTAGCAGCACGGCCGGCGCCCCCACGCGCGTGCACTCCCGCTCGCCGCCGAAGTCCTTGAAACCCAGCATGCGCTTGTAAAACACCACGTGGCGCGGATTGACTTCAATCACGTAATCCGTAAAGCCATGGATATTGTGGGCATAGATATAAGAAATATGGATCAGTGCCGCGAAGACGCGCTTGCTGACGCCCTTGTCGATGGCCAGGCGCGACGGTTCGCACAGGCGGCGTCCCTGCTCGCGCAGCACGTCGAGCTTGTCGCGAAAATTTTCATCGGCGGGCAAGCCCGTCTCGTCATTGTCCAGGCACAGGGTCATGGTGCCGACGGTGGTGCCGGCCGTTTCCGCGAACAGGGTGATCTTGTTCAGCGCGTGCGTGGTGGCGGGATCGACGGCATAGCCGCGCCAGCCGTACATCTTGCGGATCAGCAAACTGGCCGCTTCGCGCCGTCCACGCGAATTGGCCATGCGGATATGAAAGCGCTGCAGGTCAAGCTCGTGCTCCATGGCCGGGTCGATCTGCCCCTCGCCCACCACCAGGTCGCTGAAAGTGCCCGGCGTGTCGAAGGAAATAATGGGTTCATCTTCCAAGTTCATCTTGTCCTCACGTTCATCGGCAGCCGTCGAGACGGACTGAAGCCAATGCCTTGTGACAAGTAAAAAACTGGAGAAGTTCCCCTATCCGTTCAAAAAAACAGAAGAAATTGGCGTTTTAATAGCAAAATAGCATGCTGAAATTTGCCTGTCGGTACAAAATGACAAATAAAATGGGCGTTTTGACAGTGCCGAGTCCTGGCTAAAAAAAGCTCTCCGGGATCAGCAGCACATCGCCGGGCCGCATCATGACGTTGGCGGAAATATCGCCCTCCTTGAGCAGGTCGTCCAGCCGCACGCGCAGCTGCAGCTGGCTGCCGTCGCGCACGCGGATGATGCTGGCCTTGTTGCCGGCGGCGAAATCGGTGATGCCGCCCACGGCGATCAGGACATCCATCAGCGACATGCCCAGCCGGTACGGCAGCGCCTGCGGCTTGGCCGCCTCGCCGATGACGCGGATCTGCTCGCCATACGGCCCCGAGAAATTCGTCACGATGACAGTCACCACGGGCTGCTGGATGAACTTGCTCAAGGCTTGTTCGATATCGCGCGCCAGCTGGGTCGACGTCTTGCCGCTGGCCGCCAAGTCTTCCACCAGCGGCGTGGTGATCTTGCCGTCGGGCCGCACCGATACCGTCAGCGACACTTCCGGATTGCGCCAGACGATGATGTTGACGGAATCGCCCGGCCCGATCAGGTAGTCGTGCATGGGCGCGCTGTCGTCGGAGGGCGCCAGCGGATAGCGCGTGCGGCAGGCGCCCAGCAAGCTGGCCGTGGCCACCATGGCCAGCGCGTTGACTACAAATGCACGGCGGAACAGATTCATGCTGGGCCTCTTCATGTCGATGGCGCGCCACGTGGCGCCCCAAGCCGCCGGCCGCGCAGAACCAGCCTGGGCCGCGAACTTCCTATGATTATTAAAACGCGGCAAGTGAACCTTGAGGCGTATCAAGAAGCAATCATCTTGGGAAATCTTGCTCAGCCGCCGCCCTATACTTTGCTTACTCAACAGGCAATATTCATATTGCAACGCCGTTGTCCACGCGCCGGCGCTTGCCCGCGCAGCATCGTCACGGAAGGAAGCGCCATGGAGGAATTGCTGCAGCAACTGCTTTCCAGCCTGAAAGGCATCTGGAAATACCGCTGGCATGCGCTGCTGGTGGCCTGGCTGGTGGCCATCGGCGGTTTCATCAAGGTCATCAGCCTGCCCGACGAGTACCAGACCCGGGCGCGCGTGTTTGTCGATACGCAAACCATCCTCAAGCCCCTGCTGTCCGGCATGACCAGCGTGCCGAACGCGGAACAGCAGGTGGCCATCATGAGCCGCACCCTGCTCAGCCGCCCCAACGTGGAACGGGTCATGCGCATGGTCGACCTCGACCTGGACTCGAAGACCGTGCGCGAACACGAGGCCCAGCTCGATGAACTGATGGGGCGCATCAAGATCAGCGGCACCAACGCCTTCGACATCTACACCATCAGCTACAGCGGCGGCGACCCGAAACTGGTGCGCGACGTGGTGCAGAGCCTGCTGACCATCTTTGTCGAAGGCAGTTTCCAGGGGAAAAAAGGCGATTCGCAGAAGGCCGTGCAATTCATCGACGAGCAGATCAAGAACTATGAGGACAAGCTGAGCGCGGCGGAAAACCTGGTGAAGGAATTCAAGATCCGCAACAACCTGCTGCTGCCGCGCCAGGGCATCGACTATGGCAGCCAGTTGCTGATGTCGTCCGATAGCCTGAACAATGCCAAGCTGGAGCTGGTCGAGGCGGAACAGTCGCGCAAGGCCATCCAGAGCCAGATCGAAGGCGACGAGCCCGTGCTGGACCTGGAACCGAACGCGGCGGCGATCAGCAATCCCGAACTGGACGAGCGCATCGCCTCGCTCAACAAGAACCTCGACAGCCTGCGCATGCAATTTACGGAATTGCATCCCGACATCATCTCCTCGAAGCGTCTGATTGCCCAGCTGGAAGAACGCAAGGTCGAGGAGAGCAAGCTGAAGGCGGCGTCGGGCGACCCGGGCAAGAATTACAGTCCCATGCTGCAGCAGCTGAAGGTGGCGCTCACGGATGCGGATGCCAAGGTGGCCGCCATCCGCGCCCGCGTGCAGGAATACAGCGCGCGCAACGAACGCCTGCTGGCGCAAAGCAATGCCGTGCCCGAGGTGGAGTCGCAACTGGCCCAACTGAACCGCGACTACATCATCAACAAGGAAAACTATGAAAAGCTGATCGGCCGGCGCGAAGCGGCCAAGCTGTCAGGCGAACTCAGCTCCACCACCGACATGATGGCCTTCAAGATCATTGACCCGCCCACGGTGCAGTACAAGCCCATCGGTCCGAATCGCTCGCTGCTGTTCAGCGCGGCGCTGGGCGCGGCCCTGGTGGCCGGCATCGCCGCCGCCCTGCTGATCAGCCAGGTGCGCCCCACCTTCCTCAGCCCTGCCGAACTGCGCGATGCGACGGGCTTGAACGTGCTGGGCACGGTATCGATGAACTGGACGCCGCTGCAGCAGGTGCGCAGGCGCCGCGCCCGCTACGCCTTTGGCGCCTGCCTGGGCAGCCTGTTCGTGCTGTACGGCGGCATCATGACCGCCGTCCAGCTGAAATTCTAGACCACGCCACGGGAGCGACGATGAGCAGCAAGGACAAGGACAGCGGCAGGCAGGAACCCACCATCCTGGGCGTGGCCGAGTCCGGCGTGCCCTACCTGGCGCAGGGCGCCCCCGCGTCGACGCAACAGGCGGACCCGGCAGCGTCGCCCCAGTACCGGGCCCTGAACCTGCCCCGGCTGCAGGAGCAAGGCATGCTCACGCACGACGGCGGACGCAGCAGCGTGGCCGAGGATTTCCGCATCATCAAGCGCCCGCTGCTGCGCCAGGCGCGCGCCAGCGGCGCCGAGGCCATCCGCCACGGCAACCTGATCGTCGTCACCAGCGCCATGCCCGGCGAAGGCAAGACCTATTGCGCCATCAACCTGGCCATGAGCATCGCCATGGAGATGGATATCACCGTGCTGCTGGTCGACGCCGACGTGGCGCGCCCGTCCGTGCTGAAAGTGCTGGGCCTGGCGCCGGAGCCGGGCCTGATGGACGTGCTGCTGGACCCGCAACTGTCCATGGCGGACGTGATCCTGAAGACCAACATCGCCAACCTGAGCATCCTGCCAGCCGGCCGCAGCAACAAGCATGCGACGGAATTGCTGGCCAGCCGGGCCATGAGCCGCCTGCTGGCCGAGATCGCCAGCCGCTATGCCGACCGCATCGTCGTCTTCGACTCGCCGCCGCTCCTGATCACCAGCGAAGCGCATGCGCTGGTGGGGCAGATGGGGCAAGTGGTGATGGTGGTGGAAGCGGAAACGACGACCCAGCACGCCGTCAAGGAAGCGCTGCGCCAGATCGAATCGTGCGAACACATTCATTTGATCTACAACAAGACCAAATCGTTCCCCGGCAACGATTATTATGGCTACGGCAATTACGACTAGCGGCCATGCGCCGCTGGCCTGGTTGCCCTTGCTGTCCCTGCTGCTGCCCGTGCCCGCTTCCGCGCTCGAGTGGCTGGTGCAGCCCTCGCTGCGCCTGCGCGAAACGTATACCGACAACGCGCTGCGCACCCCGAACGCACAGGCGCAGTCCGACTTCATCACGGAAATCGCGCCCGCCATCGCCCTCATCGGCAGCGGCCCGCGCCTGCGCGTGCACCTTGACTACAGCTGGCACAAGTACCTGAGCACGCAACGGGCCGACACGGACCAGCACCAGTTGCGCGCCTCGGGCGACGCCGAACTGGTGAAGGACTGGTTTTTCGTCGACGCGGCCGCCAGCGTCAGCCGCCACAGCATCTCGCCGTTCGGCCCGCAGGTGATCGACGACTTGCCCGGCCCCGACAATGCCAGCACGGTGCGCACCACCAGTGTCAGCCCGTACCTGCGCCACCGTTTCCGCGGCCTCGCCACGGCCGAGCTGCGCTACACGCGCAATAACGTGGCCAGCGGCGGCGACCTGCTGTCCATGCACAGCGACGAGGTGGAACTGCTGCTCAATGGCGAGCCGCGCGGCGGCGGCTGGACCTGGAACGCCAGCCACGACGCGCGCCGCACGCAGGACAGCAAGCTGGCGCCGCTGCGCATGGAACGCAGCAGCGTCGGCCTGCGCTACCCGTTCAGCAGCAAATGGTCGGGCACGGCCAGCGGCGGCACGGAAAAGGAAGGCTATGAATCGATCACGGGCAAGGCGCCGGCGGGCCGCTTCTGGTCGCTGGGCGGCGTGTGGACGCCGTCGCCGCGCACCAGCGTGGCCTTCAGCACGGGCAAGCGCTACTTTGGCCACACGTACGGCTTGAACGCCAGTTTCCTGCAGCGCCACACCAGCTGGCAACTCAGCTACAGCGAAAACATCACCAGCATGCCCGCGCAATTCCTGCGCCTGGGCAACCGCGATGCGGCCAGCCTGCTCGACCAGTTGTGGCGCGGCGTGTTCCCGAACGACCTCGAACGGCGCCTGCGCGTCGATGCCTTCCTGCGCTACGCCAACGGGCTGGGGCCGGAGCTGGGCGCCATCAATTACTTCAGCCACCGCTATTTCCTGCAGAAACAGCTGAGCATGACGATGGCCCGCGCCACGGCGAAAAGCACGCTGGTGTTCGGCATCAACGCCGTCGACCGCACGGCGCAAACGTCCAGCGGCATCGACAGCGTCCTGCTGCCGGGCGTGGAATTCGGCAGCGAAGACCGCACGCGCCAGATCGGCAGCAACCTGGGCTGGAGCTGGCAAGCCAACTCGCGCAGCAGCCTGAACCTGAATGCCGGCTACGCCAGCGTGCGCTCGCTGAGCGTGCCCCGGCGCGACAACAACGCCACCCTCACGGCCGGCTACAGCCGCACCTTGCAGCGCAAGGTGACGGCCAGCATCGACGTGCGGCACACGCGGCACACGAGCAGCCGCGGCGGCAACTACCGCGAAAACAGCGTCAGCGCCACGCTCAACATGCAATTCTAGGAGGCCGCCATGCCCGACCACGCTTCGCATCCGGCCGCGCCCGCGCACTTGCTGTGCGTGGTGGCCGCCCGTCCCAACCTGATGAAGATGGCGCCCATCCTGGCCGCGCTGGCGCGGCAGGCGCCCGCGCTGCGCGTGACGCTATTGCATACTGGGCAACATTATGACCCGGCCATGAGCGGCCAGGTATTTGCCGACCTGGGCATGCGCGCGCCCGACATCGCGCTCGACGTCGGGTCCGGCAGCCACGCGCAGCAGACGGCGGAAATCATGCGCCGCTTCGACGCCGTGCTGGATGCCCATCCGCCGCTGGCGCCCGACGCCGTGCTGGTGGTGGGCGACGTCAATTCCACCCTGGCCTGCGCGCTGGTGGCGGCCAAGCGGGCCATGCCCGTGATCCACGTCGAGGCGGGCCTGCGCAGCGGCGACCGGCGCATGCCCGAAGAAATCAACCGGCTGCTGACCGACCAGCTCTCGTCGCTGCTGCTGACCAGCGAACCGGGCGCGCGCGCCAACCTGTTGCGCGAAGGCGTCGCCGCCGAACGCATCGTCTTCACGGGCAACGTCATGATCGACAGCCTGCGGCAGCAATTGCCGCGCGCCGTGGCGCCCGCCGCCACCCTGCGCGCCCACGGCCATGCCTGCCCGCCCGCCTTTGGCGTGCTGACCCTGCACCGGCCCTCGAACGTGGATGACGGCGCGCAACTGGCGGCCCTGCTGGACGCGCTGGGCCAGTTGTCGCGGCAACTGCCGCTGCTGTTCCCCGTCCATCCGCGCACGCAGGCCGCCTTGCGCCTGGCGGGCTTGCAGGACAGGCTGGCGCAACTGCCTCTGGTCTGCCTGCCGCCGCTGGGCTACCTGGAAATGCTGGGCCTGATGCAGGGGGCGCGCCTGGTGCTGACGGACTCGGGCGGCATCCAGGAGGAAAGCACGGCGCTGGGCGTGCCCTGCCTGACCTTGCGCGACAACACGGAGCGGCCCGTCACTGTCAGCGATGGCACGAATACGCTGGCCGGCACGCATCCGCCAACCATCCTGGCGCTGGCGCGCGCCATCCTGGAAACGGGCGGCAAGCGCGGCCGCCTTCCCCCCCTGTGGGATGGCCACGCGGCCGCGCGCATCGCCGCCGCCATCGTGCCGTGGCTGGCCGCGCACGGGGAGCGGCCATGAGCCTGGCGCCGCCGGTCCGCAACGCGCTGACCATCGACGTCGAGGATTATTTCCAGGTCTCCGCCTTCGCGCCGCACATCGACCGCGCCGACTGGCCGCGCCTGGAATGCCGCGTCGAGGCCAATATCGAGCGCATCCTGCTGCTGCTGGACAGCCGCCGCATCCACGCCACTTTTTTCACCCTGGGCTGGATCGCCGAACGCTATCCCGCCATGCTGCGGCGCGTGGCGCACGCGGGGCACGAGGTGGCCAGCCACGGCTACGCGCATCTGCGCGCCTCGGACCAGTCGCCCGCGCAATTCGCCGACGACGTGCGCCACAGCAAGGCCATCCTGGAACAAGTGACGGGCCAGGCCGTGCTGGGCTACCGCGCGCCCAGCTTTTCCATCGGCGCGGCCAACCTGTGGGCCTTCGACGTGTTGCAGGAAGCGGGCTACCGCTACAGTTCCAGCATCTACCCGATCCGCCACGACCATTACGGCATGCCGGACTCGCCCCGTTTCGCCTGGCGCCCACGCGGACCGCAAGGCATGCTGGAACTGCCCGTCAGCACCGTGCGTCTGCGCGGACACAACCTGCCGGCCGGCGGCGGCGGCTATTTTCGCCTGCTGCCATATCCACTGTCGCGCTGGCTTTTGCGGCGCATCAACTCGCTCGACGGGCAAGCTGGCATATTCTATTTTCATCCTTGGGAACTCGATCCCGGCCAGCCGCGCCCGCCAGGCCTGGGCGCCAGGACGCGCTTTCGCCACTACCTGAACCTGGGTCGCATGGAAGCGCGGCTGGCGCGCCTGACGCGCGATTTCGCCTGGGGCCGCATGGACCGCATTTTTCTTGAGAGCACATGATGCACGAGGCCAGCCTTCCTCTCGACCGCCCCGGTCCAGCTTGCGCGCCCACTCCCGCCGCCGCCCGGCCGGGCGCCATCACGGTGCTGCAACTGCAGCGGCACGAGCATGCGCGCTGGGATGCCTTTGTCCTCGATTGTGCCGACGCCACCTTCTTTCACCGCGCCGGCTGGCACACCATCATGGAACAAGGCTTCGGCCACGACAGTTATTTTCTGTACGCGGAGCAGGACGGACGCATCGCCGCCGTGCTGCCGCTGGTGCACCTGCACAGCCGCCTGTTCGGCTCGTCCCTCGTCTCGCTGCCGTTTTGCGTGTATGGCGGCATCGCCGGCGGCGGCGCGCCCGCGCGGCAGGCGCTCGACGGGGCGGCGCAGGCCCTGGCG
>RCMZ01000677.1_pt1 | contig 15829 bp, 17 predicted proteins | sample 2041141 | NCBI WGS metagenome assembly RCMZ01 (sample SAMN09708263, study PRJNA481090) | Wastewater metagenome, whole genome shotgun sequencing project. | biome: sewage; isolation source: Davis station wastewater (DW) | place: Antarctica: Davis Station | collected 2010-03-01
AAGCAAGATGGCGTGATCGGCACGGAAAGCGCCACCACCACCCTCGCCAATGAAGCGTCGGCGCCGCAGAAGATCACGCGCGACGCCGATGGCCGCATCACGACCCTGTACCGCCAGTACCGCAACCAGGGACAGCGTGAAGTGTCGGGCATCGACCTCGACCTGCGCCAGCGCTTCGTCGACCAGGAATGGGGCAAGCTGACCCTGGCCGGCCAGCTGAGCCGCGTGCTGCGCTTTGCCGAGCCGCTGTCCGATGGCGCACCGCTGACCGACGGTGCCGGCACCAATTATTTCGGCTCCATCCCGAAATGGCGCGGCGTCACCTCGGCCACGTGGGAACAGGGCAAGTGGTCGTCCACGCTCACGGAATTACGTGGGCAGCTATGCGCAAAACACGCATCTGGATGAGTCGGTGGCCGCCTTCAGCACCTTCGACGTGACCAGCAGCTGGCAGGTGACGCCGGCCGCGAATGTCACCTTCATCGTGCAGAACCTGGCCAACAAGCGCGCGCCGTGGGATTACTCGGCCTCGGGCTTCGACTATACGCAGGCCGATCCGCGCGGACGTTTCGCGTCGCTCAAGCTGAACTACAAGTTCTAAGTAATCCTCAGGAAATTATTGTAAATTAGTGCCCGTTTGATACCTGCCGCCCCGCCTGCTCATGCAGGCGCTGGCGGTAGGCGCTGGGCGTGACGCCCATGCGTTCGCGGAAGGCGGTGGCGAAATTGCCCGCGTTGTGAAAGCCGATCAGCAGGGCGACATCCTGCACGTCGATGTCCGTCTGCTGCAGCAATTCCACGCCGCGCGCGATGCGCGCTTCGCGGATGAAGGCGAACACCGTCATGCCCGTCTGCTCGCGGAACATGAGGGTGAGTTTTTCGCGGTAGGTGCCGACGCTGCGGGCGATCTCGGACAGGTTCGGCAGGCTGCCCATGTTGTCGAGGATGAGTTGTTTGACGGCGTTCACGAAGACCAGGTCGGGATGCTTCTGCGGTTCCGTCACCGCGGCCACGACGGGCAGGGTACTGTTGCTTCTACGCATCAATCCCAGGTGGATATGGATGCGCGCGGCCAGTTCTTCCGGCGTAAACGGTTTCGAGATGTAGTCGACGCCGCCCACCTGCAAGCCCATGATGCGCTCCTTGGCCGCATCGGCGCCGCTGAGAAAAATCACGGGGATCGGCTCCGTCTCCGGGTTGGCCTTGAGCAGGCGGCACGCCGTGTAGCCATCCATTTCAGGCATGCGCACGTCGAGCAGGATCAGGTCGGGATGCGTGGCCAGCGCCAGCTGGTAGCCCTGGTAGCCATTGAAAGCGATGCTGAAACGATACGGCTGCTCGCTCAGCAGCTCCATCAGCATGCGCTGCTCGAACGCGGAATCGTCCACGATCAAGATGTTTTTTTTGATGGTTTCGCTGGTCAGTGGCATGGCATGGATGACTTAACCAAAAAGCAAGTTGTGGCTTATTATGCCTCGATTTTCCTTTTTTTTCTGCTTTTCTCGTGTTTCAAAAGATGTTTCTCCGCAAGAAGAAGCGGCGATTTTTTAGATCGCTAATAATCGAAGCGTACATTGATTTAAAGCAATGTCGATTGTAAAAAAATATGGTTTGCAATCGAGGCAAGTGGCAGCCCCAAGTGGATCGACTTCTTGGCGATGTATGTGTTGTCCTGGTTTGCGTGCCCGAGAAAACGCCGGCAATTCCGTGACTATCCTCAGTGCCCTCATAGCAAGGGCCCGTTCATGATGTTTCATCATCCGGAGGTTTTATGTTACGCGTCAAATTTTCCCCTTTCGCCGCAGTGGCCGCCGCCGCTGTCCTTGCCGCCAGTATGCCCGCCACCGGCAATGCCGCCGTGTATTCGAATGGCACCAACACGACGACATTCGACGTCACCCTGAAAATCATCGCCAACTGCGTGATTTCGGCGCTGCCACTGGACTTCGGTCAAACTCAGGGTGTACTGGCTACTGCCGTTAACGTCAATACGACCGTGAACGTCACGTGCACCAATACCACGCTGTATAACGTGGGCCTGAACGCGGGCACGGGAACGGGTTCCGTCGGCACGACGCGCTATCTGAGCGGTACGGGCGCCAACACGGCGACGGTGCAGTTCAATCTGTTCCAGGCCGCCGGCGCCACCGTCTGGGGCAATACCCAGGGCACGGATACGTATGGCGGCACGGGCAACGGCACCTCGCAGCCCATCACCGTGTACGGCCAGGTACCGCCGCAAAGCACGCCCATGCCCGATACCTACAAGTCGACCATCACCGCCACCGTCTACTTCTAGCCGGAGCGCCCATGACGTTGCGCCATGCCTTCCTGTCCTGGCCGCTGCTGGCAATGCTGTGCAGCGCGCCATGGGCCGGCGTGGCCGCCGCCAACCTGCAGATTTCACCGGTAACGCTCACCATGCGGGCCGAGCAGACGTCGGCCGGCATCACCTTGCAAAACCTCGGTGAGGCGCCGCTGTTTGGCCAGGTGCGCGTGTTCGTGTGGGACCAGGCGAATGGCGAGGAAGCGCTGCTGCCGACGCAGGAACTGGTGGCCAGTCCGCCCATCGTGGAAATCGCCGCCAGCAGCCGGCAAACCATCCGCCTCGTGCGCACCCAGGCCGGGCCATCGGCGCAGGAGCGCACGTATCGCGTGCTGATCGACGAAGTGGGGCGCGATGACGATCCGGCCCGCAGCGGCGTGGATATCCGCCTGCGCTATTCGGTGCCCGTCTTCGTGCTGCCCAGCGGCACGCCAGGCAAGGAAATACTGGACTGGCAAGTGTTTCGCAAGGATGGCGAATGGATGATGCGCATCAAGAACAACGGCAACTTCCATGCGCAGATCGGCAGCATGGCGCTGGCCAACCAGGCCGGCAAGGAGTTTGCCGTCAGCAAGGGATTGTTTGGCTATGTGCTGGCGGGACGCATGCGCGAATGGCGCCTGCCCGTCGCCAGGGACGCCGCGCTCGAAGGGCCGCTGGCGATTAACGTCACCGTCAATGCAAAGGCGATCGTTGCCCGAAACTCGACCCCACCTTGAACATTGCCGGCATGGCGCGCGCCTGCTTAACCGGGTTACACCATGAAATGGTCGCTCACTTGGCAGGCTTGCCCGATGCTGTTGCTGGCCATCCTGCCATGCGCGGCGCAGGCGGAAGGCGCGGCCGAGGTGGCGGTATCGGGTGCCGTGTCGGGCGCCGACCCGGGACCGGCCAGCCTGCCGCGCGATCCGGCGACACCGAATGAACTGTATCTGGAGGTCATCGTGAATGCAGAAGCAACGGGACTGATCCTGCGCTTTACCCAGCGGGGTAAAGGCTTGCTCAGCAGCGTGGAGAACTTGCAACAGCTGGGACTGGACCCGGCGCGCTTCGTCGCGCCTGGCCAGACCGAGGTGGCGCTCGACGCGATCCCGGGCCTCGCCTATGACTACGATGCGGCGCGCCAGAGCCTGTCGCTGCGCGTGGCCGACAGCCTGCGCGCGCCGTTCATGGTCAGCGCCCGTTCCAGCAGCCGTCCGCCGCCGGCGCAAGTTACGCCCGGCGCCGTGCTCAATTACGAGGTGTATGCGGAACTGGGCCAGTCGCGCCGCACGGCCGTGTTCAATGATTTTCGCTATTTCAATGACAGTGGCGTGTTCAGCAATACGGGCACCCTGAACGCGGGCGCGGGCCGGCGCCAGTACATGCGTTTCGACACCTTCTGGAACCATTCCGATGCCGAGACCCTGGAAACGTGGCAGCTGGGCGACCTCATTTCCGGTGCGCTGACGTGGAGCCGCGCCGTGCGCATGGGCGGCGTTCAATGGCGCAAGAATTTCCAGCTGCGCCCCGACCTGCTGACCTTTCCCGTCGCCTCGGTCGACGGTTCGGCCGTCGTGCCATCGTCGCTGAGCTTGTATATCAATGGCGTGCAGCAATATTCCGCCAGCGTGCCCAGCGGTCCTTTCGTGCTGAACCAGGTGGCCGGCATCAATGGCGCGGGGCAGGCCACCGTCATCACGCGCGATGCGCTGGGCCGCAGCGTGGCGATGACCTTGCCGCTGTACGTCGACACACGCCTGCTGGCCAAGGGCTTGACCGACTACTCCATCGAAGCGGGCGCCCTGCGGCGCGAGTATGGCCAGCGCGTCTTCGATTATGAAAAGAAACCCGTGGCCAGCGCCACGGGCCGCTACGGCGTGAGCGACAGTTTCACGCTCGAAGGCCACGGCGAGCTGGGACCTGGCGTGCTCAACGGCGGCGGCGGCGTGCTGCTGCGCCTGGGACAGTCCGGCGTCGTCAATGGCGCGCTGGCCGCCAGCGCCGGTCACAGCCGTGGCGTGCAGGCCAGCGCCGGCTACCAGTACCTGGGGCCGCGCTACAGCGTCGATGTGCAAAGCGTGCGCGCCAGCGCCGGCTACGGCGACCTGGCCTCGCGCGACGGCAGCCCCGTGGCGCGCGCCGCCGACCGCGCCTCGCTGAACCTGGCCTTGCCGGCGGGACAAAGCGTCAATCTCAGCTATATCGCCTACCGCACGGCGGGCCTGCCTGTCTCGAAGATCGCCACCGTCGGCTATTCGGCCACCCTGTTCCATGGCGTGTTCATCAATGCCAGCGCCTTCCAGGATCTGCGGCAACGGGAAAAACGGGGTTTTTATATCGGCCTGAGCATGGCGTTCGATAACAATATCGCCCTCAGCGCCAATACCAGCCGGCAAAATGACGCCGACAGCCGCAGTTTCTCCGCCCAGCAAAGCGCGGACTTTGGCGGCGGTTTCGGCTGGGCCGTGCAGTCGGGCACCTCGGGCGGCTCCGCGTATCGCCAGGGTCAGGTCGATTACCTGGGCAACGTCGGCCGCGTGACGGCGCGCGTGCAGACGAATGCCATGAGCAACGCCGGCTCGCTCGGCGCCGCTGGCGCGCTGGTGCTGATGGATGGCCACGTGGCCGCCGCGCGCCAGGTGGGCAATGGCTTTGCGCTGGTGTCGACGGGCGGCGTGGCGGACGTGCCCGTGCTGCATGAAAACCGCCAGATCGGCGTGACGGGCGGCAGCGGCTATCTGCTGGTGCCGAACCTGAATCCGTATGGCAATAACCAGATCAGCATCGGTACCGACGAGCTCGATGTGGATGCGCGCGTGCCCGTGACCAATATTAACGTGGTGCCGCGCGGCCTGTCCGGCGTGCTGGCCGCGTTTCCCGTCGAGCGCTACAGCGCCGCCACCATCATCGTGCAGGGCGCCGACGGCAAGCCGTTGGCGACGGGCTTGCCCGTGCTGCACGTGCAAAGCGGCAAGCGCACGGTGGTGGGCTTCGACGGCCTGACCTTTGTCGACGAGCTGAGCGCGGAAAACGAGTTGCGCATCGGCGACAGCGACAGCCAGTGCTCCGTGCGCTTTGCGTATGCGCGCCCGGCAGGCGGCGGCTTGCCCATGCTGGGCCCGTTGACCTGCGTGGCCGCAGGGGGAGGGCGATAATGCGCCGCCTGCTGCTGTGTCTGATCGTCCTGCTCGGTTGCGCCAGTGGCGCGGCGCGGGCCGACACGTGCACGGTGAGCATGACCAACATCGATTTCGGCAACATCAGCCCCATTTCCGGCACCGATTACACGGCGCAGGCAACGGGGACCTTCAGCTGCGTGTTTTCCTCGCTGAACCTGGGGCAATTGCTCACGCCAAATGCGCAGGTCTGCATTTCGCTGGGCGTGGATGGCAATTCCACCACGGCCACGCCGCGCAAGCTGGCCAACGGCACCAGCCGCATGGAATACAACGTGTACGTGGATAGTAGCTACGCGCCGGCGAAGATCTGGGGCGGCACCGCCGTCACGGGCGCGCCGTCGACCTTCGCGCTGACCCTGTCGGCCGGCTTGCTGGCTCCGCCCGGCACCTATTCCATGAACTTTACCGTGTACGCCAAGATCCCGGCCGGCACGGCGCTGGCGGCCGTGCCGACGGTGGCCAATGCCAACACGGTGTACAACGCCAGCTTTGCCGGCCTGGGCACCTACACCTACACCACGTATGGCCTGATCAACCTGTTCGGCTGCACCGTCAACAGCGGCAGCTTCGGCTTTACCGTCAAGGCCACGGCCGTCAACGACTGCACCATCACGGCCACGCCGATGGCGTTCGCCAACGCCAGCATCCTGACGGGCAATTTGCGCAGCACCAGCACCCTGTCCGTGCGCTGCGTGAACAACAACGCGTATCAGATCGCGCTCAACGGCGGCACCGTGGCGGCCAATGTGGCAGGCCGGAAAATGAAAAATGCGGCAACGACGGAAACCATCGGCTATCGGCTGTCGGCCACCCTGGACGGGGCCCTGTGGGGCGACGGCACGGCAGGCACCAGCATGGTGACGGGGACGGGGACGGGCGCCAGCGCGCCGGTGACGATCTTTGGCCGGGTGCCGGCACAGACGTCGCCGTCGCCCGGCGACTACAAGGATACGGTGACGGCGACGATTTATTTTTAGAAGGTAACGGTAACGAGGCCGGCGCCCGACGGCGTGGCTTGCTGCAGCAGCTGGTAGGGCGTGTTGTGGCGGCAGTGCACCTGCGCCGGCGCGCGCTGCGTGCTGACGCTGCAGACGTCGTGGATGACGAGCGTGGCCTGGAACGATGCGGACGAGACGGTACCGGCGGTGGTGGTCTGGCAAAGCGTGAGGGCGAACAGGGCGGGCAGTACGGCAAGCTTCAAAGGAGTCATCGTGAACGCATCTGGCAAAGAACGGGCGTGGTCAGCAACGCCGCATGGCATGGCTGACACCGTTTTTCGCACCGGGATTGGGGGAACTGAACGAACCATGATTTTACTTGAACAAGAAAAGTGTGAGTTTGTGTGTATTTTCAAGCCGCCATCATGGGGCGAGCGAAGCTTTCGATTTGATAGTAACTGATGTTTCTGTTGTGCAACTGAATTTTTTTCGATTGTTGTCTTGAATCAACGTGAGGAGATGGTCATGAAACATACCAACTTTAATAATTTGCCTTGCCCGATCGCTCGCAGCCTGGGCAAGGTGGGCGAATGGTGGAGCATCCTCATCCTGCGCGAAGCGTTCTATGGCAAGACGCGCTTCGACGAATTTGAAAAGAGCCTGAAGATCGCGCCCACCATCCTCACGCGCCGGCTGGCCGACCTGGTGGAAGGGGGCCTCATGACGCGCCGCCTGTACTGCGCCAAGCCGCCGCGCTACGACTACGTGCTGACCAAGTCCGGGCGCGCCTTCAAGCCCGTGCTGCTGGCCTTTATCGCCTGGGGCAACGAGAACTTCGCGCCCGAAGGCGCCAGCCTCGTCATCGCCAGCCGCGACACGGGCCTGGCCGCCGACCCGGTGCTGGTCGATGCCACGACGGGCCTGCCCATCAATGACGAGTACTACGCGTTCGCGCCGGGGCCGGCCGCCAGCGACAGCATGCGCAGCATCATCCTCGACGCGGAAAAAAGCAGCGGCATCGCGCCCAAGCCGAAGGCGCCGGCCGCCAACCGGGGCTGGGTGGCGGAAGGCCACCTGGCCTGAAGCGGGGCTGGCGTGCGTCAAGTTTGGCGCAGAGCAAGACGGACGGCACGGCATGGCGTTACTGTCGCACTCAGCAACACAAGTGCGGCGTAGTCCCGGCTGAGCGGGGCATGGCGCCATCCGTGATCCGATGTCCGTTGAAGGAGACCTGCGATGAGTGCATTGCAACGACATGCTTGCCGCGCCGCCACGGTGCTGGCGCTGGCGGCCCTGCTGGGCGCCTGTTCCCATGGGCCGCATCACCCGGGCGACCATGACGTCACCCTGACGGGGGCGCAGGAAGTGCCGGCCAATACCAGCACGGCCAGTGGCAGCAGCAATATCCGCGTGGCGCCAGACCGCAGCGTCACCGGCGGCGTGCGTTACACGGGCCTGGTCGCCACTGTGGCGCACATCCATGAAGCGCCCGTCGGCGCCAACGGCCCCGTCATCGTGCCGCTGGTGCAGACCGCTGCGGGCATGTTTGCCGTGCCGGCCGGCACCGTGCTCACGCCGCCCCAGTATGCGAGCTACCAGGCCGGCAATCTGTACGTGAACGTGCATAGCGCCGCCTATCCGGCCGGCGAGATCCGCGCCCAGCTCAAGCCGAAGAAGTAGGCAGTCCCGTTTTCTCCGAAACCTCCTTGGGCCGCGCGAGCGGCCTTTTTTTGCGCCCGGCGGATGGCGCGCGCGGCGCGCTACAATGGCGCCCCATGCTGACCATCCTTGCCATCACCTTTCCCTTCTTCGCCCTGGTGCTGTGCGGCTACCTGGCCGTGCGGCGCAACTTGTTGCCGCTGGCCGCCATCGGCGGCTTGAACAGTTTCGTGCTGTACTTCGCGCTGCCGTGCATGCTGTACCGCTTCGGCGCCGCCACGCCCATCGCGCAGCTGCTCGACGCCAGCGTCTTCGGCGTGTATCTGCTGTGCGCCCTGATCATGGTCGGCGTCACCACGGCGATGACCCTCAGCCACCGCATCGACTGGAACAACGCGGCCTTCGGCGCGCTGGTGGCGGCGTTCCCGAACACGGGCTTCATGGGCGTGCCGCTGCTGCTGACCTTGCTCGGCCCCCGTTCGTCCGGCCCCGTCATCGTCACCATCGTCGTCGACATGCTCATTACCAGTTCGCTGTGCATCGCCCTGTCGCGCATCGGCAGCGGCGGCGCGCACGGCGGCCGTGCCGCCGTCGTCAACGCGATAAAGGGCATGGCGGGCAACCCGATGCCGTGGGCCATCGTGCTAGGTGCCGTGTCGTCGTGGCTGGAGCTGGCCTTGCCCAAGCCCTTGATGCAGACGGTGGGCCTGCTGGCCGATGCCGCCTCGCCCGTGGCCCTGTTTACCATCGGCGCCGTGCTGGCCCGTTCGCAGATGAGCACGAGCGACCCGGCGCCGCTGGGGGAATATGTGCCGGTGGCGCTGAAAAAGCTGCTGCTGCACCCGCTGCTGGTGTGGGGCATGGGCCACGCGGCCATCGCCCTGGGCGCGCCGCTCGACCCGTTCGCGCTGACCTGCATGGTGCTGGTGGCGTGCCTGCCCAGCGCCAGCAACGTCACCCTGCTGTCCGAGCGCTTCGGGGCGAATACGGCGCGCATCGCCCGCATCATTTTAGTGTCGACGGCGCTGTCGTTCCTGACGTTTTCGGCGGCCGTCAGCTGGCTGGCGTGAGGGGACACTCAACGTCCCGGGGCGCGCCCCGCGCCTTGCGCATCATCGGGAGCACAGCGACGGCGCTGTCGTTCCTGACGTTTTCAGCGGCCGTCAGCTGGCTGGCGTGACGTTGGCGGCGATCAGCGCGCCCAGCGCCCGCGCCGCGCCGGGCTGCTCGTCCAGCGCCAGGCCGTGCGCCATGCTGGCCTGGTCCTGCATGCTGCGGTTCTGCCCCAGCTTCCATTTGCCCGTGAGGCGCGTGAGGGGAATTTCGATGCCGACGATGGCTTTCAGCATGTTGTCGATATAGTCGGCCGGCGCGTCGGCTACCTGCCACGGCGCGGCTTGATCTGCCTCATGGCGCGCCGTCAGCCGCTCCACCAGTCCCCGCAGCCACGCCGCGTCGTCGATGGCGCGCAGGGGGCCGTGCGCATGCACGACGGCGTAGTTGAAGGTGGGGACTTCCTTGCCGCTGCGCTGCTTCTCCGCATACCAGGCGGGCGTGATGTAGGCGTGCGGCCCCTGGAAAATCACCAGTGCGTCATCGCTGCCGCCGGCCGCGCGCCACAGCGGGTTGGCGCGCGCCACGTGGGCGCGCAGGATGCCGAACGGGGCGTCAAGCGTGGGCGCGGCGATCTCGAACGGCAGATGGTCGGCGCACAGGCCATCCTGGCCGTGGCGCACCAGCGCGCCCAGCGGATGGGCGGCCATCAGGCCATGCAGCACCGCGAGGCGCTCTTCGCGGAAGGTGGCGGGCGTGTACATTCAGTGGGCTCCTTGCACGACGACGTCGGCCGTCAGCGAATTGGCGATATAGCAGCGCGCGTGCGCGTCGTGGTGCAGGGCGGCCAGCGCCTCGGGCGAGGGCGGCGTTCCCGCAAAGGCGATGCGCGGGCGCAGCACGATGCGCGTCATGGCCAGGCGGCCTTGTGCATTCTTGCCCAGTTCGCCGACGGCCTCGTCGCGGTAGTCATCGATGACGTAGCCGCGCTGCGCCGCCAGCGACAGGAAGAACAGCATGTGGCAGCTGGACGCGGCGGCCACCAGCGCCTCTTCCGGATCGACGTTGGCGGCCACCGACATGGGCAGCGGCACGGACAGGGGCGACGACGAGGCGGGCACCGTCAGGCCGCCGTCGAATTGCCAGGCGTGGCCGCGGCTGTAGCGCTGGCCCGTGAAATCCTGGCCGTCGCGCTGCCAGGCCACGGTGGCGAAAAACTGCTGCATGCGGGCTCCATGATGGGGGGAATCGGATCACCATCTTAATCGCCATCTTGGCTATTTAAAACAGCCAATAAGTGCTATCTTGAGACTACCAATTCAAGAGCTTTCCCATGCCAGCTTCCCACGTCAACCAGATCCTCGTCGCCTTGCCGCTGCAGCGCGGTGCCAGCGAACCGCTGTTCCGCCAGCTGTATGCGGCCATCAAGGCGGCCATCCTCGACGGCCGCATGAGTCCCGGCATGCGGCTGCCGCCCACGCGCGAGTTTTGCCGCCTGCTGGGCGTATCGCGCCAGACGGTGCTCAATGCATATGCGCAGCTGGCGGCCGAAGGCTACCTCGATGGCGCCGTGGGGCGCGGCACCTTCATCAGCCGCGATGTTCCCCTGTCCGCGCCGCCCGCCGCCGGCGCGCCCGGCTTGCTGCGGCCCCTGTCGGCGCGCGGGCAGGGCGTGGTGGCGGCCATGCGGCAGGTGGCGTTTCACCGGGGACCGCTGCGCGCCTTCCGCGTCGGCATGCCGCGCATCGACCATTTTCCGTTCGACGTGTGGAACCGCCTGGAAGCGCGGCGCTGGCGCCGCCCCGACCACCAGTTCGGCTACAGCGACCCGGCCGGTTATCTGCCGCTGCGCGAGCTGCTGTGCGTGTACCTGAAGGCCTCGCGCGGCATCCACTGCACGCCGCGGCAGATCGTCATCACCTCCGGCTCGCAGCAGGCGCTGTTCCTGCTCTCGACCATTTTGCTGGCGCCGGGCGATTCGGCCTGGATGGAGTCGCCCGGCTACCGGGGCGCCAGCGGCCCCCTGCGCGCGGCTGGCGCCAAGGTCTTTCCCGTGCCCGTCGATGCGCAGGGGCTGGACGTGGCCTACGGCGTGGCGCACTGCCCGCAGGCGAAGCTGGCCTACGTGACGCCGTCGCACCAGATGCCGCTGGGCGTGAGCATGAGCCTGCCGCGCCGCCTGGCGTTGCTGGCCTGGGCCGCGCGCAACAAGGCATGGGTGGTGGAAGACGATTACGACAGCGAATACCGCTACACGGGCGCGCCGCTGGCCTCCCTGCAAAGCCTGGACCGCGACGGTTGCGTGGTCTACGTGGGCACCCTGTCGAAAGTGCTGTTCCCGGGCCTGCGCCTGGGCTACATGGTGGCGCCGCCCGCGCTGGCCGAGGCACTGGTGCAGGCCAAGGCCGTGATGGACCGGCATACGGCCATCGTGCCGCAGATGGCGCTGGCCGACTTCATCGCCGAGGGACACTTCGGCCGGCATATCCGCCGCACGCGCGACAGCAATGCCGAGCGGCGCGATGCGCTGGTGCGCGGCATCGCGCGCGAACTCGATGACCAGCTGGTATGCGGCCCGGCCGACAGCGGCCTGGATCTGTGCGCGTATTTCCGCCGCGAGCATGATGAGGAAACGGTGTCGCGCGCGGGACTGGAGCGCGGCATCGAACTGCGCCCGCTGGGCCACTATGCCGATCCGCTGGCGGGGCCGGCATGCATCGCGCCGCCGGGCCTGTTGCTGGGCTTTGCCGCCATTCCCCCGGCCGAGATGGCGCACGGCTTGCAGGAACTGGGGCGCATCCTGCGCGCCCGATAAACTATACTGGCACTTGCCCACACGAAGACTCCATGACCATGAATACGACCCGCTGCTCCTGGGCCAATCCGGCCAATCCCCGCTACCTTGACTACCACGACACGGAGTGGGGCGTGCCCTGCCACGACGAGCGGCGCCTGTTCGAGATGCTGAACCTGGAAGGGGCGCAGGCGGGCCTGAGCTGGGAAACCATCCTCAACAAGCGCGAGACCTACCGCGCCGCCTTCGACGGCTGGGATGCGGAAAAGATCGCCGCATACGGCCCGGAGAAGGTGGCGCAGCTGCTGGCGGACCCCGGCATCGTGCGCAACCGCCTGAAGGTGGCGGCGGCCATCACGAATGCGCAAGCGTATCTGCGCCTGCGCGCGGAAGGCCAGACCCTGGACAGCTTCCTGTGGGCGTATGTCGATGGCCAGCCCATCGTCAACAGCTGGCAGCCGGGCGAATTCCCCGCCAAGACGGCCCTGTCGGACCGGCTGTCGAAAGACTTGCTCAAGCGGGGCTTCAAGTTTGTCGGCTCGACCATCATCTATGCCTATATGCAGGGCATCGGCATGGTCAACGACCACGCGCCCGCCTGCTTTTGCCGCGCGGGGCGATGATGCGCCAGGTGCTGGTCATGCTGGACACGGATTTCGACGGCGCGCGCTTTCACGCCGCCTGTGCCGCGCATGGCGGGCGCCGCCTGCATTACATCGCGCTGGCGCCGCGTCCCGTCGATGCCAGCCATTTGCCGGACGAGTGGCGCCGGCAATGGCCGCCCTGCGTGCCGGGCCTGCACCGCATGGCCTCGCGCGATGGCATGGTCACGCTCGACGTGCTGATCGGCGAGCCGGACGCTTGCCTGGCGCAGCTGTCGGCCAACGTCGATGAAGTGCACCTGGCGTGGGTGCCTGCGGCGGTGACGCAGCTGGCGCGGCTGCTGGTGGACGGCGCCCGGCTGCATGCCGTGCACCTGGACGAGGCGCAGCGCGCGGCCCTGCAACAGCACGGTTTTGTGTTTGACGAAAGCCGCCTGCGCGCCGTGTTTTATGCGCGGCAGGGAACGCGCGTTGCGGCCTGCGCGCCCGAGCGGCGCGCCATCGTCATCGGCGCGGGCGTGGCCGGCGCCGCCGCCTGCGAACGCCTGGCCGCGCGCGGCTGGAAAGTGACCCTGATCGAACGCCATGCGCAGCCCGCCGGCGAAGCGTCGGGCAACCTGGCCGGCATCTTCATGCCGCTGCTGTCGAAGGACGACAATATCGCCACGCGCCTGGTGCGTGCCGCCTACCTGTATTCGCTACGCCGCTGGCAAGACCTGGGCGGCATCGGCGCCGCCGTCGAGGGTGCGCAATGCGGCGTGCTGCACCTGTCGCGCGATGCCGCGCATGCGCAGGTGCAGCGGCAGATCGCCGCCAGCGGCATGTATCCGCCGGAATTTGCGCGCTGGCTCGAAGCGCCGGAAGCGGCCGCCATGCTGGGCGCGCCGGCGCCCGATGGCGCCTGGTGGTTCGCGCAAGGCGGCTGGGCGCGTCCATCGTCCGTCTGCGCGGCCATGCTTGATGCCTGCGGCCCTTTACTGACGCGGCGCTTTTCCAGCAGCGCCCTGCGCCTCGAGCGCCTGGAGGATGAGTGGCTGGTGCGCGATGCGCAAGGCGCATTGATCGCGGCGGCGCCCACGGTGATCCTGGCCGCCGGCACGGGCGCCGTGCAGTTCGAGCAGGCGGCCGGCCTGCCGCTGGGCGCCGTGCGGGGACAGGTCACGCATCTGCCGCCAGATTTACTGCCCGCCGTGCCGTTTGTCGTCTGCCGCGAAGCCTACATGACGCCGGCGCATGCGGGCGTCGTCTGCGTCGGCGCCACCTATGATGCGGATGACGACAGCACCGTGCGGGCGGCCAGCCAGCACGACAATATCGCGAAGGTCGCCGACATCCTCGCCGTGCCCGCGTTTGCCGCGCCGCTGGCCGGGCGCACGGGCTTTCGCTGCATGGCGCCGGACCGCATGCCGCTGGCGGGCGCCTTGCCCGACCCGGGCGTGCCGGGGCGCTGCGAGCGCCTGCGCGACGTGCCGCGCTGGCCCGGCCTGCATGGCTTGCTCGGCTACGCTTCGCGCGGCCTGATCTGGGCGCCGCTGGCGGCCGAGCTGCTGGCGTGCCAGCTGGAAGGCGAGCCGCTGCCGCTGGAACGTCAGTTGGCAGAGGCGCTCGACCCTGCGCGATTTTTACTGCGCGAACGCCGCCGCGCTGGTTGAGCGTTGGCGCAGAGCAGGCGAGGACTGGGGTCAGACCCCCAACACAGCTGACGCAAACCCTGGCGCCAACGCGCGTGAGGGTCTGACCCCATATGCGGACGCTCCGCGCGTAGTCCCCATATCTGTTTTTCAGCTTTCCAAACTCTTTTTAATTTGTTTTCCGAACAACATAAGTTCGCTACAGTGGACGTGTGCTGGTTTTTGACGACGACGTAAAAAGAGGTGGAAAGATGGCTGCTGCAGAACTGGTTTTCGATCCCCGCGCCGCGCACGGCGAGGCGGCGTTTGACGAAGTACTCCATCTCGCGCGCACGCGGGCGCAGGCGCAGGGCTTGCCGTATGCGGGCATCGTCAGCGCGCAGGATGCGTGGCAACTGGTGCAGGCCGGCAAAGCGCAATTGGTTGACGTGCGCACCAACGAGGAGCGCATTTTTGTCGGCCATGTGCCGCAGTCGCTGCACGTGGCGTGGGCCACCGGCACGGCCATGAACCGCAATCCCCGCTTCGTACGCGAACTGGAGGCGAAGGTGGGCGGCAAGGCGGCCGTGGTGGTGCTGCTGTGCCGCAGCGGCAAGCGCTCGGCGCTGGCCGCCGAAGCGGCGGCCAAGGCAGGCTTTACGCACGTCTTCAATATCGCACAAGGCTTCGAGGGCGACCTCGACGAGCAGCAGCAGCGCGGCCATAGCGGCGGCTGGCGTTGGCATGCGCTGCCCTGGCTGCAAGACTAACCCACCCTTCAGGACCACCATGAACCAGCGTGCCTTGCCTTCCGCCTCCCTTGCCGCGCAGCCGCAATGGGAACTGCACCAGATCGTCGATGAATTGCGCGCCGTGCGCGAACGCTGGCGCGACGGCTTACTGCGCCACCAGGAGTGCGGCGCGCGCGAATTCCCGTCGCGCCAGCACCTGCGCGACATCGTCACCGCCCTGTGCGCGGCCCTGTTTCCCATGCGTCTGGGGCCGCTGGACCTGCAGCAGGAGAGTGAGGATTTTTTTGTCGGCCATACGCTCGACACGACCCTGACAGGCTTGCACGAACAGGTGCGGCGCGAACTCAGTTACCACGCGCGCCAGCACGGCTTGCAGCAGACGGTGTCCATCGAACAGCAGGCGCTGGCCATCGTGCAGCGCTTCGCCCGCGCGCTGCCGCGCATCCGCGCCCAGCTCGACACGGACGTGGCGGCCGCCTTCCAGGGCGACCCGGCCGCGCACAGCGTCGATGAAGTGCTGCTGTGCTAGCATCCTGGCCATTATCCATTACCGCCTGGCGCATACCTTGTATGCACTGGGCGCGCCGCTGGTGGCGCGCATCATCGCTGAAATCGCCCATTCGCAGACGGGCATCGACATCCACCCGGGCGCCATCATCGGCAGCAGCTTTTTCATCGACCATGGCACGGGCGTGGTGATCGGCGAGACGGCCATCATCGGCGAAAGGGTGCGTATATATCAAGCCGTGACCCTGGGCGCCAAGCGCTTTCCCGCCGGCTTTGATGGCGTGCTGAAAAAGGGACTGGCGCGCCATCCTATCGTGCAGGACGACGTGGTCATCTATGCGGGTGCGACGATCCTGGGACGGGTGACCATCGGCCAGGGTTCCGTCATCGGCGGCAATGTCTGGCTGACCCGCAGCGTGGCGCCCGG
>RCMZ01000663.1_pt1 | contig 15822 bp, 13 predicted proteins | sample 2041141 | NCBI WGS metagenome assembly RCMZ01 (sample SAMN09708263, study PRJNA481090) | Wastewater metagenome, whole genome shotgun sequencing project. | biome: sewage; isolation source: Davis station wastewater (DW) | place: Antarctica: Davis Station | collected 2010-03-01
CCGAAACTGGAACCGACGGAAACCGTGCAATGTTTCGTCTGCCGCGCCGTCGTCACCCCGCGCCAGCAACTGGCGCCGGAATATGTGTATGAGGTGTCTTGTCCGCATTGCTACGGCAAGCACGCCGTCTAACAACATCAAGTGCCGGTACGTCAGCACTGGCACGGGCATTTTCGTACCGACCAGTATTTTTTGACCGGCGCTCTCATACGCTTGCAGAAAACAATGCAAAAAAGGCAAAATCCATGAATATGTCTTACAAATGATTACAATTATGCCGAGCAAAATGGCGGACACTACGGCTTAATAATTTGCTCAATTGCTACAATATATATATCATTGCCTACCCCGGTCAAAAGTCGGCTACAGACTAGTGATCTCGCACTCATTGTAATCAACATTTTTTTCCTCGATTCCATCGTCCAGCCTTGTTTAGCTGCTTCTATTTTCGACGCGGGATTACTACTGTAATAAAAATCGTTTAACGGTGCTGCCCTCCGTATTATTTCCCTGGATAAATTGTAATATTTGCATGATTATCAAAAACACCGTTTATAATTTATTAGGATTGGGCTTGCCGCTCTTGGTTGCGGTTGTCTCAATGCCGGTGTTGATCCATAGCCTCGGAGACGCGCGTTTTGGTGTCCTGACACTGATATGGGCAGTGGTCAGCTATTTCGGTTTGTTCGACCTGGGTCTGGGCCGTGCACTTACACAGCAATTGTCGGTTTTGATCGCGGCAGAACGCGATGAAGAAATTTCCCCAATGGTCTTCACCAGCCTGTTGATGATGACAGGCCTCGGCCTGCTGGCCTCAACCTTGCTCTGGTTTGGCGCCGAATTAGGCGCACGCAGCATTTCGCATGCTAGCGACAGCGCGGAAATCATCGGTTCGATCCGCGTGATGGCCATCGCCATGCCATTCATTGTCCTGACCACGGGTTTTCGTGGCATTCTGGAGGCCAAGTCAGCCTTTGGCATAATCAATCTGATTCGCCTGCCGATGGGCTTATTCACGTTCCTCGGTCCACTGGCCATCGTCCTCTGGTATAAAAACGACCTGGTTGCCGTTACCGCTGTGCTCACCCTCGGACGTGTCATCGCTTGTCTCGTACATGCTTATTTCGCGGCGCGCTGCTTACCTGGCATGCTCAATGCCAGGCATTTCAATGCCAGCTTCATGAAGCCTCTGCTGGTGTCCGGCGGCTGGATGACCGTCACCAATATCATCAGCCCTTTGATGTCCTATCTTGACCGCTTCCTGATAAGCACGACCATTTCGGCGGCGGCGGTGGCCTATTACGTGACCCCCAACGAAATGATCACCAAGATCTGGATCATTCCCGGCGCTTTGACGGCGGTGCTGTTCCCCGCATTTTCCAGCCAGATCGGCAGTGGACGCAGCCATGAACTGATGGATCTGTACCGCCGCAGCGTGCTCTACCTGCTGCTGGCGATTACCCCAATGACGCTGATCATTGCATTTGCCAGCAAGGAAATCCTGACGCTTTGGGTAGGCGCCGCATTTGCCGAGCAAAGCAGCAGCGTGCTGCGCATCTTTTCGTACGGTGTGCTCATCAGCAGCATCACGCAAATTCCGTTTTCCTTGCTACAAGGTGCTGGCAAGGCCGCACTGACGGCCAAGGTGCATGTAGTTGAGTTCCCCGTGTATTGCCTGCTGCTGTGGCTGAGCTGCAGCTATTATGGTTTGGAAGGCGCGGCACTGGTATGGCTGCTGAGAATCTGCGCGGATGGCTGGCTCATGTTCTACTTCTCCTTTGATATTCTGGAAATACGATTCACGGAAGTATTTGGCAAAAAATTCATTGCCTTGATGACATTGATTACCCTTTCTTTCGCGTCCACCCTAATTCCATTGACAGGGCTAAAAATATGGCAATTTTCAACCTGCCTTGCCATCATTGCTGCCTATATGTGGTTCAGTTTCTTGAGTGAAAATGAACGTCTACTTTCTAAAAGAAAAGTCTATGCAATTTTCGGCAAATAACAACAGCCGGGTCTGGATGGACAGGGTCATCCGGATGCTGGTACCGCTGTATTATGGCGTCCTGTTTTTCATCTTCGTCGGTGAATTCAAGATATTCATCGGTACCAGTTCCGTCAGCCTGCCGATCAGTTTTGCGTTGATCAGCCTGATTTTCCTGGTAAGGCTGCTACGGGAAGACGTGATCATCACGCGCAATGCGCTGATCCTGTGCGCCGTTGCCGCGCTCGGCATCCTGACCACCTTGCTGCGTGATCCAGGTCAGCTGCAGCGGGCCATTGCCGCAGTGATTCCGCTGGTCGTTTCGGCCATGGCACTGGTCAGCCTGCGTGCGTGGCCAGTAGACATGAACAAGGCGCGCCAAGCCATTATTTATGGCGGCGTAGTCCTGGCCCTATGGACGTACTTGGGATTCATCCAATCTTTCGGCGTGCAAGGCGACTACTATGACAAGAAATTGATGGTAGAAACGCTGCTAGGACGCTCCAATTATCTGGCGGCTTATCTCTTTTTCCTGGCTGCGACTTTTTTTTACCAGAATAAATACCTGTTCCTGTTTTTTGTAGGCGCCATCCTCGCCACCATGTCCAGAGGAGGCATCTTAATCATCAGCTTGTTCATCCTGTACATTTTCTGGACAGACAAAAAGTATTCGCATATAAAATATTTCACGGTCTTTTTATCCATCCTGTTCGCCATGTATCTATTTTTTGAATATGGCTACAGCATATTCATGATGCTCAACGACAGCGAATTTAAAATCCCTGATTCGTTCAACAATCGCATTATCCTGTGGGGATTTTCAATCGATTTGATCGCCAACTCCCCTCTGCTGGGTGTCGGCCCGAACGGCTTCCGTTCCGCAATTGAAGCGGCGGGCAATATGGAAGACGTATGGGGCGCGCATAATTCCATATTGTTATTATGGCTCAATTACGGCATAGTTGGCCTGCTACTCTATCTGAAGTACCTGCACAATGTTTATCGAGAAATAGCCAAGGCGGCACACAGCGAACCCATTTTTCAATCGATCAAAATTGCGTTTTTATTCCTGTTGCTATTTTCACTATTTGAACCGTTAATCGGATCAGTATCGTTCGAACTATTACTGGCCATGCTGTATATTACGGCAAAGAATATTAACCGCAAGGACAAAACCGGCCCCAGCCTGCTTGCCGCGTAATACCGCGCCTGCCCATTTTTTTTGAGTTTGTTTATGCCCATTTTATCCGTAGTAATCGCGACCCACAATCGCAGCGCGTATGCCGTGCATGCCGCAAAGAGTGTCTTGAGCATCAACTCGCCGTTAATCGAGCTGGTCATGCATGACACCAGCACCGACGGCAAGTTGCAAAACGAAATCATGCCGTTACTGGTGGATGCCCGCTTGCATTACAAGCATTGCGCCACCCGGCTGTCAATGACAGAAAACCACAATCTAGCGCTGGCCATGGCCAGCGGCGACTACGTGTGCGTGGTCGGCGATGATGATACCGTTGCCGCCGAGATTCTTGACGCAGTGCAATGGGCCATTGAGCACAAGGTCGATGCGATCTCACCCAAGGTGGTGGCCAACTATGCTTGGCCGGACTTCTTGTCAAAAACCTTCGGCCGCGGCCACTCCAGCCGCCTGTACATCAATGATTTCTCGTCTAGCATCGCCTATGCGGATTGCGGCAAGGGCTTGCGCAATTCCCTGCAAATGGCTTGCCAGGGCGCCGATGGCCTGCCCAAGATTTATCACGGCATCGTCCGGCGCGCCATCATGGAACAGGTCAAGGCAAAGACGGGCGAGTATTTTCACGGCGTCAGCCCGGATGTATCGGGCGCGCTCGGCATCGCCGCTCTCACCAGCTCATTTGCGGAAATTGATTATCCGCTGACCATCCCTGGCGCGGCCGGCAACAGCAACACAGGACGCAGCGCCATGAATTCCCATCGCGGCAACCTGGAAGACGATCCCCATATCAAGCCCTACAAGAATCTGGTGTGGCCGCCGCTGATCCCACGCTTTTTCAGCGTGGAAACAGTCTGGGGCCAGGCCGCCTATGAAACCTTGAGCAAACTGGATGCCGCACAATTGGAGCGTTTCAATTTCCTCCATTTGTACGCGATTTGTCTGGTGAGCCACCCGGATTACTACAAAGAAATTTTTAACGCCGCGATGGTATATCGGCAGCAATACGGTCGGAATGCGGCTGTCACCGTGGTGCGCGTACTAATGAGCGCCGCCCGCATTGCCCTGGCCAAGGCCGTGCGCCTGGCCAGGCGCGCGATGCGGCCAAGCGCAGCGGGTGGGCGATTCTTCATCCCGGACATTCCCAACATTCATGCGGCCAGCGACGCCCTGAAAGCTTTCTTAAGTAAAAAATCGACATCATTTAAAGGTAGGAGTGGAAATGTCTAAAAACGAAATCGTCGAATTGATCGTGGCACGCCTGCAAAGTGAAAAGGCGCGCGCCGCCGACATGTTTGCTGCCAGCGCGAACAAGGTCGGAGTACGTCATTGCTACATCGAAAATATGCTTCCCGAGTCGTTGGCCAAGGAAATCTACCATGCCTTCCCAAAGCTGGAACAGATGCGTCTGATGTCGAGTTTTCGCGAAAGAAAATTCACCTCCAAGCATTTTGATCAGTTTAATCCGATTCTCAAAGATATTACCTTCGCGATGCAGGACGTTGCCGTGGTCCGAGTTATCGAAGAAATCACCGGCATCGCGCAGCAAATTCCCGACCCAACCCTGTATGCCGGCGGCTTGAGCATGATGGGAGAAGGACACTTTCTCAACCCTCACATCGACAATTCGCATGAGGCAACGCGCCAGTTTTATCGCACCCTGAACCTGCTCTTCTATGTCACGCCGGACTGGGCTCTGGAAAGTGGCGGCAATCTGGAACTGTGGGAACCGTCCGTGCGCAAGAATGAGACCATCCATAGCAAATTCAACCGTCTGGTGTTGATGGAAACGACGCCAACCTCATGGCATTCGGTGAGCCCGGTGCAAGTCGACCGGCTGCGCTGCTGCGTGTCAAACTATTACTTCTCGCCCGCCTCGCCGACCGGCAAGCAGTACTTTAACGTCACATCCTTCAGCGCCCGCCCCGAACAAACGGCGCGCAGGGTGCTGGCATGGGCAGACAACAAGCTGCGCCAGGGCGTGCGCGCACTGGTGCCAGGCGGCGTCGGTCCGAAGGATGTGTACAAGGCGGGGGACAAATAAGTGGGACGTCTTTTGCTACATGCGCCCAACGTCCATGTGGGCGGCGGCCTGGTGTTGCTCAAGGAGCTGCTTGCGGCACAGGACGGCGCCTCGTTGTGGGCAAATCTTGACCATCGGGCCAAGGCTATCCTGTCCTTGCCTGCCGGAACAGAAAGCCATTTTGTCAAAGCCTCGCCCATCGATCGCCTCAAGGCCGAACTGCGCCTGCAGCACGCAGCCCGTACCGACGATGTGATTCTGTGTTTCCATGGCATGCCGCCCCTGCTGCCGCTGCGCGGCCATGTCGTGGTCTTCCAGCAAAACCGGAATTACTTTGGCCTCACGCCCCTGTCCGAATTTTCTGGAAAAACGAAAATACGCGTGGCGTTCGAACGCATCGTCTGCCGTGCCTTCAAGGGCAATGTCAACGAATACGTCGTCCAGACCCCCTCCATGCGCACGGCACTGATGACTTGGCATGGCGCGAACCCGCCCGTGCGCGTGATTCCGTTTATCGGCGCCATGGCCGGCACGTCCCCTGAAGCGGACGCAAACGTGCGCGACGGCTATGATTTTGTCTACGTGGCCGATGGTGAAGCCCACAAGAATCACCGACGGCTTCTGGCAGCATGGATATTGCTCGCCGAGAAGAATATCCGTCCGACGCTAGCGCTCACGCTGCCGCCCCATTGCAGAGCCCTGCGCTCGGAGTTCGACAGCGCGAGCGCCAGCCATGGCTTGCATATCGAGCAACTTGGCGTGCTGCCCCATGCAGACATCCTAGCCCTGTATCGCAATGCCAAGGCGCTGGTTTTCCCGTCCATGACGGAATCGTTTGGCTTACCCTTGCTTGAAGCGAGCTGGGCCAACCTGCCCATCATCGCATCGGAACTCGACTATGTACGCGATGTCTGCGTGCCCGCCGACACCTTCGATCCCACATCGCCAGTGTCGATCGCCCGCGCAATCCGCCGCTTCCTGGGTGTGGCTGAACCCGTTGCCAGCATCGGCTCGGCAGCGGACTTTCTTGCGGAGCTACGCTCTTGAACCTGCTCGTGGTGAGCCAGTACTTCTGGCCTGAAAATTTTCGCATCAATGACCTGGTCCGCTCACTGGTCAAGCACAAGGTGCATGTGGATGTCCTGACGGGCCAGCCTAATTATCCTGATGGCAAAATTTTTTCTGGCTATACTGCCACCGGCTTTGCCGCGCACGATTGGCATGGCGCGACCGTGCAACGCGTGCCGCTGCTGCCGCGCGGACGGGGTTCTGCGCTCGGCCTGATCGGTAACTACCTGTCTTTCGTCGTAAGCGGCATTTTGTTGGCCCCGTTCGCCCTGCGGCGCAAACGCGTTGATGTGATTTTCGTCTATGCGATTTCGCCGATTCTGCAAGTCATTCCCGCTATTTTCTTGAAATGGATCAAAGGTGCCAAGCTGGTCATCTGGGTACAGGATTTATGGCCCGAGAGCCTGGAAGCGACGGGTTTTGTACGCAACCGCAAGCTGCTGGGCCTGGTCGAAATCTTGGTCCGCTGGATCTATCGCCATGCCGACCTCATCCTAGTGCAATCGGAAGCCTTCGTTGCCCCCGTTGCGGCGCTGGCCGAGCCGGGGAAAATATCCTATTATCCAAACTCAGCCGATGATGTCTTCTTTCAGCAGGCGACACAGCAAGTCAGCCCGGTAGCAGGCCTGCGCGATGGCTTTTCTGTCGTCTTCGCCGGTAATCTGGGAACCGCCCAATCCGTCGAGACCATCATCGCTGCAGCAGTACTGTTGCAGGACCAACCACATATTCGCATAGTACTGGTAGGCGACGGCAGTCGTGCCGCGTGGCTGAAAGAAGAAATTGCACGTTTGAAACTGCAGAATGTCAGCATGGCAGGACAACACCCGATCGAGGCGATGCCAGCCATCCTGCATCAGGCGGGCGCCCTGCTGGTGTCGCTGCGCGATGAAGCGATCTTTCGTCAGACCGTGCCCAGCAAGCTGCAAGCCTATTTGGCCATGGGACGTCCCATCATCGCCTGCCTGAACGGCGAAGGTGCGCGCATCGTGATGCAAGCCCAGGCTGGAATCGCCTGTACGGCAGACAACGCCGAAGCCCTGGCGGCGGCCATCTTGGAAATGTCGCGCTTCAGCGAAGCGGAGCGGGAGCAGCTGGGCAAGAACGGCTTGGCATACTTTCAACATCATTTTGACAGCGCAATGCTGACCCGAAACCTGATCACGCATTTTGAAAATCTGTTGACAGGCAGTACAGGTAAAAAGTAATAAATCGACCAGAAAAGGATAGTTTATGAAAATATTAGTTTTGGGCGTGTCCGGCATGCTGGGCAATGCCGTATTTCGGTATTGCTCCGAAGACAGCCAACACGAGGTCATCGGTTCCGCCCGCAGCGATAGCGTGCGCCGCAATTTTCCCGAGGCATTTGGGCAGCGTATCGTGACCGGCACGGATGTCGATAACCAGGATTCGCTGGCGCTGCTGTTTGCCAAGGTCAAGCCGGATGTCGTCATCAACTGTGTCGGCCTCATCAAGCAAATGGCCGATGCCAACGACCCGCTGCAAGCGATTCCTATAAATTCCCTGCTGCCGCACCGCCTGGCCCGCCTCTGCGACATCGCTGGCGCGCGCCTGATTCATGTCAGCACCGACTGTGTTTTCTCTGGAAGCAAGGGAAACTACCTGGAGTCGGATGCATCCGATGCCAAGGATCTGTATGGCCGTTCAAAATTTATGGGCGAAGTCGACTATCCACACTGCATCACCTTGCGCACGTCGATCATCGGTCACGAACTGAACAGTGCAAAAAGCCTTGTCGGCTGGTTCCTTGCCCAGCAAGGCAGCGTCAAGGGCTACACGAAAGCCATCTTCTCGGGCTTGCCGACGATCGAACTGGCGCATGTGATCCGCGATGTCGTCTTGCCACAACCCGCGTTGCGGGGTCTGTACCATGTTGCTGCCGAGCCAATCAACAAGTTTGATCTGCTCACGCTGGTAGCAGAATCTTATCGGAAAGAAATTGAGATTGTGGCTGACGAGCAATTGGTGATCGACAGGTCGCTGAACGCGCAGCGCTTCCGGGCAGCGACAGGCTATGTGGCACCCGCATGGCCGGAACTGATCCAGAAAATGGCTAATTTTAAGTAATAAGGAGCTACAAATGTTTAAAGATAAAGTATTGATGATCACTGGTGGCACGGGCTCCTTCGGCAATGCCGTATTGAAGCGTTTTCTGTCCACCGACGTGGCAGAAATCCGTATTTTCAGCCGCGATGAAAAAAAACAGGAAGACATGCGCATTGCGCTGAACAATCCGAAACTGAAGTTTTACATTGGCGACATCCGCAACTACGACAGTATCAATGAAGCGATGAAAGGCGTGCACTATGTGTTCCACGCCGCAGCGTTGAAACAGGTACCATCCTGCGAGTTTTACCCCATGGAAGCGGTGCGCACGAATGTATTGGGTACCGAAAATGTCCTCAACGCAGCCGTTTCCAACAATGTCCAGCGCCTGGTCGTGCTGAGCACGGACAAAGCCGTCTATCCGATCAACGCCATGGGCATCTCCAAGGCCATGATGGAAAAACTCATGGTGGCCAAGTCACGCATGCGTATGGCCGGCGAAACCGTCATCTGCGCCACGCGCTATGGCAATGTGATGGCTTCGCGCGGCTCCGTGATTCCGCTGTTCATTCAACAATTAAAAGATGGTAAGTCAATCACCATCACCGATCCCAACATGACTCGCTTCCTGATGTCGCTGGACGATTCCGTGGACCTGGTGCTGCATGCCTTCGAACACGGCAAGCAGGGGGATATCTTCATTCAGAAAGCGCCCGCATCGACCGTCGGCGACCTTGCCGCCGCATTGAAAGAACTGTTCGTCAAGGACAACGAAGTGCGCGTGATTGGCACGCGCCACGGCGAAAAGCTGTATGAATCGCTGGTCTCGCGCGAGGAAATGGCCAAGGCAGAAGATATGGGCCGCTACTACCGCGTGCCGGCAGACAATCGCGACTTGAACTATGACAAGTACTTTGTCGAAGGCGAAACCAAGATTTCGGAAATCGATGATTACACGTCGCACAATACCGAGCGCCTGACAGTAGAGCAAGTCAAGGACATCCTGTTGAAACTGGAATTCGTAAAAGAGCAACTCGATGCGTAAAATCATGACCATCGTCGGTACGCGCCCGGAACTCATCAAGATGAGCCGGGTGATTGCCGAACTGGAAAAATATAGCCAGCACATCCTGGTGCATACCGGCCAAAACTACGACTACGAATTGAATCAGGTCTTTTTCGACGATCTGGAAATTCGCAAGCCCGACTATTTCCTCGATGCAGCCGGCACCAGCGCGATCGATACGATCGCCCAGGTGCTAGTGAAGGCCGACGCCGTATTCGAGAAGGAAAAGCCGGATGCGCTGCTGCTGTATGGCGACACCAATTCCTGTCTCGCCATTATTGCGGCCAAGCGCCGCAAGATTCCCATCTTCCACTTGGAAGCGGGCAACCGCTGCTTCGACCAGCGCGTACCGGAAGAACTGAACCGCAAGGTTGTCGATCATCTGGCAGATATCAATATGGTCCTGACGGAGCATGCGCGGCGTTACTTGCTGGCCGAAGGCGTGCGACCGGAAACCATCATCAAGACCGGTTCGCACATGCGCGAAGTACTCGATTTTTACATGCCGAAGATCGAACGCTCGGACGTGCTGGCGCGTCAACACCTGGAAAAGAACAAGTTTTTCCTGATCAGTGCTCATCGCGAGGAAAATGTCGACTCGCCCGATGCTCTGCGGGACTTGCTCGCCACATTGGAAGCCCTGACGGCAAAATACGACTTCCCGGTACTGGTGTCGACGCATCCGCGCACCATGAAGCGGCTGCAGGAAATCGGCATCGACCACCTGGACAAGCGCATTATCTTTTCCAAGCCTTTCGGTTTTGTCGATTACATCAAATTGCAAATGAGCGCTTTCTGCGTGCTGTCGGATAGCGGCACGATCACCGAAGAAACCTCGTTGTTGAATTTATCGGCCATCACCATCCGCAACACGCACGAACGGCCGGAAGGAATGGATGCCGGCACGCTGATCATGTGCGGACTGAAAACGGAACGTGTACTCGAAGCGGTCGATATGATTACGACCCAATATGACGAAAAAACAGCGCCGGTGTTGGCTGTGGCGGATTATGAGAATCCGTTTGTTTCGAAACAGGTATGCCGAGTGGTCAGCAGCTATATTGATTATATTAATACTACCGTCTGGTCGAAATAGTTCCAAAAAGCATGTATCAGTCACAGTGATAAGAAATACCTTGCAAAAAAATGACTAAGATTCTAGTAACAGGTGCCAATGGGTTTGTCGGCAGTGCATTGTGCACTACCTTGGCTGAGCGGGGTATAGACTACGCTGCGGCAGTACGCAATAGTAATAGTGGCAAGCAGTTCGCCATCGGCTCGCTCTCGGAAAAAACGGACTGGACACGGGCTCTGGCTGGCTGCGATGTGGTAATCCATGCGGCTGCCCGCGTGCACGTCATGCAAGACACGTCCAGCGACCCGCTGGCCGAGTTTCGTTTGGTAAACGTCGAGGCGACCATCAACCTGGCCCGTCAGGCAGATGCTGCTGGTGTGCGACGTTTTGTTTTTGTCAGCAGCGTCAAGGTCAACGGCGAAGAGACCACCGGTACGCCGTTCCGGGCATCAGATACCCCGGAGCCGCGTGATCCTTACGGGCAGTCCAAGCTGGAAGCCGAGAAGGTCTTGTTCGCGCTGGCGCGGGAAACCGGCCTGGAGGTCGTGGTTGTGCGTCCGCCGCTGGTCTATGGGCCGGGCGTGCGCGCCAACTTCGATAGCCTGATGAAGTTGGTGGCGAAGGGATTGCCAATGCCGCTAGGAGCCATACATAACCGCCGCAGCATGGTCGCGCTGGACAACCTCGTGGACTTGCTGGTCGTCTGCAGCACACATCCGGCCGCGGCAGGGCAGGTTTTCATGGTGTCCGACAACCGTGACGTCAGTATCACCGAACTGCTGCGCATGCTCGCTGCAGCCATGGGACGCCGCAGCCTGCTGCTGCCCGTGCCCGCCAGCTGGATAGCTGCAGCCGCACGCCTGCTGGGCAAGTCTGCCGCGGCAGACAGGCTACTGGGTTCCCTGCAAGTAGATATCGCACCTACCTGCCAAACGCTGTCCTGGCAACCCGCCGTCAGCATGGAGGCGGCGCTCGCCAAGACTGTCTCTCCATTTCGTCACTCATGAATCGGTACTGAATGAAAAAAATATTCGACTTCCTGCTGGCATGCATAGCGCTCTGCATCTTGTTACTGCCAATTACCATTGTAGCCGTTCTGGTCAAGCTCACCTCCACAGGCCCCGTCGTGTACTGGTCCGACCGGGTGGGGCGCCATAATCGGATATTCCGCATGCCGAAGTTCCGTACCATGCGCGTGGGCACACCGGCCGTGGCAACGCATTTGCTGCCCGACCCGAAAAGCGTCCTGACGCCAATTGGTTCATTTCTGCGCAAATCGAGCCTGGATGAACTGCCCCAGCTGTGGAGCATCCTGTGCGGCGACATGAGTTTTGTCGGCCCCCGTCCTGCCTTGTTCAACCAGCAGGATCTGATCGCCCTGCGCACCCGCTATGGCGTCGAGAAAATCTTACCTGGGCTAACCGGCTGGGCACAGATCAATGGCCGCGATGAATTACCGATTCCGGAAAAAGTAAAGCTTGACGTGGAATATCTGCAACGCCGCTCATTTATGCTGGATGTGAAAATTATCTTTTTGACTTTCATCAAAGTTATACGCAAAGATAATGTAACACATTGATTCCGGAAGAGCTCGGTCATCTCGGTCAGAGTAATATATGATGACATCATTACGCGTAGCGCCCGCAGGAATGCTTTTAATAAGAAACATATAAATGAAATCTTTCCTTGATCTTTCACGTTTTCATAAACAAATCATTGCCGCAACGACAGATTTGTTCATGTTGCCGCTGATTTTTTCAGCTGCCATATTGCTACGCTATGACGTTGTCGATATGGTGGTCCTGAAACAATACTCCTGGTTGATTCTGCTGGTGCCAGTGATTTCCCTGCCCATTTTCGTGCGGCTGGGCCTGTATCGGGCGGTCATCCGTTTCATCGACCAGAAAATTGTGTATGTGGTGATCCTGGGCGTGTCCGCTTCGGTTGCCGTGCTGGTTGCCATCGCCGCGTTTGCCATTCATATGAGCGGCCTGTCGCGCGGCGTGTTCGGCATCTATTGGGTCAGTGCCATCATGTACATGGTGGCGAGCCGCTTTGTCGCGCGTGGCTTTCTGCTGCACGCCAACGGCGAACGGGCGCCCGTGCGCGTGGCCATCTATGGCGCAGGCAAGGCAGGCACGCAGCTGGCAAGCGCCCTGCGCGCCGGCCACGACTATCTCCCGGTAGCGTTCATCGACGACAAAAAAGAGCTGAAAGGCGCCACCATCGCCGGTATCAAGGTCTACCCGTCAACGGATCTGGCGGGATTGATTACCAAAAGCAGCATCAGCGAAGTGCTGTTGGCCATGCCCTCGCTGGCCAAGAGCCAACAAAAACACATCCTGAACAAGCTGGAAATTCACAAAGTCAAGATCAAGGTGACGCCGCCCGTCGGCAGCCTGGTCACGGGTGAATTGCGGGTTCAGGACGTGCGCGACATTGAAATCGAAGATTTGCTGGGTCGCGACCAGGTCGCCCCCAACCGGGAACTGCTAGCCAAATGCATCACGGGTAAAGCTGTCATGGTGACCGGAGCCGGCGGCTCGATCGGTTCGGAACTATGCCGCCAGATCATCAGCCAGCGTCCAAGCCGACTGATCATGCTCGACATGTCTGAATTTGCCCTGTACACCATCAAGCAGGAATTGAAGAGCACTATCAGCACCCACGACCTGCAAATCGAATTACTGCCATTCCTCGGTTCCGTACTCGATACCGAGAAATGCACGCGGATCATGAAGACCTTCGCCGTCGACACCCTATACCATGCGGCCGCCTACAAGCATGTGCCCTTGGTAGAACACAACCCGGTCGAAGGCGTGAAGAACAATGTGTTCGGCACCCTCAGCATCGCAAAGGCAGCCATGGCCGCAGGCGTGGGCTGCTTCGTGCTGATTTCAACCGATAAGGCCGTCCGCCCCACAAATGTCATGGGCGCAACCAAGCGGCTGGCTGAACTGATCCTGCAAGGATTTTCCAGAGAGCAAGATATCACGCGGTTTTGCATGGTGCGCTTTGGAAATGTTTTGGGTTCGTCGGGTTCAGTCGTGCCTCTGTTTCGCAAGCAGATTATGCTGGGCGGCCCCATCACCCTGACCCATCCGGAAATCACTCGTTACTTCATGACCATTCCTGAAGCGGCGCAACTGGTCCTGCAAACTGGCGCCATGGGCGAAGGGGGCGATGTATTTGTCCTGGACATGGGGGAGCCGGTCAAGATCATGGACCTGGCCAAGCGCATGGTACACCTGAGCGGCCTGGAAGTGCGCAGCGCTGCCTCGCCGGACGGAATCGAGATCGAACACGTCGGCTTGCGGCCAGGGGAAAAACTGTATGAGGAATTATTGATCGGTGAAGAGGTTGAAGGCACAGAACATGCCCTCATCATGCGCGCCCAGGAGTCGATGATTCCATGGGCGGAGCTGGAACCGCTGTTAGCCGAATTGCAAAAAGCGTGTGACAACTTCAAATATGACGAGCTCCGTGCCTTGCTGCTACGTACAGTCAGCGAGTACACCCCTCAATGCGGCATCGAAGACCTGATCTGGCTGGAGCACGAAAAACATGCATCCCAGATGCATAAGAACGCCATACGTGCCGCCGTCTCTGCCGCGCAACATCTGCAGTAAAATCCTGCCTGCGAATGGCAAGAAGTATATGTTTCATATCAGCAACATTTATATTTATACCCACATTTATGGAAAAGCAGGCCTAATTCAAAATGCAACAAATCAAAGATAATGAAGACGTCGCTTCCCTGACGGAACTGCTTGGAACGGCATGGCAAGCGCGCTGGCGCATCGTCCTGGCCACGTCGCTGATCGTCGTCGCCAGCGTTTCGGCCTCCCTGTATACGGCACAGTACAAGAGCGAAGGCTTTTTCCAGTTTGGCGGCGCAATTCCCATGCCAGCCGAGAAAAAGCTGGATGCCAAGGAAAAAGATCCTGCCAGCGGCATTGCCCTGGCCGATTACAAGCGCTATGCGGCGGCCTTCGGTACGGTCGAACGCTTCGCTGATTTCGTCAAGTACAACAAGCTGGAAGACACCCCGGGTATTGACCAGATGCGCAAGGTTTTCATCGTGCGCGGCGGTATCGACAACGTCGTCGAGCCGGTCTACCCCTTTTCCAAACTTGACGCCAAGGAACTTGAGCAGCCTCGCGATGGCAGCAATACCAATGTCATCGGCCTGCGTCTCAGCTTTGAATCCGGCAGTCCGCAAAATGCCCAGCGTGTAGTTGGCTTGCTGGGCCGCTTTATCATGGATAGCATTGTCTACCTCAGCTATGAAGATGCACTGCGTGTCAAGGCAGCAGACATGAATGCCAAGATCACCAAGCTCGACAATTACATTATCGACAGCAATCAGTTGCTGGAGGAATATCAACGCAAGGGCGAGAGCTTGAAGCAGGTCGTGGCCCGCTATCCCGATTCGGTGCAAAATGCGCGTCAGTTGGTCACCGTCACGGAAGAAAATGCCCGCTACCTGTCGCCAATCACGCAATTGATGACCAGCGAAGTGCGGATCGTTGAACTTAAGGAAATCATCAACAAGGCCAAGCGCGACCGCCAGCAAGCTGTGGTGCTGCGCGAATACTACGATAAAGCCCGAGCCTTCATGAACCAGACTCGTTCCGGCGAAGTCATCGTGCGCAGTCTGGAAACGATCAAGGACGGCGTATTCAAAGGCAAGGACTTGAATGACGACACGATAAAAGAAGTCTACAACACCATTTCGATCGAAAATCAGAGCGCACTGAGCCTGTATCTGGAAAAGAGCCGTTTCATTGCCGGCCCAAGCCTGCCTGAACGCCGATCCACGCGCCTGTCCTCGGTCATTCTGACCAGCGGCTTGCTGGGATTGCTCTTCTCCGTGATTCTCGTATTCGGGGGCAAATGGTGGCGTGAAAACCGCCAGAAAATGGGTTCCTGACCTTCTCGCAGTAACGCCGCCCTGCCTGCAGGGGGCGGCCCTCCCATCGTGCCGTACCGGGCAGCGCAAGTCCCCGCTTTCTCCCAGATAAAAAAAAGCCCGCGCCAACGGCGCGAGCTCTGATACATCCAAATGCAGGCTGGCGGAAAATACTTCTGCCAGCCCAAGCCAACTCTTACTGCTTCAGCAACCCACCCAACAAGCCACCTTCTGCTTCGGCTTGGCCGCGGCAGGCGCCATGCTGGCGGCAGCGGGAGCCGCTGCCTTGGCCGGTTCATACGGCTTCAGGAACCAGGGATCGGCTTTTTCGCGGCGGGCTCCGGGACCAAAGGCGGGACGCGTACTGCTGCGCTCGGCAGAGCGGCTGTCGCGGCTGCTGTCGCCAGCATGGCGGCTCTCGGGTGCGCG
>RCMZ01000649.1_pt1 | contig 15808 bp, 14 predicted proteins | sample 2041141 | NCBI WGS metagenome assembly RCMZ01 (sample SAMN09708263, study PRJNA481090) | Wastewater metagenome, whole genome shotgun sequencing project. | biome: sewage; isolation source: Davis station wastewater (DW) | place: Antarctica: Davis Station | collected 2010-03-01
GGCACATAGGCGCCGCCGGCCTTGAGCACCCCGAGCAAGGCGACGATCAACGCGTCGGAACGCTGCATGGCCACGCCGACCCGCACTTCAGGGCCCACGCCCAGCTCGATCAGCTGGTGCGCCAGTTGATTGGCCTGGCCGTCCAGCTGGCGATAGCTCAGGGTCTTGGCGCCGTAGGTCAGGGCCAGGGCATCCGGTTGACGCTCGACCTGCTCGGCGATCAGTCGATGGATGCTGCGCTCTTGCGGGTACTCAGAAGCTGTGGCGTTCCAGTCATGGATCTGCTGCTGGTAGTGCGCAGCGTCGAGCATCGGCAGTTCGGCCACGCGCTGCTGCACGTTGTCGACCATACCAGCGAGCAAGTGGCTCCAGTGGCGGGCCATGCGTTCGATGGTGGCGGGCGTGAACAGGTCGGTGGCGAAGGTCAGTGCGGCCCGCAGGGTGCCGCCCTGCTCCCAGGTGTCGAGGCTCAGGTCGAATTGGGTGGTGCGGCTTTGCCACTCCACCAGGCTCAAGGACAGGCCGGATTCCAGCACCAGCGCCTCAAGATCAGCCACTTGCGGCTGATGGTTGTACAGCACCTGGAACAGCGGCGTGTGGCTCAGGCTGCGCTCCGGCTTGAGGGCTTCGACCAGGCGTTCGAACGGCAGGTCCTGATGGGCCTGGGCGCCGCTGACCACGTCCTTGAGCACCTGCAATAAGTCACTGGCCCGCGCCTGCCCATCGACGTGCGCGGCCATCACTTGAGTATTGACGAACAGGCCGATCAAACCCTCGGTTTCACCGCGATGCCGGTTGGCAATCGGCACGCCCACCCGCAGGTCGGTCTGGCCGGTGTAGCGAAACAGCAGGATCTTGAATGCAGCCAGCAGCACGGTGAACAACGACACATTCTGCTGGCGCGCCAGCAAGCGCGCGCCCTCGGCCAGTGGCGCCGGCACCGCGAACTCATAGCGTTGGCCCTGATGACTGGCCACGGCTGGGCGCGCAAAGTCCAGGGGCAACTCCAGTACCGGGTGCTCATCGCCCAGCTGCTCGCGCCAGTAATCCAGTTGCCGCGCCTGCTCCCCGGCTTCGAGCCAGCGGCGCTGCCACAGGGCATAGTCGCTGTACTGGATCGGCAGGGCCGGCAGTTGCGGCGCCTGGTTGCGCTCAAAGGCGTCATAGCAGCGGATGAACTCGTCGATCAGCACGTTCATCGACCAGCCGTCCGAGACGATGTGATGCAGGGTCAACAGCAACACATGCTCCTGCTCGGCAAGCTTGAGCAATTGCACGCGCAGCAGTGGGCCCGTGGCCAGGTCAAAGGGCTGCAGCGATTGTGCGGTAGCGGCGGCCATCACGGCCTGTTCGCGCTCGGCCAGTGGCAAGTTGCCAAGGTCCAATGGCTCAATCGCCAGCGCCGGTTTGCAGGGCACTTGCAACAGGCGCTCATCGGCCTGGCGCTGGAACACCGTGCGCAGGGTTTCATGGCGTGCGACCAGGCTGGCAAACGCCTGCTCGATGGCTGACAGGCTCAAACGGCCCTTGAGGCGCACCGCTCCCGGCAGGTTGTAGGCGGCGCTGGCCGGATCCAGTTGCCAGAGAAACCACATGCGCTGCTGGGCGTAGGACAACGCCTGACGGTCCTCGGCCTCGACCTGGGCCGGAATCGGAAAACGCGAAAAATCGATCCCTTCCTTTTGCAGCGCCTGGAGGAACATCTGGCGTTTTTCCAGGGGCAACCCGATAAACCGGCGAGCAAGTTTCAAGGAGTCTTCAGCGTTCATTTCTTGGGATCCGGAGCAATAGGCAGGAAGCACAAAGGCACGTCGTCCCTATAAAACGAATCCAGACAGGAAAAATTAGCGCAGGCGAGTGCAGTCATCGGGCGTTACATCAAACCCGACAGAGGCCCGCGAAGGCGTCCTATCATTGACGGATCAACGCATTTGCAACTACATTTAGTTACACGCAGGGAACGCCGTGTCCAAAAATGAAAAGCTGCTCGCCAAACTGCTCAACCTGCAGATGGCATTTACCTGGCCTGAGCTCGTCACGTTGCTGGGCTGGCTGGGTTATCGACAAATCGAAGGGGCTGGGAGCCGCGTCAAGTTCGACATTGGCGACCCGAGTGCAATGATCACCCTGCACAAGCCCCACCCTGGCAATGAGCTGAAGTACTACATTCGGCGCCAGATCATTGAACAGTTGGAATCAGGAGGCTTGATTCAATGAGCAACCAGTTGAGACACAAAGGCTACATCGGCTCCATAGAAGCCAGCGTCGAGGACAATTGCCTGTTCGGCAAGCTGCTGTTTATCCGCCCGCTGGTCAGCTACGAAGGCCAGACCGTGGCCCAGTTGGAAGCGGCCTTTCGCGAGGCCGTGGAGGATTACCTGGCTACTTGCCAGACCCTGGGCCAGACACCGGAAAAGCCCTGCAAAGGCTCGTTCAATGTGCGGGTCGGCCATGATCTGCACCTGGCCGCGGCCCTGGCGGCGACGCAGAAAAAGGTCACGCTCAACGACCTGACGCGCCAGGCGTTGCACGAGTTCCTGCGCCATCACGGTGCGGACAGTCACCCCGCCCTGGGGTGACTCATCCGAGGCGGCGGTAGCCCAACACCGCGGCCACCAGCACCACCGCGCCGGCCACCAGCGCCACCCAGAACCCGCTGGGGGCGCCAGATTGGTCGATCATCCAGCCGGAACTGGCAGCACCGATGGCCACGCCGATGCTCAGGCCCGTGATCAGCCAGGTCATGCCTTCGGTCAGGCGGCTGGGTGGCACGACCCGTTCCACCAGGGCCATGGACACAATCAGCGTCGGCGCAAAAAACAGCCCGGAGACAAACACCGCCAGCGACAGCCCGAGAATGTCCCCCACCCACAACAACGGCAGGGTGGTCAACGCCGTGGCCAGGCCACACAGCAGGAACTGCCGGGGCAACGGCATGTGCAGTTTCAACGCGCCAAAGGCCAACCCCGCCAGGCACGAGCCAATGGCATACACCGACAGCACGATGCTCGCGGCAGCCGGCTGGCCCTGATGCTCGGCAAACGCCACGCTGACCACATCCACCACCCCGACAATGGTGCCCATGGCCATCAGCAGGATCATCAACACCAGCACCGAAGGTTGGGTGATCAGCCAGCGGCCATGCTGCTCAAGCTGTGCATGGACGGCAGGCTCCGTCTGTTTTTGCAGGACGAACGTGCTCACCCCGACCGCCAGCAAGGCCGCCCCCACCAGGGGCCCGGCTTCCGGAAACAGCAGCACACACAACCCCACCGACAGCGGCGGGCCGAGGATAAAACACACCTCGTCGAGCACCGATTCCAGGGCAAAGGCGGTTTGCAAACGCGGCTGGCCGCGATAGATCTCGGTCCAGCGCGCCCGCACCATGGCCGACATGTTGGGCATGCACCCGGCCAGGGCGGCAAAGATAAACAGAGTCCAGTCCGGCGCCTGCAAACGGGTGCACAGCAATAGCAACAGCAACGCCCCCCCGCCAATCATCGCCGCCACCGGCAAGACACGGCCCTGGCCGTAACGGTCCACCAGCCGTGAAACCTGCGGCGCGCAAAAGGCCGTGGCCAGGGCAAACGTCGCCGCCACCGCGCCCGCCAGCCCATAGCCGCCGCGAAGCTGCGACAACATGGTGATCAACCCGATACCGGTCATGGAAATCGGCATGCGGGCGAGCATGCCAGCCGATACAAAAGCCCTGGAGCCTGGCGCCTTGAACAGCTCGGCGTAGGGGTTTGCCATGGTGCGTGACCTCTTGCTGGGAGCCCTGGAGCTGGCCATTCGATGAAATATATACGGTGCGTATGTGACAAATCATGAGTAATATACGCAGCGTATGTCAACCACTCACCCGCAAATAACGAGCGTTTCCCATGAGCCGAGCCCGCGCCGAGATGATCGAACAAACCCGTGCCCGCCTGCTTGCCAGCGCCCGCCAGGCCTTTGCCGCCCAAGGCTTTGCCAATACCTCGATGGATGATTTCACCGCCCGCGCCGGCCTGACCCGTGGAGCGTTGTACCATCACTTTGGCGACAAAAAAGGCTTATTGGCGGCGGTAGTCGCGCAACTCGACGGCGAGATGGATCAACGTCTACAGCAGATCAGCGCCCAGGCCGAAAACCCCTGGGATGGTTTTTGCGAACGCTGTCGCGCCTATCTGCGCATGGCCCAGGACCCCGAGATCCAGCGCATCGTGCTGCAAGATGCACCGGCAGTACTTGGCGAAAACACCGCAGCCCAGCAGCAATGCATCCAATCATTGCGCGGGCTGCTGGAGGGGTTGATGCACGCCAGGCTGATTGAACAGGCCCCCAGCCTGGCGCTGGCCCGATTGATCAATGGCAGCCTGGTGGATACGGCGCAATGGATTGCCCATGCCGAACGCCCGGATGAACGCCTGGAGCAAGCGCTGCAAGGCTTGGAGTTGCTGCTGCGGGGGCTGAAACCCAATCGCTGAATTGCTCAACCCGCGACAGCCATCAAGTGCGACGAAGCAGCAACGCCGCCACCGCACACAAGGTCAGCGCCACACACGCCAGGTAGAACGCGTCGCTGTAAGCCATCAAAAATGCCTGGTGCCGCACGCTCTGGTCGAGCAACTCCAGCACTTGCTGCTGCTGCGGCCATTGCTCCTGCAACACGCCGCCGCCCGGCAAATGTTGCTGCAAAGCAGGTTCGAAAATGCTCAGCGACTCACCGATGCGCGCCGAATGCACCTGCTCGCGCACCACCACCAGTTGCGCCAGCAAGGCCGTGCCCACCGCACCGCCCAGGTTGCGCAGCATCGAGAACACCGCCGAGGCCGAACCGGACTGCGCCTTGGCCAGCCCATGCACGGCCAGCACCGACAGCGCCACCATGATCAACGGCTGGCCAATGCCGCGCACCACGATCGAGGGGATGATCACGTTACTGGCGCTGTCTGCCGACAAATGCGCGCCCATCCAGCAGCCCAAAGCCATGATCGCAAAACCCGAAGCCACGAGGATTTTCGCGCTCAACCACTTCATCAGCCGCGGCAGGAACGGCGCCAGCACCAGTTGCACCAGGCCATAGGCAATCAGGCTGATGCCAATTTCGCTGGCGTTGTAGCCCTGCATCTGGGACAGGTAGTTGGGCACCAGAAATACCAGGCCATACGTACTGGCGCCGAAGATAAACATCGCCACGCTGGCGACGCCAAAGTTGTAGTGCGCCAACAACCGCAGGTTGATAAAGCTCTTGCTGCCCCACAATTGCCGGCCGACAAAACCCACCAACCCCACTACCGCCGCCAGGCTCATCCACACAATAAAGGAGGAGCCGAACCAGTCCTTGCGCCCACCCTCCTCCAGCACGATCTGCAATGCCCCCAACCCCAGCACCATGCAGGCGATGCCCAGCCAGTCGCCCTGGCGCAGCAACCCAAGGTTCATCGGCTGGCGATCGATGGACCAGGCCACGGCCGCCAACAGGGCAACGCCGGGAAACAGTTGCAGGTAGAAGATCCAGCGCCACGAATAAACATCAGTCAGCCAGCCACCAATGGACGGCCCCGCAGCCTGGGCCACACTGTTGGCCAGGCTGAACAGCGCCATGCCCAGGGGGATCTTGCTGGCGGGCAACTCAGTGATGATCAACTGGAACGACAACGGAATCAGCACCGCCCCCGCCGCGCCCTGGATGACCCGGATGATGATCATCACCGGCAGGTTAGGCGCCATTGAGCACGCCACCGAGGCCACCAGAAACACCCCGGAGCCCCACAACATCACCCGCCGCAACGAAAACACCTGCACCAGCCAGGCAGTGAGCGGGATCATGATGATTTCCGCCACCAGATAGGCCGTGGAAATCCACGAACCCTCCTCGAACGTAGCCCCCAGGGCCCCTTCGATTTCCGGCAGGGCGGCGCTGGTGACATGCACGTTCATGCCGGCCATGAAACACCCGAACAAGCCACCGATCACCGCGACCCAGGCGCGAAACGATACGTTCGAGGTGCGTGCATCAACCTCCATGGGAACCGTCCTGCTGGCTGGCCGGACGGGTGTCCACCGTGGCGATCACCGACATTCCCGGCAAGATGACGGGCGCATTCGCCGCGTCGGTCACCAGGCGGATCTTCACCGCAAAGCGCTGCACGATCTTGGTGAAATTGCCGGTGGCGTTATCCGGCGGCAACAAGGCAAACACCGCGCCGGAACCGGGCGCGATGCTTTCTACCTGGCCGCGCCAGTGCTGGCCGGAAAAACTGTCCACCGCGATATCCACCGATTGCCCCGGCGCCATGTGTTGCAACTGGGTTTCCTTGTAGTTGGCGATCACATAGGCCTGCTCCACCGGCACCACCGCCAGCAACGGCAGGCCCGGCATCACGTACTGCTGGCGACGCACCTTGCGCTGGCCCACGACCCCATCGAACGGCGCGCGGATCGCCGTGTCATTCAAGGCGTTGCGGGCCAGGGCCAGTTTGGCCTGGGCCTCGCCCACCCGGGCCTGGGATTGGGCAATCCGCGCCTGGGCCTGTTGGCGGCGCGCCTGCAACACCTGGCACTGGGCCTGCTGCCGGGCCACTTGGGCACGGGCCTCGGTCACTGCCGCCAGCGCCTTGGCCTGGCCGGCACTGGCGGTTTCCAGGCGCTCACGGGTAGCAATCTGCTGGTCCACCAGGTCGCGATAACGCAGGAAGTCCAGGCGCGCACGATGAGCCTCGGCCTCGCTGCTGCTCAACGCAGCCTGAGCCTGGACGATGCGTTGCTGCTGCTCGCCCAGGCGTGCGTCCAGGGTATGCAGGCTGGACTGGCGCGCCGTCGCCGCTGCCCGGGCTTGCTGCAACTTGGCCTCGGTGCTGTGCAACTGTTCGATAAAGTCGCGGTCATCCAGGCGTACCAGCACATCCCCGGCCTTGACCGGCTGGTTGTCCTCCACCAACACCTGGGCCACGTAGCCGGCGATGCGTGGGCTGATTGCCACCCAATCGGCGCGCACGTAGGCATCGTCGGTTTCTTCAAGGAATCGCCCCCATTGCCACCAATACCCGGCAAACAGCCCCAGCCCCAACAGCGTCGCCAGGGATGCGCCCGTCAGCAATGCACGACGATGGCGTTGCATCAAGCTGGGAGTGGATTGCAGGATGGCGGGTTCAACAGCCTGGTTCATGGCGTGGCTCCAAGGGTCGCAAGGGGGATGGGTTGGGGGTGATCGTCACGTTGCCAGCCGCCACCTAGGGCCTGGAACAGGTCGATCTGGCGGTTGATCAAGCGCAGGTCGGCCTGGGCCAGGGTGGCCTGCAGGTTGACCAGGCTGCGCTCACTGTCCAGCAGTTGCAGGGCATCGAGGGCGCCGGCCCGAAAACTGCGGTTGGCCAGCTCAAACGCCCGCTGGCTGCTGTCCAGCGCGGCTTGCAGGGCCTGGCGGCGTTGCTGTTCGCCCTGATACAGGGCCAGGGCTTGCTCGACCTGTTTCAAAGCATTGAGTACCGTGCCGTCAAAACGCGCCTGGGCCTCGCGCGCCTGGGCCCGGCGCTGGCCCACCTGGGCCTGGGCAACGCCGCGATGGGGAAAGCGCCAGGACAGCAACGGCCCCACGGAATACACCAGCGCCTCACTGTCCCCCAACTTGCCCAGGCTGCTGGCAGAAGACTCCAGCGCGGCACCGAACGTCACCCGTGGATACAAATCTGCGCGCGCGACACCGATGGCCAGCGTGGCCGCTCGCAGTTGGCGCTCGGCACGCCGGATATCGGCACGCCGCTGCACCAGCGCCCAGCCGTCCCCCACCGGCAGCGGCGCCTGCAATTGCGGGGGTCGGGCACAGCTGTTGCGGGCCACGTCCTGGGGCGCCACCCCACTGAGCACCGCCAATTCATACAGGGCGGCCTGGCGGCGGGCAGTCAACATTGGCAACGGCGCACGGGTTTCTTCCAGCAGGCCATCGAGGCGCGCCAGGTCCAGCGCCGTCGCCGCCCCGGCTTTCTGCAACGCGCGGGTGACTTCTACACTGCGCTCCAACACTTGCACCGAATGACGCTGCACCTGGCGGCTGAACTCATAGACGCAGGCCTGGCCATAGGCGCGGGTGATCTGCGCGGCCACCGTCACCCGCCATTCATCTTCCAGCGCGCGCGCCGCATCCGCATCGGCGCGGGCGGCGGCCAGGCGATAACGCACCTCGCCCCACAGGTCCAGGGTGTAGCTCAGGGCGAATCCGGGCGTATGGCTCCATTGGGCGTCGGCATGTTTACCGCTCGCCTGGGCCAGGGTCTGGTCGTCTCGGCTGCGGCCATAGCCCACGCCGTAGGTCAGCAGGCTCGAGGGTTGGCGCTCGCTGTCGACCTGTTCCAGGCGGGCCAGCAACGCGTCGACATGGGCGGCGGCAGCCTCCAGGTCTTTGTTGTGGCTCAAGGCCTGCTCGACCAGCCGGTCCAATTGCGGGTCGCGGTACAACTGCCACCAGCGCTGGGGCAGCGGCTGGGTGGCCGAGCCACTGGACAATTGCGGCGCCGCCTGGGCTGTCAACTGCGCGGCTGGCTCGTCGGGCAGGCCGCTGCATCCGGCCAGCGCGCCCAGCAGAAGCAGGGTCAGGGATGCCGGGGATCGATGGCTAGTGGGTGGATGAACGACAAGGCTGGGCATCACAAAGCTCGCTGAAGAATGAGCTTTGCAGATTAGGCATGCACCCTGGCGGATTCGCCCGCGCCAGGGCCATGTATCGTCGCCAAATGGACAATTGGGTTACATGAAGCAACATCAGGCCCCGGGACGGAAATGACTCGGCGGATACCCCAGCGAACGACGAAACATCGCGCTGAACGCGCTCGGGCTCTGGTAACCATGCTCCAGCGCCACCTCCAGGATCGAAGCGCCCTGGGCCAGCAGCTTCAGGCTCAGGGCCAGGCGCGCACGCTTGCGCCACTCGCCAAAGCTCATGCCCAGTTCCCGCTGGAAAATCCGGCTCAGGGTGCGCGCGCTCATGTTCAGGGTCTCGGCCCAGGACTCCAGGCTGCTGTCATCGGATGGGTTGCGGATAAACCGGTTACATAGCCGGGCCAAGCGCGCTTCGCCGGGAACCGGCACATGCATGGCCACCACCGGTGCAGCTAGCAGCTCCATGCGGATCAACTCCACCATGGCCTGCAAGCGTGGGCTGTTCTGGCCGGCGATCTGTGTGGCGGCCACGATCAGCTCGCGCAGCAGGGCCGAGACCTCGATCACCTGGCAGGTCCGGCCCAGGCTTGGCTCCACCTCAGGTATCAGGAACAAGGTGCGCATGTGCACCTCGCCGGCCATACGGATCTCGTGGGGCGTCCCGGCGGGCACCCACAACGCATGCCCGGACGGCACCAGCCAACTGCCCTGGGCGGTGCTGACCACCATCACTCCGGTGACCCCGTGAATCAGTTGCGCCTGGGTATGACAATGGGGGTGGACCACTTCGTCGTTGCGGTAGTTGTCGGCATAAGCCTCAAGCCAAGGCCGGTGCGCAGTTGTCATGGGCAGCGTCTCACGTCATCAAGCCGCTGATTCTAACCAAAAGCCCGCTGGCGAAAACGATAGATATAGACAGCCATCGTCGCATTTCAGACAAGCCGCTGAACTTGTGCCGCGCACCATCAGTCAGCTCAATGGACTCCTGAAGAAAGGTTGGGTGGACAATGCGCATCTCGTTGGAACAACAAGTGGCCGTGGTCACCGGGGCCAGCTCCGGCATTGGCGCGGGCGCCGCCAAAGCGTTGGCCGCCGCCGGCGCGGCGGTGGTGGTGAACTACAACAGCCAGGCAGAACCCGCCCAGGCCCTGGCCGCGCAGATCAACCAGGCCGGTGGCCGGGCCCTGGCGATCGGTGCCGACGTGTCCAGGGAGGCCGATGTCGAGCGCCTGTTTGCGCAAGCCCTCGACGCCTTCGGCCACCTGGACATCCTGGTGGCCAACTCGGGCCTGCAGAAAGACGCCGCCATCAGCGACATGACCCTTGAGCAATGGAACGCGGTGATTGGCGTCAACCTCACCGGCCAGTTCCTCTGCGCCCGCGCCGCCTTGCGCATTTTCAACCGCCAGGGTGTGCGAGTCGGCGTATCGCGGGCCGCCGGCAAGATCATCCATATGAGTTCAGTGCACCAGTTGATCCCCTGGGCCGGCCACGTCAATTACGCGGCCTCCAAGGGCGGCGTCGAGATGCTGATGCGCAGCCTCGCCCAGGAAGTCAGCCACCAACGGATCCGCATCAACGGCATCGCGCCGGGGGCGATCCGCACGGCCATCAACCGCGCCGCCACCGAGGGCGATGCCGAGCAGCAGTTGCTCAAACTGATCCCCTATGGCCGCGTTGGCGACGTGGAGGATGTGGCCAACGCCGTGGTCTGGCTGGCCAGTGATGCGTCCGACTATGTGGTGGGCAGCACCTTGTTTATCGACGGCGGCATGAGCCTTTATCCGGAGTTCAAAGACAATGGTTGATCTGAAAAACGAAGCGCAAAGCGCCATCGACGCCCACGGCATCATCGGCGACATGCGCAGTGCAGCGCTGATCAACGACCAGGGCAGCATCGATTTTTTCTGCTGGCCGGAATTCGACAGCCCGTCGATCTTCTGCTCACTGCTAGACTCCCCCGCCGCCGGGATCTTCCAGCTCACCCCAGACCTGCCCGAGGCGCGCCGCGAACAAATCTACCTGCCGGACACCAACGTCCTGCAAACCCGCTGGCTGAGCGATGAGGCGGTGGTGGAAATCACCGACCTGCTGAGCATCAGCGACGACGTCGACGACCTGCCCCTGCTGATCCGCCGCGTGCGGGTGGTGAGCGGCAAGGCCACCTTGCATATGCGCTGCGCGGTACGCCATGACTATGCCCGGGCGCCCACCCGGGCTACGGCGGATAAGACCGATGTATGTTTCCAAGCCCCGGGCCTGCCCGGCCTGCGCCTGGCCAGCAGCCTACCGGTACAGATCGAGGACGATGCCGCGGTCGCCTGCTTTACCCTGGACCAGGACCAGGGCGCCGAATTTGTCCTTGGCGGCCTCGACGATGTGCGTGTCGACAGTGGCGGCACCGACCTGTGCCTGCAACGCACCCTGCAGTTCTGGCGCGGCTGGCTGGCGCAGTCCAACTACCGTGGCCGCTGGCGGGAAATGGTCAACCGCTCGGCCCTGGCCCTGAAGCTTTTGACCTCGCGCAAACACGGGGCGATCCTCGCAGCGGCCACCTTCGGCCTGCCCGAAAGCCCCGGCGGCGAGCGCAATTGGGACTACCGCTACACCTGGATCCGCGACGCCTCGTTCACCGTCTATGCCTTTATGCGCCTGGGGTTTGTCCAGGAAGCCAATGACTACATGCGCTGGCTGCGCGGGCGCGTCAGCGACTGCTGCGGGCAGCCGATGAAAATCAATATCCTGTATGGCATCGACGGCCGCCAACAGCTGCCGGAAACCGAGTTGACCCACCTCAGCGGCCACGGCGGCGCGCAACCGGTGCGCATTGGCAACGAGGCCTTTGACCAGGTGCAACTGGATATCTTTGGCGAACTGATGGACGCGGTGTACCTGGTCAACAAGTACGGCGAGGCCATCTCCCATGAAGGCTGGAAACACACCCTGGAAGTGGTGGACCAGGTGTGCGAAACCTGGAACCAGAAAGACGTCGGCATCTGGGAGATGCGTGGCGAGCAGCATCACTTCCTGCACTCGCGGCTGATGTGCTGGGTGGCGCTCGACCGGGCGATACGCCTGGCCTCCAAACGCTCGCTGCCAGCCCCGTTCGCCCGCTGGGACCAGACCCGCCAGGCGATTTATGAAGATATCTGGAGCAACTTCTGGAACGCCGAACGCGGGCATTTCGTGCAGCACATCGGCAGCACTGCACTGGATGGGTCGATGCTGTTGATGCCACTGGTGCGCTTCGTGGCGGCTACCGACCCGCGCTGGCTGTCGACCCTGGAGGCCATCCAGAAAAGCCTGGTGCGCGACGGCATGGTGTACCGCTACCGCAATGACGACAGCCAGATTGACGGCTTGCAAGGCACAGAGGGGGCGTTTACCGCCTGTTCATTCTGGTACGTCGAATGCCTGGCCCGCGCGGGGCAAGTGGAAAAGGCCCACCTGGAGTTCGAGCAACTGCTGCGCTATGCCAACCCGCTGGGGCTGTATGCCGAAGAGTTCGACAGCCAGGCACGGCATCTAGGCAACACGCCCCAGGCCTTGAGCCATTTGGCGCTGATCAGCGCGGCGACGTTTCTGGATCGCAAGTTGAGTGGGGAAAAAACCGTGTGGCAACCTTGAGAATCGAGCAGCGAAGTGAAACCCTTGTAGAAGCTATCAGGCAACCTCCACATTGGCTGCACCGACGCCATCGCTGCCTCGCTAAAGCTCGACCGCTCCACCTTTGATCTTTGCTACCTTGAGCAAGCTATCTGCCTGCCCCCTCCTGTATTCAAGGAACGAATATGAACCCGCCCCTGGCGCCCGACAATGTTCAGTCGATACCCACGCCAACCGCGCCACACCACAGGGATGCGTTCCCCACCCTGCACACTGAACGTTTGCACCTGCGGGAGTTGACCCCCCACGACGCCCCGGCGCTGTTCGCGATCTATCGCGACGCCGAGGCCATGCCCTGGTTTGGCATTGATCCCATGACCGATGTATCCCAGGCCCACGCCCTGATCGCCACCTTCGCTCAATGGCGGACCCAGGCCAATCCGGGCACGCGCTGGGGTCTGGAATGTGAAGGCAGGTTGATTGGCACCTGTGGGCTGTTCAAATGGAATCGCCAGTGGAACAGCTGCGCCCTGGCCTGCGAGCTGGCACCGGCGGCCAGGGGCAAAGGCTTGATGAACGAGGCCCTGGGCAGCGTGCTCGATTGGGGCTTTGCGCAGATGCAACTGCATCGTGTCGAAGCGCTGGTTCATCCGCGCAACCTGCCGTCCCAGGCACTGCTGGGGCGCCTGGGTTTTAGCCGCGAAGGCGTGCTGCGCGAGGCCGGGTTTTGGGCGGGGCGTTATCAGGACCTGCAAGTGTTTTCGCTGCTGGCCCATGAACACGCAAAGGTTTCGCGCTAAAGTCCAGGCTCCCTGCTGTGACCCTAACGGAGTCCCAATGAGCCCCTCGATCGCGCTGCTCTATATCCGCACTCCCATGCTCGATATCGCCTACGAAGCCCATGGCCCGGCCGACGGCGAAGTGGTGATTCTGCTGCACGGTTTTCCCTATGACCCTCGCGGCTACGATGCCATCGCGCCGGTGTTGGCCGAGGCTGGCTATCGCGTGCTGGTGCCTTACCTGCGCGGCTACGGCCCGACCCGTTTTGCCCACGCCCAGGTAATGCGCTCCGGCCAACAGGCGGCGCTGGCCAAGGACCTGCTGGATTTCATGGACGCCCTGTCCATCGACCAGGCAGCCCTTGCTGGTTATGACTGGGGCGGGCGCGCCGCGTGCATTGTCGCGGCGCTTTGGCCCACGCGCGTACGCTGCCTGGTCACAGGTGATGGCTACAACATTCAGGACATTGCCAAGTCCGTCCAGCCACGCGCGCCGGTCACGGAGCATCGGTTGTGGTACCAGTTCTATTTCCACACCCAACGGGGTGTCGATGGCCTGACCGCCAACCGCGGCGAGCTGTGTGAACTGCTGTGGTCACTCTGGTCGCCCTCCTGGGCCGAGGGGCCGAGCCTTTACCCGCAGACGGCGCCCTCGTTTGATAACCCGGACTTTGTGGAGGTGGTGATCCACTCCTATCGCCATCGTTTCATGTATGCCGAGGGTGATCCGGCGCTGGAAGGGATTGAACAGGCGCTGGTGCAGCCGCCGCCGATTTCGGTGCCAAGCATTTCGCTGTGCGGCGCCGACGACGGTGTCGGCCCGGCTCCCGAGGTGGATGACGACGTGGGCAATTTCAGCGGATTCTATCGACGCCGGGTGCTCGCCGGGGTGGGCCACAATATTCCCCAGGAAGCACCGCAGGCCACCCTCGATGCATTGTTTGAACTGCTGGAGCAGACTCACGCCGGCGCCGCAAACCGCTCGCGATAAAGCTGCGGGGTGATCGACAACGCGCGGATAAAACTGCGGCGCATGGTTTCTTCGCTGCCAAAGCCGCATTGCGCCGCGATGCGCTTGATTGCCACGGTGCTGTCGGCCAGTTGCCGGCGTGCGGTTTCCACGCGGATCAGTTCCACCGCCCGGGCCGGGGTCTGGCCGGTTTCAGCGCGGTAATGGCGTACGAAGCTGCGTTCGCTCATGCCACACGCAGCCGCCAGGGTCGGGATGTTCAAGTTAAGGTGCAGGTGCTCGGCAATCCACGCATGCAATTGGCTGAAGCGGCTGCCGCCCTTTTGCAGGGACAGGGTGACGCTGAACTGCGACTGCCCACCGGGTCGCTTGAGAAACACCACCAGGTGCCGCGCTACTTCCAGGGCCACCGCGCGGCCCAGGTCCTGTTCCACCAGGGCCAGGCACAAATCGATACCGGCCGTGACTCCCGCCGAAGTCCAGAGCGAGCCCTGCTGGATAAAGATCGGGTTGGCCTCGACCCGCAGCCTGGGGTATTTACGCGCCAGTTCCTCGCAGCGCGTCCAGTGGGTGGCGACACGGCAGCCGTCCAGCAGGCCACTGGCGGCCAACAGGAAGGCACCGGTACACACCGAGGTGATGCGCCGCGACTGCTTGGCTTTTTGCCGCACCCACTCCACCAGTTGCGGATCATCGGCCGCCCCATACACGCCCCAGCCACCAGCGATCACCAGGGTGTCGCAAGGCGTATCGGCGGCAGGCAACGGCTCGGCCACCAGGGCCAGGCCGGCAGAGGTCATCACCGGCTCGGCCTGGGCGGCAACCACGTTGACCGCATAGGGCAACGGCAAACCTTGCTGGCGTGCCAGGTCGTTGGCCGAGGCAAACACTTGCAACGGCCCGGTGACGTCGAGTACCTGCACGTTGGCAAAGGCCAGCACATGGATGATTTTCGGCATGATTGGCGTGATTCGTGGGCTCAATGGCGTATACGCCAAATCCTAGGCCACTAGAGTGAAGCCGTCCATCCCCTCTCCTGGAGTTTCACCATGACCTTGCAGATCGGCTTTGTGTTGTTCCCCGGCATCCAGCAACTGGACCTCACCGGCCCCTACGACGTACTGGCGTCATTGCCGGACGTAAAGTTGCACCTGATCTGGAAAGACTTGGCGCCGATCACTTCCAGCAGCGGGTTGGTGCTGTCGCCGACCATCACCTACGACCATTGCCCGACGCTGGACGTGATCTGCGTACCGGGCGGCTCGGGGGTTGGGCCGCTGATGGAAGATGAGCCGACCCTGGACTTTCTGCGGGCACAATCCCAGACCGCGCGCTATGTGACGTCGGTGTGTACCGGCTCGCTGGTGCTGGGAGCGGCGGGTTTGCTGCGCGGGCGGCGGGCCACCACGCATTGGGCCTATCACGAGATGCTGGCCACTTTGGGCGCGACTGCGGTGCAGGAGCGTGTGGTACGCGACGGCAATCTGTTCACCGGGGGCGGCATCACGGCGGGGATCGACTTTGCCCTGACCCTGGCCGCCGAGCTGTACGGCGAGGCGGCGGCGCAGTTGGTGCAATTGCAGCTTGAATATGCGCCAGCCCCGCCCTTCAATGCCGGCCGCCCGGACACCGCGCCACGGCCGGTGCTGGACGAGGCGAATAAGCGCACCGCTGAATCACGCAAGACCCGGGGCGAAATTGCCGCACGGGCGGCGGCGCGGCTGGGCTGAAGGCCGGACGCTTTTCCCCTTGTAGGAGCGGGCTTGCTCGCGAAGACGTCGGCCCAGCAAACATTGATGTTGACTGACCCACT
>RCMZ01000650.1_pt1 | contig 15796 bp, 11 predicted proteins | sample 2041141 | NCBI WGS metagenome assembly RCMZ01 (sample SAMN09708263, study PRJNA481090) | Wastewater metagenome, whole genome shotgun sequencing project. | biome: sewage; isolation source: Davis station wastewater (DW) | place: Antarctica: Davis Station | collected 2010-03-01
GATCGCCATGGAAGAAGGTCTGCGCTTCGCCATCCGCGAAGGCGGCCGTACCGTCGGCGCCGGCGTCGTCGCCAAAATCATCGAGTAATCGATAGTAGTGGTAAAAAGGCGCTTCGGGAGACTGAAGCGCCTTGGTGTTTCTGTCGTAGGGGTGTAGCTCAATTGGTAGAGCAACGGTTTCCAAAACCGTAGGTCGGGGGTTCGATTCCCTCCGCCCCTGCCATCAACAATTAAAGCTGAAGAAATGGCCGATAAAATCAAGTTCGCGCTGGCGTTGGTGTTGCTTGCTGCTGGCGTGGCGGGCTTCTACCTGCTCGGCGAGCAGGCAACGATCCTGCGTGTCCTGGCCGTTCTCGCCGGGGTTGGCGCCGCAGCGGCAGTCGCTTGGCAAACCGAGCAAGGGCGCAGCTTCTTCAGTTTCGCCAAGGAAGCCAGGGACGAAGCCAAGAAAGTCGTCTGGCCTTCGCGCAAGGAAACCCTGCAGACCACCGGCCTGGTGTTCGCCTTCGTCGTCGTCATGGCGATCTTTCTCTGGTTGACCGACAAGAGCCTGGAGTGGGTGTTCTACGACATCATCCTGGGTTGGAAGAAATCATGAGCATGCGTTGGTACGTCGTTCACGCCTATTCGGGCTTCGAGAAGAGCGTTCAGCGCGCTTTGGCCGAGCGCATTCAGCGTCAGGAGATGCAGGACAAGTTTGGCCGCATCCTAGTGCCGGTCGAGGAGGTCGTCGAACTCAAGGGCGGCCAGAAAAGCATTTCCGAGCGCAAGTTCTTTCCGGGTTATGTGCTGGTCGAGATGGAGATGGGGGACGACTCCTGGCATCTCGTGAAGAGCACGCCCAAGGTCACCGGTTTCGTCGGCGGTGCCGGCAACAAGCCGACTCCGATTTCCGAGAAGGAAGTCGAGAAGATCATGCAGCAGATCCAGGAAGGCGTTGAAAAGCCGCGCCCCAAGGTTCTGTTCGAGCCCGGCGAAGTGGTTCGCGTCAAGGAAGGCCCGTTCACAGACTTTCATGGCTCGGTCGAGGACGTCAATTACGAAAAGAACCGTCTGCGCGTCTCGGTCACCATTTTTGGGCGGCCGACGCCGGTCGAGTTGGAATTCAGCCAGGTCGAGAAAGCTTGATTTTTCTCCTGGTCGCGGCGCGTAGTGTTTTGCGCGCCGCCAGCAGTGCGGCTCTCGGGCCGCGTTTGTCGTTTGGGGAGCGCCGTGAAAGGCGCGCTATCACCCGTTTATAGGAGTAGTTTCCGTGGCAAAGAAAATTGTCGGCTTCATCAAGCTGCAAGTGCCGGCGGGCAAGGCCAATCCTTCGCCCCCGATCGGTCCCGCGCTCGGTCAGCGCGGTCTCAACATCATGGAGTTCTGCAAGGCGTTCAACGCCCAGACCCAGGGTCTCGAGCCCGGTCTGCCGATTCCGGTGGTGATCACCGCTTTCGCGGACAAGAGCTTCACCTTCATCATGAAGACGCCGCCGGCGACCATTCTGATCAAGAAGGCCGCTGGTATCCAGAAGGGCAGCCCGAAGCCCCATACCGACAAGGTCGGCAAGCTGACGCGCGCCCAGTGCGAAGCCATTGCCACGACCAAGATGCCCGATCTGACCGCCGCCGACATGGACGCCGCGGTGCGCACGATCGCCGGCAGCGCCCGCTCGATGGGCATTACGGTGGAGGGTCTCTGAGATGGCACAACTGACCAAGCGTCAAAAGGCCCTGCAGGGCAAGATCGACCGCAACAAGAGCTACGCCGTCGCTGATGCGCTGAAGCTGGCCAAGGATTTCGCCACCGCCAAGTTCGACGAGTCGATCGACGTCGCCGTCAATCTCGGCATCGACGCGCGCAAGTCGGACCAGCTGGTTCGCGGTTCCGTCGTTCTGCCGGCCGGTACGGGCAAGACCGTTCGCGTCGCCGTGTTCGCCCAGGGCGACAAGGCCGAGGCGGCCAAGGCTGCCGGTGCCGACATCGTCGGTTTCGACGATCTCGCCGCCCAGATCAAGGAAGGCAACCTGAACTTCGACATCGTCATCGCTACGCCGGACGCCATGCGCGTCGTCGGTCAGCTCGGCCAGATTCTCGGTCCGCGCGGCCTGATGCCGAACCCGAAGGTCGGCACGGTGACCATGGACGTCGCCACCGGCGTCAAGAACGCCAAGGCCGGTCAGGTCCAGTACCGTACTGACAAGGGCGGCATCGTGCATTGCACGATCGGTCGCGCTTCCTTTGAAATCGAAAAGCTGGAACTGAACCTGAAGGCGCTGATCGAAGCGCTGACCAAGGCCAAGCCGGCCAGCTCGAAGGGGCAGTACCTGCGCAAGATTGCTCTGTCCAGCACCATGGGCCCGGGCGTGCGCGTGGATTCGTCCTCGCTGTAATCAAATGCGCGGCACCGCGGGTTTCCGTGGTGCCGCAACGTACTTTGGGCTGCCGCCCCGCTTCGTGCGAGGCGGCAGATCGTCAAAGACCGCAGGTGCCAAAGGGCGGCAGCATCGTCCGGCGGTTTAAGTGTGCAAGCGGCCTGCGTAGACGGTGTGCCCCGAACAGGATTTCGCGTCGAAAGGCTCCGGCCTTTCTACAGTGCTCCTGATCCAGGTCGCCGTAGGTGCGGCGCGTCAACCGATGCGCCGTGTGTTGACTTGATAGGAGGAAGGACCCGTGGGTCTCAATCTTGATGACAAAAAAGCCGTCGTGGCTGAGGTGTCGGCTCAGGTAGCCAACGCCCAGACGATCGTCGTGGCTGAGTACAGCGGTATCGAGGTCGGTGACCTCACCCGTCTGCGCGCTCAGGCCCGCAAGTCTGGCGTTTATCTGCGTGTGCTGAAGAACACCCTGGTGCGTCGCGCCGTCGCTGACAGCGCGTTCGCCGGCCTCGCCGCGCAGATGACCGGTCCGCTGATCTATAGCATTTCGGCCGACCCGGTTTCTGCCGCCAAGGTGCTCAACGACTTTGCAAAAACCAATGACAAGCTGGTTCTGAAGGCTGGCGTTTACGCCGGCAACGTGCTCGACAAGGCCGGCGTGCAAGCGCTCGCCTCGATCCCGAGCCGCGAAGAACTGCTGGCCAAGCTGCTCGGCGTGATGAAGGCACCGGTCTCCGGTTTCGCCGTCGCCCTCGGCGCGCTTGCCGCGCAGCGCGAACAGGCTGCCGCCTGATTCGGTCACTGACAGCTTTCACAAGTATCCAGATTTAGGAGTTTATTGATTATGGCTATCACCAAAGACGACATCCTCGAAGCAGTTGGCAACATGACGGTTATGGACCTTAACGACCTGGTCAAGGCGTTCGAAGAGAAGTTCGGCGTTTCCGCCGCCGCCATGGCCGTTGCCGCCCCGGGCGCCGGCGCTGCCGCCGCCGCTGAAGAGCAGACCGAATTCACGGTCGTGCTGGTCGCTGCCGGCGACAAGAAGGTCGAAGTCATCAAGGTCGTGCGCGCTGCCACCGGCCTGGGCCTCAAGGAAGCCAAGGACCTGGTCGACGGCGCTCCGAAGCCCGTCAAGGAAGCGATCGCCAAGGCCGATGCCGAAGCCCTCAAGAAGCAACTCGAGGACGCAGGCGCCAAGGTCGAGGTCAAGTAATCTCGGCTTCGCAGGCTGGGCTGGCGGCAATTTGCTGCCAGCCCTTTTGTGCTTTGCGGGAATGTTCTGCGCGCCCCGGCTGCGTCGAAAGGTTTCCCGGCAACAAGATGTAGAGGGTGCAGCGTGCAAACGCCAGCCCGGCTGTCAGCCCGTCGCTCGCCAGAGAGCGGTCGCGGTCGGTTCAGCCGGTTAGCGTTTGTCCGTTGCGGACCGGCGGGGATACGACCCAGCCCGCCGGAACGTACTTGAGGATCTTTGCTTTCTGAGCTCGGAGCGACCATGACCTACTCCTACACCGAGAAAAAACGCATCCGCAAGAGCTTCGCCAAGCGCGCTAGCGTGCTCGACGTACCGTTCCTGCTGGCGACGCAACTTGAGTCCTACACCGCTTTCCTGCAGGCAGCCATTCCGCCTGCGAAGCGTCGGAACCAAGGCCTGCAAGCCGCGTTTTCCTCGATCTTCCCGATCGTTAGCCATAGCGGCAACGCCCGCCTCGAGTTCGTCAGCTTCCAGCTCGCCGAACCGACCTTCGACGTCAAGGAATGCCAGCAGCGCGGCCTGACCTTCGCCTCGGCCCTGCGCGCCAAGGTCCGTCTGGTCATCCTCGACCGCGAAACGCCGGATACCATCAAGGAAGTCAAGGAGCAGGAAGTCTACATGGGCGAAGTGCCGCTCATGACGACGACCGGCTCTTTCGTCATCAACGGCACCGAGCGCGTCATCGTTTCCCAGCTGCACCGCTCGCCCGGCGTTTTCTTCGAGCATGACCGCGGCAAGACCCACAGTTCGGGCAAGCTGCTCTTCTCCGCGCGCGTGATTCCCTACCGCGGCTCCTGGCTGGACTTCGAGTTCGACCCGAAGGACACCCTGTTCTTCCGCGTCGACCGCCGTCGCAAGATGCCGGTCACGACCCTGCTCAAGGCCATCGGCCTGACGCCCGAGCAGATCCTGCGCGAGTTCTTCGATTTCGACACCTTCCAGCTCGGCAAGCACGTCGAGTTCGAACTGGTGCCCGAGCGCCTGCGCGGCGAAGTCGCCCGTTTCGATTTCGTGGACAAGTCCGGCAAGGTCATCGTCCCCAAGGACAAGCGCATCACCGCCAAGCACATTCGCGAACTCGACGCCGCCGGCATCAAGCAGATCGCCGTGCCGGAAGACTTCATCGTCGGCCGCGTGGTGGCGCAGAACATCATCGATACGGCGACCGGCGAAGTCCTGGCCAACGCCAACGACGAAATCACCGAAGCCCTGCTCGCCAAGCTGCAGGAAGCCGGTATCGAAACGCTGCAAACCCTGTACATCAACGACCTCGACCGCGGCGCCTTCATCTCGCAGACGCTGCGCGCCGACGACACGGTTTCCCGCCAGGCCGCGCGCGTCGCGATCTACCGCATGATGCGTCCGGGCGAGCCGCCCACGGAAGAGGCCGTCGAAATCCTGTTCAACGGTCTCTTCTATTCCGACGACCGTTACGACCTCTCGGCCGTCGGCCGCATGAAGTTCAACCGTCGCGTCGCCCGCAAGGACGTGGTCGAGTTCAAGGTCATGGTCAAGCACGTGCCGTCCAAGCACGAGGCGATCGTCAAGGCCATCATCGAAACCGCCGGCGGTTCCGCTGCGGCGGTCGCGCAGCAGCTGACCGAGCTCTCGTTCGGCGCCCGGGCCGTCGCCGAGAACCTGACCGAAGCCGAAGCCACCGCGCTCGCCGCCCAGCTCAAGAGCCTCGGCGCGCAGAGCGAAATGCGCGAACAGCTGACGCTGTCGCCGCGCGACATCGTCGAAGTCATCAAGATCCTCGTCGAACTGCGCAACGGCCGCGGCGAAATCGACGACATTGATCACCTCGGCAACCGCCGCGTGCGTTCGGTCGGCGAACTCGCCGAGAACCAGTTCCGCGCCGGTCTCGTGCGCGTCGAGCGCGCCGTCAAGGAACGCCTGTCGCAAGCCGAATCCGACAACCTGATGCCGCACGACCTGATCAACGCTAAGCCGATCAGCGCCGCCATCAAGGAATTCTTCGGTTCCAGCCAGCTCTCGCAGTTCATGGACCAGACCAACCCGCTGTCCGAGATCACGCACAAGCGTCGCGTCTCGGCCCTCGGCCCGGGCGGTCTGACCCGCGAACGCGCCGGCTTCGAAGTGCGCGACGTGCATCCGACGCACTACGGCCGCGTCTGTCCGATCGAAACGCCGGAAGGTCCGAACATCGGTCTGATCAACTCGCTGGCCCTGTACGCCCGGACCAACGAGTACGGCTTCCTCGAAACGCCGTACCGCAAGGTGATCGACGGCCAGGTAACCGACCAGATCGATTACCTGTCGGCCATCGAAGAGGGCGCCTATATCGTCGCCCAGGCCAACTCGGCGCTCGACGAAAGCGGCCGCCTGTCCGACGATCTGGTGACCTGCCGCGAGAAGGGCGAAACCATTCTCGCCGAACCGTCGCGCGTGCAGTACATGGACGTGGCGCCGGGCCAGATCGTTTCGGTCGCCGCTTCGCTGATTCCCTTCCTTGAGCACGACGACGCGAACCGCGCGCTGATGGGCGCCAACATGCAGCGTCAGGCCGTGCCGTGTCTGCGTCCGGAAAAACCGGTCGTCGGTACCGGCATCGAGCGCACCGTCGCCGTCGACTCGGGCACCGCTGTCCAGGCGCTGCGCGGCGGCGTCGTTGACTACGTCGATGCCTCGCGCGTCGTGGTCCGTGTGAACGACGAAGAAACGGTGCCGGGCGAAGTCGGCGTCGACATCTACAACCTCGTCAAGTACACCCGTTCCAACCAGAACACCAACATCAACCAGCGTCCGCTGGTGCGCATGGGCGACCGTATCGCCAAGGGCGACGTCGTCGCCGACGGCGCGTCGACCGACAAGGGCGAACTGGCCCTCGGCCAGAACATGCGGATCGCGTTCATGCCGTGGAACGGCTACAACTTCGAAGACTCGATCCTGATCTCCGAACGCGTCGTCGCCGAAGACCGCTACACCTCGATCCACATCGAGGAACTGACGGTCGTCGCGCGCGACACCAAGCTCGGGCCGGAAGAAATCACGCGCGACATCGCATCGCTCGGCGAAGCCCAGCTGTCGCGTCTCGACGAGTCCGGCATCGTCTACATCGGTGCCGAGGTCGAAGCCGGCGACGTGCTGGTCGGCAAGGTGACGCCGAAGGGCGAAACCCAGCTGACGCCGGAAGAAAAGCTGCTGCGCGCGATCTTCGGCGAGAAGGCGTCCGACGTGAAGGACACCTCGCTGCGCGTGCAGTCGGGCATCGCCGGCACGGTCATCGACGTCCAGGTCTTCACCCGCGAAGGCATCGAGCGTGACAAGCGCGCTCAGTCGATCATCGACGACCACCTGCGCGGCTATAAGACGGACCTCGCGGATCAGATGCGCATCGTCGAACGCGACGCGTTCGCCCGCGTCGAGCGCCTGATCGTCGGCAAGACCGCCAACGGCGGTCCGAAGAAGCTGGCCAAGGGCAGCGCGATCACCCGCGAGTACATCGACGGCATCGATCCGCACCACTGGTTCGACATCCGCATGGCCGACGAAGACGTGGCGCAGCAGCTCGAATCGCTGCGTGACGGCCTCGAGCAGACGCGCAAGGACTTCGACATCGCCTTCGAGGAAAAGCGCAAGAAGCTGACGCAAGGCGACGAACTGCCGCCGGGCGTGCAGAAGATGGTCAAGGTCTACGTCGCAGTCAAGCGCCGCCTGCAGTCGGGCGACAAGATGGCCGGCCGCCACGGTAACAAGGGCGTCGTCTCGCGCATCGTTCCGGTCGAAGACATGCCGTACGACAACGAAGGCCGTCCGGTGGACATCGTTCTCAACCCGCTCGGCGTGCCGTCGCGGATGAACGTTGGCCAGATTCTCGAGGTGCACCTCGGTCTCGCCGCCAAGGGCCTGGGCTTCAAGATCGGCGACATGCTGCGCCGCGAAGCGAACGTCAAGGAAGTGCGCGCTTTCCTCGAGCAGATCTACAACAGCAAGGGCAAGCCCGAGGATCTCGACCAGCTCAACGACGCCGAGATCATGGAAATGGCCGGCAACCTGGAGAACGGCGTGCCGTTCGCCACGCCGGTGTTCGACGGCGCCAAGGAAGAGGAAATCAAGGCCATGCTGGCCCTCGCCGGCATGCCCGAGTCGGGCCAGATGATCCTCTTCGACGGCCGTACCGGCGAGCGCTACGAGCGCGCGGTGACGGTGGGCTACATGCACTTCCTGAAGCTGCACCACCTGGTCGACGACAAGATGCACGCCCGTTCGACCGGCCCGTACTCGCTCGTGACCCAGCAGCCGCTGGGCGGCAAGGCGCAGTTCGGCGGCCAGCGTTTCGGCGAAATGGAAGTGTGGGCGCTCGAAGCCTACGGTGCCGCCTACGTGCTGCAGGAAATGCTGACGGTCAAGTCGGACGACGTGAACGGCCGGACCAAGGTTTACGAAAACATCGTCAAGGGCGATCACAAGATCGATGCCGGCATGCCGGAATCCTTCAACGTGCTCGTCAAGGAAATCCGCTCGCTGGCGATCGACATCGATCTCGAACGCTTCTAAGACGGATCCCAGGCAATGACGGCAGCCGCGGCTACGGCCGCGGCACAGAGAATTTGAATTCTCACCCCGAACGGAGTGAAAGATGAAAGCACTACTTGATCTGTTCAAGCAGGTAACGCAGGAAGAAGAGTTCGACGCGATCACCATCGGTCTCGCGTCGCCGGACAAAATCCGTTCCTGGTCCTACGGCGAAGTCAAAAAGCCGGAAACCATCAACTACCGCACCTTCAAGCCCGAGCGCGACGGCCTGTTCTGCGCCAAGATCTTCGGGCCGGTCAAGGACTACGAGTGTCTGTGCGGCAAGTACAAGCGCCTCAAGCATCGCGGCGTGATCTGCGAAAAGTGCGGCGTCGAAGTCACGCTGGCCAAGGTGCGCCGCGAGCGCATGGGCCACATCGAGCTGGCCTCGCCGGTCGCCCACATCTGGTTCCTGAAGAGCCTGCCGAGCCGTCTCGGCATGGTCCTCGACATGACCCTGCGCGACATCGAACGCGTGCTCTACTTCGAAGCCTTCGTCGTTTGCGATCCGGGCATGACGCCGCTCAACCGCGGCCAACTGCTGACCGAGGACGACTACCTCGCGAAGACCGAGGAGTACGGCGACGACTTCTTCGCGGCGATGGGCGCCGAAGGTATCCGCGAACTGCTGCGCAACCTCGATCTCGACAACGAAGTCGACCGCCTGCGCGGCGAACTCGAGACGACGACGTCCGAGACCAAGAACAAGAAGCTGGCCAAGCGCCTGAAGATCCTCGAAGGCTTCCAGAAGTCCGGCATCAAGCCCGACTGGATGGTCCTCGAAGTGCTGCCGGTGCTGCCGCCCGACCTGCGTCCGCTGGTGCCGCTGGACGGCGGCCGCTTCGCGACCTCCGATCTGAACGATCTCTACCGCCGTGTCATCAACCGCAACAACCGTCTGAAGCGCCTGCTCGAGCTGAAGGCCCCGGACATCATCGTGCGCAACGAAAAGCGCATGCTGCAGGAAGCCGTCGACTCGCTGCTCGACAACGGCCGCCGCGGCAAGGCTATGACCGGCGCCAACAAGCGTCCGCTGAAGTCGCTGGCCGACATGATCAAGGGCAAGGGCGGCCGTTTCCGTCAGAACCTGCTCGGCAAGCGCGTCGACTACTCGGGCCGCTCGGTCATCGTCGTCGGTCCGCAGCTCAAGTTGCACCAGTGCGGCCTGCCCAAGCTGATGGCGCTCGAACTGTTCAAGCCCTTCATCTTCAACCGTCTGGAAATGATGGGGCTGGCGACGACCATCAAGCAGGCCAAGAAGATGGTTGAAACCGAAGAGCCGGTGGTCTGGGACATCCTCGAAGAGGTGATCCGCGAGCACCCGATCATGCTCAACCGCGCGCCGACGCTGCACCGCCTCGGTATCCAGGCGTTCGAGCCGACCCTGATCGAAGGCAAGGCGATCCAGCTGCACCCGCTCGTCTGCGCGGCGTTCAACGCCGACTTCGACGGCGACCAGATGGCCGTCCACGTTCCGCTGTCGCTCGAAGCACAGATGGAAGCCCGCACCCTGATGCTGGCCTCCAACAACGTGCTGTCGCCGGCCAACGGCGAGCCGATCATCGTCCCGTCACAGGATATCGTTCTCGGGCTCTACTACGCGACGCGCGAACGCATCAACGCCAAGGGCGAAGGGATGATCTTCCCCGATCTGGCCGAGATCCAGCGCGCCATGCAGGCCGGTGAACTCGACATTCACGCCAAGATCTCGGTGCGCATCAAGGAATACGAGAAGGACGGCGAGAACGGCTGGAAGGAAAAGGTCACCCGCTACGACACGACCGCCGGCCGCGCATTGCTTTCGGAAATCCTGCCCAAGGGGCTGCCGTTCAGCGTTCTCGACAAGCCGCTGAAGAAGAAGGAAATCTCCAAGCTGATCAACACGGCCTTCCGTCGTTGCGGCCTCAAGGAAACCGTCGTCTTCGCCGACCAGCTGATGCAGAACGGCTACCGCCTGGCGACCCGCGCCGGCATCTCGTTCTGCTCGGACGACATGCTCGTCCCGACGCAGAAGCGTGAAATCATCGCCGCCGCCGAAGACGAAGTGAAGGAAATCGAGAGCCAGTACACCAACGGTCTCGTGACCTTCGGCGAACGCTACAACAAGGTCGTCGACATCTGGGGTCGTACCGGCGACCAGGTTGCCAAGGTGATGATGGAGCAGCTCGGTCACGAGGAAGTGATCGACCGCCACGGCAAGAAGGTGAAGCAGGAATCCTTCAACTCGATCTACATGATGGCCGACTCCGGCGCCCGCGGCTCCGCGGCGCAGATTCGTCAGCTGGCGGGCATGCGCGGCCTGATGGCGAAGCCGGACGGCTCGATTATCGAGACGCCGATCACGACGAACTTCCGCGAAGGTCTGAACGTTCTCCAGTACTTCATCTCGACGCACGGCGCCCGTAAGGGTCTGGCCGACACCGCGCTGAAGACCGCGAACTCGGGTTACCTGACGCGCCGTCTGGTCGACGTGACGCAGGATCTGGTCGTCATCGAGGACGACTGCGGCACGCAGAACGGCGTCACGATGAAGGCGCTGATCGAAGGCGGCGAAGTGATCGAGGCGCTGCGCGAGCGCATCCTTGGCCGCGTCACGGTCAACGATCTGGTCAACCCCGAAACCGACGAAACGGTGATCGAAGCCGGCACGTTGGTGGACGAGGACTGCTGCGACCTGATCGACCAACTCGGCATCGACGAAGTCAAGGTGCGCACGCCGCTCACCTGCGATACGCGTTACGGCCTGTGCGGCAAATGCTACGGCCGCGATCTTGGCCGCGGCACGCCGGTCAACGTCGGCGAAGCGGTTGGCGTCATCGCCGCCCAGTCGATCGGCGAGCCGGGCACCCAGCTCACGATGCGGACCTTCCACGTCGGCGGCGCGGCTTCCCGTGCCGCGGTGGCCAGCCAAGTCGACAGCAAGAGCGCCGGTATCGTGCGCTTCACCGCTTCGATGCGTTACGTCACGAGCGCCAAGGGCGAGAAGATCGTCATCACCCGTTCCGGCGAAGTCCTCGTGACCGACGACAACGGCCGCGAGCGCGAGCGTCACAAGGTGCCCTACGGCGCCACGCTGCAAGTCACCGACGGCCAGTCCGCGAAGGCCGGCACCAAGCTTGCGACCTGGGATCCGCACACCCGGCCGATCATCGCCGAATACTCGGGTCTGGTGCGTTTCGAGAACGTCGAAGAAGGCGTTACCGTCGCCAAGCAGATCGACGAAGTGACCGGCCTGTCGACGCTGGTCGTCATCGACCACAAGCGCGGCGGCAAGATGCAGTCGAAGGGGCTGCGTCCGCAGGTCAAGCTGCTCGACGCCAACGGCGACGAAGTGAAGATGCACGGTTCCGACCACACGGTGACCATCACCTTCCAGGTCGGCACCATCATCACCGTGCTCGACGGCCAGCAGGTTTCGGTCGGCGACGTGCTGGCCCGTCTGCCGCAGGAATCGGCCAAGACGCGCGACATTACCGGCGGTCTGCCGCGGGTGGCGGAGCTGTTCGAGGCGCGTACGCCGAAAGACGCCGGCATGCTGGCCGAGTACACCGGCACCGTTTCCTTCGGCAAGGACACCAAGGGCAAGCAGCGTCTGGTCATCACCGACCTCGACGGCGTCGCTCACGAGTACCTGATTCCGAAGGACAAGCACGTTCTGGTGCACGACGGCCAGGTGGTCAACAAGGGCGAGTCGATCGTGGACGGCGAACCCGATCCGCACGACATTCTGCGTCTGCAGGGCGTTGAGGCGCTGGCTATCTACATCACCGACGAAGTGCAGGACGTCTACCGTCTGCAGGGCGTGAAGATCAACGACAAGCACATCGAAGTGATCGTTCGCCAGATGCTGCGCCGCGTCGCCATCGTCGATCCGGGCGATACCCGCTTCATCAAGAGCGAACAGGTCGAACGCGCCCACGTGCTCGACGAGAACGATCGCGTGCTGGCCGAGGGCAAGCTCCCGGCGGTATACGAGTACGTCCTGCTCGGTATTACCAAGGCGTCGTTGTCGACCGATTCGTTCATCTCCGCGGCGTCCTTCCAGGAAACCACCCGCGTGCTGACCGAGGCGGCGATCATGGGCAAGCGCGACGAACTCCGCGGTCTCAAGGAGAACGTCATCGTTGGCCGTCTGATTCCCGCCGGTACCGGTCTCGCCTACCATACGGCGCGCAAGAAACAGGCGGCCGGCGAGGATATCGCCAGTCGTCCGGGGATCGTCGGCGACGAGGCAGCCGTCGTTGTCGAGGATTCGCAGGATCCCCAAGTCGGTTGACTTGGGGCTTGATAAGCCATAGAATTTATGGTCTTTGTCGGCGGAGGCTAACCATTGCCTCCGTCTGTGATAAAAATCGCTAAGGCGGCCTTCGGGTGCGCCTTGGTTTTTTTGCAGGCCGGTCGCCTTGTGTGGCGGTCGCTGCAGTGAATTTGGGGATAGAAATATGCCGACCATTAACCAGCTTGTGCGTAAGCCCCGCGAGGCGGTGCGCGCCAAGAGCAAAGTTCCGGCGCTGGAAAACTGCCCGCAGAAGCGTGGCGTGTGCACCCGCGTTTACACCACCACTCCGAAAAAGCCGAACTCCGCGCTGCGTAAGGTGTGCAAGGTTCGTCTGACGAACGGCTTCGAAGTCATTTCGTACATCGGCGGTGAAGGCCACAACCTGCAGGAGCACTCCGTGGTCCTGATTCGTGGTGGTCGTGTGAAGGACTTGCCGGGTGTGCGTTACCACACCGTCCGTGGCTCGCTGGATACCCAGGGTGTCAAGGATCGTAAGCAGTCGCGTTCCAAGTACGGCGCCAAGCGTCCGAAGGCGGCCTAAGGTCGTCAGAGTAAGTGGCCGTTCCTCGATGGGCGGCCGCGAGGGGTGCGATTTTGGCGCCCTTCAACTGAATAGTGATTATGAGAGGTTGTTATGCCACGTCGTCGTGAAGTACCCAAGCGCGATATCCTGCCCGATCCGAAGTTCGGCAGTGTCGATGTTTCCAAGTTCGTGAACACCATCATGATGAGCGGCAAGAAGTCGGTTGCCGAGCGCATCGTTTACGGCGCCTTCGATCTGGTCACCGCCAAGGGCGGCAAGGATCCCCTGGAAGTCTTCCAGCAGGCGATGGCCAACATCAAGCCGCTGGTCGAAGTGAAGAGCCGCCGTGTTGGCGGGGCCAACTATCAGGTGCCGGTCGAAGTCCGTCCGAATCGTCGCATGGCGCTCGCCATGCGTTGGTTGCGTGAAGCTGCCCGCAAGCGTTCGGAAAAGTCGATGGGCCAGCGCTTGGCTGCGGAAATGCTCGAAGCTGCCGAAAATCGCGGCGGCGCGGTCAAGAAGCGCGATGAAGTGCACCGCATGGCCGAAGCCAACAAGGCTTTCGCGCATTACCGCTTCTAACGTCGCAGCCAGTCTGTTGACGACCGTTCTTTATTAGCGAAGGTTACTACCGTGGCACGCAAAACCCCTATCGAGCGCTACCGCAATATCGGTATCAGCGCCCACATCGACGCCGGCAAGACGACGACCACCGAGCGCATTCTCTTTTACACCGGCGTGAGCCATAAGCTCGGTGAAGTCCATGACGGCGCAGCGACGACCGACTGGATGGAGCAGGAGCAGGAGCGCGGCATCACGATCACGTCCGCAGCCGTGACGTGTTTCTGGAAGGGGATGGATCAGTCCTACCCCGAGCACCGCTTCAACATCATCGACACCCCGGGGCACGTGGACTTCACGATTGAGGTCGAGCGTTCGATGCGCGTGCTGGACGGCGCCTGCATGGTCTACTGTGCGGTCGGCGGCGTGCAGCCGCAGTCCGAAACCGTATGGCGTCAGGCGACCAAGTACAAGGTGCCGCGTCTGGCCTTCGTGAACAAGATGGACCGTTCGGGTGCCAACTTCTTCAAGGTCGTCGACCAGATGAAGACCCGTCTGAAGGCCAATCCCGTTCCGGTGGTGATTCCGATCGGTGCCGAGGACAGCTTCACGGGCGTGATCGATCTGCTCAAGATGAAAGCGATCATCTGGGACGAGGCCTCCCAAGGGATGAAGTTCGAATTCCAGGAAATTCCCTCGGAGCTCGTCGGTCTCGCCGAAGAGTGGCGCGGCAACATGGTCGAGGCGGCTGCCGAAGCTTCCGAAGAGCTGATGAACAAGTACCTCGAAGAAGGTGAGCTGTCCGAGCAGGACGTGATCGCCGGCATTCGTGCCCGTACGCTCGCCTGCGAAATCCAGCCGATGCTGTGCGGTACCGCGTTCAAGAACAAGGGCGTGCAGCGCATGCTCGACGCGGTCATCCAGTATCTGCCGTCGCCGATCGATATTCCGCCGGTCGCGGGCACTGACGATAACGACAAGGAAGTCCTGCGCCATGCGCGCGACGACGAGAAGTTCTCGGCGCTCGCCTTCAAGCTGATGAGCGATCCCTTCGTCGGGCAGCTGACCTTCATTCGCGTTTACTCCGGCGTGCTCGAATCGGGCTCCACCGTGCTGAACTCGATCAAGGGCAAGAAGGAGCGTATCGGCCGTCTGCTGCAGATGCACGCCAACGACCGCGTCGAAATCAAGGAAATCCTCGCCGGCGACATCGCCGCTGTGGTCGGCCTGAAGGACGTGACGACCGGCGAAACGCTGTGCGACGTCAATGCCCCGATCATTCTGGAGCGCATGGAGTTTCCGGAGCCGGTGATCCACGTCGCCGTCGAACCGAAGACCAAGGCCGACCAGGAAAAAATGGGCATGGCCCTGAACCGTCTGGCACAGGAAGATCCGTCGTTCCGCGTGCGCACCGACGAAGAGTCCGGTCAGACCATCATTTCGGGTATGGGCGAACTGCACCTTGAAATCATCGTCGACCGCATGAAGCGCGAGTTCGGTGTCGAGGCCAACGTCGGCGCGCCGCAGGTGGCCTACCGCGAGTGCATCAAGAAGTCGGTCGAACAGGAAGGCAAGTTCGTCAAGCAGTCGGGCGGTCGCGGCCAGTTCGGTCACGTCTGGCTTAAGATCGAGCCGAACGAAGCCGGCAAGGGCTACGAGTTCGTCGATGCGATCAAGGGCGGCACCGTGCCGCGCGAATATATCCCCGCGGTCGACAAGGGGCTGCAGGATGCCGTCACCAGCGGCGTGCTGGCCGGTTTCCCGGTGGTGGACGTCAAGTTCACGCTGTTCGACGGTTCGTACCACGACGTTGACTCGAACGAAAACGCATTCCGCATGGCCGCTTCGATGGCCTTCAAGGAAGGTATGCGCAAGGCCCAACCGACGCTGCTCGAGCCCATGATGGCGGTCGAAGTCGAGACGCCGGAAGACTACATGGGCAACGTCATGGGCGACCTCTCCGGCCGCCGCGGCATCGTCCTGGGGATGGACGACATCCCTGGCGGCAGCAAGGCCGTTCGTGCCGAGGTTCCGCTGGCCGAGATGTTCGGTTATGCGACGCAGCTGCGTTCGCTGACCCAGGGGCGTGCGACCTACTCGATGGAATTCAAGCATTACTCCGAGGCGCCGAAGAACGTCGCCGAGGCTGTCATTAACAAGAAGTGATTTTTGGTATTTGAGGAAACAGTAAATGGCTAAGGGAAAATTCGAACGTACGAAGCCGCACGTGAACGTTGGCACGATTGGTCACGTTGACCACGGCAAGACCACGCTGACGG
>RCMZ01001676.1_pt1 | contig 15769 bp, 24 predicted proteins | sample 2041141 | NCBI WGS metagenome assembly RCMZ01 (sample SAMN09708263, study PRJNA481090) | Wastewater metagenome, whole genome shotgun sequencing project. | biome: sewage; isolation source: Davis station wastewater (DW) | place: Antarctica: Davis Station | collected 2010-03-01
TATCGCCGGCGTCGTTCGCTGAAAATTTCAGGAAACAGGTGCTGGCTGCTTGAAACGGATGTGTCCACTATTGACAGTACACCTCAGTCTGCTCTGACGCTTGTGCCGTGCTTAACAGGCAGGTCATTAACACAGCAACACTGATATATGGTTTCATCAAAGCGTCTTTTCCCTACAAAAAATGGTAGATCAGCAGCCCCAAACCGATCACCAAGAAAGCTCCCTGGACCAACCGTGCTGACAGCGTTTGGGCAAGCCACGTTCCAATGCCTGTAGCAAGCCCTCCAAGTATCAACCCACCAATAAAAATTTCACTCGGCAAACCACCTTCACCTGATTGTTTACTTAAAAGGCGGTTCACCATTACGGTCATGGTTACTAAAACAATCGGCACGAGCCATTGACGATTTCTGTAAAAATAATCCAAGTCACTTTCCTTTAAGCTAGCGTCCGGCCAGCATGCGGGCACCACGCGGGCGCGTTTTCCTAGTTAGATATTTTGGAGCGGATCACGTCCATGACGTGATGATAGTGAAGGGCCTGCGACGATGCCAGCTTCATTCCATGGTTCCAAAGTTCATCGACAAACGACTCTGTATCCGCCTGCTTGCGACGGTCTTCGGTCCTCAATATCCACTGGCGATACACTTGATTACGCAGGCTAGCGGTGCTCATTTTGTTCGACATGAATTTCCGATCTAAGTTGGGAGGCCGCGTTGTTTACGTTGCCAAGATTCAACTATGAATAGAGAGGCCGTGTGCGAGGCATGAATGGCTAGGCGCGCATGCCGAGGTTCCAATTTGTATTGCTTCTTTCCTGCTCCGTGCGCTGAGCTGGCGTGGGTGCGAAGAGAACCGATACCTTCCACCACAGCAAATAGTCCGGTCAAGATCACCTGAAGGTCTTGGTCTTCGATAAGACTTGGGTCAAAGCCTAGGTCTTTTCTCACAATTGCCCACAGTGGCTTCAAGTCCTGTTTAGCTGGCTTATCCAGCTTCATCTCGTCAATGTAGACCTTACAGATTGTCTCGATTATGTTGCTGGCAGCGGAGACTGCCTCGCGTGGACTTGCATCAACATTCGAAAGTGCACGGGTGAACTCCTGCTCAAGTGCGCTCAGATTATTCGCGCGAATGAAATCCTCTAGGGTCTTAGATGGGGCACCTAACGAGCCAGTTACAGCACCGCCGCGCACATACTGAAGGTCGTACCGGGATAGTGCCTTCCGAATTTTCACCTGATCGGCTGTCTCGTCAAGCTGGGGACCATCATCAAAAGGGCTATTCTCCGGCGGAGCTTCTTCCATGTACCCCTCGATAAGGCGACCAAGGACTTCCAAGGGGACGGTATTCGAATCACTGTTTATGCGACGAAGCCACTCTTGCGCTTTGACTGGCTTGCTACCCTCGGGTGGGGCACCAAGTGCGCCGGCGTGCATAAAAAGATTGTCCATAGACGCATGCGTCTCCCGCGAGGTCATTACCTCTACACATGCGGCGATCACTGGAGCTGGGATGAGTTGTTTCAATTCTTCTCCTATTCAGATGCGATGAAGTAGCGGGGTTCACCGGATGGCGTCGTAACGATGCCGTCGCGGATAAAACCGATCAACACGGAGTCGAGCGTGTAGAACTCGTCACCATCGACCTTGAAGCGAAGGACCGTGCCGTTGCGCACATATTCGTCCTCGTCAATTCGGCCAATCAATCCACCGTTTGTGTCTTTGACCGTATAACGGCCTTTGCTGTAATCGATCATCGTGTTTCCTTAGTGGTGTGTCGGTGAAAGATCATCTTCAGCTTTCAGCGCTGCGCAACTTTCGCATACTGGCTTGTTGCTTGCCTTGTGCCAGTAACGGGTTTCGCCGTCACAGAAGGTGCAGCGCTCCATTACCTTCCACAAGCCTAAGCCCCATGCTTTGAGGGCTTCTACGTCCTCGTGTTCTACAGCAAGTGCCATGTCTTTTCCTTAGTTCCACGGCCACGAATCGGATCTGTGTTTGGACTTCGCCTTGGATGCATCCCAAATGCTGCGCCCGATCCAACCAGCCGCCAACAGCCCTACGATCGTCACCAGTTCACCTGCAATTGGCCATTGGTGACGGAGTACGCCACCAGCGACGACGACTGCCGCTGCAACGGCAAACAGCAAAAGTGTACAGAGTATTTTCACGGCGTTTTCCGATCCCGTTACTGCCAATCAGGCAGCGCTGCAAAATCGGCCACTGACATGGCGACGTACTCAACTTTTGGGACTACCGTCATCCCTGGCACTGGATCACCATGCAACATCAACATTGCTTGGCCAACTTGATTTGCGTGAACAATGAGAACTTCATCGTTCAAGGTCACGCGAGCTGCCAATACCTCAGTCCCGGCCATGATGCGAGCCACGCTAGCAGCATGTTGGCCTTGAAAATTATCACTCATCACATTCTTCCTATTTCGGCTTCCGGCCGTTGCGGGCGCCACTAGGGCGCGTTTTCCGATGCAATGTTAAGTGGTAGCGTATGCCAGCTTACGGGCACGGGCAGAAGACATTTTGACCTTCAAAGGCTTGGGAATTGCGGACAAGTTTTGTACACTGTCGCTACAATTTCCACACATGCAGCCCTGACGCTGACGACCATCAACGATAGCGTGCGTCTCGCCTCCACCAATGAATCGTCGTTCCACATCCGCACTCGTACCGCCCTGCCTGAAGACCTCTGCGCGCCACACAGCTTCGCCTTCGCAAAAATGTGCTTCAGCGCGGGCGACACCACGCTCAGTCACCCAGCGCAGCACGTAGACTCGCGCCGCCTTAAGAGGCCACGGATTGAGAAGCCGTTTTGCATACGGATTTTGGCTGAACAGCGCATTGAACGCCTTTACCTCTCGATCCGACCATTCTCGTGTATGCATAGCATCCATGATCTTTTCCTTTACGTGGGCGCAATCGCCGGCCTAACTGCGTCCGGACGATTGCCGAGTCGGTCTACGATGCTCATCTCCACTGCGTCATCCCGCAGTTGAAACAAGTAGCCAGCTCGCCAGTCCAGTCTGGGCCCGAATGCATTTATCCAGGCACTGGCGGAGTCCTTCGTCGTAAATCCGCGGTCGTATTGAGTCCTGGCTCCGCGTTTTACGAACCAGCGGGCGCGGGGTTCCTGCGGCACTTCGGCAAAACTAAATTGGGAATCGATCATCTCAATATTTCCCTTTAAATCAATTCAACGACGACGCCGGCAGCAGTAACCGCTTCCAACGTTGGAAAGAAGCTGGCCTCATGGATGACAAAGCCGTCCGCATCGATCACATCGACGCCGGCATGGCCACGCTCAACAATACGACAGCTCAAGCCTGAGCCAGGAGCGTCGGTACGGCGAGTTTTGCCATCCCAATCCACGAAAAATCCTTTTGTCTTTTGCACGGTCAGTTCCTTTGCATTCGGGCCAAAGCCAAATAAGCGTTCAGTTTCGCCTCAATCATTTTTGTCTTCGCTGTCTTGCGCACGATCCGCTTAGACTCCTGGCCACAGCACCGGCATTTCCAAACAGGACGGCTTACGATTTCTCCATCTACTTCGTCATAAGCATTCGTCTTGTCTGCAAGATCACCGCCGCAGATCGGGTTCTTGCACAGGCGGACGTGAGCGCGTGGCATGAACATTTTCCTTCCGGGATTAGTTAAAGGCCCACTGAGTGCGCGACATCGGTTTGATGTTGCAGCGCTGGCAAATTGTGCAATAGCCCTTGTATGCACTTGCCACATACTCTGCGTAGCTGCTGGCGTAGCCGTTGGTCACGGCGTAGGCATAATTCGCCTTAAGGGTATCTTGCTTGCTCATGCTGCACTCCATTCTAGGGACGCTGAATTGCGTTTCCATATGAAGCATTATATACCCATTGGGTACTTGGTCAAGCGCTTTTGGCAATCTTGTTTGATAATTTTTCGAACTTTCGTTTCAGTTCTTCATGCTCCAAAATCTCGCGCACCAGAACCCACATGGTGGATGGCATTTCGCGGTAATTCGACTTCGCCTCTGGAGGCATTAACCACTTCTTTAACGTTGTTTCAGGCGCTCCAATGCGCTCTGCAAATTCCCGTGGCGTGGGCAAGCCAAGCTTGTCCATCGCCATGCGTAAAAACTCTTGTTGCGTCACTGTTCTTTCCTGCATCATCAGCTCACCATTTCAGTACCCAATGAGTATCATAACGCGTCAATGAAGGCCTGTCGAAGTCTTTCTTTCGGGGCTTCAAGGTATGGGTCTACACACTCAAGATTGGCATGACCCAGCATGAGTTGAATCGTTTCCAGCGAATGCCCCTGTTCGAGTAGCCGGGATGCCATCGTGCGCCGGCCAGAATGACTACTACCGCCCTTAATGCCCGCGTCCCGGTACAACTTAGTCACGTGGGATTGCAAGGCGTCACAGGCCGCATAATCGACTTGCTCGCCTGCTTGGTTAATCCGGCGCTTACGGTTCATGCTGTATTTGAACCCCTTGAAGGTTAGCACCAGGGCGCTATCGGGCCGCAGGCCTCGATAGCGCTGGGGATCGTCGCTCATGCGCCAACGGCGTTCTATCCTATAGGCTAGGTAGGATTCCAACGCCTCGATCAGCGCCCGATTCGTGGGATAGATGCATCGCTGGCGGCATCCCTTCGTGATAGCGGCCCGAAGTGATACTTCTTGCCGAATCGCACCGGACGGAAACAGCACATCCTGAACTTCAATCTGTGCGATTTCGCTCACCCTCATCCCGCACATGATCCCCAACAATAGGACGAGAGTATCGCGCTCGGGATCGCGACTTATGGCTGCTGTGACGCGAAGAAGATGCCGGTACTGGCCCGGCTTTAAGACGGCGGCTTGTGCCATGTTGATCCTCTGAATAAGGTTAAAACAGGTTGTATTCAGAGCGAGTCCAATGATGGCCTCTTTTTCCAGCGTAACACAGGCACAGCCTCATTCCTCGGAAAAACCTGTCGCGCCAATTTCCAAAACCGTCGCAATAATTTTAAAAAAGTCACACGCAGGGTGGCCCAACTGCACGCCGGCCGCAAGCGGTCGAGCTGACCACATGCAGCCACGAGCCGCTACGCGTGCCGAGGGCGCCACATCGACAGATAACAGCGCCCTGCCCGCCCGGCTGCCTACGGCCACGCCTGGCGTGCCGGTTGCGCCGTGGCCATGGTTTCACCAGCGGGACCTGGCCTGCACGATCCCGTCAACATCAGCACCGAATGCCGTCGACCTGGCCGCCGCCGCGCGCGTCGTGGTGTCGTCGTGGTGTCGTCGTTGTGTCGTCGTTGTGTCGTCGTGGTGTAGGCGCAGCTGCCGGCGGCGCCGGCATGTCAGCAGCGCGCTCGATGCAGACCGCTGGCGCGCCAGCCGGTGCCACCGTCGACGGCGGGCAACAGTTCGTGGCAGAACTGCACGGCCTGGCCCAGCCCTGCCGGCATGGTCACAGGCGGCGCACCTGGTTGTGCGGCCGCTGTCGCCATGGGCCACACCGCGCATGGCGCGGAAGTGGCATAGCCGCCTCGTTGATGACCGCCTAGACCTTTGCTGGTCCGAAGGACGGTCCAGCTGCACGCCGGCCGCAAGTGGTCGAGCTGGCCACACGGCGGCGGCTGTGGGCCTCTATGCGCGACCAGGGCGCCACGTCAACCGATGCCGCGCCGGGCCTGGTGACAGGGGAGCCGCCTCGATCGGCATTTCCTCGCCATGCCAATGTCCTTGGGCGGTGCGTCATCCTCTTTCACTTCGGTCAGTATCCCTGCCTATGGATCGTATCGAGTTCCATCGCAGTTAGAACGCGGCGCTGCGGAGCATCGCTGGCGCTTATGGATACGTGTTGATCCCTCGATGCTGCTCCGGCGGAACTGTTCCCCGCTGCCTCGTTCATCATAGGTTCCTAGCAATAGGTAGGGTGCCTCAAACAATAAATTGGACCTCATTGGGCCTTTCTCAGGTCTTTTGATCCTCATTTTTACCTCGACTTTCCGGTCCGAATAAGTACCTAACGAACCTTAACAGGGTCGAGAATGGACGGATAGAACTGTATAGACCTTATGAAGGTCTGAAAAGCCTTGTTAAGTCATTCCAGATACAGTACAGTCCGTTTTGCAGTAACACTAACTCTCGCCGACAGGCGGATATCATCTACGAGGGATCGACAATGAGTACAAAAGCACCAAAAGAATTGCTTGTAGTGGTTGGACAAGACGATGGGCATGAAACCCATAAAACATGCTTTGGCTGGGATAAGGAAACGAACACCTACCAATATGGCTATACCAAGTCACGCGCTGTCGATGGTTGGCAGCAAGTGATGTCAGTAGGATCGGAAACTGGAACAGGCGGTGCGTACGAGACTGATGGACAGCGCTTCACTGTAGCCGGCCAGCAAAGCCTCTTACGTACTATCGATACGCGCATGGATGGTTACGCGTCTTCTCACCTCAACCGCACTCTGGTGAATCACTCATTGGCCGCTTGTGGCCTTGGAAATAAGTCAATCTACCTTGTTACTGGATTGCCCGTTGATCAGTACTACAAAAATGGCATCCCGAATCAAGAACTGATCGGACAGAAAATCGAAAGCTTGAGCAAACCCGTTACTCGTATGGGCAAAGGACCAGATCTTCCGATTATCGTAAAACAGGGAGTGATCAGCGAAGCGATCGCTGCGTTTTACGATAGTCTGATTCAGCCGGATGGCACCTACAACAAGGAAATCGAAACGTTGATTGCACGTAGGCCAGTGGCGGTGATTGACCTGGGTGGTAAGACCCTAGACATTGTTGTCGTCGCTGAGAATGTGAGCTCGGTCTATAGCGATAAAAGTGGCACGGCAAACATTGGCGTCTTGCATTTGATTGATAAGGTCGCAGACCGCATTAAGTCAGAGTTTGATTTCAACTCCAATCCACCAATTCCATTTGTCGAAGAGGCGTGCCGCACAAAGAAATATGATGTTTTCGGCAATCAAGTGGACGTAACCCACATTATCGAGGCCGCTTGTACTGATTATCTTACGCAAGTGCGGAGCTATTTCGTATCAAAGGTGGGCGATGGTTCTGACCTCGGTGCTGTCCTGTTCGTCGGCGGTGGCACTGCTCTGATTCGTAGTGTATTGGGAGAAGATGCATTCGCTTCCATCTACAAGGGCAAGCGTATAATTGCCGTACAGCCTGAGTATGCGAATGCTAGGGGAATGTGGAAATACGGCACGTTCATTTTGAGCGCGTCAGAACTCGAGGTGGACGCGGTAGTCGCGGCATAAAGCGACATGAGTAATTTTTTTTAAAGGACAATGCAATGGCGAAGGATAGTTCGGAAGGCAAGCCGGTACAGACAAAGGTACTGCTTAAGCCGACCGCTATTGGACTGCTTGTGATGACGCGCCTAGCCCGGCCACATATCGACAAGAGTGCTGAACTGCGCCGTTTGATCGAACTGGGATACGCGGCTGAGCGGGCTGGCTTTATCTTGGATGGTACAACGCTGCGACACGGCGGACGAGCTTGGGAGGCACAACCTGATCTCGCGCCTGAGGTTTGCACGGTAGCTCAGCATCCGTCGCATCAGGCCGTTGAAAGTCGATTGGCGCAGAAAGATGATTTAAGCGTTACGTCTCAGCGTGCCAGCCCACTCTTCTCAAAAAACACGCATGTGTCAACACCCGAAGTTATTTCGGATACAGAAGTGGCTATCATCGAGCCCGTCGGCTCCTCGCTTAGAGCAAATCTACGAGGGCTTTCGGGCTAAACCGGGTTGTAGGAACGGGGCGACCAACTGGTCGCCCTTTTTTTCGGTTGCGAGAGGCTATATGGCTTGAGGACTTGGCCGGTCGGTTGCGAACCACTGGCCTGGCGGCTTCTGCATGTGGAGCTTACTGTTCGACTTTCACCGGTGAAAGTCCGCCACCCGAACGCCATGCAGATCTTTTGGTGTCCAATACTCTAGAACTTGCGCACGCCGAGTACGAACAAGACACAACACCGAAACACTCAACTTTCACCGGTGAAAATTGAACACACATGATGGTTATACACCAGGCTGCCACGTAGCTTCCCATCAGTGGTCAGTAGTCATCAGTTATCACCACCCACCTCCGAACGTTATGAGGCGCCGCTGCTACGAATGCTAGCGATGTCGCGTGGGTGTACCTGCGTAGTCATGGCGTACCCTGCATTCATGGAATCACCAATCGAAGGAAATTCGAGATCGAAGCCACTTGTCGAGGCCCGGGAGACATTTTGCAAATTGCAATCGCAATGAATTCCTCGAGCACTATTGATAGAAGTCATCGTTCGAATGTTGCGATCGCAGAAGCAGCCATTTCATTATCAGGTCGCACGAAAGTCATCTTTCACCGGTGAAAACCCTGGAACATTCAGAATAGCCACAGCTTTCGCAAGTGCCACTCACAAGTCGCTGCCCCACGTCGACCGCAGCGTATCGTTGCACGACATTGCCGTCACCCCACCCGGCCTACGCAAAACCCACCATTCAAATTGCAGTAAGCAAATTCCGCAAGGGCAACACACCAGTACACCCGGGCATTCCACAACGGCACCAAATAACGAGATGTACGAGCAATCTAGTGCGCTGAACCGGCATGATGCGGGACATTTTTGTAACGATGCTGCCACACCGCCGTGCCGTCGTCGAACGAGAGGATAAGCGGTTCAAAGGAAAAATTTTGTCACAATAATTTTTCAATACTAATATATATTTAGTTCTATTAAATTTGTCTTGTAATATTTAATTAAAATACATAAACTATACAATTCAAGTGGCGTGTATCCGTTCGCAACTTTCACTGGTGAAATTTAGGGGCTTAGATGAGCGCAAAGATTGTTGTGGTATTCAATCAAAAAGGCGGTTGTGGCAAGACCATGACTACAATGCAATTGGCAGGCACGTGGGGAGCGATGGGGCTAAAGGTCTTTGTCGCCGATATGGATCCTCAAAACACCTCCAAGTTGTGGGAACTACAAGCCACAGCAGATGCACCATTCCCAGCTGACGTCGTATCGTTTGCGCCTCTGAAGAAACACTTTGTCGATAAATTGGAGCCGTTACTAGATCGGTATGACGTTATGCTGATCGACTGTCCTCCTTCTGCCGAATCCGATGTGCCATGGACTGCCTTGCTGATCGCTGACTACGCAATTATTCCAGTCAATCCGGTAATGGATAATGTATGGGCGTCGAAGATTGCCGAGGAACTTGTGATCAAGGCACGAGAAGACCGTGTGCTGCAAGGGCAGGCAGCTCCTCTTCAAGCTGCATACCTATTAAGCATGACCCGTAAAGGAAACGTCTTTGACGTTTGCTTAGAAGCCCTTAAAAAAGGCATTAAACTTCCCATTCTGAGTGGATCCTTCGGTATGCGAAACGCTTACCCTGAATGCCAACTGTACGGATGTACTGTGGGCGCCTTTGGCTCATCGACAGCACGCAAGGAAGTTGAGGCAGTAGCCGTAGAAATTGGGAAAAAATTAGGATTGAAATTCACGAAATCGAAAGCGCGCTAATATGAGCAAAATTAAAAAAGGTGATATGGCGGCCCGAGCACTCGGTGCTGCAGCGGCAACGCCAGGGATAACTGAACGTTTTGCCCACGCGCGCGAGCTCGCCAGTACGAGTCCTGTCTTACACCAAGGAGCTGAAGTTCAGACGCTACCTAACCTTGAAACGACGAAGGCGCAATTTTTGAATCCGCAAGGAATCGCTGGCGACTACTTAGAAGAGGTACCACTTTCGCTGATTGACCCAAACCCGTATAACGCACGCCACGTCTATCGGCCAGCCCGCGTTAGCGAACTGGCGGCCAGCATCGGAGCGCACGGACAAGATACGCCTGGTATCGCGACACTACGGAATGGTCGATATGTGCTGGTAGCTGGACACTACAGATATAAAGCTCTACGGTTGCTTAACAACAGACCCATGCTGCTGTTAATACGCAAAGATCTTACTGATCAGCAAATGTATCAAATGAGCTTCCGAGAGAACGAAGAGCGTGAGGACCAGTCAGCACTTGATAACGCATTAGCGTGGAAATCGCTCCTTGCAAACGGCACATATTCCACTGAAAACGAGTTGGCCGAAGTGACTGGCTACTCCGTACCCAACATTAATAAGACCTTAGCGATGCTCCGGCTGGACGAAAGCGTTCTGGCGATCATCAGAGAAGAACCCACAATGTTCAAATTTAGTGTGGTCTATGAACTTGTTTTGTTTGGAGAGGTCGCTAAGGCCGAACGCCTTGAAGATACCCTGGCGCTAGCTCGCGGCATACTTGCAGGTGAAGTTACCCGAAAAATGGTGCAGATTGCACGTGATCAACTATCAAAGGGATCACCCGCACGAAAACAAAAGGAAACCGCCCGAACCTATAAGATCAACACTACATCGAAGGACACCGGGTCATTAAAAACATGGGATTCCGGAAAAATCACTCTAGATGTGATAGTAGCTGATTCGACTGAACGGCAGGAACTAATTGCCTATCTTCAGAACCGTTTTGGACTCAGCGACTAGTTAAATTTTGGATAGGCAGAAGCAAAAGGAGAAAACTTTGGACCGATCAGCGTGACCGTTGAGGCACTCGACGATAAGCATCGGCCAACTGCCATCTCCCTTTGAGCACCGCGCGTCGCCATTACAGTAGGCGCAAGCTTTTCGGTGTAAGACGTTCTCTAGCGGCAGTGTGCCTAACCTGTTGGAGGTAGTTACAATGCTCGACACACCCTCAGCAAGTGCACAGATCGCCAGTACCGTCTCCGGTATTATCGTGTTTAGTGTGCGGCACACCCAGCCTGGAGGGTTAGGTCGCCCCGGCGATGCTAACAGTGCTACTGGCTCTTTTTCCGCCATGATCGAATTTCCAGTAGGTAACAGGATAAGCCTGGCCGCTGACGTCTCCGGCATGCGCTCCAGCATGAACGCTCTGGCGGCGAAGGAGCTGACGGCGCTGGCTGAAGACCCGTTCAACGGCCATGCGTTTCTGTTCCGTGGCCTGCGTGACAACATGATCAAGCTGCAGTGGTGGAGTGGCGACGGCCTATGCCTGTTGGTGAAGCGGCTTGAGCGTAGACGCTTCGTCTGGCGGTAGGGTGTCAGCGGCAGAGTGGTATTGATGTGTGCACATCTGTCGATGCTGATCGCAGGCATAGACTGTCGTCGGCCAGAAGGCCCATGGCCCCCCCACATGGGCCCTGTAAACGTCACCCGGCTCGCGTGAACTCGACGCAGACTCAATTCTGCTGATCTGTCCATCGACATGGACGCCTTAAAGGCGTTGTTGCCGGGCAGCGAGCGTCTGGTAAGCAAGCGAGACGTGACCACCTCCGCCCAGGGCGACGCATTGCTGAACTTGCCGGCCGCACTGACGACGCCGGGCACCGAGATAAACACCCCTAACGCAGCATACCGCCAGGTAGCGTTGCATGAAATTCGGCAGCAAGTCCGAGTAGCTGGACTGCCAGATCGAACTGTGACTTTTCGAAATTACTGCGACGATTTTTGAAATTACTGCGACGCCAATAACGACGCGTAAAAAAACCGGCTGGTGTGCCGGTTTGAGTTGTTGGTTATTGCCGTTTTTTTGAGGTTGTCAGGTTGAGCTATCGTTGCCGGTAGGCAGGCGGCCCATAAGGTGGATCACCGCCGAATTCCAGCCCGATCGAGCGTGCCACGCTGGGGAGCCAACTGGAACGCCATCCAGCGAATATGTCATGTCAGGTAGTAGGACATCGTTTACCTTTGCCAGCTCCCCACCTGCATCTTCAGCGGATCGCGGGCGCCAGTAGCCTTGCATTGCCTAAGCTTGTTCGAGTGTCATCCGTGCGCAGAAAAGTTACTCAGTCCATTCACGCTGCGCCTGCGCCCCCTTCGACCGCTGCAAAATTTTCTCGCATTCGGCCACGCGCAGATCGAGTCCACGGACCACTTCATGAAGCTCATCGGAACCGAGTTCAATGATCTTTTTCATCGCATCATTTTCCTTACTGGACAGGTACCACGCTTGCCCTTTTTTTCCAGTTTACCACCTCATGTTTCGGCGCGTCCTCGGAATAACGATGGAATGGTGTTTTGAAACGCGTGCTTTGAATTAGTTTGCGTGTGCGACAGGGAGCTCATCCCATCGCGTAGTGTAGCAAGGGGTTTTGTTCTCTGACCGCATGGCCCACCGCGGCGCCAGGCCGGCCGATGCCAGCTTCACCGCATCACGCCCAAACCGCTGGTTCAGTGCATCGAGCGCCGCCATCACCTTGTCGCCGCTCTCACTTGGTCGCGCTTCATCGAACAGAACGCCCTGCAGGGTTCCCTTGGGTGAAATATCCATCAGCTGCACGCCGGCTTTCTTGTAGCGAAACCCTTCCCGAAAAATGCGATCGAGCCCATGCAGCGCCGCGCCGGCCAGCACGCGCGTGTCGTCGGTTGGCACGATGATGGGCACGGTCCGGCTGTTTCCGTATTGGAGGTCATTGGAACGAAACCGATTTGTCTGAATAAAAACGTTTACGGCGCCGCATACGGAACCCTGGCCGCGCAGCTTTTCAGCGGCACGCGTAACATACGCTGTCACAGCCTCGGCAAGTTCGTCATACGTATGCACCATCGAGCCGAACGATTTGGAACTGACAATTTCTTTGCGCGGCGGCGCCACCTCTTCCAAATCCAGGCACGACAGCCCGCGAAGTTCCAGAACCGTACGTTCCACCAAGACACCAAATCGGACGCGCATGTCGCGCGGCTCCGCTTCTTTCAGATCCTGCACTGTATTGATGCCCAGGGCGCGTAACTTGTCACCGATGCGCCGGCCGACACCCCACACCTCTTCAACGTCGATGCGCACGAACAGCCAGCGCATGCGGGCGACCGACATTGAGGACAGATCACACACGCCATCGAACAGCGGAAATTTTTTTGCGATGTGATTAGCCAGTTTCGCAAGTGTTTTTGAAGTTGCGCCAGTTCCCACGCAAACGGGTAAACCTGTCCACTGCAGGATCTTGGCGCGCATATGCTGTCCCATGGCCGTAGGCGACTCCCATAGGCCTCCCATGCCGTTCAGCGATACGAACGCCTCGTCTATGCTGTAAACTTCAACGTTAGGGCTGTAGGTGCGCAAAATGGTCATGATGCGATTGCTCATGTCCGCGTAAACCGTATAGTTAGAAGACAATCCAATTATGCCGTGCTGGCGCACCAGGTCTTGCATTTGGAACCACGGTTGGGACATGCGAATGCCCAGCGCCTTGACCTCGTTCGACCTGGCCACCACGCACCCGTCATTATTCGATAACACCACCACCGGGCGATCACGCAGGCTGGGTTGAAAGACGCGTTCGCAACCGACGTAAAAATTATTTGCGTCGACCAGGGCGAACTGCTGGGCACGAGGATCTGTCATGCTACACCCGCAACTTGCGCACCACGCCAGTGACGACGCCCCACACTTCCAGCTCATTGCCGTCCACAAGACGGATCGGGGAAAAAGCGGGGTTTTCAGGATGCAGCTCGATCACACCATGCTGGTGATGCAGCCGTTTGAGCGTGTATTCGCCATCAATCACGGCCAAGATGATGTGGCCGTGCACGGCCGTTACCGATCGATCGACAACCACGTAGTCGCCGTCCATGATGCCGATGCCTGTAAGGCACTCGCCCACCACACGGAAAAAAAACGTTGCTTCCTTGTGCCGTACAAGGAAGGTATTCAGGTCCAGCCCTTTTTCCGTGTAGTCGGCCGCTGGCGACGGAAAGCCTGCCGGTATTTTTTGACAAAACAACGGCCTCACTTCCGGCGCCGCCGTGAGCGATGCAGGGATGAATGCTACCTTGGTGGCACTGACCGGGTGCTTATATTGAATGATGAACATAGGAAAACTAACACTGTGTTTTTATACAGTATAGCATTACAAGCTTTTTAGACCGGAAAAACCTGTCGCGCCTATATCCAAAACCGTCGCATTAATTTCGAAAAGTCACACGAACGGCTGGGACTGCAGTTCGAAGCCATGCAGGTTGATGACGCCGAGGCCGAACAGGAAGTGCCGACGACAGATGCCGTGCGACGTGAAGGTGCATTTGCCGCCGTCCGATGCGAGCCCGTAGGCTGCGTGTATTTAGTGAGGACGTAGCCGAATAACTCAGGTTCGTGCCAGCACGTTTCCGCGTGATCCGTGATGTGCGCCCCAGGTTGGCCTGCGGCCGCTCAGCAATAGTGAAGGCGCCGGCAGAGAGCTGACTGATCGAGTACAGCATCGTTGGGCCCGTCCTGCTGGCTCACATGTGAGTGGCCTGGTTCAGCGATCGGTGCCGTTGTTTCGCCAATCTGTCATATACGCTCGACCTGCACAGGGGCTCGTTGGCGAGTAGGGTAGGGTAGGGGTGGCGAGCGTACTTCCGTGTCCGTTGGTCGACGCGATCCTGAAACACGTGCTCCAGGATACCAAACTTCACTACGACGATACGCCGGTGGTCTCTGACGGCAACGGTAAGACGGAACCTGGATGCCTATGGGCATATGCAACCGATGAACGGCCCATTGGAGACATAGTATCAGTAGCCCTCGTGACCACCAATTTGCTGCATCGCAAAGCTATGGCTATCGTCGGGCTGGTGTTCTGGTCAACCGCGCGCGCCTTGACAGGTCTGCCAACATTCCTATTTTCCCGAAAACAAATTACCGCTGTCGCTACCTTTTGACTGTTTAGAGGCCTTATGCACTCTATTTGCGACAAAGCAACCAAAGCTTGTAGATACGGCTGGGTTAGAAAGGTGATTAGAAAGTTCTTCAATAGATAAGTTAAGTCTGCGCGCTATCATTGGAGATGTTGGCAATTTGCAAAATTCATATTTAAGGCCCAATTGTTCTTCAGGACTGAGTATATTGAATGCTTCCCAACCGAGTAATGATTCTTTGTATTGTCGTGCAGTAAACTCTTTATCAGCGTTAGTTTCTCGTACGGTTTTTGTTTTTGAACTTTGGCGACTTATTTCTTCTGTTTCTAACGCTTGTTCTTTAATCTGTTTATCAATGCTGCCAATCAGATAGCCTTCTCGTAAAGCCTTCATGAAGTAGCCACCAGCTCGAATACGTATTTTTTTAGCAGCAGCCTGGGTGCGAGTGTACTCAATCGCTTGTTGAATTCGCTCATCAGTGAAAACAACTCTATTCTTGGTGATTTCTTCAAATTCGGATTGGTTTAAACCAAATTCAGTACGAAGTATCTCGTATGTGTTGCGTAAGACAACAAAAGCCACATTTTTATCATCTTTATGTTGACCATCTTCCCATTTAAAACGGACATGGCCGATACTCTTAGAGCCAGGCACATTTTGTGTGACCATTGCTATTTTAAGCCCTGTTACGTCCGCAATTTCATTGACCGCTACGTCAAGAACTCTCCCTCGAAAGTGTTTAAATACCTTGTACGTTTTCTTATCACATTCAAGCCATACTCGTAGGGATTCTAAGTCAAACCAGGGCGTAAGTCCTTCGTCCATGAAAGGTTGCAGACGATCATAAAGAATTTTGGAGTATATTGATTTGAAAACGTAGCGAAGACTCAGGAGATGAGATGCTTGCGGATTTTTAATTGCTTTTTGTAATCGTTCCGAAAGTTCAAAAATAAATTCGCCATTATCTATAAAAGCGGATCCCATAAGTGGAACAGCGCCCCAGGGGATTGTATTGTCATCCTGTTCGTCTGGTCCGTTAAGTTCGATAGCCGCTTTTTGTGCTTCGCGAATCAA
>RCMZ01000651.1_pt1 | contig 15758 bp, 11 predicted proteins | sample 2041141 | NCBI WGS metagenome assembly RCMZ01 (sample SAMN09708263, study PRJNA481090) | Wastewater metagenome, whole genome shotgun sequencing project. | biome: sewage; isolation source: Davis station wastewater (DW) | place: Antarctica: Davis Station | collected 2010-03-01
AGAATACCGGCCTGTCACGCCGGGGGTCGCGGGTTCGAGTCCCGTCCGCTCCGCCAGTCACGCGAAGGCGCATCCTCGGATGCGCCTTTGTTCTATATGGATTACACCCGTGCTGCACGGCTGGTTATTCACTACAGCCGATTCTGGGGGACGCATGCTGCAAAATATCAGGGACAATTCACAAGGCTGGATTGCCAAGACCATTATCGGCGTGATCGTCATGCTGCTGGCATTGACGGGCATTGATGCCATTTTTCAGGTCACCAGCAATCGTCAGGACGCAGCCGAAGTAAACGGTCAGACCATTAGTCAAAACGAGTTAGCGCAGGCTGCTGAAGTGCAGCGTCGCCAGCTTATGCAGCGTTTAGGCAAAGATTTTGATGCCTCACTGCTTGACGACAAAATGCTCCGTGAGGCTGCTCTCAAAGGTCTAATTGAGCGCAGATTGCTACTGCAAGCTGCACAACAATCGGGTTTTGCCTTGTCGCAAGCTGAGCTGGACAAGGTCATTGTGCAGATCCCGGCCTTCCAGGTTGAGGGTAAGTTCAATGCCGATCTGTTTGATCAGCGCATCCGTCAGGAAGGCTATACCCGTCTGCAATTTCGTCAGCAATTAGAGAAAGATATTCTTTCTAGCCAATTGCAGGCTGGTGTTGCGGGCAGCGGTTTTGTAACCGACGAAGAGATCGCAGCATTTGCTCGCTTGGAGAAGCAAACTCGCGATTTCGCTACCTTGACCCTGAAAGTCGATCCCAAGGTCGTCAAGTTGGGCGATGACGAGTTGCAGGCTTATTACCAAGAGCACAACAGCCAGTTTATGAGTCCAGAACAGGTCGTTTTGGATTACATCGAGCTGAACAAGGCGAGCTTTTTTGACCAGGTAGAGGTCAAAGATGAAGACCTGCAGGCTGCCTATCAGAAAGAAATCGCTAATCTGGCCGAGCAACGTCAGGCGGCGCATATCCTGCTGGAAGTGACCGACAAGCTAAGCGATAAAGACGCTAAGGCGCAGATTGATGCGATTGCCCAGCGTTTGGCCAAGGGTGAAGACTTTGCCGTGTTGGCTAAAGAGCTTTCCAATGACCCAGGCTCGGCTGACAAGGGCGGTGACCTCGGTTACGCCGCGCCAGGTGTCTACGATCCAGCCTTTGAAGAGGCGTTATACGCACTCAAGCAAGGTGAAGTCTCGGCGCCAGTGCGCACGCAGTTCGGTTGGCATTTGATCAAGCTGTTGGGCGTGCAAGCGCCGGAAGTTCCAAGCTTTGCCAGCTTGAAAGACAAGCTGGTGACGGACCTCAAAACCCAGCAGGTTGAGCAGCGTTTTGTTGCGGTCAGTAAAGAGCTTGAAGACTCCGCCTTCGAAGCTTCCGATCTGACTCAGCCAGCTCAAGAGCAAGGTCTGAAGGTTAAGACCACTGCAGCCTTTGGTCGTGAAGGCGGTGAGGGGCTGACGGCTAATCGTCAGGTGATTCAAGCTGCGTTCAGTCAAGAGGTGCTGGAAGACGGCGCCAACAGTGGTGCTATCGAGCTAGATCCGGACACCGTGGTTATTCTGCGGGTCAAAGAGCACCTAAAACCAGCATTGCTACCGTTTGAGCAAGTTGCCGCTAGCATTCGTCAGCAGTTGACCGCGCAGCGTGCCAGCGAAGCCGTTAAGGCTAAGGGTGAGGCGTTGCTCAGCAGTTTGCGTGAGGGTAAAACCTCGGTGGCGCAAGCGCAGGACGGTCAAACCTGGCAGGTCGTGGAAGCGGCCACGCGTAACCAGGAAGGGGTTGACCCGCAGGTGTTGCAGCAAGTGTTCCGCATGCCTAAGCCAAGCGCGGCAGACAAGCCTAACTTCACCGGCGTGAGTCTGGCGGATGGCAGCTATGTACTGGTGCGCTTGAATGGCGTCAATGTGCCGCAAGAAGCGCTGAGTGATGAAGAGAAGAGTATGTATCGACGCTTCTTGACCTCGCGCAGCGGCCAGCAGGACTTCAGTGCTTACAGCCGCCAGCTGGAAGCTGAGGCCAAGATCGAGCGTTTCTAACGCTTGATTACGCTGGAATAAAAAAGGCCGCTCAATGAGCGGCCTTTTGCGTTGCGCGGTTAACTTACTCTTCGATATCGCCCATGGCGGTGGTGTTGAAACCGCCGTCGACGTAAAGAATCTCGCCGCTGATGCCCGATGCTAGGTCGGAGCACAGGAAGGCGCCGGCGTTGCCGACTTCGTCGATGGTGACGTTGCGACGCAGCGGAGTTTGTTTCTCGTTGGCGGCGAGCATCTTGCGGAAGCTCTTGATCCCGGAAGCGGCCAAGGTACGGATTGGGCCGGCGGAAACGGCGTTAACGCGCGTGCCTTCTGGGCCGAGGCTACCGGCGAGGTAGCGTACGCCGGCTTCCAGGCTGGCCTTGGCCATACCCATCACGTTGTAGTTCGGCATGGTGCGCTCGGCACCCAAGTACGACAGGGTCAGGATGCTGCCGTTACGGCCCTGCATCATGCTGCGGCCGGCCTTGGCGAGGGCAATCAGGCTGTAGGCGCTGATGTCGTGGGCGATGCGGAAACCGTCGCGGGTGGTGACTTCGGTGAAGTCGCCATTCAGTTGATCGCCAGGGGCGAAGCCAACCGAGTGAACGATAATGTCCAGACCGTCCCACTTCTGGCTCAGCGCGTCAAACACGGCGGTGATCTCACTGTCGCTGGCCACATCGCAAGGGAAGCACAATTCTGCGTTAGAGCCCCAGCCTGCGGCGAAGTCTTCGACGCGGCCCTTAAGCTTGTCGTTCTGGTAGGTAAACGCCAGCTCAGCACCTTCGCGGTGCATAGCGGCGGCGATACCGGATGCGATAGACAGTTTGCTGGCGACACCGACGATCAGGACGCGCTTACCGGCGAGAAAACCCATGTGCTATTCCTCTTCTAGTTAATCGGCAGAGGCGGGGGCCATAAATGCGGCTTCCAGCAACTGCCTGGTATAAGTTTGTTGTGGCGCGGCAAAAATCTGTTCGGCCGGACCTTGTTCAATAACCTGACCCTGCTTGACCACCATCAGCTGGTGACTCAATGCTCTGACCACCGCCAGGTCATGGCTGATGAACAGGTAAGTCAGGTTGTACTTGCTCTGTAGTGAACGCAGCAGCTCCACCACTTGTCGTTGTACGGTGCGGTCGAGGGCCGATGTCGGCTCGTCCAGCAAAATCAATTGTGGCTTCAGCACCAGCGCACGGGCGATGGCAATGCGCTGACGTTGTCCGCCGGAAAACTCGTGCGGGTAGCGGTGCCGTGTTTCCGGATCGAGGCCCACTTCCAGCAGTGCAGCAATGATCGCTTGTTCCTGTTCTGCCTCTGTTCCCATGCCGTGAATCTGTAACCCTTCGCCGACAATCTGGCTCACTGACATACGCGGGCTTAGGCTGCCATAAGGGTCTTGAAAGACCACCTGCATCTCCCGGCGAAACGGCCGGATGGCGTTTTGCGACAAGCCTTGCAGCGCCTCGCCGCGAAAGTTGATCGCACCCTGGCTGCCGATTAAACGCAAAATCGCCAAGCCTAGCGTTGATTTCCCGGAGCCACTTTCGCCAACGATACCGAGGGTTTGACCCTGTGGCAAGCTGAAGCTGATGCCGTCCACCGCCTTTACATAATCAACCGTGCGCCGCAGCAGTCCTTTTTTGATCGGGAACCACACGCGTAAGTCCTCAACACTGAGCATGGTTGGCCCAGGCGGATTAGCTGCCGGCTCACCACGCGGTTCGGCGCCGAGTAGTTCCTGGGTGTAAGGGTGTTGTGGCGCATGGAACAGTTCTTCGCAACTTGCCTGTTCGACGATCTTTCCGCGCTGCATGACACATACCCGATGAGCAATTCTGCGCACTAGGTTGAGGTCGTGGCTAATTAGCAGCAGCGACATGCCCAGGCGCGCCTGCAAATCCTTGAGTAGCTCGAGAATTTTAAGCTGTACGGTCACATCCAAAGCGGTAGTCGGCTCGTCAGCAATCAGTAGTTGCGGCTCGTTAGCCAAGGCCATGGCAATCATCACGCGCTGGCGCTGGCCGCCTGATAGCTCATGTGGATAGGCTTTGAGGCGTTTATGCGGTTCAGGGATGCCGACCAAGTCGAGCAGCTCCAACGTGCGCGCGGTAGCGGCTTTGCCACTCATGCCTTTGTGCAGGCGCAGGACTTCATTGATTTGTTTTTCGATGCAGTGCAGTGGGTTGAGCGAAGTCATCGGCTCTTGGAACACCATGGCGATGCGATTGCCGCGGATACCGCGTAACTGGTCTTCGCTCATGCGCAGCAGATCTTCACCGGCGTAGTTGATGCTGCCGCTTGGATGGCTAGCAATCGGGTAGGGCAGCAGCCGCAGGATTGAGTGGGCGGTGACCGACTTGCCCGAGCCGCTTTCGCCGACTAAGGCCAGGGTTTCGCCCCGGCGAATATCAAAGCTGACACCTTCGACCACGCGCTGGCGTTGATCGCCACTGACAAACTCGACGGCCAAATCGCGCACTTCAATCAGGTTGTCGGGGTTTTCGCACTGACTCATCTCACTTCCTCGGGTCGAAGGCATCGCGTGCGGCCTCGCCAATAAACACCAGCAGACTCAACATCAGGGCCAGCACGGCGAAGGCGCTAATGCCCAGCCAAGGCGCTTGCAGGTTGGACTTGGCCTGCGCCACTAACTCACCCAGCGACGGTGCGCCGGGCGGCAGGCCGAAGCCGAGGAAGTCCAGTGCGGTGAGGGTGCCGATTGCACCGGTGAGGATGAACGGCATAAACGTCATGGTCGAGATCATGGCGTTGGGCAGAATGTGTCGATACATGATGGCGCCGTTCTGCATGCCCAGCGCACGGGCAGCGCGCACGTATTCAAGGTTACGCCCACGCAAGAACTCGGCGCGCACCACATCGACCAAGCTCATCCATGAGAACAACAGCATGATGCCCAGCAGCCACCAAAAATTCGGTTGTACGAAGCTGGCCATAATGATCAGCAGGTAGAGCACGGGCAGGCCCGACCAGACCTCCAGAAAACGCTGACCGAGCAAGTCTACCCAGCCGCCGTAGAAGCCCTGTAGGGCGCCCGCGAGCACGCCGATAATCGAGCTGATCAGGGTCAGGGTCAGGGCGAACAGCACGGAAATACGAAAGCCGTAAATTAGCCGTGCCGTCACATCACGGCCCTGATCGTCGGTACCGAACCAGTTGGCGCTGGAGGGCGGAGCTGGGGCTGGAACCTTCAGGTCGTAGTTGATACTGCTATAGCTGAAGGGGATCACTGGCCAGAGCATCCAGCCCTGTTTGGCTTCGATCAGCTCGCGGATGTATGGGCTTTTGTAATTGGCTTCTAGGGGGAACTCCCCGCCAAACACGGTTTCTGGGTAGCGTTTGAATACCGGGAAGTACCAGTCGCCTTGGTATTCGACCACCAGCGGTTTGTCGTTGGCGATCAGCTCAGCGCCCAAGCTGAGGACAAACAGGCTGAGAAACAGCCAGAGCGACCACCAGCCACGTTTGTTGGCTTTGAAGCGGTCGACGCGCCGGCGATTGATTGGGGAAAAATTAATAGAAAAGCGCATCTCAACCCTCCCGACTTTCGAAGTCGATCCGTGGATCGACCAAGGTGTAGGTGATGTCGCCAATCAATTTCACCACCAGCCCTAGCAAGGTGAAGATAAATAGGGTGCCGAACACCACCGGATAGTCGCGGTTGATTGCCGCTTCGAAGCTAAGCAGGCCGAGGCCGTCGAGGGAGAAAATCACCTCAATCAACAATGAGCCCGTGAAGAAGATGCCGATCAACGCCGAAGGGAATCCGGCGATCACCAAGAGCATGGCATTGCGGAAGATATGCCCGTACAGCACGCGAGTTTCACTTAGACCTTTGGCGCGGGCAGTGACCACATACTGTTTGTTGATTTCATCGAGAAAGCTGTTCTTGGTCAGGAAGGTCAGGGTGGCAAAGTTGCCGATTACCATCGCGGTGACGGGTAGGGCCAGGTGCCAGAAGTAGTCCTTGATCTTGCCGAATAGGCTGAGTTCGTCGAAGTTGTTGGAGGTCAGGCCGCGCAGTGGGAACCAGTCAAAATAGCTGCCGCCGGCAAACACCACGATCAGCAGGATGGCGAATAGAAAGGCTGGAATGGCGTAGCCGACGATGATCGCTGAGCTGGTCCAAATGTCGAACTTACTGCCGTGGCGGGTGGCCTTGGCGATGCCCAAGGGGATCGACACCAGGTACATGATCAGGGTGCTCCATAGCCCAAGCGAGACGGACACCGGCATCTTCTCAATGATCAGGTCGGTGACCTTGGCATCACGGAAGAAGCTCTCGCCAAAATCCAGATGCACGTAGTTGACCAGCATGATCCAGAAGCGCTCGGGCGCCGGCTTGTCGAAGCCGTACATGCGCTCAATTTCGCCGACTAACTCTGGGTCTAGACCCTGGGCGCCGCGGTAGTTGGAGCCGGCCACTGAGACCTCGGCACCGCCGCCGGCGATTCGGCTGGTAGCGCCGTCGAAGCCTTCCAGTTTGGCGATCATTTGCTCCACTGGGCCACCGGGCGCGGCCTGGATGATCAGAAAGTTGATCAGCAAAATGCCAAACAAGGTGGGAATGATCAGTAGCAGCCGTCGAAAGATATACGCCAGCATCTTATTGCTCCGTGCTTACAGGTGCTGGTGCCGTCGGTACGCCTGCTGTGGCCCACCAGGTCATCAAACCGACGTCGTACAGTGGCGTGACCTCGGGGTGCTGCAGGCGATCCCAGTAAGCCACGCGCCAGGTCTTGATATACCAGTTAGGAATTACGTAGTAGCCGGCCAGCAGCACGCGATCGAGCGCGCGGGTGTGCGCCACTAGACTGTGCCGTGAGTCGGCATTAATCAGACCTTCAACCAGGTTGTCGACGGCCGGATCTTTGAGGCCGATAAAATTGCGGCTGCCGGGGTTGTCGGCGCTCGCAGAGTGCCAGTACTCACGCTGCTCGTTACCCGGCGAGCTGGATTGGCCGAAGCCGCCGACGATCATGTCGAAGTCCCGCGAGCGCAGGCGATTGATGTACTGCGAGACATCCACCCGGCGAATCACTAACTCGATGCCCAGGTCGGCGAGGTTGCGTTTGTACGGCAGCAGTACGCGCTCAAAATCGGTCTGCGCAAGTAAAAACTCGATGCTCACGGGCTTGCCGTTGGCATCCACCATCTTGTCGTCGACGATCTTCCAGCCAGCTTCTTTGAGCAGTTGGTAAGCGCGGCGCTGCTGTTCGCGAATGATGCCGCTGGCGTCGCTTTGCGGCACCTCAACGACGCTGCCGAACACCCTAGGGTCGAGCTGGGCGCGTAGCGGTTCGAGTATTTTCAGCTCTTCGGCGCTGGGTAGGCCGCTGGCGGCCAGTTCCGAGTTCTCGAAGTAGCTGTGGGTGCGGGTGTAGGCGCCGTTGAACAGCTGCTTGTTGGTCCACTCGAAGTCAAACAGCAGCCCTAATGCTTCACGCACGCGCAGGTCCTGAAACAACGGGCGGCGGATGTTGAAGACAAAACCCTGCATGCCGGTGGGGTTGTAGTTGACGATTTCTTCTTTGCGCAGGCGTCCGTCTTTGACGGCCGGCACGTTATAGGCGCTGGCCCAGTTTTTTGCGCTGACCTCCAGCCAGTAGTCGAACTGCCCAGCCTTGAGCGCTTCGAGCGCCACCGTGGTGTCGCGGTAATAGTCGATCAAGATGCTGTCAAAGTTGTAGAAACCGCGATTGACGGCCAGCTGATTGCCCCAGTAGTCCTTGACGCGCTCATAGCGAATACTGCGGCCGGCGGCAACGTCTGCAACCTTATAAGGACCGCTGCCCAGCGGGATTTCCAAGTTGCCCTTGTTGAATTCGCGCTTGCTCCACCAGTGCTTGGGCAGTACCGGCAGTTGGCCGAGAATCAGCGGCAGCTCACGATTGTTGCTGCGTTTGAAGTCAAAGCGCACACGCAGCTTATCTTCGGCGGTGGCCTTGGCCACATCGGCGTAATAGGCTTTGTACTGTGGGGCGCCGTCTTTCATCAGAGTGTCAAAGGTAAAGACCACATCGTCGGCCGTAACGGGCTGGCCATCATGGAAGCGTGCTTGTGGGCGCAGATAAAAGCGTGCCCAGCTCTGGTCGGGCGCCACTTCAATTTTTTCGGCCAGCAGACCGTATTCGGTAAAAGGCTCATCCAAGCTATGGCGCGTCAGGGTGTCGTAGATCAGGCCGATGTCATCGGCGGCCACGCCTTTGTTGATGAACGGATTGAGGCTGTCAAAACCGCCAAAGCCGGATTGGCGCAATTCGCCGCCTTGCGGCGCATCCGGGTTGACGAAGTCGAAGTGCTTGAAGCTCGCAGGGTACTTAGCCGGTTCGCCATAGAGCGTCAGGGCGTGTTGGCCGGCCGCCAAACTCAGGCTGCTGAGGCTCATGAGTAGGACACTGCCGGCGCTTGCCAACAGGGTGCGCAGCGTGTGATTCATCGGGTTTTCTCCGCAGGAGTGAGCCACCAGGCCCGCAGGCCAAGGGTGTAGGGCGGGGTGCTGACGAAAGAGAAGCGATTGCGGTAGGCGATCCGGTGACTGTTTAAATACCAGTTCGGAATGCTGTAGTGCTGCCACAACAATGTACGGTCAAGCGCGCGAGTGATCGCCACTTGATCTTCGCGGCTGCGGGTCGCCAGCAGCTGATCTAACAGGCCGTCGACCACTGGGTTAGCAATGCCTGCGTAGTTTTTGCCACCCTTGATATTGACCTGGCTGGAGTGAAAGTACAGACGTTGCTCCAGGCCTGGGCTGAGCGATTGCGGCAAGGTGGCGAGGATCATGTCGTAGTCGTATTGATCCAAGCGCTGCTTGTACTGGGCGCGATCGACGGTACGCAAGCTGACGTTAATGCCGATGCGTGCGAGGTTTTCCGCATAAGGCTGAAAAATGCGCTCTAGGTTCGGGTTGACCAGCAGGATCTCAAACTGCAGTGGCTCGCCACGGGCATTGACGAGGCGCTGGCCCGATAGCGTCCAGCCACCTTGCTCAAGCAAGTGCAAGGCGCGGCGCAAGGTGTCGCGCGGGATGCCGGCGCCAGCAGTGGTCGGCACGCTAAACGCTTGGGTAAACAGCTCGGCAGGGAGTTGTTTGCGGTACGGTGAGAGCAGCAACCACTCGCGGCCTTCAGGCTTGCCGGTGGCGGAGAAGTCACTGTTGGGGAAATAGCTGCTGGCGCGGACGTAGGCATTGTTGAACAGGGTGCGGTTGGTCCACTCGAAATCGAACAGTAAACCCATGGCCTCGCGGACTTGACGCTGGGCAAACAAAGATCGGCGGGCGTTCATCATCAGCGCCTGGGTTTGCGCGGGGATTTTGTGGGGGATTTCGGCGCGGATAATGTCTCCGCGTTTGATGCCCGGGAATCCATAGCCATTCGCCCAGTTTTTGGCCTGATGCTCGATATAAAAATCGAATTCGCCGGCCTTGAATGCCTCGAAGGCAACGTTGCTATCGCGGTAGAACTCCACCTCGACCTTGTCGAAATTGTACTTGCCGCGGTTGACCGGCAATTTCTCGCCCCACCAGTTTTTTACTCGCTCAAAGGTCAGGCTGCGACCCGGTTCCACTTGGGTGATGCGATACGGCCCGCTGCCCAGTGGTGGCGTATAGGTGGTGGCTTTGAAGTCGCGGTGTTTCCAGTAATGCTGGGGCAGCACCGGCAGTTCGCCCAGGTGCAAAATCAGCAGTGGATTGTTGGCCTGTTTAAACACAAAGCGAATGCGATGGCGGCCGAGAATATCGACGCGCTTAACGTCCTGCAGATTGGTGCGGTACTGCGGGTGGCCTTGCTTGACCAGCAAGCGGTAGGAGAACGCCACGTCGTACGCGGTGATCGGCATGCCGTCGTGAAACACCGCTTCGGGGCGCAAGTTGAATACCACCCAGCTGCGATCTTCGCTGTATTCGACCGAGCGAGCGATCAGACCATAGCTGGAAGACGGCTCGTCTCCAGACGGATCGTACTGGCCGCTGCCGGCCATCAGCGGCTCGTTTAGTTCGCTAATTCCGTATTGCGGAAAGTTTGGCGTCGACGACGGGCTGCTGCCCTTGAAGGTGTAAGGGTTGAGCGTGTCGAACGTGCCAAAGGCCATCAGTTGCACGCTACCGCCTTTGGGGGCGTTAGGGTTCACCCACGCAAAGTGGGTAAAGCTGGCGGGGTACTTGAGGTCACCGAATTGGGCATAGCCATGGCTTTCGCGCAGATTGGCGAAGGTGCACACGCTAACGGTCAGGCAAGTGAGCAACAGGAGGGCACGTATCAGGCGCAATATCCGATCCATGGCAGGCTTTTTGGCTTCTTGAAGCTTACAGTAACAGCTTGTATCGACAGGAAAAAGGCTGGCTTTTTGCGCGGCTGTGCCATCATTTTGCCTACACTGTTAGAAACGGCTTATGGGGTGTCACTTGGACGATCGTTGTTACGGCACACAAGCCTGGATTGACCGCTTAAACGATTCGGAACTGCCGGCTTTGGCGGCGGTAGTTACCGATATGCAACGCTTGGCTGAAAGTGAGAGCAGCTCAGTGCAAGAGCTGTCAGCCGTGCTGCTACGCGATGCTTCACTGACCTCCAAAGTCTTGCGGGTCGCCAACAGCAGTTACTACAACCCGGCCTGTGAAGATATTCGGACCATCTCTCGAGCCATTGTGCTGATCGGCTTTGAAAGTATTCGCTTGATCAGCCTGTCGGTCAGCCTCATCGATGGCCTATTAAGTCGTGGGCCACGCTATCAATTGCCGGAGTTATTGGCGCGTTCATTTCACGCCGCGGTGCAGGCGCGCAACATTGCCGGTTATGTCTTGAGTAAGGATCAGGAGGAGGTGTTTATCGCCGCCTTGCTGCATCACATTGGCGAGTTGGCTTTTTGGGCCTGTGGCGGCGATCAGGCCGATGAGTTGGATGACGCCCTGGCTGAGCCGGGGGTCGATATTAATGCGGCCGTGCGTAAGGTGTTGGGTACTAGCTTTGAGCAATTGACCCAGGGGCTGGTAAAGAACTGGAACCTCGGCCCTGTCGCCAGTCTCGCCCATGCACCTGCGAACACGCTGACTCCCTCGGCTTATGCGGTGCAGTTGGGTATGCGCATCAGCGAGGTGGCGCTGGACGGCTGGGAGTCACCGGCAATGGATGAGCTGGTGCTGCAGCTAGCCAAGTTCACCGGTATTACTGCCGAAGAAGCCTTGCAGCAAGTGCTGGCCAGCGCCGATGAGACGGTCAAAGTGGCTGCCACCTTCGGCGCCAGTAAACTCTGTCAGTTGATTCCCAATACCGATCCCGAGCAGATAGCCTTTCAGCGCGAACAGCGCCGCGCGCGGTTATTGCAGCCTAACTTGCAGATCATGCAGCAGGCCCTGCAAGACCTTGGGTTGATGCTGTCGAGTCGTGCCGATGTCGGCTTGATCCTCGATACCTTGCTCAAAGGCTTGCATCAAGGCGCTGGGCTTGAGCGAGTGATGCTTGTTGTACTGGCCGACGGGCAGACTAAATTTCGCGCCAAGCGCGCGGTCGGTGAGGGTACGCAGGCCTGGCTTAGTGATTTTGTGCTGCCGGTGGGCGAGCAAACTGAGCAGACGGTGTTCAGTTATGTGCTGCGCCATAAAGAGGCCCTATGGATGGGGGTGCCGGCCAGTTACAACCTGAATGATCTAGTCACGCCGGCCATTCGCCATAGCTTGGGGCAGGGGATGTTCTTGGTTGCGCCCTTGCTGGCCGGTAAGCGCGAGATTGGTGTGCTGTATGCCGATGGCAGGCTTTCCGGGCGCGCCCTCAAACATGAGCAGTTTGTGGCGTTCAAACGCTTTGCCGAGCTGACTGGACGTTGTCTGGATGCCGTCAGCCAGGGCAAATAATCAAGGTGTTTTCTTCACTGTCAGGGTCTGGCCAAGTTTCAGCGCGTGGGTGGCTTTCGGGTTCCAGCGCTGCAGCTGCGCAAGGTCCACGTTGAAGCGTTTAGCAATCAGGTACAGCGAGTCGCCCTTTTGTACCTTGTAGTAGGTCACCGCCTCGCGGGTTGCAGGCTTGCTGGCGATAACTTTATTGCTCTTGCCGCTCAGGCTCTTGCTGGCCAACACCATAGCCTTATCTTTTGGCGCTTGCAGTTGCAACTCTTGGCCAAGTTTTAGGTGGTTGCCGCGCAGCTGATTCCAACGCTGCAGATCGGCCACGGCGACCTTCTGCTGCTTGGCAATCGACCATAGGTTGTCGCCACTTTTAACTCGATAGCTGCGGATCGGCGTGCTGGCGAGTTGGGCGGGCTCCTTGTACAGCGGGTTGCTGCTGGCGCCTTGTACTTGGGTGCTAAGGCTCAGTACCTGGCCGGTGCTGAGCTTGTGATTACGCAGTTGGTTTAGGTCGGTGATGTCTTTGATCGAGAGGTTGTAGCGTTTGGCAATGCTGCCCAGGCTATCGCCTTTGCGGACGGTGTATTGCTGCCACTGCACCTGCTTTTGCGGCTTCATCAACAGTAAGTTGGCAGCCAAACGTTCGGCTTTGTCGCTGGGCACCAGCAGGTGCTGGGGGCCGTCGATAGTCACACCTTTCTTGAACGCGGGGTTGAGCTGGAACAGCTCCTGCTCATCGATCTCAGCCATTTCGGCGATGCTGGACAGGTCCATCCGCGGCGTGAATTCAACCACTTCAAAATAAGGTTGGTTGGCAATCGGGTTTAGATCGACGCCGTAAGCCTCGGGGCTGGTGACGATCTGTGCCACGGCCAACAGCCTTGGTACGTATTCTTGGGTTTCTTTGGGCAGCGGCAGGTTCCAGTAGTCAGTGGGCAGGCCAAGCTTCTGGTTGCGCTCGATGGCGCGGCTGACGGTGCCTTCGCCGGCGTTGTAAGCGGCCAGCGCCAGCAGCCAGTCGCCGTTGAACATGTCGTGTAGGCGGGTCAGGTAGCTCATCGCCGCATTGGTCGAGGCCATGATGTCGCGGCGCCCGTCATACCAGTTGGTTTGGCGCAGATTAAAGTGGCGACCGGTAGATGGGATGAACTGCCACAAGCCTGCTGCATGGCTAGGTGAATAAGCCATTGGGTTGTAGGCACTTTCGATGATGGGTAGCAGGGCCAACTCCATGGGCATATCACGCTCGTCCAAGCGCTCGACCACAAAGTGCAGGTAGGGACTGCTGCGTTTACCGGCGTTTTCGATAATCGCCGGTCGGCTGGCGTACCACAGACGCTGCTGTTCGATGCGTGGATTGACGCCAATTTCACCCTGCAGCTTGAAGCCTTCACGGATACGCTCCCAGACGTCGTCAGGGCGCTGCGGCACCGGCATTGGTTTCCAGTCGATAGGCTTTTGCAGGGCTGCATTGCGGGCATTGATTGCGTTGGCGTCTGCATCACGGCTGTCGTGTGTTTGACAGCCCGCGAGGGTCATTGCCGCCACCAGCAGTAGGGGCCGCCAATGCCGCACTAAGGTCTCTAGCTCGGAGGTCTTGCGAGTCGATGAAGACATTAGTGGGGGCGGTATCCAGATAAAAAGGTTGGGCGATTCTAGAAACCACCCTTCAAGGGGTCAAGTTTTCAGCGTTTGGGAGTGTTTCTGACTGTGCTCAGAAATGGTTTTTCCAGGCGCGCAAGCTGGTGAACACCGCGAGCGTATCGGCGTGCTGGCGCTGGTCATGGGCTTCGACTTGCTGTTTGACCGCAGGTTCGCTGGCCCGTAGAAAAGGGTTGCTGGCATGCTCAAGCGCCAAGGTTGAGGGCAGGCTGATGCGACCAGCGGCGCGCCAGGCGCTGACGTTGGCCAAACGCTCGGCAATGGCTGGGTTATGTGGCTCAACTGCTTGGGCAAAGCGCAGATTGCTTAAGGTGTATTCATGGGTGCAGTAGATCAGGGTGTTGTTCGGCAGGGCGGCGAGGCGTTGCAGCGAGTCGTGCATCTGCGCCGGGGTGCCTTCAAATATCCGCCCACAGCCGCCGGCAAATAGCGTGTCGCCACAGAACAGCAGAGGCTCGCTGGCTGCGTGGTAGTAAGCGATATGGCCAAGCGTGTGGCCGGGCACGTCAATGACCTGCAAGTCGAGGCCAAGTACCTGGATAACCTCGCCATCCTTGAGTGCTACATCGCGCCCAGCAATGGTTTCTCGCGCCGGGCCATAGACCCGTGCGCCGCACTGGGTTTTAAGCTGCAGCACGCCGCCAATGTGATCGGGGTGATGGTGGGTGATCAAAATATCGCTCAGCTGCCAGCCCGGATGGGCGGCCAGCCATGCCAGCACTGGGGCGGCATCGCCCGGATCGACGACCGCGCAGCGCCGGCTGGCCGGGTCTTGTAACAACCAGAGGTAATTGTCGGTGAAGGCTGGCAGGGCATCGATCAGTATCATCATGCGGTTCGCTAAGCTAAAAGTTATGGCGCATCTTAGGGGCTGTTCCGCTTCTATTGCGAGCCGCGTATCGCGCACCGCAACATCCAGTAAGCAGTGAGGGCGCAGTTCCCGCTCAGGAGACGGCAATGATTGAACAAGCATTTGCCCAGGCAGACCCCGATTGGTTGCTGTTGCAAGCCGAGGCCCGGCAGTGGTTGGCTGGACCTTTGGGCGAGTTACTGCTGGCGCAGCAGCAGCCGGTGCTGGAGGCCGAGCTGGCACGTTTGTTTGGTGGCTATCTGGTGCATTACGGGCCGGGCGTGCAGGCACCGACTGCAGCGCAGATCCAGCGCACAGTGCGTTTGGGCGCACCGTTTAGCGGGGTAGAGATTGCCTGCGAAGAACAGGCTTGGCCCTTGGGTGAACATGCTGCCGATGTAGTGGTGCTGCAGCATGGGCTGGATTTCAGCCTGTCGCCTCACGGTTTGCTACGTGAAGCAGCGCGCAGCGTGCGTCCTGGCGGGCATTTGTTGGTGGTTGGCATTAACCCTTGGAGCGCTTGGGGTCTGCGCCATTTGCTGGCCCGTGATGGCCTGCGCCAGGCCCGTTGTATTGACCCTGCGCGGGTCTGCGACTGGTTGCGCCTGCTGGGCTTTGCGCTGGAGAAACGACGCTTCGGATGCTATCGTCCGCCGTTTGCCGCAAGCCGCTGGCAATCGCGTTTGGCCGGCCTTGAGCCTTTAGGTGAAGCTTGGCAAATGCCTGGCGGTGGCTTCTATTTATTAGTGGCGCGCAAACTCATGGTGGGTTTGCGGCCCTTGCGTCAGGCGCCGCGCGCGGGCATGGGTAAGTTGCTGCCTATGCCGGTTGCCAAGGTCAGCCGGCGCGATCCAAAACCCTAATTAAGAGCAGTCATGAGCGAACAGGTTGAGATTTACACCGACGGCGCCTGTAAAGGTAATCCTGGCCCCGGTGGCTGGGGCGCTTTGATGATTTTCAAAGGCGTAGAGAAAGAACTCTGGGGTGGCGAGCGCGAGACCACCAATAATCGTATGGAGTTAACGGCCGCGATTCGCGCACTGGCTGAGCTCAAACGTGAGTGTCAGGTGCGCCTGGTCACTGACTCGCAGTATGTGATGCAAGGCATTCAAGAGTGGATGCCCAACTGGAAGAAGCGCGGCTGGAAAACCGCCGCCAAGCAGCCAGTGAAGAATGTCGATCTTTGGCAGCAGCTGGATGAGCAGGTCAATCGGCATCAGGTTACGTGGCAGTGGGTGCGCGGCCATACCGGCCACCCGGGCAACGAGCGTGCCGATCAGCTGGCCAATCGTGGCGTTGATGAATTGAAAACGCGGTAGGACTTTTTATGCGCAGCGTAGTACTCGACACCGAAACCACCGGCATGCCGG
>RCMZ01000665.1_pt1 | contig 15743 bp, 13 predicted proteins | sample 2041141 | NCBI WGS metagenome assembly RCMZ01 (sample SAMN09708263, study PRJNA481090) | Wastewater metagenome, whole genome shotgun sequencing project. | biome: sewage; isolation source: Davis station wastewater (DW) | place: Antarctica: Davis Station | collected 2010-03-01
AGATCCGTCCATGGGCGCTAGGCCGCTCCAATTGGTTGTTTTCCAGTTCACTGAGAAGTGGGCAACACGCTGCTGCTGTGGAACTGCTCGCCGCCCGCCGCATATTGACGGCCAAACCTCATCAGATGTAGGTGGGATTTATGGAGCGCTTACGCACTAACGTCTACAATTGCATAACAGTGTAAGGTCTTATCAGTTGAGCCAACCAATTTCTAGTAAGTTCTTTGCATAGACTGTCTATCTGTTATACGGCTTTAAAACTCATAGAACACATTACACGAATGTAATATTAGAGTCACTGTACTGAAAGTATCCATTATGTTGTATAGTTTTATAACAATTAATGGAGATAGTTATGAATATCACTAAATCGATAATAGCAATTATTCTATTCAGCTCGACTCAGTTAGCTTTTTCTAAATCATCAGTTGAGCCGATTAATCAAAAAGATCAACAGCAAAATATAGAGATAATGCGTAAATACGCTATAGAAAACAATAAAATAGAGCCTATGGTTGTTGATTATAAGTATGGAATGGAAATTGATGTAGCTAGACTTATACACCAAACAAGAAATATTGAAGTTTGTGGCAATTTCAAGAAAATAATGAGTTACGAAGATTCTCAAGGAGAGTTGCATTCTGTTCGTTATACGCAACTTGGTGACTGTCCTAGCAATCGTGGAGGATAAGTTCTTATATTGGATTTAAGAACTAATACTTTTAGCTAGGTAAAGTACTGATTCTATATCTGCTGTTCTATATAGACTCAGTTAGAATTCAAGTTAGTGTGTTGCGTGAGACCACCCAAACATGCTGCTAGGTGCAAAGCCATGGTCAAAGCCCATAAAGTAACAAGCCAGTCACAATTTCTTCTTCGACGTAAGCTGGCAGTCGAGGGTTTAACTGATATTCAGTGGGAGAACTTTATCCAAGAACTGAATAATCACCCTTGTGTTGATTTCGCTGAAGGCAAGCCGGAAGGTCAATTGATTGTCACGTTCGATGGCACACATTGGTCCACTGACGAACTGATAGACCTTATTGAGGCACGTGGCAGCCGTTTAAAAGCCGGTTGGTGGCAGCGTCAAAGGCTCGCGTGGTACAGGTTCACTGACGAAAATGTTCGTGCGAATGCCAAGCATGTGCCTAGCTGCTGCTCAAAACCCCCTTCTATTATGAAAAAGTAATAGGAGGGCAAATCAGCGGGTAACAAGGCACCGCCACTTGCTACTAGAGATGGCCATGCTTGGCACTATTATAGATATTTAACATGCAAATTTGAGGATAACTCCATGATTTAAGGACATATGTTTGGCAACACAATGTGGGCTGGACACTGGCTATGGATGCTGGTCATGGCCATTTTAGTGGTTGTGCCGGCTTGGCGAATTTGCCAGCGTATCGGTTACTCGGGTTGGATGGGAATCCTGATTCTTATTCCAATGCTGAACCTGGTTTTCCTATACTTTATTGCGTTTGCGGACTGGCCGGCGGACAAAGCAGAGGAGCGGAATGAGTGAGAAGTACGGCTGCTTGAAATAATCACCGAGTACGCCCATCAGTTCCTTGCTCCGCTTACTGCGCTTAAGGGTTGAAGACATGCAGTTGCATCAAGTCTGCATACCCACGCAATCGCTATCACGTAAAAAACGTTTATCTAAATTCTGAAACTACTAATTATTCCGCCGGTGACGATGGGTAAGTACCAGGCATCAGCGGTGGAGTACAAACGGAGAAAAAGAACGTCAGGTGCATAAGGCACGACGTATCAGTACTCGTAATGTTCACACTTTCGGTTTGTCCGTCAGCAGCGGAAGCAAGTACGTCATAACTGTCCTGCTGACCACTTTCCATGCTGGGCATTTACGGAACGGATATGCCGATGATCACGTCAAAACTATTGCTTCCAGAATGCTCTATCCACTCTAGTACAGCACGAGCAGCTGAGGCTCCTGTAAACATTCGTGGTTGCTAGGCTTTGCTCGGTGTTGTTGTCGAGGACCTCGAAGCTTGTAGCTTGAAACTTACTGAGACGGTACCGACTGCGAGAGCCACTAAGTTGATGATCATTAGTTTTCTCATGATGAATAGCGTTAATTAAGCAACAATATATATCCGATTGTCTAACTATTATGCTTCGACGGTAGAGCTGCGAAAGGATCAGGATAAAAAGTTAGGCGGGGTGTCAGGGCGTTGGGATTTTAAAGTGGTTGCAGCTTTTACAGGGTGAATTGGGTCAAATATGATTCACTCAGTGTTCACGTTGATTTCAACTTCATTGGCATCTGACCGCGAGATTCCAGCCAGTCACGCAGAAACCAAACACAGATTAAAGGTAAAGCCACATGGAAATTAAAACGTTTAGAGAACTCATAGAGTGGACAGCTGATCTGCATGGGCAATTGGCACGCTGTCTTTCCCATTGCACGACATTAAATAAGGATGAGCGAGCTCGGATGCTTCTGGGTTACTTGGCACGCCACGAGACTGATATTGAACATATGGTCAATGAGTTTGTGCGCCAAGCAGGCACTAATATTTTGGAAACACGGGTATATGATTACCTGCCGCACGAATCGATGAAATTTCACCGCCCCTGTGATGAGCACTATGCATCACTTGATTTCAACGGTATCCGCAGCGAGGTATACGACTATCATGATCAAATTATTAAACTCTATCAAACACTGCTTGGGAAAATTAATATTCCTAAAATTAAAGAGTTGATGGAAGATCTATTAACCATGGAACAAAATGAATTTAAACGCTTAGTTCATCAGATTAGCCGGATGGACGATCTCTAAGAACCGTGCTCGTCAGTGCAGGATGAGAGGTAAACAATCACACCTGAAATACGGGTGCGAAGCCACCGCCAGGCGTGTGGAAATTGGTGGCTTGACCTTGGTATACACGTGCAGCGGCGAGCAAACAGTTCCCAGCGTAGGTGTAAAGGCGAATATCGACCTTCCTTGTGGTTACGATGCCGTCAACTCGCATGGTTCGTTCCCCCGCAGGAACGAACTTCTGTGCGATATAACCGCCTTTCAGAATGTTTTCGAAAACGCGTCGAGTTAGTTTGCTGCCGCGGTAAACGCCTTTGCTGCCATGGCCAGCAACCGGCTTAAAGAACAGTTCATTCCGAGCACTCCACAGTTCTGTCGAGTCGTCTGCTGAAACCAAACGGGTTTTGGGTACGGCGCACTCGAGGTGTTTTACTTCATCCTCACTGAGTCCCCAGTCGCGCAAAGTCTCAGGGTCGGACAGCAACGTCAGGTTTCGTTTATTGGCCATAAGTGCATGCACACGTGGGTTGGGTGTTACCACCACCGCACCGTCGAGATATGCCCGCCTTAACGCCTCGTGAGTGGGGGCGTCCAGTGCGAAGTCGACCAGCCGGTTGTACACCATATCGATGGGCTTACCTTGTGTGGTTAGAGCACCATCGACATATTCAAGCTCCGATGGATCGAGTATCAGGGTATCAATGCCTCTGGCCTGGAGCAGCTGTTGAGCCAGCTGAAATTCGGGCAACATAAATTGGGTTTGCGGTGAGTCATCCACGATGGCCAAGCGGCGGGGCATTGAGTTAGCACGTTGTCTTTGCCACTCCTGTTCGAACATAGCAAATACCGCGTCCTCAAATCCATCCAGCGCCTGCTTGGATTCTGCAGTCTGTTGAGATGGGTCACAGCACTTATGTTGCGCACGAGCCAGCAACGTATTCAGAAACGCGCCGCCGGCATTGGTATTGATCTCAATAAGCTGAGGGCCGTCTTGACCCAAGTGAAAGTCATACCCCATGAAAACCCCTACAGGGCCGGGATTGAAGTGTGCAATCTCCGCTGCCCAAGATAGAACCTGTTCTTGGTAGGACGAAAGTTTGACAACCGACTCGATCGTCTGAACGATGCGCTCCATCGACTCGATATCGGTACGGGGGACGAAAATCGGTGTGTTTGAAAAAAAATGCTGGAGTTCGGGAATCGCTGACAGATCGTTTCCAGTATCTACAAATTGATTTCGGAGGCTCTCGTCGAGAACTTTTCGGTCAAGAGTGATGCAGTAGCACTGTTGGTTGAGCTGGTCTGTGAGAGCACTGTTCATTTGGTCGCTTTCCTAGATCACGTCTTGCATTTGGAGTCCGCAGTTAAGATAAATCAACCTGCAGATCTCAGGTTTACTCAATAAGATGGACTGTAGATTCGGTCCTGATTCTGGTCAAGTAATTGTTTATTCAGACAAGTTTCAAAGTTTTTACCAAGATCAATTTGCACCCACTCAAATGCTTAAGTTTAAAAATAGTATAATTGGTTAAGTCAGAGTTTTCCTCCTGGTGACAGCCGCAATCTGACTCGCAATAAGAAAAAAAGCTCGCTGAATCTCAGTCGTATCAGCGAGAAAAAGGTACTGATCATCTGGCACATCGGAAAAAAAGCCCCTTTGGTTGTAATGAACCAAAAGGGCTAGCTGTTAAGATTTCAGTATTCAATACTTTAAATTTAAGATCTCACAATCTTCATTGTTTACATGTTTTGTGTTTACGCAGCCAGATCAGTTTATAGGCTGCAGGGATAACAAACATAGAAAGTAATGGAGCAGTTATCATACCTCCGATCATTGGTGCTGCAATACGGCTCATCACCTCAGAGCCAGCTCCTGTTCCCCATAAAATAGGCAACAGTCCAGCAATAATTACCGCTACCGTCATCGCTTTTGGGCGCACGCGTAACACTGCTCCATGATAAAGGGCATCATCCAATCTCTTTTCAGTAAATGTGTTTGAATGCAATAAGTTCGCATCTTTTTCAATAGCTTGGCGCAAGTACATCAGCATGACTACACCAAACTCTGCTGCCAATCCGGCTAAGGCAATAAACCCTGTCCCTGTCGCGACAGATAGGTTAAACCCTTGCCAGTAAAGAAACCAGATGCCACCAATCAAGGCAAATGGGATACTGGAAATAATCAATAGCGCTTCACTTACTCGGCGAAATGCCAAATAGAGCAAAATAAAGATAATCATTAATGTCGTAGGCACCATTAACTTTAACTTCTGATTCGCACGCTCTAACAGCTCAAACTGTCCCGTGAACGAAATACTCGTGCCTGATTTTAACTGTACCTTTTGATCTATGATGGCTTTTAAATCGTTTACGACTGACACCATGTCGCGGTCGCGAGTATCAATAAATACCCAGCTGGTTAAGCGTGCATTTTCTGTTTTTAACATTGGAGGACCAGACACGATCTTGATATCGGCAACATCTCCAAGCGTGATTTGCTGTTTTTGTGGTGTTAAAATAGGCAGCTGACGCAACGTTTCAGGACTTTCACGGTAGCTCTGTGGGTATCGGATGTTGATAGGATAGCGGGCAATCCCTTCAACGGTTTCTCCGACCATTGCTCCACCAATAGCTGATGAGACGAACAGTTGAATGTCCTCAATTGTCATCCCATAGCGAGCAGCCTGTTCGCGTTTAATATCGATATCAATATAACGACCTCCGACGAGTCTTTCCGCTAACGCTGAAACCACTCCTGGCACCTCCTTGGCTGCCACTTCAATCTCTTGAGCTGCCGCATCAATATCAGCCAGTATTGTCCCTGATACTTTAATACCAATCGGGCTTTTTACACCGGTGGATAGCATGTCAATACGGTTACGAATTGGAGGAATCCATAGATTTGCCAGTCCAGGTAAACGTACAGTTTCATCAAGTTCATCGATAATTTTGTCCATCGTCATTCCTGGACGCCACTGATCCTGGGGTTTCAGTTGAATCGTGGTTTCAATCATCTCCATTGGTGCTGAGTCTGTAGCCGTTTCTGCCCTGCCTGCTTTACCAAATACCGTTGCCACTTCGGGAATGGTTTTGATCAGTTTATCAGTCGTCTGCAATAATACTGCGGCCTGCGCTGCTGATACCCCCGGCAATGTGGATGGCATGTACAGCAGATCACCTTCATTGATTTCTGGTAAGAACTCACCGCCTATCTTGCTGAGTGGCCAGATAACGGTAAATAGAGAAAGCAAAGCAACCAATAATGTCATTTTAGGCCAATGCAGGACTTTGATCAGTAGAGGGTGATAGATTTTGATCAAAAAGCGGTTTATTGGATTACTTGCTTCAGAAGGGATTTTGCCTCGTATCAAGTACCCCATCAGAATTGGAATAACAATGATAGCTAATCCTGCAGCGCCCGCCATCGCGTAAGTCTTCGTGAAAGCCAGCGGACCAAATAGTCGCCCCTCTTGTCCTTCTAGAGTAAAGATCGGAATAAATGAAAGCGTAATAATCAGTAGACTAATAAACAGGGCAGGACCGACTTCAACAGACGCATCGGTAATGACGTCCCAACGAGTTGAGTTATCCAGTGGCTTTCCAGGATACTGATGCTGCCATTCTTCGATTTTTTTATGTGCATTTTCTATCATTACAATAGCTGCATCCACCATTGCACCAACGGCAATAGCGATCCCCCCTAGAGACATAATATTTGCATTCAGCCCTTGGTAATCCATGACAATGAAAGCAATAAATAGCCCCATAGGCAGGGAAATAATTGCAACTAACGCAGAGCGGACATGCCATAGAAAAAGAGCGCACACGACGGCAACAACGATAAATTCTTCTAGAAGCTTAAAGCTCAAGTTGTCGATAGCGCGGTCAATAAGCTGGCTTCGATCATACGTTGTGACAACTTCAACACCTTCAGGAAGACTGGCTTTAAGCGTATCTAGCTTGGCTTTAACAGCCGAAATAACCTCTCTTGCGTTTTTACCTGAACGAAGGATAATCACGCCGCCAGCAACTTCTCCTTCTCCGTTAAGCTCTGATACCCCGCGCCGCATTTCAGGCCCGATTTGCACTCGTGCGATATCACGTAAATATACAGGCACACCGTGTTCATTGGTTTTTAGGACAATATGGTTGAAGTCTTCGAGAGTTTGGAGGTACCCGCTGGCACGAACCATATACTCTGCTTCGGCCATCTCAATGGCGGAGCCACCCGTTTCCTGATTGGATGCGTTAATCGCCCGTTTAACATCAGCAAGACCAATGCCATACTGAGTTAGCTTAAGTGGATTAACAACAATCTGATATTGTTTAATAACCCCACCCACCGAAGCAACTTCAGCAACGTTAGGAATGGTTTTGAGCTCAAACTTTAAAAACCAGTCTTGTAGAGAGCGTAATTCAGCCAGGTCATGTTTTCCGCTTCGATCAACCAGCGCATACTCAAATATCCAGCCAACTCCTGTCGCATCGGGACCTAATTCTGAGGTAACACCCGTAGGCAGCTTTCCTTGAATCTGGTTAAGGTATTCAAGCACTCGTGATCTTGCCCAGTATAAGTCAGTGCCATCTTCGAAAATGACATAGACATAGGAGTTTCCAAATGAGGAAAATCCACGAACAATTTTTGCTCCTGGTACTGACAGCATAGTGGTGGTTAAAGGGTAGGTTACCTGGTTCTCTACGATTTGAGGTGCTTGACCAGGGTAGCTGGTTTTAATTATAACCTGCACGTCTGATAGATCTGGGAGAGCATCCACTGGCGTGTGAATAATCGTCCAAGCGCCCCAGATACTAAGGAATAAAGCGCCCATTATCACCAAGAAGCGATTAGCGACAGATCCTCTGATAATCCACTCAATCATCTTATTCTCCTTAATGGTCTGAGCTTGAATGTGCTGAATGATCAGTCATGCCAGGAACGGTGAGCGACGGTGCTTCGTACTCCCGCATTCTTTCTAATGCGCCAGAGATATTCGCTTCGGAGTCGATTAGGAACAATCCATTAACAACAACAGATTCGCCATCAGACAGACCTGAGACAATCCCAGTTTTTTGTTGTGATTCATGAAAAACCTTGATGGTTTTAGGTATAAAGCGTCCTTCACTATTTAAAGTGATGACTCTTTGCTCCGTCCCTGTATCAATGACTGCCTGAGACGGGATCAAGAGCATCTCTTCACTTTCTGTATTGAGTGTGAGGTTGGCATACATACCCGGTTTTAAAAATTCGTCTTGATTTTCAACCTGCAAACGAAGCTGTAATGTCCGCGTTGACGCATCCACGCTGGGTAAAATGTTCCATTTCTGAATTTTAAAGTCACGGCCAGGATAAGCGGGAACAGAAATAGTGAGCTGAGAGGGATCATTGATCAGGTAAGCCATTGACTCAGGAACTGCAGCACTTAGCCAGATAGGATCGATTCCTTGGATTTTGGCGACGATGTTATCTTTGGAAATATTCATTCCGGTTCTGAGATCGAATGCTGTAATCACCCCGTCAATTGGGGCTTTGATTGTGAAATGAGTCTGTATATTTTTTGACTTTATTAAACGCTGGATATCCGTTTCCGGCATGCCAGAAAGACGAAGTCGTTCTAACGCACCTCGTAATTGGGCGTTAGTTGCCTCAGTGCTTGCTAATAATAAATATTCACTTTGAGCCTCGACCCATTCTGGGATGGTTAGCTCAATAAGGGGTGATTGTTTTTTTATTTTATCGCCAACGGTTAAAGGATAAACTTTTTCAATAAAACCATCGGATCGTGACTGCACGATAGCATATTGATACTCATTGAAATTTACATTGGCAGGAATTGTCTGTGAATAAGTCAGCTTGCCATAATGAGATTGTTCTGTACGAACTCCTAGATTTTGAGTTTGAGTTGGATCAACTCGCACACCCATTTTTGCTTCTGCGGTAGCACCATCTTCGTCTGCATATTTAGGGACAAGATCCATATCCATGAAAGGGGATTTGCCAGGCTTATCAAATTTGGTATTGGGTTTCATAGGGTCATACCAAAACAAAATTTTACGCTCAACCGTTTCTACATTATTTTTAGGGGAAGATAAATAATGGTAAGCGCTAGTGGAAATAAGCCCACCCATCAATAAACTTACTAGAATTATTACAGTATTTTTAAGTTTTACAGAGGCCATTTTAATTTCCACTAAATAATTAAGAAATTAATTAAGATGTTTGATTTCATTACCATAGAGTAGACAGTGATAAATAAATTAAACCCAAGATTATGAGGGCGTTATTTACTATCACTTCACTTTTATTTGCTTGAGTAATGATGTGTTTCCTTGCTGAACGAAACTAAAGCTCACCTCATTCCCGATTTTTATTTTATCCAGTATTTCTGGTGCTGAGAAAGTAAAACGCATAGTCATTGCAGGCCAGCTGACTGAAGGAATTTCTTCATGGGCAATGGTTATTTTTTTGTTAGCAAAATCAATATCATTAACAATTCCTTTGCTACTAATAAAATCTTCTTGAATTTTTGTCTCTGCTGTTATTAAAGTGCTGTCTAGATTTTTTTCTACGGCCTGTGTATTAAGAGAAAGAATTGAAATAAAGCTAATTGCAGTAATAGTTAATAGTTTGCGCATGATGATGACTCCAGTTTATATATATTTAATTAATTTTTAATGCTATTCAATTAACCCACCGCCTAACGCAGCAAATAAGTTAATTTCATTTACCTGCTGTGAATATAGCAGGTCAGTTATTAACTGCTGGGTTGAGAGTAAAGAACGCTCAGCGTCAAGAACCTCGATATAACCCAGAGCACCATTGTTAAATAGTGCGCTTGCTCTTATAGAAGTAATTTGCAACGACTTCAAATAACGTTTCTGAGCCTCAATTTGTTCTTGAATACTGTTTTTTAAAGACAATGAGTCAGCGATTTCTTTAAAAGCATTTTGTATTCGCTTCTCATATATAGCGATAGATTGATTTTGGCGTATCTCAGCTAATGATAAATTAGCTTTGTTTTTCCCGTAGTTAAAGATAGGAATTTCTATTTTAGGAACAAAGCTCCACACACCATTGGAAGTATTAAACAGGCTGGATAGATCAGTGCTGCTATTTGTCAAATTACCTGTTAATGATATTGACGGAAAAAATGCCGCTCTTGCTGCGCCAATATTCGCATTCGCGGCCAAAAGGGTGTGCTCGATCTCTAAAATATCAGGCCTTTGCAATAAGATTTCAGATGACAAGTTAGAGGGCAATTTCACTGTATTGAGATGATTTGAGAGTTGTACGCTGTTATCCGGCAACTTCGTATATTTCCCAAGGAGTAGTTGTAAGGCATGGTTTGCTTGGGCCAACTCCCATTCTCGTTTGGCGACCTCACTTTTGGTTGTCTCAACTAAACCTCGAGCCTGCTCTAGAGCTAATAATGTAGTACGTCCTGTTTGAGTTTTCTGTTCAATCAAAGAAAAAGAGCGCTGATAGTTTTTTAGCGTTTTTTTAACAATCATTAACTGTTGATAAGCTCGCTTTTGATTAAAGTAACTTTGAGAAACATTAGAGACCAGCAGAATATGTACGGCGCGTTGCGCTTGTTGACTAGAGAAGTAATTTTGACGATCAGCTTCACTCATGTTTTTTAAGCGGCCAAATAAGTCCAGATCAAAATTTAGCTCTACCCCAGCACTGTATTGATTAGTGGTCTCTAACCCACTGTTTAATCCACCGCGATATGTGACATCAGAGATACCATCTAACTGCGGGTAACGACTGGCATTCGTCACATTATATTGGGCTCTGGCTTCAGCAACTTTCAGAGTGGCCAGCTGTAAATCGCGGTTGTATTGCAATGACTCATTGATAAAAGACTTTAGCTGAGGGTCAGAGAAAAATGCTCGCCAACCGGTATTTTGCAATCCTGCTGTTGGAGGCTGTTTATTGTCTTTGGTGTCATTTACTGAAAAGTGTTGTGGCACGGGTAACTTTGGGCGCTGATAATCTGGAGCCAACGATGTGCATCCCGCAAGAGCAAGCAGTAAACTGAGTATCAGTATCTTAATTTTAAACATGTTATTTTCCGTCCAGAAAAGCCACATCAAAATGAATTAAAGCGATGTCTGATTAGCTGTTATGAAACACACCTTATCGATATAAGTCTGTTTAACGCGTGACGGAAGAATGACAATGTTGTCATTCTTGTGATAATCCATTGATATCAGCTATGGCCTCACTACAATGATATGACTACATCAATGTGTCGGAGGATGCGTGAAAATATTAGTCGTTGAGGATGAGGTGAAAACTGGGGAGTACCTCTGCAAAGGGCTTACTGAGGCTGGCTTTATTGTCGACCTAGCAGGCAGTGGCATGACGGGCTATCACCTGGCAATGACGGCTGATTATGATTTGATGATTCTTGACATCATGCTTCCGGATATCAACGGATGGGATGTTGTAAAATTGTTGAGGACAGCGGGGAAAGGTATGCCGATCCTGCTGCTGACAGCTCTTGGAACAATTGAACACCGAGTAAAAGGGCTTGAGCTGGGTGCGGACGACTACTTGGTCAAACCTTTCGCATTTGCTGAGCTTTTAGCTCGAGTAAGAACGTTATTGCGTCGTGGCACTGCTGTCATTGTAGAAAGTCAATTTCAGGTCGCAGACCTGACCTTAGATTTAGTCTCTCGGAGAGTCACGCGTAGCGGAGTCAAAATCATACTGACAAGTAAAGAGTTTAGTTTGCTAGAGTTTTTTATCCGGCATAAAGGTGAGGTCCTGCCTCGTTCTCTGATTGCTTCTCAAGTTTGGGATATGAACTTTGATAGTGATACAAATGTTATTGACGTTGCTGTAAAACGTTTGCGGGGTAAAATTGATAGTGATTTTGAACTAAAACTTATTCAGACAGTGCGTGGAGTTGGCTACGTACTTGACGTATCTGATGTGAATTAATTGTAAAAAATAGGCTGTAATAAAATTACAACCTATTTTTGTATTAATTATGAAAGTTACTTAATGCTTTATCGGAACGGATAACATTAATTGAAAATTAGATATTTAATCCTGCTCTGATAGCAATATCATCAACCTTCACTTTGGCGACAACTACCCAATACCGTATAGCGAACGGCGTGTAAATCACCTTGAGAATCTTCGAAGCTCATTATTTTCTTGTAGTTTCCACAAGTTTTAATTTCTTTCGTTGCGTGTATAAGTTTTTTTACATCAATCGGCATTCCATATTTATAATCTACAATTTCCGGTACTGCTTTATTATTACTCGCAGCATACTTTTGTGTGATTTCAATATTTTTTTGTTGATTTTTTTGAGTAAGATTATCAATTGATGAGCTTGCAAAAGCCAATTGCGTTGAGCTTAGAAAAATAATTGCTACTAACAGTTTTCTTGTATTCATAACGACCTCCAGTAATTGTGAGTTAATTATAAGTTATGAATACTGTCTCGATCATGACTCTAACATTACATTGCGGTCATAAGAGTATAGCCACAACAGTAAATTTATATTGATTTTAACGAGAATTTTCGAGTTATAAACAGGCAGTAGTAGTGATCAGTAACGGGTTGCAGTTTTTACAAATTAGTAATGACTGCAACTCGCTATTTAATAACATTATGTTATTTTGATTTGCGTAATCTTAGTGCGTTAAATACTACTGAAGCAGAGCTTAGACTCATTGCGAGCGCGGCGAACATTGGCGAAAGTAATAAACCCATAAACGGATACAAAACCCCTGCAGCCAGTGGGACGCCAAGAGCGTTGTAAATGAACGCAAAACCCAAGTTCTGTTTCATGTTGGCTACGGTCAAGTCTGAAAGATGACGGGCTGTGGATATACCACGTAAATCACCTTTGACTAGCGTGATCTGCGCACTATTCATCGCGACGTCCGTACCCGTCCCCATTGCAATGCCAACATCAGCTTTTGCCAGTGCAGGGGCATCGTTAATACCATCACCTGCCATGGCGACAATTCGGCCTTCAGATTGCAGCTTGCTGACAAGGTCGAGCTTATCAGCGGGCTTAACATCGCCGTGCACCTCGTCAATCCCAAGCTGTTTAGCGACGGCATTAGCGGTAGCGATACCGTCGCCAGTTGCCATGATGACGCGAATTCCTGCCGCTTTAAGATCGTTGACTGCTTCCGGAGTACTCTGTTTAATTGGATCGGATACCGCCAGCAAACCAAGTAACTGGCCATCGCTAGCTAAATACATAACGCTAGCACCCTCCATACGTAGAGCATCTGCAGTAACCGACAGAGCATCGATGCTGATATTTTCCTGCTGCATTAAGGCCGTATTGCCTAAGATCAGCTTGGTTGTATCGACTATACCGCGTACACCTATACCGCTGCCGGACTCAAATTCGTTAACAGCGCTTAGTGTTATACCGCGTTCACGAGCGGCGTTAACAATGGCTTCGGCCAGAGGGTGTTCACTGCCTTGATCAAGACTTGCGGCAAGACGTAAGACTTCCTCAGCACTAGTACCTTCTACAGGCACTGCTTTATTAAAGGTGGGTCGACCTTCTGTCAGTGTTCCAGTTTTATCAACGATTAAAGTGTCCACCTTGCGCAGATTTTCAATCGCTGCGGCGTCACGGAATAAGATACCCTGGGTAGCACCACGTCCTGTTGCCACCATAATGGACATCGGCGTAGCTAAGCCCAATGCGCAAGGGCAAGCGATGATCAATACGGCAACGGCATTAATCAATCCGTACACCCAGCTTGGTTGAGGGCCCCAGAAGCCCCAAACAAAAAATGTCAGTAACGCAATGAACACTACGGACATAACAAAATAGCCCGCGACTAGATCGGCCATGCGTTGCATTGGAGCACGTGAACGCTGTGCCTGAGCGACAAGTTGCACGATTTGCGCCAATACCGTTGCCGAGCCAACTTTCTCAGCACGTATCACCAGTGCACCGGAGGTATTCATGGTTGCACCAATTACTTTATCGCCTGGCCGCTTACTCACGGGAAGAGGTTCACCGGTCAACATCGACTCATCCAGTGAGCTGGAGCCTTCTTCAACTATTCCATCGACAGGTACTTTTTCGCCAGGGCGTACCCGTAAGAGATCGCCTTCATGGACGTGTGTCAGAGGCACATCCTCTTCAGTGCCGTCGGTGTTAATGCGGCGGGCTGTCTTCGGAGCAAGACCTAACAGCGATTTTATTGCCGCAGAGGTCTGTGAGCGAGCTCGCAGTTCGAGCATTTGACCAAATAGTGTCAGAGAAATAATCACTACAGCTGCTTCAAAATAGACGGCGATCCTTCCCATCGACATAAATGTTTCAGGAAATACTCCTGGGGCAATGGTCGCAACCGTGCTGTATATAAATGCAGCTCCAGTTCCTAGTCCAATGAGCGTCCACATGTTGGGGCTGCGATTGATAACTGATTGCCAGCCACGCACGAAAAAGGGCTGTCCAGCCCACAGCACTACAGGTATCGAAAGCACTAGCTCGATCCAAGTTTGCGTTGCCATAGTGAACCACCCAAGCTGGTGGCCGAACATAGCGAGTACTGTGACAACAACTGTTAAGGGCAGTGTCGACCAAAAGCGCCGCGAGAAGTCTTTGAATTCAGGATTATCGTCATCGTCCAAACTTGGCATCATAGGTTCAAGTGCCATGCCACATTTAGGACAGCTTCCCGGATGGTCTTGTTGGATTTCGGGGTGCATCGGACATGTGTAGGTCGAACCAGGTACAGGCGTATCCGCTGGCGTTTCAGAGTTTTTGCTTGGATTAATGTACTTTTCTGGCTGTTGATTAAATTTGCTGAGGCATTTAGTGCTGCAAAAATAATAAGCATGACCTGAATATTCGATGTGGTGCGGTGAACTTTTTGTTACTGTCATTCCGCAAACAAGGTCATTTAATTCAGTCGTTGCTGCAAGAGGAGGAACATCTTCATTGTGGTGATGGCTATGAGAATTTGCGTCGTGTTTAGTCATGTTATTTAAGTCCTACTTTGGCTGCAAATAGAAGAGCATGGTGCAAAGCACCTTACTTTTGCTGCTGAGAGATTTCCTTCTGTCTGGCTAACGCATGCTGTGGCCAAGAGCTCTTTATATATGCGAGCACCGCTAGGATATTATGCTCGCTCAATAACGTCTTGTAAGCCGGCATATCACTCGTATAGCCCTCTGGCGCTGTAACACCAGGCACTAGACCGTTTTTTGTAATATCAATTAATTGTGTATCAGGATGATGCCAAGTGTGCCCAGTTTCATCATGCGGCGGCGCGGGCAAACGGCCATTGGCTTGACGTGTTCGCCAATCAGGCTGGCCCTCTAACTTTGCACCGTGACAGGATGCGCAATTTTTAGCATAGATTTGTTTGCCGTCGGCCACGAGCTGTTTATCGGACGGGTCAATATAAGCTGACTTGTTACCCAGCGATGATCCGAACATAAAAACACTGGCGGCAAGCATAAAAATACTAATCACACAGATAATTATGGTTTTTTTTACTGTTAGAGCCATCTTAATTACTCTTACTAATTGAGCGTCCCAAGTGCAGTTATCTTTGGAGATAGGAGGCCAGTTGTTGTTTCTCTTGAATGGGATCTACAGGCTGATTATTAGCCCGTAGCTCATAATGCAAATGATTGCCTGTGGCTATTCCAGTTGATCCAACGTAACCAATGATTTGTCCTTTTTCTATGTGGGTTCCTTTTTTTAATCCATTTTCAAAACGGCTTTGATGTGCATATACCGTAGAGTAATCATTGTCGTGGCTGATGAAGATAACTTTTCCGTACCCGTTTTGCGCGCCAATAAAAGTTATCTTGCCTTGGGCCGTGGCGCGAATAGGCGTGCCTTTTGGTGCGGGGTAATCAATACCCTGATGGCCTTTCCACTGCCCTGATACAGGGTGAACTCGGTAGCCAAAAACTGAGTTAGTTTGCGATCGCTCACTCAATGG
>RCMZ01000653.1_pt1 | contig 15711 bp, 15 predicted proteins | sample 2041141 | NCBI WGS metagenome assembly RCMZ01 (sample SAMN09708263, study PRJNA481090) | Wastewater metagenome, whole genome shotgun sequencing project. | biome: sewage; isolation source: Davis station wastewater (DW) | place: Antarctica: Davis Station | collected 2010-03-01
CGCGGGCAGCGATTCGTGTAACGGCATGCCGTTCAGGTCCACGCGCGCGCCGTGTTGGGTGCGGCCCCAATCGTCGGTGTATTCGGCGTAGCGGTCGGCCCAGGTCTGTTCGAGGAGCAGCGCCAGGCGTTTGCGGCTGGCCAGTTGTTGACGCTCCTGGACGCTGCCTTTGGGGTGATGGGTGGGCGATTGTTTCCAGGTCTGCAATTGGCTGTGCAGGGTTTGTTTCTCCAGGGTCAGGTCGTTCAGGGTGGTGCCCAGTTGGTCGGTGGGGATCGCCTCGATAAAGCGGCTCAGCCGTTGCTCGCTGAGGCTCGGAAACAGGCGTTGCAAGACCTCCCTGGCAAACGTCGCCGGGTGATCGGCAGGGGCGGCGCGGCAGCGGCTGAGCAGCGGGCCGCCGAGCAACTGTTGGGTGTGCCGCTCCATCACCCGGTGAGTCGCCGGCTCAGCGAGGAGCGTGCGGCGCTCGGCCAAGGGTTCCAGGGCGGTCATCAGCCAGTGCCGCAGGTCTGCGCCTTCGCCGGGGCGGTAACCCAGCCCGCTGTGCGACGCGGCGGGCAGGCTCGACAACACGGCTTCGTACAGATTGGCCGGGCTGTGCAACGGTTGGCCGGCGCCGTCATAGACCGCATAACCGAGGCTGTTGTGGACCAACACCCGGCGAGTGGTGGCAGTGTCCGGGCCGGCCTGGCTGCGCAGGGGGCCGGTGACGGCGCCGTTGCGGATTTCAAGGTGCAGGTCGCTGAGCACGTCGGCGTGCAATTGCAGGGTCTTGAGCACCAGGGTTTCCGTGGCCGGGCTGGGCGACGCCGGTGGATAGAAGCCTTCGTAGGCACGCACCGAATCGGCGGCCACGTGCAGCTCATGGGCCAGGTGCAGCGGGATTTGTTGACTATTTCGCCCTACTTCGTGCCAGGGCCTGACATGGAGAAGGCCTTTGCCGATGCGCGCGCTCGCGGGGTGCGCGTGCGGGTGTTGACCAATTCCCTGGCGTCCAACGACGCGCCGATCGCTCACGCCGGTTATGCGCGGCACCGCCCCACGCTTCTGGCGATGGGAGTGGAGCTGTATGAGATGCGTGGCGAAATCACGAGCGTGTTGCGCGGCACCCTGGGCTCCACGGGCAGCACTGGCGCGGCAGACATGGGTGGCTCCGCAGGGGCGGCAGGCAGTTCACGCGCTATGTTGCACTCCAAGGTGCTGGTCATGGACGGGCGGCTGCTCGCCATTGGGTCGATGAACCTCGATATGCGTTCGCAACGCCAAAATACGGAGGTGGCCTTGCTCATCCGCAGCACCGAATTGTCTCGCCAGGCCACCGCCCAGATCGACATCGCGTTGCGCGAAGCCGCCTGGCATGTGGAGCAAACGGACAAGGGCCTGGTATGGCGTGCGCCGCAAGGCAGCGGCCAGGCGGACGCCACCACCGAGCCCGATGCGAGCGCGCCCTTGCGCCTGATGTTGAAGATTCTGGGGCCTCTGGCTCCCGACCACCTGTTGTAGATCAGACCCGCCCAGCATCGCCGGGCACGCCATACCTTCACCACCGTGCGTCGCGTACGCAGCCTGCGCCGTCGGAGTCTGCGAGCGTTCGCCCAATCCAACAATCCGTTCTATGGCTGGGCGCCAATCATTTCGGCTCGGGCCTGCAGCTCAGCGATCCAGGCGGAAATCGCACGCTGGTCGGTCAGAACGCGCACTTGCTGAAAAGCCACCTCTGCCTCGGCAAAACGCCTGCGCAGCAGGTTGAGCCACTGCTTGAGGCGCCCGGCGCGCTGGGGGGGGTCAAGGTCGGCACACACCAATTGCCAGAAAGCGGCCAGGTGCTCGGTCAGGTCGACCCACTCGACGGTGTCGGCGCCCGGCTTGCCCGCGTCGGCGGCCCGAATGGCCCGGGCGAGCCCCGGGTCGGCCACCATGCCACGGCCGAGCATGAGCGTGTCGCAGCCCGACACGTCGCGGCACCGGTGGGCATCGGCGACGGTCCATATCTCGCCATTGGCCACCACGGGAACCGTGACCGCAGCGCGGATGACGGGGATGTGCTCCCAATAGGCGGGTGGCCGATAACCGTCCGCCTTGGTGCGGGCATGCACCACGATTTCAACCGCCCCGCCCGCCTGCATGGCCTGGGCACATTCACGCATCAAACCTGTGTCGTTAAAGCCCAGACGCATCTTGGCGGACACCGGCAGATGGGCTGGCACGGCACGGCGAACCGCACTCACGACGGCCGCAATCCGCTCCGGCTCTCTTAGCAATGCCGCACCGCCACCGTGCCGATTGACCACCTTGGCAGGGCAGCCGAAGTTCAGATCGATCCCCTCGGGCCCCAAAGCGGCCAGACACGCGGCGTTCTCCGCCATGCTCACCGGGTCGGAACCCAGCAACTGGGCGCGCACAGGCACGCCCGACAACGTTCGGCTGCCATTGCGCAGCTCCGGCACGTAGCGCAGAAACACCTTGTCAGGCAGCAGCGTGCCGGTGATACGGATGAACTCCGAAACACAGCGGTCCACGCCGCCCACACGGGTCAACACGTCGCGCAGCACAAAATCCAGAAGCCCCTCCATGGGGGCAAGCAGCAGGGTCATTGAAGGGGCTTGCTGGGCGGTGGCGCTAGGCACATCCACGTCACATTAATATGATAAAAACAAGCTCAAGCGCTTATTCAATAAGCGCCTAAAGCTATAAAAAACAGAGCAAAACGCGCACCCACCGGGTGGGTGGCCGCATATTGTGCGGCAAGGGGGTCATCACGGCGTCACGACAGTTTGCTGCAATCACCGGCACACATCCGACCGGAGAGACCCATGCTGCTGCAAAAGACCGACAAAGCCCGCCTGGAACTCATGCCGGGCGTGCGCACACTGAGTCTGCGCGAACGATCCCTGCTCTTGCTGGTAGAGGGCAAACCGTTGAGCGACCTGCAGGCGATGTACAACGGCATCGGAGCGCAGATCGTGGACAACCTCATGCGCCAAGGGTATCTCACCGGGCCAACAGAACTGCCAACCCCAGCCGGCCAAGCGGCCCCCCAGGGCGACCCACTCGCTTACCCGTCCGGAGCACAAGCGGCCGCGTTGTCGCCATCGACCAAGTCAGAATCCGCTGAGGCGCTGCGTTCCTTGGCGGGGGCACGCATGTATCTGTTCGACACCTGCGAGCGGTTGTTCGTCCGACGCGACCCCGTGCTGGCGCAGCATTTTCGCGAAGCCTTGCGCGCGGCGAAAGACCGCGAGAGCATGCTGGACGTTGGTGATGCCATGCTGGAGGAAGTGGCCATTGCGGCGGGGCCCGACCGCGCGGCCAGCCTGCGCCAGCGGCTGGAGGAGCTTTTGCCCCAGGTCACCGCTGAAGCGCCCGAAAAATTCGCGCCCACGGCACCAGCCGGGCTGCACTGAATGCGTGGGCCCGGCCCTCCAGAGAGAAAAGCGCTCCTTGATGACGTGACGCCTGGCGGCGCGGCACCGCGAGACAGCACAAGCGTCACACCACGCAAGAAACCGCCACTCCCGCCACCGGACTCCTGCGATCCCAGGCGCCAGCGTGAAGGCGCAGATCAAGCGGCCGCGAGCCGCCACAGCGACGTGACCTCTGCCGCACGCGCGGCGTGCAGGGGATCGGCGTCGTCCAACGCCTTGGCGTGGCCTGGCTTGATATCCTGCCGGCCACGCACCACCAGCCCGGCATCCGCGATCCAGCCCAACAACTGCTCACGCGGGCGCAGGCCCAAGTGCTCGGCCAGATCCGACAGAACGAGCCAGCCCTCGCCTGCAGGCTCCAGGTGCTCAGCCAGGCCCGCCACAAAACCGCGCAGCATGCGGCTGCCTTCGTCATACACCGCGTGTTCAATCGGTGAACTCGGGCGAGCAGGCAACCAGGGCGGGTTGCACACCACCAGCGGCGCACGGCCTGGCGGGAACAGGTCCACCTGCATCAGCTCGACGTGGGACAAAACGCCCAGGCGTTCCAGGTTTTCTTGTGCACAGGCCAGGGCCCGCGGGTCCTGATCGGTAGCTACCACCCGTTGCACACCTCGGCGCACCAGCACGGCCGACAAAACCCCCGAGCCCACACCAATATCAAAAGCCAGCGCAGGTACATTGCCAGGCAGCGCGGCGGCGCCCACCAACTCCACGTATTCGCCCCGCACTGGCGAAAAAACGCCATAGTGCGGATGAATGCGGTTGCGCGGCGCAGCGCCCAGCGCTGGCACCTCCACACCTTTCTTGCGCCACTCGTGGGCGCCCACAACGCCCAAGAGCTCGCGCAGCGAGGCCACGGTGCGCTCTCCGGTGGCGGGGCCCCAGGCTTCAGTGCAGGCCTCGCGCCAATCGGGCGCCCGGCGCAGTGCAATGCTGTAGTCGCCTTCCAGCGGGATCAGGACAGAGGCCAGTATGCGTGCGCGCTGAGACTGTGCCTGGCGGTGCAGGTGAAACGCTTCTGCCGGTGTCGCCGCAGCAAGCTTCTCAGCGGCCTTGGCTGCGGCCTTGTTGGGTTTGCCGGGTTTGCCTGATTTGGCAGACTTTGCTTGTTTGGCCTCCGTTCGGCGCATCAGCGCCTGCAGCAGCATGCGGGCATTTTGAAAATCCCCTTGCCACAAAAGGCCCGTGCCTTCACAGGCCATGCGGTACGCCGTGTCGGCGGCCAAAGTGTCGTCGGCGGTGACAACCCGGCGCGGAGCCGGGGCGCTGCTCTCGGAGCGCCATTGGGCTTGTTGAATCTGGCCCTGGCGGCTCCATTCGATCATCGTGTGCCTTATGCGTTGATGGGGCGCTTCAGGCGCACTTCTTCAATCTTCACGCCCCCCACCACGGCGGTTTTGGCCGTGGCGAGTTCGCGCTTGAAACCAGCGAGTTCATGGAACCGCAATGCACGTTCATTGCGCAATGGCACCCACGAGGTGACGTTGGTGCAACCTTCTTCGTGCAGGCCATCGCGGGCAGCGTCCCACAGGGCCAGGCCAACGCCTTGATTCCAGTGGGTGGGGGCAGCATAAATGGCCCAGATTTCACCGGTCGTGGGGCGGGATTTTTCATCGCGCGAACGGTCGTAACCGACAAAACCGACGATCTTCTCGCCGTCAACGGCCACCTGGACTTGTGGCTCGCAATATTCAATGGCCTCGCGCCAGTAAGCCTGGCGCTTTTCGACCGACATAGATTTCAATTGCTCGTCTGGCACCAACCCTTTGTAAGCCTCTTGGGCAGAGAAGGTGTGGATTTGGGCAATGGCTTTGGCATCACGAAGCGTGGCGGGACGAACCTGGATACTGGACATGGAAAAATCGAACGAAAACAGAGAGTGGAAAAACGAAAAGATCGGCATTGTCGCCGCAAACCGGTTTTCGCCCTTCACCGGTGGTTACCTGCCGCTCTTGAATCGCTGCGTTTGACCGGTCTTCGCGCCGGTGGAAGCGCTCTGTTTTTGCGCTCTCCGGCACGCCATCCGCACCGCAAAAGCACCCCGCTTACGACAGCGCCATGGCGCTCGACACGGAGCCCTGCGCTTGCGATAGGGCGCGCTGTGCCAGCGCCCGCTTGTTGCGCGGGCGTGGCACGTGAACAGCCGGTGGCGCGCCATTGATGGAAGACAGGCTGAGCACCAATGTGACGGTGTGCGAACCGCCATCGCGCTCTTCGGCCGCGTACGCTCGGTAGCTGCCATTGCCCTGGCCATGACCGCGCTGCACCGAGTGAAATGCCACGCGGACACCTGTCACACGGTGGCCACCGAAGGGCAGCACGCGCAAACGCGCATCGCGATCCAGGGCCAGGCCCATGTTACCGGGCCGGTTGATCAGATCGGTGCGGATGGCGCGCCAGTTTTGGCCGTGGTCGATCGAGAACTCCCACGCGCCCGCCTGGGCATCCAGATGCTCGATCACCACTCCGGCAGCAACCAGCATGTCTGGACAGTTTTCTTCCACGATCTGCGCCAGGGTATTGCCACCCAGCGCCAAGCCGGCATCGCCTGCACCCAAACGCGCATCGGGAAGGGCCGGCGGGGCATGGTGGCGATCAATACCGTCGGAAGATACGGAGCGGTCAGGCCGTGGGCTGGTTGTCATGGAAATTCCTTTGGCAACGGAGTTTGAGGAAAAGAAAGCATGCGCATTGCTGTGCACTCCCCGTGCTTTTCAATGCTTGACGGAAAGTCTAGAAAATGCTTTTGCCTGCGTCCATCGCACAAATGGACTACCCCGCCACACCCCCGCAAACCTGCGTTGTGCGCAATACTTGGCGCATGAATTCCCGCCTTTTGCTTGTGGACGACCACACCCTGTTTCGCACCGGGTTGCGCCTGATCGTGCAAGACCACCCTCGCGTAGGCACCATTGCCGAGGCGGGTTCGATTGCAGAGGCCTGCGCTTTGCGATTGACCGATACCGATCTTGTACTGCTGGACATTCAGATGCCCGGCTTGAGTGGGCTCGATGGCCTCCACCTCTTGCGCCACGCGTGCCCCAAAGCCCGCATCGTGCTGGTCTCAGCCAGTGTGGCACCCGACGCCATTCACGAGGCACGGGCCTGCGGTGCCGATGGTTTTCTCCCCAAGTCCGCCAACGCCGAAGACATCCTTCACGTCATCACCTGCGCCTTGTCGGGCGAGTCGTGTTTTCCGCTGAACAGCAACCACAGCGCCCACAGTGCCGCCTCGCGCGGGCCCGACACCCCTTCGCTGACAGCGCGGCAACTCGATGTGCTGACCCTTTTGTGCACTGGTAAACCCAACAAGGTGATTGCGCGCGACATGGGGCTGAGCGAGAACACGGTGCGTGTGCATGTTGCGGCCATCTTCGCGCAGTTGGGCGTGAACAGCCGCAGCGCGGCCTTGCTGGCGGCGCAGCGGCTGGGCCTGTCGACCCCACCGGCCCATGACCCCCTCTGATTCCAGCTCGCCCCCCATACGCTGGGGCTGGCCCGCCTGGGAGCGCGACGAAGTCTTGCGCGAGCAGATCGCGCTGTTGCGACAAAACTTTCCGATGACACTGCTGGCATCGCTGGCCACGGCCATTGCGACTTTGTGGGTGATGTCCGGGGTGGCCAACAACCAGGCAACGGCGGTATGGTTGGCGGCGCATGCGCTGGTGGTGGCCGGGGTGTATGTCACGCTGCGTGGTATTTCGCCCTTCACCGACCCTGCCCCACGTGCGGCAAACAAGCTCATCGGCTGCATGGCCGCGATGGGGCTGAGCTGGGGAAGCCTGGGGTATCTGGTGCTGTATTGGGGCACGTCGGACAGCGTGATCTATGCCATTGGCATCATCAGCACGGTGTCTTCCGGGGCGCTCGGTCTGGGCGCGCCGCTGTACCGCGCCTACCTCACTTACCTCACCTGCGCCATTGGCGGTGTGATGATGGCCGTGGCGTTGGCCGGTGGCCCCGTGGTCCTGCCCGCACTGCTTTTGACGGGTGTGTATTACCTCCTGACCTGCCTGCAGGCGCGCACGGCCGACCGCGCCACCCGCCGCAGCATCGCGCTCAAACTCGAAAACGAGCGCCTGGTCAGCCAGTTGCGCGCCGAATCGCAGCGTGCCCTGGCAGCCCAGGAGGCCGCAGAAAAGGCAGACCGGGACAAGTCGCGCTTTCTGGCCGCGGCCAGCCACGATTTGCGCCAACCCCTGCATGCGATGGGGCTGTTTCTGGAATCGCTGCAACGCAGCCCCCTCAACGAACACCAGCAGACCGTGCTGCGCCACGCCCACGCGGCCTCTGGCGCCGCCGCCGAGATGCTGACCACCTTGCTCGACTATTCACGACTGGAAGCGGGGGTGGTGAAGGCGCGGCCCGAGGCCTTTGCGGTGCAGCCCCTGCTCACGGCGCTAGAGCAGCAGTTTGGTGTGCAGGCCGACGCCACCGGGCTCGTGTATCGCACCCGCGAAACGTCGGCAGCGGCATTCGCCGACCGCTCGTTGGTCGACCTGGTAATGCACAACCTCATTTCCAACGCTTTGCGGTACACCACACGAGGCGGGGTGCTCATTGCGTGCCGCACCCGCGGGCGCCGGCTGGCACTGGAGGTGTGGGACACGGGTGCCGGCATTCCCGAGCATCAATGGGAAAACATCTTTCACGAATTCCACCAACTGGGTAACCCCGAACGCGATCGCCGCAAGGGACTGGGTCTGGGCCTGGCCATCGTGCAGCGCCTGGTGCACGAAATGAAAACATCGGTGGAGCTGCGCTCGCGGCCCGGCCAGGGCTCCGTGTTTCGGCTGTGGCTGGACCGCTGGCAGGATGCGCTCGAAGACGATGCCGCACCAGCCCTCAACGCAAGCGGCCTGCGCGGCCTGACGGTCCTGGCCATCGACGACGACGAGGCCGTGCGCCTGGGCATGCGCACGCTGCTGCAAAGCTGGGGCTGCGAATGCCTGACAGCACAATCGAGCGCCGATGCGCTGGATGTCCTGGACATGCTCGACGACGTCACCCCCGACCTCATCATCACGGACTTTCGCCTGCGCCACGAAGAAACCGGCAAACAGGTGCTGCAGGCGCTGCGCGCCTACCTGGGCACCCCCGTGCCCGCTATCATCCTGACGGGAGACACCTCACCCCAGCGCTTGCGTGATGCGCAGTCCACCTCGGCCATGCTGCTGCAAAAGCCGGTCTCCACGGCCCAGTTGCGCGATGCCATGGTGCAAATCATCACCCAACCCCTTCAGCAGCCGCTGGCGGACGAAGTGGCTGATCACGCGGTCCACCCACACCCCATGGAGCCATCGCAGGCGGTGGTCAGAGCCAGCGCCGAAGAAGGCCCATGACCTGGTCGAACCGGGCGCCATAGGGCGGGTAGAACACCGAGCCCATCGACCAGCGCGACTGCACCAGCACCGATTTTTGGTGGCAAAACCGCAGAAACCCCTGCTCGCCGTGGTAAGCGCCCCAGCCGCTGTCCCCCACGCCACCAAACGGCAAATTGTCGTGTGCAATATGCATCAGCGTGTCGTTCACCGTCACGCCGCCACTGACCGTGCGGCGCAACACATCGTCTCGCACCGCCTCGCTCTGACCAAACCAATACAGCGCCAGCGGGCGTGGTCCGGCATTGATATGGGCAATGGCATCGTCCAGCCGCTCGTACGAAATCACCGGCAGGATGGGGCCAAAAATCTCTTCCTGCATCAGCTGCATGGAAGAGGTGGCACCAAACACCAATGTCGGCAGCATCTGGCGGCTGGCGCCATCGCCCAGCGTGCCCGCCGTGTTCACCACAGGCTTGCCTTCAGCGGGGTCGATGGTGTGCACCTCGGCGCCCAGCGTCTGCGCCTGCTGCAGCATGGTGCGCAGCCGCGCGTGGTGGCGCGGCGTGATGATGGATGCGTAGTCGCCATTGCCTTCGATGGTGGGAAACAGGCGCGCAACGGCCGCCTTGTACGCTTGCGCAAACTCGCCCTCCCGCCCCCGAGGCAGCAGCACGTAGTCGGGGGCAATGCAGGTTTGCCCGCCGTTGAGCAACTTGCCGTGCGCGATCTTGAGCGCGGCGTCCTGCATGTCGCAATGGCCGTCAACGATGCACGGGGATTTGCCGCCCAACTCCAGCGTCGTCGGCGTGAGGTGCTGCGCGGCGGCCTGCGCCACCTTGCGGCCCACTGCGGTGGAGCCGGTGAACACCAGGTGATCAAACGGCAGCGACGCAAACAGTGCCGACAGATTGGCATCACCCTGCACCACACAAAACTCGTCTGGCGTGAAAAACTGCGCCACCAGCAAGGCCAGCTGGGCCGATGTATGTGGCGTGAGCTCGCTGGGCTTGAGCATCACCCGGTTGCCCGCCGCCAACGCCGTGATGGCAGGCGCCAAAGCCAGTTGCACCGGGTAGTTCCACGGAGCAATCACACCCACCACACCCAACGGTTGTCGCTCAATCCATGCCCGGGCTGGCTGCAAATACAAGGGCGTGTGCACCTTGCGAGGCTTGACCCAACGGGGCAGATGGCGCAGCGTGTGCGACAGCAACGTGCGCAACACAAAGAAGTCAGCCACCTCGGTCAGGCGCGGGGACCGCATGCCAAAGTCGGCTTGCACGGCAGCCGCCAGCACAGGGCCATGCTCGTCGAGCATCTTGGACACGCGCAAAAGGCGCTCGCGGCGCACCAGCAAAGGCACGTCCACATGCTCGCGACTGGCCCGGCGTTGAAGATCGAAGTGGGCGTGAATTTCAGCAGGTGTCATGGATGGATCATAGAAGACACCCCGGCTGGCGCGTCACGAAAAAACAAACACAAACCCCACACCGGCCAATGGTGCGGGTGCGCCAGGTGCGCCTAGCACGCTGACATCCTGCCGCGCTAGCGCGTGGCAGCCACGGCCCATTCAACGCACATCGCGCGCTTCGACATCCGTGACCTCGGTGGAGCCCGGCAGCACACCGCCGCGGCGCGAGGCAGTGGTTTCATCGCCGGGCTGCTCACCACCAGCAGGCGCAGCGCGCCGTGAGGCAGACCAGCGCTCGCTGGAACGAAACACCGTGTTGAAGCCCGTGCGCGGGTCCATGCGCATCACCCAGGGGGTCACTGGGCGCCCCGTGATGCGCGCCCAGGCAGCCCGCAAAGCCCACACCAGAGCCAGCCCCAGCACGGCAGCCAGCAGGCTCAGGAACAGCACCACACCCATGGCAACGATGAGCAAGCGAACCACCAGGCGAATGACGCCCGCAACAATTTCGTTCAAACAAAACCTCCCATTCACAACCTCGGGCACCGCGCCACCAGATGCAACGCCTCCCGGAGAACCGGTTTGAAGACGACGCGGAACAAGCCTGCGCGATGCGGCAAGCCCTGGATCAGGATGGGCTGCAAGGCGCACTCCTCAACGATAGCCACAGCTATCGCGAAGATTGGCAACGCCGCAGACCGTCCCCAGCCAGGGATGCGCCGTGCGCGAGGGGCTTGTTCAACGTTGCCCTAGAACGTGAACACGTTCTTAGCCCCCCACCGGCGTACTGAACTGGAAAACACCGGGCTCCAGCACCGGGTCCACACTCACCGAAATCACGCTCTTGGGTGGAAACCGCCCTTCGAGCAACAACTTGGACAGCGGGTTCTCGATGCGCTGCTGGATCGCCCGCTTGAGCGGCCGAGCACCAAACACCGGGTCGAACCCCACTTTGGCCAATTCTGCCAAGGCAGCGTCCGACACCTGCAATTCCAAATCCATCTTGGCCAACCGGGTTTGCAGCAGCTGCAACTGGATTTTGGCAATCGAAGCGATGTTTTGAGCATCCAGCGCATGGAACACCACGGTCTCGTCGATGCGATTCAGGAATTCGGGTCGGAAATGGTTCTTGAGTTCCCCCCACACCGCTTCCTTGATGTCGTCCGAGTCCTGCCCCACCATGGCCTGGATCAGGTGCGAGCCAATATTGCTCGTCATCACGATCACCGTGTTCTTGAAATCCACAGTGCGCCCCTGGCCGTCCGTCAGGCGGCCATCGTCGAGCACCTGCAGCAGCACGTTGAACACATCGGGGTGGGCCTTTTCCACCTCGTCGAGCAGCAGCACGCTGTAGGGCTTGCGGCGCACGGCCTCGGTCAGGTAGCCCCCCTCTTCATAGCCCACATAGCCGGGGGGCGCGCCGATCAGGCGGGCCACGGAGTGCTTCTCCATGAACTCGCTCATGTCGATGCGGATCAGGTGGTCTTCGCTATCGAACAAAAAGCCCGCCAATGCCTTGCACAGCTCGGTCTTGCCCACGCCCGTGGGGCCCAGGAACAGGAACGAGCCCGTGGGCCGGTTCGGGTCAGACAGGCCTGAACGCGAGCGGCGGATGGCATTGGCCACGGCCGCAATGGCCTCGTTCTGGCCCACCACACGTTCGTGCAGCTTGAACTCCATCTGCAAGAGCTTGTCTTTTTCGCCCTGCATCATCTTGGCCACCGGAATACCCGTGGCACGACTCACCACTTCGGCGATCTCTTCAGCCCCCACCTGCGTGCGCAGCAAGCGGCGCGTGGCAGGGGCGCCGTCTTTGCCCGCCTCTTGCGCCTGTGCCTCTTTCAGCTGCTTTTCCAGGTCGGGCAGCTTGCCGTATTGCAGCTCGGCCACCTTATTAAAGTCGCCCTTGCGGGTGAATTCTTCGATCTGGAACTTGAGCTTGTCGATGGCTTCGCGCACATGGGCACTGCCCTGCGCCTGGGCTTTTTCGGACTGCCAGATCTCGTCGTAGTCGGCAATTTCCTTTTGCAGCTTGACGATCTCTTCTTCGATTAGGCCAAAGCGTTTTTGAGACGATTCGTCCTTCTCGCGGCGCACCGCTTCGCGCTCGATCTGCAGCTGGATCAGGCGGCGGTCGAGCTTGTCCATGACCTCGGGCTTGGAGTCCATTTCGATCTTGATCTTGGACGCCGCTTCGTCGATGAGGTCGATGGCCTTGTCGGGCAAAAAGCGGTCGGTGATGTAGCGGTGGCTCAGCTCGGCCGCCGCCACGATGGCAGGGTCGGTGATGTCCACGCCATGGTGCACCTCGTACTTTTCTTGCAGGCCACGCAAGATGGCAATCGTCGCCTCCACGCTGGGCTCGCCCACCAGGATTTTTTGGAAACGCCGCTCCAGCGCCGCATCTTTTTCGATGTACTTGCGGTACTCGTCGAGCGTCGTGGCCCCCACGCAGTGCAGCTCGCCACGCGCCAGCGCTGGCTTGAGCATGTTGCCCGCGTCCATCGCGCCTTCGCCCTTGCCTGCGCCCACCATGGTGTGCAGCTCGTCGATGAAGACGATGGTTTGCCCTTCGTCCTTGGACAACTCGTTCAACACCGCCTTCAGGCGTTCCTCAAACTCGCCCCGGAACTTGGCACCGGCCAACAAGGCGGCCATATCCAGCGACAACACACGTTTGCCTTTGAGCGACTCGGGCACCTCACCGGCCACGATGCGCTGGGCCAGGCCTTCGACGATGGCGGTCTTGCCCACACCGGGCTCACCGATCAGCACGGGATTGTTTTTGGTGCGGCGCTGCAGCACCTGGATGGCGCGGCGAATTTCATCGTCGCGGCCGATCACCGGGTCGAGCTTGCCCAGGCGGGCGCGCTCGGTCAGGTCCATGCAGTATTTGGCCAGGGCGCCGCGCTGGCCTTCGGCCTCGGCGCTGTCCATCTTCTGCCCGCCGCGCACGGCTTCAATCGCAGCCTCCAGGCTCTTGCGCGTGAGGCCGTTGTCCTTGGCAATTTTTGCGGCGTCGCCCTTGCTGTCGATCACGGCCAGCAAGAACAGCTCGCTGGCAATGAACTGGTCGCCGCGCTTGATGGCCTCTTTCTCCGTGGCCTGCAGCACACGGCCCAGCTCGGGACCGCCCTGCACCTGGTCGTTGCCCTGCACCTGCGGCAGTCGCTTGACGGCCGCCTCGGCCGCAGCCAGCAGACCCGACACGTTGACGCCGGCACGCTGCAGCAGCGCCTTGGGGCCATCGTCCTGCTGCAGCATGGCTTGCAGCACGTGCACGGGTTCGATGTAAGCGTGGTCATTGCCCAGCGCGATGGTTTGGGCATCGCTCAGGGCTTCCTGAAACTTGGTGGTGAATTTGTCGAGACGCATGATGGAATGTCCTCCGAATTGCAGAGCACGTGAGGCAGAAAGCGCCTCTTTTCAAGACAGGGTTCGCGCCGTCGATTGATCTGTATCAGTGAATTACCCAGGCATCAGCAGGCACCAGCACTGCTGAAAATACAAATTTGATAGCTACTAGCGCTTGATACATAAGCGCTGGAAGCCCATTTCACTCATATTTTCAAACGCAGCACCTGGAAAGCGCCGAGCCCGCTGCGCTGCGCCCCCTCGCATGCGTCCCACAACGGCCAGGCTTTGCCACTCCCGCCGACAACCTCCTCATGCGACCCAAGCGCATCGCGGGCGAGGGAGGCGCCATTGGCGGCGCCACCAAATCCACCGAACGCACCGCTTCAGGCGTTGGTTGCAGCAATACCCCAGCGCGCCAGCGCCGCGTCATCGCTCACGCGGGCATCCACCCAGCGGGCGCCCTGGGGGGTTTCTTCTTTTTTCCAAAAAGGCGCCTGGGTCTTGAGGTAGTCCATCAAAAACTCACAGGCCTGAAAACTCTGGCCCCGGTGCGCACTGGTCACGGCCACCAGCACGATCTGGTCCAGTGGCTGGAGCAAGCCGACGCGGTGGATTACGCGGGCGCCCAAGATATCAAAGCGGCGAAAAGCCTCTTGAACCATCGCTTCGATGGATTTTTCGGTCATGCCGGGGTAGTGCTCCAGCTCCATGGACGACACCACATCGCCCTCATTGCGGTCGCGCACCGTGCCCACAAAACTGCAGACAGCACCCACGCCCTTGTTTTCACTGCGCAGGGCCGCAATCTCACTGGTCAGGTCAAAGTCCCCGGTCTGGATGGAAACGTGTGGCAAGGTCATGGCAGAGGATTTTTACAGGGCGGATGGCAGCAAAGCAGGATGCGCAGTCACGGCGACCGGTGCAGCCGGGGCGCCGCCAACAAGGCCCGCTCTTCCTCGACCACCTTGAGCAACTGCACCAACGCGGCGGACGGCGGCAACTGGGCCAGCAGGGCCTGCAGGCGCGTGACATCACCCACGGTCGGGGCCACCTTGATCTGCGCGATGGCGGCGGGCAGGTTGCCGCCCCTCACCAATGCCAGCACCTTGGCGGGCCATTCACTTTTGTTTCGTGCCATAGATTGGTAAAAAGGTTTGTCTGTACGATTCGCCCGCACTGTACCCGCACTGCACCTTCACTTTCCTTATGGCCACACAAACCATCACCACCGACAAGTACAAGCTGTACCCCTCGCCCCGCAACACACACCGCGATGTCTTCGTGCACCAGGTCTTCGTTCCCTACCCCTACGCCATCATTGACCTCGATGTGATGGAACTGCCCGGCAAGACCACATTGTTTGCCGCATGCCGGTTGCACGACATGAAGATGGGGCAGGTGGTGACGTTCGAGAACGCGGCAGACCAAGCCAAGTTCGAACGGCTGTTCACGCCGGATTGACGACTCTGCCCATGGAAGACGACAACCAGATCCACGTCCCGCCTTCGTTCATGGCGGTGTATACCGATGCCCGCGGGCGCCTGACGGACCGCGCCCACACCGTGCGCAGCCGCTACGAGCTGTGCGAGGACCTGGCCGGCCACCTGGTGGAACATGCGCAGACGCTCTACCACGTGCAGGCGCCTTCCGAGGCCGAGATCCTGCGGCGCATCCACGCCGGTCTTTGTACTGCCGAATCCGGTGTGTCGGTGCCTGAAGCCACGTGGATCGTCACCCGCCTGGCCGAGCTGCTGGTGTGGCAATGCCCCGAGCTGCTTGCACCGCAGCCCGAGCCAACGAGCGATACGCCCCCGCCAGCGCCAGCGCCTGAGCCAGAGGGCTGAGCCACCGCCTCGTGGTGCAGTGCAGTGCAGTGCACGGCACCGCATCGCATCGCATCGCTATACTGCGCTCCATGCCCACGCAACGCATCTTCTTTGCCATCCCCTGCCCCCGTGCAGCGGCATTGCAGTGCGTGGTCAAAGCCAAAAAACCAGAGCTCATCTGACCGGAGCTGTGGTTCCGTCCGGATGAGCGACGGAACCACCTGGTAGAGGAATCCCCCTTTTTTCTTCTTCCCTCCCCGGCATTCCGCGCGTTCTTTTTCGGACGGTTCTTCCCTTGGTCGAACCTTGAAAGGACACTGCGCATGCCCACCCTGACGACACCCTGCCCCGCTAGCCCCCCG
>RCMZ01000654.1_pt1 | contig 15705 bp, 14 predicted proteins | sample 2041141 | NCBI WGS metagenome assembly RCMZ01 (sample SAMN09708263, study PRJNA481090) | Wastewater metagenome, whole genome shotgun sequencing project. | biome: sewage; isolation source: Davis station wastewater (DW) | place: Antarctica: Davis Station | collected 2010-03-01
TCTTCCACCGCGTGATCCCGGGCTTCATGGCCCAGGGCGGCGACCCCACCGGCACCGGCACCTCGGGCTCCAAGAAGCCGAACCTGAAGCAGGAGTTCTCGGCTGAACCGCATGTCCGCGGCGTCTGCTCGATGGCCCGCACCGCCAACCCCGACAGCGCGAACTCGCAGTTCTTCATCTGCTTCGACGACGCCCGCTTCCTGGACAAACAATACACCGTCTGGGGTCAGGTCGAGTCGGGCATGGAGCACATCGACGCCCTGCCCAAGGGTGAGCCGCCGCGCGCTCCCGGCAAGATCGTCAAGGCGACGGTCGCTTAAACACAATCTTGACGCTCTCCGTCGTTTCCTTTCAGTTGCATACTGTAAAGGTGCGTCGGGGGGCGGCATTTGCGTGTATTACTCGTCATAGAACCTTCCGGCGGCGGCTCTGGCCGCCACGTCATTGATCTGGCCGGAGCCCTGGTTCAGCGTGGGCATGAAGTCTCTCTGATCTATTCGCCCACGCGCGCCGAACCGCGCTTCGAGGCCGAGGTCGCTGCCCTTCCCTTTCACGCCGTTCACCGCCTGCCGATGCGTCAGGCGTGCGGTCTGTGGGACATCGGCGCCTTTCTTCAGCTCCGCAGCCTGATCCTCAAGACCGGGCCGTTCGACATCATCCACGGCCATAGCTCCAAGGCGGGTGCTCTGGCGCGTCTGGCCGCCCCGTTCGGCGCTGCGCGGGTCTACACCCCGCACGCCCTGGTCACCCTGGACCGCAACAGGCTCTCGCGTCGCCTGTTCGGACTGATCGAAACCCTTCTGGCCCAGACCGCCAGCGACGCCATAATCGCCGTATCGCCCGATGAAGCCGCCCACGCCCGCCTTTGGAAGTTTCCAGACGCGCGGCTGCACATGATCCCTAACGCCGCCTCTCTGCCCGATGCGCCGGACAGGCAAACGGTTCGTGACGCCCTCGGTCTGCGCGAAGATGCGGTCGTGGTCGGCTTCATCGGTCGGTTCGTCGAGCAGAAAGACCCGGTGCGGTTCGCTTCGGCTATTCGGCTGGCGTCTCAACGCGATCCCCGCATCATCGGCTTGATGATCGGGGACGGGCCTTTAAGGGACAGAGTTCGCGCTGCAGGCGGCGACGCCGTTCGGCTGCTGACCGATCACGACGCCCGCATTCTGCTGCCCGCTCTGGACCTGCTGGCGATGACCAGCCGTTACGAAGCCATGTCCTATGTGCTGATCGAGGCCGCGCTGGCTGGCCTGCCCCTGCTGACCACCGCCGTCGGTGGCGTGGACGCGGTTCTGGGCGCAGGCGCACACGGACAGGCCCTGCCCATCGACGCCTCTGCTGGTCAGTTCGCCGACGCCATCCTAGACTGGGCCAACCGCCCTCGCCAGCCCGTATCGGACACCGTGACCAACGCCTTCTCCATCGATCGGATGGCGGACGAAACTGTCGCGGTTTACCGCAAGGCCTTCACCATGCGTCACCTTGCCGGCGCCTGACCGGATATATCTCAACGGCCGTTTCCTGGCTCAACCGGCCAGCGGCGTGCAACGCTATGCACGCGAGATCGTGCGGGCGCTGGATCGCCGCTGCAACGCCACCGACTATGTGCTGCTGACGCCTGACGGCGCAGCGCCCTTCCCTCTCGACACCATCCCGACACGCCATCTGCCCGGCGCAGGTCATGTCTGGGAACAGACCGCCCTGGCCCATGCCGCACGGCGCGGCGCATTGCTCAGCCTCGGGGGTTCAGGCCCGGTGATCCACCCGCGCCAGACGGTTGTGATCCATGACGCGGCCGTCTTCCGCCACCCGGAGCATTTCCGCCCTGCCTACGGCCTCACCCATCGCCTGCTGGGCCGCGCGTTGGCCCGACGCGCCAAACTGGCGACCGTCTCGCACTTCTCCCGGATGGAACTGTCCGCCGTGCTGAAAAGACCAGAAGAGACCATCGCCGTCGCTTCCAATGGCGCAGATCATTTCGCCCGCATCACGCCAGACATGCAGGCCGCAAGTCGGCTGGGCCTTGATGGCCGCCCCTTCTTCGTGGCGCTGGGCAATCTGGCGCCCAACAAGAACATCCCGGTCATGATCCGCGCGTTGAGCCGCCTGACCGATCCAGACGTGCGGCTGGTGCTGATCGGGGGACAGGACGGCAAAGTGTTCAGCCGTCTTCATGCCGACGACCCTCGCATCATCCTGGCTGGCCGTCTTGACGACGCCGCCGTCGCCGGGCTGCTGCGTAAAGCCCGCGCCCTGATCTTCGCCAGCATCTATGAAGGTTTCGGCATTCCGCCTTTGGAGGCCTTCGCCCAGGGCTGCCGGGTTCTGGCCTCCGACATTCCGGCCGTCCGCGAAGTCTGCGCCTCCGCCGCCCTCTATTTCCCTCCGCACGACGATGCCGCCCTGGCCGCCCTGATGAGCGCCAGCCTGGATCCATCCATTGACCCGCAATGGCGCGGCGTCGCCAGGCAGCGCGTCGCCGCCTACAGGTGGGACGCCTCGGCCGCCGTTCTGGACGCTCTGGTCAGAACATCGCGATAGAGGGCCAGGTGCGCCTCCACTACATCCGCCTCGCTCCACGGCGGCGACGCACGGCTGTTCGCCATTGCCCCGAACCGCCAGTCGTCGCGAGCATCCAACGCTCGCTGCATCGCCGCAGTCAGGTTTTTAACATCACCCGGCTCGACCAGCATCACGAACGGCGCATCCCCCGCCGCCTCGGGCAGGCCGCCGATGCGTGAAGCGATCAATCCGCGACCGTGCGCCACGGCCTCAGCCGCCGTCCTGCCAAACGGCTCGGCCCACAGGGCAGGCGCCGCCACCACATCGACGGAACGGTAGAAATCGTCCGCCGCCATCTGCCCCAGCCAGACGATGCGCGGATCGGCGAACCGCCGCTTCAGATCTTCGACATAGGCCGCATCGCCCCGTCCCGCGATCAACAGCCGCCAACCGTCGCCCAGCTGCGCGACGGCCTTCAGCAGCACCTCGACGCCCTTTTCCGGCTCGACGCGGCCGATGAAACCGAAGATCAGTTCCGCCGCCTGATCAAACCCCGGCCGCTGCCAAGCCTGAACCATCGCCGCCGCATTGCCGATCACCCGCCTGGGCGCGCCCTCGAAATAACCCTGCGCCTGATGCGTGTGGGCCAGGCTTCGGCTGACCGGAACCCAGGCCGCCGCCTGTTCAGACGCCCGCTTCTTACCCGCCGTCAGCAGGATGCAATCCGCGCAGCGCCGCTCACAGCGCCGCCCCTTTCGGAACATCGCCGCCCGCGCGCACATCAGCGAATAATCCCGCACCGTCTGCACCAACGGCACGCCCGCTTTCGCAGCCGCCCGCGCCACAGAGATCCCGAACCCTGTCGTCACCTGCGCATGGATCAGGTCGGGCCGTTCCCGCCGAACGACCTCGTGGACAATGCCGTCCATGGTTCGACCGACCGCCTCCACCGTGTGCCAGGCCAGGCGCAGCAAGGCCGGGCGCCTGACCCCGTCATACGGCCAATAGAGGCTGCGCATCGGCGCCCGCCACAGGGTCACACCATCGACGCGCGCCATGCTCAGCGCGCCCCCGGACTTCAACGACAGGACAGCCGTTTCGACGCCCGCGCCCGCCAGTCCGTGAGCCAGTTGCGCCACGCTGCGTTCCGCCCCACCCTCGCTGTCCGGCGGATAGAGCGTGTTGACCAACAGCACCTTCACGGCGTCCGCCGCCGGAACGCCAGCGCCGCCGTCAGACAGGCGATGAAGATGAAACTGGCGCCCTGTGTCAGGTCCTCACTGCACATCATGGCCAGCACGAACACGCCCAGAGGCGCGAAAACGTCCAGCTTCAACGCTGACTTCAGATGCAGCGTCAGCATGGCGGCGGCCGCCAGCACCCCCACCGTCCTCGCCATGAACAGATAGCCGTTGTGGCTGACCGTCAGCCCCCGAAACCGACCCAATTCCTCTGGTGACGACCAACCGACGCCCAGCGGATGGTGCGCCACAAACATCAGCGCCCGCGCCCAGGTCTCGATCCGCCCGCCGATATTCTCATCCAGCATGCCGGTGTCGAAACGGGCGGCGAACCGCGCGCCGTCCACCGCCCCGCCCATGAACTGATCCGCCAGACCTGCGCCCGCCAACAGACAGATCAGCACCAGCAGCCCCAAGGGATTCCTCCCGTCCGCCCGCTTCGCCCGGATCAGCCCATAGACCAGCCCCGCCAGAACCGCCGCCAGGGTCCCGCCTCGCGACAGGGTGCAGACGAAGCCGATCAGCGTCATCGCCCCGGCCAGCCCCAACAAAAACCGACGCTCATGCGCCTTGGCCGGAACGATCAGGCAGGCCGGGACCGCCAGCCCGATCAGAGCCATGGCGGCGTTGGGGTGTTCGGCCACCGTCGTGATCCGCACCTGCGCCGCCACGGTCGTCAGGGCCGCGCGCGGCGAGGCCAGCCCGACAGCTTCAAGACCGTGACGCCCCACCACCTCCAGCAGCCCATAGGTCGCCAGATGACAGGCCGCCCCGGCGGCGAGCGCCAGAAAGAACAACCGCCTGCGCCGCCTGTCCGCCGCCACCACATCAGCCACAGCCGCGGCCGCCACCGCCGCCGCAATCCAGCGAAACCAGAAGACCACATCAGGCAGGTTCGGCGTCTGACCGACCCGCACCATCTGCAGCACGGGCGTGACAATCAACAGCCCGCCCGCCGCCAGGCAAAACCCTCTCAACCCCGGTCCCAGACGCCGCCACCGCGTAGCGATCAATGGCAGGGCGACCACCAGGGCCAGATCCGACAGGCGCGGCGAACTGATCTGCCCCGGCATCAGAAAGATCGGCAGGGAAACGCCGAACCCCAGCAAAGCCAACGCCGCCCGTTCGTGCAGCACAGCCAGTTCCCGCATCGTGACAGGCGGTGCGGACGCGCGGAACCGCCCCTGCCGCAGGACTTTCACCGCGACCTGCAAAACTCGACCTCGGGATCGAACCAGAGGCCGTCGATCACGCCCGCCAGCAGCACCCCCGCCTTGCGCCACCGCCCCCGCGCCGCCAATCCCGCCGCCAGACGGAGCCGTGATGCGGCATAACGCACCGCCGATGCCCGTCCCTCATGCCGCCGCTTGGTCAGGATCACGTTTCGGGTCAGCAGGCGATGCAGTCGGATCCGCCCCGGCGCGGTCTCATGCGCGACGCTCAGCATCCCCGGCGCCGCGCGCACATGAACGACACGACTGTCTCCGACGACGAACCCCGGCCGATCCTGCGACAGACGCAGCGTATATTCCGTGTCGTCGCCCCAGATGAACATAGGCGCCAGCGGCAGACCGTGCCGCAACACCTGATCCCGAGAGGCCATCAACGAAACAAACGTCGCCTGCCGCGTCGCCACCAGCCCCAGATCCAGATGCTCGCCCCAGGCCGCATAGCCCAGATCATTCAGCCGCCGATCAACCTCCGCCACATTGGTCAGCGCCCCCTGCGGCGTCCGCACCGTCGAGCACAGGAAGACGGCCTCTACGCTCCGCCCCTTCAACGCCTGTTCCGCCGCCAGCAGCCGCCCCAGCGCCTGGGGTTCGGGCAGGACATCGTCATCCATCAGCCAGACCCGGTCGGCCCCGTCCTCGACCGCCGCCCGAACGCCTGCGTTGAAGCCGCCCGCCCCGCCGGTGTTCCGATCCAGCCTCAGTACCGTGACCCGGTCGCTCCATGCGGCCAGCAGTTCACCCGTCCCATCGTCGCTGGCGTTGTCCACCACCAGCACCCTGTCACAGGGCCGCGTCTGCGCCATCAAGGCGTCCAGACACTGTTCCAGCAGCGCCCGACGGTTCCACGTAACCACCACGGCCCAGACGACGCCGCTCATGCCACAGTCCGTTCCAACGCCGGGACCAGTTCCTTGTCCACCAGGCTCAGCGCCCGCCCGACGGCCTGATCCATGTTGTAGTACTGAAAATCGGCCAGCCTTCCCGCGAACCAGACGCGCCCCGCTAAAGCCTGCGCCATCTGCCGGTACACACCCGCCAGCGCCCGACTGTCCGGTGACGGCACGGGGTAATAGGGCTCGGTCACCCCCGGCTGATGCGCCATCGGATATTCGGTCAGCAACGCCGTCGTCACAGTCCTTTCCCCCGTCAAATGGCGGAAATCGGTGATGCGGGTGAAGTCGAATTCATTGGGATAGTTGACGGTCCCGACCGGCTGCCCGTCCTCGGCATCGACCACCTGATGCTCGAACCGCAGGCTGCGGTATGGCAGGGCGCCCACCGACGAACCGAAATATTCATCCAGCGGCCCGCAATAGATCATGCGATCGAACCGCGCCGCCTCGACCGCCGCATGCTCCGTCTCTAGCGACACATGGATGTTCGGGTGATCGACCATCCGCTGAAACAAGGCCGCATAGCCGTCACGCGGCATGGCCTGATACCGGTCGGCGAAATAGCGGTCGTCACGGCTGACCACCACCGGCACCCGCGCCGTGACCGAGGCGTCCAGCCCGTCCGGCCCCACACCCCATTGCTTGGTCGTGTAGTTCACGAACACCCGGTCATGGACATATTCGGCCAGGAACTTCAGGTCGGCGTCGTCCGCCTCTCGCCGCAACGTGTCGATGCTGGGCCGCGCACCGAAACCGAACCGCGCGATCAGTTTCTCCGACAGCCGTTCCGCCATCCGCGTCGGGAACACGGCCGCCATCGAGTCCAGATTGAACGGCACCGGAACCAGCCGCCCGTCCACATGGCCCAGCACGCGGTGGAAGTACGGTCGCCATTCCGTGAACCGGCTCAGAAAGGCGAAGATGCGCGGACTGTTGGTGTGGAAGATGTGCGGGCCATAGGCATGGATCAGATGCCCCGCCTCATCACGCCGATCCCAGGCGTTGCCGCCCAGATGACTGCGCCGGTCGATCAACAGCACAGTCTGGCCGAAATCCTCCGCCAGACGCCGCGCCGCCGTCGCCCCGGTGAAGCCCGCTCCTACGATCAGCCAGTCATATCGCTGCGGCATTGTTCCTCCGCAGTCTTGGCGTCAGATGCGTCCAATGCGCCCGCAGACAGATGACGCAGGCTGTAACCACCGCCACCTCGCCGATCACGCGCGCCCAGGCCATGCCGATGGCTCCAGCAGACGGCGCCAGCACGGCGGCTGCGATCAGGGTGACCCCACACCCGACCCCGACCACGAGGGCGAAGGCGCGGTCCATCCGCAAAGGCGTCATCAACTGCGGCCCCAACACCTGACTGATGGCGACCAAAGGAAGGATCAGCGCCAGCACTCTCAGCACCTCCACCGCTGGAGCAAAGGCCGCACCAAACAGCAGGCGGACCGCGAATGGCGCACATAGGACAGCGACCACGGCCCCCGCTCCCGCCACGCCCGGCGTCAGGATCAGGCTCCATCGCGTGGTGCGATAGGCAGCGTCGGGATCATCGCGCATCAGGCCGCTGATCCTCGGCCCGACCAGTCCCGCCAGAGGCCGCAGGAAGGAAGTCGCCGCCAGAACCAGCCGGTCCGCCACCCCATACAGAGCCGCCTGCGCCGGTCCCGCCAGGGCCGCCACCACAAAGGCCGACGCCCCCGTATAGGCCACGATCAGCCCGCGACTGACGAACAGGGCGAGGTCGCCACGCAGCACGGCTGCAACCTGGCGCGCCGTGGGCCAGACCGGGCGCGCTTCACGGATCATCAGCACCGCCCCCACTGCGATCCCGCCGCCCAGCCCCAACGCCTGCACCGCCAGCGCCCCGCCGACCGACACGCTGGCCCAGCACAGGATCACGACCATGGCCGCCCCCTGCCCCAGCATCTCCGCCGTCGCCGCCACGCCGGGCCGCCGCACGCCCTGGAAGAACCACAGGACGCTCGAACCCTGCGCCACGCCCAGCGCCAATGCGCCCGCGACCGCCCACGGATCGCCCCTCAACACCGGATTGGAAAGAGCCAGCATTCCACCAAGCAGAAGCCCGACCGGCGCCAGCCACAACCGCGCGCCCAGCACCCGACCGACCACCTGTCCGCGTTCATCGGTCTTCGCCTGCGCAATGTCGCGCGGCCCTGACAGGCCGAACCCGTATTCGACCACCGCCGAAACCATCAGGGCCAGCGACAGGCCCGCTGCATAATGGCCGAACCCCTCCAGCCCCAATCGCCGCGTCAGGACCGGGTACAGAAGCAGGGGCGCAATCAGGCGAAAGACATGCGCGGCGTAAACCAGCGACGCCTCCGTCAGCCCTCTGGCCGACAGCAGCCCATGCCTGCCATCCCCCAACACCCGCCCCCACGAGATCAACCCAGGCGCGATGTTAAGCACGCCTTGATCGATGCGAAAACCGTAAACCTGGACGCCTTGGCGCGGGCGAAGACGCGAAATACGCCACGGCGACGCATCACGGTTGTCGCCATCGCCCCTTGCCCCTTAGATCGCTTCCAGACTAAGAGCGGTCCGACGCCGCAATATTCATCAGACGGTGAAAAGGGAGACCGATGGGAAAGATCTATGCTGACGTCACGTCCGCACTCGAAGGGGTGACCTTCGACGGGATGATGGTCATGTCGGGAGGCTTTGGCCTTTGCGGCATCCCCGAGAACCTGATCGCCGCCCTGCGCGACAGCGGCGTGAAGGGACTGACGGTTGTTTCGAACAATGCAGGCGTGGACGGCTTCGGCCTGGGCCAGCTCTTGGGCACCCGCCAGATTGCGAAAATGATCTCGTCCTACGTCGGCGAGAACAAGGAGTTCGAACGTCAGTATCTGGCCGGTGAGCTGGAGCTGGAGTTCAACCCGCAGGGCACCCTGGCCGAACGCATCCGCGCAGGCGGCGCCGGCATCCCGGCCTTCTTCACCGCCACCGGCGTCGGCACTCTGGTCGCCGAAGGCAAGGAAGTGCGCGAGTTCGACGGCCGCAAATACGTCATGGAGACCGGCTTGGTCGCCGACCTGTCGATCATCAAGGCCTGGAAGGCCGATGAGCGCGGCAATCTGGTCTTCCGCAAGACCGCCCGCAACTTCAACCCGATGATGGCCACGGCCGGCAAGGTCACGGTCGTCGAGGTCGAGGAGATCGTCCCCGTCGGCTCGCTCGATCCCGACCAGATCCACACGCCGGGCGTCTATGTCGACCGTCTGGTCCAGACCGTGTCCGAAAAGCGCATCGAACAGCGCACTGTCCGTCAGCGGGAGGCTTAATCCAATGGCTCGTACTCGCGAACAACTGGCTGAACGCGCCGCCAAGGAGCTGCAGGACGGCTTCTACGTGAACCTGGGCATCGGCATCCCGACCCTGGTGGCCAACTACATCCCCGAGGGCATGGTCGTGACCCTGCAGTCGGAAAACGGCATGCTGGGCATGGGGCCCTTCCCCTATGAGGGCGAGGAAGACCCCGACCTGATCAACGCCGGCAAGCAGACGATCACCGAAATCCCTGAGTCGTCCTATTTCAGCAGCGCCGACAGCTTCGCCATGATCCGCGGCGGACACATCAACCTGTCGATCCTGGGCGCGATGGAAGTCGCCGAAAACGGCGACATCGCCAACTGGATGATCCCCGGCAAGCTGGTGAAGGGCATGGGCGGCGCCATGGACCTGGTCGCGGGCGTCAAGCGCGTGGTCGTGGTCATGGAGCACGCCAACAAGCACGGCCAGTCCAAGGTGCTGAAAGCCTGCACCCTGCCCCTGACCGGCACGGGCGTGGTCAGCCGCATCATCACCGACCTGGCCACGTTTGACGTCAAGCCGAACGGCGGCGGTCTGGAGCTGATCGAACTGGCCGACGGCGTGACCCTGGACGAGGTCGCCGCAAAGACCGAGGCGACCTATTCGGTGGCCGCCGGACTGCAATAGTCCGCACATGGAAAACGTCCCCTCTGGCCAGGGCCAAAGGGGACGAAGCTGTCTCGCTTATTTCGCCGACTGGATCGTCCAGTCGGCGATTTGCGTATTGATGTCCCGCGTCGCCGTGTCGAAGGCGGTCACGATGGCCGAGACCCGGTTTTCGCTGGCCGGTTGGGTCACGGTGAAGACACGCTCCACCGTGCGCCCCTGGCCTTCTGTCGACCGTAGCAGTCCGCGCGCAGAGATCACCACGTCGGGCGTGGCGCCGGGCGCCGAATAGCGCGCCTCGAACGTCGAGATCGAAACCTGCAGCACCAGCGGCGACGCCCCCGGCTCGCGGCGGTCCAGCACCCGGATGCGGTCCGCACGGGCGGCGAATGCGGCCTTCAGGCTTTCATCGAACAGGGTCGAGGCGGGCGACACCCACCGCGCCCCGCCGATATAGGCCGTCTCAGTCCCCGTCGCGCCCAGGATGCGGTCGCCGCCGCTGGCCGTCGGGAAGTCGATGCGGCGGATCGCCACCGTCGTCGTGGACGGATTGTCGCCAACAGCAGGCAGGTCTGACGGCAGGCCGAAGCGATAGGTCTGAACCGGCGGCGGCGTCTTCAGAACCTGACATCCGGCCAGCGCCCCGACCACAGCGACGACGGCGCCCAGTTGAAGGATGTGACGGTGGATCACGGCTGTACCTCCAGCTCTTTAGATTGCGGGCGCCCAATGAAGTCACGCGGACTGGAGCGCACATCATCGATCAACGACTGCAGCGAACGGGTCGCGTCCTGCAGCTCTTCGATGGTTCCGCGCAGTTGCGGCAGGGTCGAGGTCGAGAAGTCGCCCAGCGGCTGCTCCAGACCCGAGATGGTCCGGTTGGCCGATGCGATGGCGGTGCGCGCCTCGCCCGTCGCCTGATTGATGTTGGCGATGGCCTGACGGCCGTCGGTGTTGATGATCTGGCGCGTATCAACCGCCAGGCCCTGATATTCCTTCACGGCGGCGTTGGCGTTGGTCACCGCCTCTTCCAGTTGTTGGAAGATGGCCTTGCGCGCCTCAAGCTCGGTCGTCAGCGCCTCGACGTTCTTCACGCTGGTCGAGAAGCTGCGGATGTTGTCGTCGGACATGACCCGGTTGATCCGGTTCAGCGCATCCACCGTCTGGGCCAGCACCGTGCCAGACCCGCTTAGCAGCTCGGCGATGGGCGACGGCTGGCTTTGCAGCACCGGCACCACATTATCGGGATACTGGTCTTTCAGCAGGGCGCTGTCGGCCGCGCCAGCGGTGATCTGGATGTAGTTCAGGCCGGTGATGCCCTGCGGCTCAAGCTGGGCGCGCGAGGTCACGCGGACAGGCGTTGTCGCATCAACCCGCACGCGGGCCACCACCTGATCACCGCGCTTGGTGTCGATGTGCAGGTCGGTGACCTCACCCACGCGGATGCCGTTGAAATGCACCTCGCCGCCTTCGGACAGGCCGTTCACCGGCCCATAGAAGACGATGTCATACAGGTCGTAGTCGCTGTTGAACTGCAGTCGGGCCAGCCAGATGGTGAACACCGCCAGCGCCGCCAACAGGGCGATGGTGGCGATGCCGACCGCCGCGTAATGTGCGTCTCTTTCCATAATCGGCTCTCCTCAGGCCGCCGTCTTGGTGGCAGCGCGACCGCGCGGCCCCAGGAAGTATTCCTTGATCCACGGATGGTCAGAGCGTTCCAGCTCCTGCACCGTGGCCTTGGCCACGACCTTCTTGTCCGCCAGAACCGCCACCTTGTCGCAGATGGCGTAAAGCGTATCGAGGTCGTGGGTGATCATAAAGACCGACAGGCCCAGGTCGTCCGCCAGCTGACGGATCAGCTTGTCGAAGTCCGCCGCGCCGATGGGGTCTAGACCCGCCGTCGGTTCATCCAGAAAGACCAGCTCAGGATCCAGCGCCAGCGCCCGCGCCAGCCCTGCCCGCTTCTTCATCCCGCCCGACAGTTCGGCGGGCTTCAGGTGATGGTGCTCGGGCTTCAGCCCCACCATGGCGATCTTCAGCTCAGCCAGTTCATAGATGACCGACTTGGGCAGTTTGGTGTGCTCGACCAGCGGCGCCGCCACATTCTCCAGCACGCTCAGCGAAGAAAACAGCGCCCCCTGCTGGAACAGGATGCCCGTGCGCCGCTCGATGTCCGCCGCCTGCGCGTCGGTCAGGGTTGCCCGGTCATAACCCAGCACCTTCACCGCGCCGCCTTCGGGTTCTTTCAGGCCGATGATGGTGTTCAGCAGCACGGTCTTGCCCGCACCCGAGCCACCGACCACGCCCATCACCTCGCCGCGCACCAGATCCAGATCCAGATTCTCATGGATCACCCGCTCGCCGAACTGGCTCAGCAGGCCGCGCACCTCGATCAGGTTCTCGGGCTTGTCGGCTGCATTGACCGACGTCTTTGCTGCGTCGGTCATATGTTCAGCTCCAGGAAGATCAGGGCGAACACGGCGTCCAGCAGGATGATGGCGAAGATCGCCTGCACCACCGCCGCCGTCACCCGCCGCCCCAGGCTTTCGACATCGCCCGCGACCGACATGCCCTGGCGACAGCCGATGGCCGCGATCACCAGCGCAAAGACCGGCGCCTTCACCAGCCCGACCATCATGTGCTGCGACATGCCGCCCACCTCGACCAGACGCTGGAAGAAGAAAGCCGGCCCCAGGTTCAGTGTGGACCAGCACACGACCAGACCGCCCAGCAGACCACCAATCATGCCCAGGAAGGTCAGCAGCGGCAGCATCAGCACCAGGGCCGCCAGACGTGGCACCACCAAGGCCTGAAAAGGATTGACCCCCATCACCTGCATGGCGTCGACTTCCTGGTTCATCCGCATCGAACCTATCTCGGCCGCAAAGGCCGATGCCGAACGTCCTGCCAGGAGGACCGAGGCGATCACCACCGCGAACTCGCGGAACATGGCCACGCCGATCAACTGCACGGCGAACACCTGCGCCCCGAAGTCGGTCAACAGATCCACGCCGATGAAGGCCACCACCGCGCCAATGAAGAAGTTGGTCACCATCACGATCGGGATGGCGTCCAGCCCCGCCCGCTCCGCCTGACTAAACCAGGCAGGCCAGCGGATGGCGCCGGGATGTTTGGCCGCCTCGACCACCGCCGTCATCAACCGCCCCAGGAAGGACAGCGACAGCATGGCCTCGGCGCCGAAATCATAGACCCCGCGTCCAACCTTGGCGAAGCTGCGGGTGAAGGGGTCGGGGCGTTTGGGCGCAGGCGCGCTCTTGCGCTCAAGCACCTCGATCATCTCATAGATGCGTCCGGCCTCCGGCCGTTCCTTCCAGGCGCCCTTGGGCAACCGCCCGCTGGACGCCTGCACCAGCGCCAGTGCGCCCGCCGTGTCGAACCGGCCCAATTCGCTGGTGTCGATACTCTTGATCGTGCGGCCGTCCAGATCGCGGCCCAAATCGCGCGGCAGCTTGCCCAGCGCCGTCGTCGTCCAGTCGCCGGTCAGGCGCAGCTTCGCCGCGCCGTCGTCCGCATCCACGATTTCGTATTGAGCCTGACTCATCTGGCCCCGGACAGCAGAACAACAGAAATATGGCTGACCATCGACGCCCCCCACGGATCGCAAGAAATTTCAGACGATAGTCCGACTGCGCTAATGCGCATGCGCACGGGCTTAGTCAACGCGCGATGACATCCCCGCGACGCTTTCACCGCTGACTGTGTCGGGACAACGTCCCCCATGCCGACCTCATACCGCCACGCTGGCGCTGTTCACAAACGCGGTCGGACGAATTTCGTTCTCTCATCAACCTATTCGACGGCGGGCGGAGATCAGATCCTCGACAAACTGCACGCGCGCCTCGACCTGCGCCGCCGCATCCGGCAGCCGCAACAGATAGGAGGGGTGATAGGTCAAAAGCGCGGTCGACCCGTCGTCCAGCGTTGTCGCCTCACCCCTTTCCCGCACCATGGCGGGCTTGCGGCCCAGCACCGCCAACCCTGCCGTCGCCCCCAGCGCAAGCACTACACGGGGCCGCACCAGCCGCCGCTCGGCGTCCAGCCACCAGCGGCAGGCCTGAACCTCGCCCGCGTTCGGCGTCTTGTGCAGCCGCCGCTTGCCGCGCGGCTCATGTTTAAAATGCTTCACCGCATTGGTCAGATACACATCGGCCCGCTCGATGCCGGCTTCCTCCAACGCCGCGTCCAGCACCTGCCCCGCCGGTCCCACGAAGGGCCGCCCCGTCAGATCCTCATGATCGCCCGGCTGTTCGCCCACGATCATCAGCCGCGCCGCGCGCGGTCCCTCGCCGCACACGCCTTGGGTCGCATCGCGATGCAGAGGACAGCGGCGGCACCCCTGCACGCCCCGCGCGACCGCCTCCAGACTGTCGGTCGCCGCGTCACCGGGCCGGTCCAGATGCAGGTCCGGCGCGACCGCACGGGCGAACCGTGCATTCGGCAGGGGCGCAGGCGCCGCAACCATCGCCTCGGTCCGCGCCCGCGACGCCGCCACCAGTTCCGGGATCAGGGCGGCTTCCGGCAGGTTCTTCCAATAGGACTTGGCCATCTCGCCCTGCATCGTCTTCACGCTCAGACGCGCCGGGTTGAAGGTGGAGGCGTAATAGGTCTTCCAGAATTCCTCGATCTCGTCCTCGCTCGGCGCCATGTCGCGCGTCGCGGGCGGTCCGAACCGCAGGGCTTCGCCGTCCCAGAAGACGCTGCCGTCCGGCGTCAGGATCGACCAGCGCATGGTCGTGAACCGCCGCTGGAAGAAGCCCGCTGTCTTCTCCACCACCCGGTGCGCCGGTTCGAACCACGCCGCCCACGCCTCGCCACGGTCATCGTGGACCTGACGAAAACGGACGAAGGCCTTCATCTTGTGCGCCGCCCGACTGACGTTCTTGGCCCGCTCCATCGCATCGGCCACGTCCCGATCCGAAATTACCTTCAGCAGGTCCGGCTCATCGCCCAGCCGCCACAGCAACCGATACATCAGGTCGAACCGATCAACTGAGCGATGTAAGATCACCTCTTTCGCCAGATCGACAAAGGCGGCGGGAACCCTGAACTCGGCGTGCCTGCCCGCCCTCTCGCCATTCGGCTCAGAGCGGGCGGGCTCGGCCAGATCAAACAGACCACTTTGCGCCGCAGAGGCGGCCCCCTCCACGACAAACCGCGCAGATCCCGGCGCAACGCCTGCCAGCCGGAAATCCCGCGCAGCCTTCCTCCACCCGTCGAAATCCGTCTCCGACGCCAGAACCGCGACCGGCATCAGAACAGGCTCAGTTGTTCCGGCGTGCGGCTGGTCACCCGCGCCCGCAGGTCCGCCGCATCCGTCAGCCCGCCCGGCGTCCAGTCCAGCGCGGTGATGAAGGGCCGCAGTTTGGCCACCGAGCGTGTCAGCCGCCCCACATCCTCCAGCCGCAGCGTCCGATACCGCCTGACCGACACGATCCGGTCCACCGCCTTCACGCCCAAGCCCGGCACACGCAGCAGCATCTCGCGCGGCGCCCGGTTCACATCGACGGGAAACTGTTCGCGCTTGTTCAGCGCCCAGGCCAGTTTGGGATCGACCGCCAGATCCAGCATCCCGCCCGACGCCCCCTCGCCGATCTCCGGCGCGGAAAACCCATAGAACCGCATCAGCCAGTCGGCCTGATACAGCCGGTGCTCGCGCATCAGCGGCGGCTTGGACAGGGGCAAGACCGAGCTGGAATCCGGGATCGGGCTGAAGGCCGAATAATAGACCCGACGCAACCCGTACCCCCCATACAGGGACGCGCTGCGATCCAGGATTTCGGTGTCCGGCGCCCCGTCAGCGCCGACAATCAACTGGGTGCTCTGGCCGCCCGGCGCGAACCCCGGCGGCTTGGCCTTGTCGCGTTTGGCGGGCTT
>RCMZ01000655.1_pt1 | contig 15703 bp, 10 predicted proteins | sample 2041141 | NCBI WGS metagenome assembly RCMZ01 (sample SAMN09708263, study PRJNA481090) | Wastewater metagenome, whole genome shotgun sequencing project. | biome: sewage; isolation source: Davis station wastewater (DW) | place: Antarctica: Davis Station | collected 2010-03-01
CGCTTAACAGTGCAAGGCTTTATCATTTTTGATGATTATGCACCGCGTTACCCAGAGTTTAGTGCTGATATACAGAAGTGGCTGGCTAACAAGCAAATCACTTATCGTGAAGACCTCGTAACAGGACTAGCCAATGCACCAGAAGCGTTTATTGGCCTATTGCAGGGCACTAACTTTGGTAAGTTGGTGATTCAAGTAGGTGCTGAAGAGCAGTAACCCGAGCCTTGCGCTGACTGAATTGTAGCCCAGAGAGGTGGAGATTCAATGATTGATAAAACATTCATTCCTCTTTGGGCTGCACCGCTCTTACCGCGTTATATTTGCAATATGTAGACATGATGATGGATAGGCACAAATAGTAAATATAATACGAGTCTGTGCAGTTGTAAGATGCTATTCCCTTCTGCTGTGCCTTTTCATAAGCACAGCAAACGCGCCTCAGAAAACATACAGTGTTAATGCATTTCGATTGGTTAGTGCACATATATACCTAACAAAAGTGATCGTATGCTTTAAGTCGTTGCGAGTGATTGCCTTATAAGTAAAAGGTCTGTATATACAGTCGCTTACATTTATTGTTGATAGACAGCATCACGCTTACAAACCTATTTACTAATAAAATGTGATGGATATACATCAATCATTTAAAAGGGAAAAACATGCGCGATATATTATTTTTTGACAAAATGCTAACTCCAAAAATCATCACCTTTGTTTATTGGATCTTGCTAATTGGTACGGTTGTCGGTGGTATCGGCTCAATGTTTGCTGGCTATCAGGGCTTTACTTTCGGTAGCTTTCTAATGGGCTTAGTCTATATCGTTGCCGGTGCGGTGGGTGTGCGAATCTGGTGTGAGCTGTTGATCGTTCTGTTTAAAATGAACGAAGCATTGCAAGACCTTCGTAAAAAGTAATTTTGTTACAATGACTAGGTAAGCATGCGCACTCAGCCGTGCTTGCCTGGTTGCCCGCAGCATTAGCGTTTGCTTCTTGCCACTGGGTGTCCATCCTGCAAGTCTTTAGTTGCCCCTATCGTTTCGACTGATACATGTGCTTGGTATTGGCGCGTGGTTGTGTCCTGCGCCCAGTGCTATTAGCCAGCTTGTACGACCAATAAAACTCTCCCTTTTGTCTCCTTTTAACTCGATAGGTAGTCGATTAAATACAACAAAAACCTACCTCTTTAGAGTATCTTAGTGCTGTATCTATCCGTATTTTACGGTTCTTGATTCTGCTGTTTGTGCCTCTAAAAAGACTTTACCTACACATACTGACACTGATTAATAGATGAGGCTCTCGAGCTTTACCTGAGTCCAGATACTCATCTAGTACTGTGCCTATTTCAATCATCAAAAGGTTAAGTATGGAAGCGTCGTATGATTTTTTAAGACAGGTTCTTGATGCCATTACTGACCATATTGTTGTCATTGATGCGGCTGGCGACATCCAGTATGCCAATCAAAGCTGGTCTGCATTCAGCCACGATAATGCGGCAACTGTTACGAGCACTTGGCGCGGTGTCAACTACCTCGCTGAGTGCGATAAAGCTGCTGTTATGGGGGACAGTTTTGGTGCAGAGGCTGGCGCGGGTATTCGCAGTGTTATCGAGCAGCATACAGATGCTTTTTATTTTGAATACCCTTGCCATAGTCCTGAACAAAAGCGCTGGTTTATGATGCGTGTGTCTCCTTTTTTTCTGCAGGATAAGGGCTACTTTGTCATTGCTCACCAAGATATTACCGAAAGAAAATTGGCTGAAGAAATGGCGATCAGTCTCGCCAGAATTGATGGCTTGACGCAAATTCCTAACCGTCGTGCTTTTGATGAGTTTCTGCAGCAAGAATGGAAACGCTGCGCTAGGCTAAAAAAACCGATAAGCCTAGCGATACTCGATTTAGATTATTTTAAGTTACTCAATGATCGCTGCGGCCACCAGGCCGGTGATGAGAGTTTGATTAAAGTTGCACAGCTGCTGAAAAAGTTTGCCAGTCGACCGGGTGATATTTGTGCACGCTATGGTGGCGAAGAGTTCGCTATCGCTTGGTCTGATACCTCATTAGAGCGTGCGAAGCGTTTAGTGGCTCGGCTCCTCAAGGAGATTGCTCAGCTGCGTATTCCAAACAATGATTCATCCGTAGAGAGTTATTTGACCGCAAGTATCGGGTTGGCAGAGATGTTTCCGAGCAGAAAAACCGATGAAAGCCAGCTCATCAGTAACGCCGATAAAATGCTCTATCTCGCCAAAGAAAATGGTCGAAATAGGTGTGAGAGTTAGGCTTTAAACGATTACCGTACAGCTCGTTGATGGCTTACTGTGTTTCATATAAGGGTGATTTTATAATGGATCTAAAGGCTCTTTTTAATAAGCAGACCGAGATAACTCCACAGGTATTAGCAGCTATCGCGCACATGCCAACCAGTAGCCTATCGGTGCTGATGGATGACAACTTTGCGCAGCGGATAACTGATGAAGACTTTATGCGCATAGCTGTGTTGCTGGCGCAAAAAAGCTATGACGAAGGCGGCTGCCCAATTGGTGCGGTGATCGTTAATAACACGACTAATAAAATTGTCGGCAAAGGCCACAACACCCTCACGCAAGAAAATCACCCTTACAATCACGGCGAAACCTCCGCGATTCGAGATGCTGGCCGTATTGATTTTAGCCAGACCACGATTTATACCAGCCTGAGTCCATGCCTGGTCTGTGCAACGCTATTGCACATGCGTGGTTTTAGCCGTGTGGTGGTCGGCGATATCACCAATGCATCGGGTACTGAAACCTTATTGCAGGAAAAAGGTGTACAGGTTGATATTTTGGAAGATCAACAAGGTATGGCGATGTATGCCCGTTTTCGTATTGAAAAGCCTGAGCAAGACTTAGAGGATTGGCGAGGGCTGAGCGCCTTACAAAAGCAGTGAGAGCTTTGAGTGCGTGCTGTACTGCTCGTTTTTATAGTTATTAGACTTGCTAAAACTTATGATAATTGTTCATGCATTTTATAAAAATACGCTTTTATATTAGGCAGTTGAATACACAGCACAAATCACATTAAATAATAAAGAAACGTTTTTGTAGAGTTTTAAACTGCTACAACTTAAGCTTCTTCGATTAGTCGAATTTCACTGCTTTTGGACTATTTTTCCATTTAATAGATGTTAATAATTTTATATTGACGCGTCAATAAACAGTCGCTTTTTAGAAATCTCAATTTTCCGTCAAAAAAACAACAAAGTGTGCTTGCGGCGAATCTTTATATATGTCATTTTGCTTATGTTGCAAGCGCCGTTATACACCACATGGATCGTGGCTTAGTAAGAGCATTCTATGAAAAATGTAATATTTTCTTTTCGTGTATTTCGTTTGTGCTTTACCGTTTTCATTACCTTCTTCGGCCTGCAGAGTATGTCTTATGCGATGCAGATTTCTACTTTAAACGGCAGTGTTGCATTTTGGTATGCAAGTAACCCGCCTCTAAGTGAGTTGGCTCAATTTGATTACTTAGTGCTCGAGCCTGCTCATATTGATGCGTCTGCTAGAAAGTTTTTACACTCGCAAAATACGCAATTATTTGCTTATTTATCTATTGGTGAATTTGATGGCAATAAACAAGATTTACTTGCCGCAGGCTTAAGTGGCAGTACGGGTAATACTGTAAATCATGCTTGGGATAGCCATGTTATGAATCTTGTTGATGATAACTGGCAAAACTATTTGCTTGCGCGTGCACGACACTTACATGAACAAGGCTATAACGGCTTATTCTTAGATACATTAGATAGTTTTCAACTACTTACTGTTGAGAAGCAAGAACAACAGCGCAAAGGTTTGATCCAAATACTGTCTAAATTGCAAACCGAAATACCCGAATTAGAACTTATTTTTAATCGTGGTTTTGAGGTGATACATGAATTACCAAAAAAACCAACAGCAGTTGCTATAGAGTCGATCTATGCAGGTTGGGATCCTAGTAATAATCGTTATTTATCTGTTCCAGATGATGATCGCATATGGTTTAAACAACATATAGACCCTATACGTGCAAAAAATATTCCGCTGATTGCGATTGAGTATTTACCGTTCGAGCGTCGTGATGAAGCACGAAAACTAGTTGAAAAGTTGCAAGGTGAAGGCTTTATTCCCTTTGTAGGGACACCACACTTAGACTCGCTAGGTATAAGTAGCATTGAGGTGCAGCCGCGTCGGTTGGCTGTGATTTATGATAAGCGCGAAGGTGATTTGGCGACTAATATTAGCCATACTGCTTTAGGTGGTTTACTTGAATATCTAGGCTATCGTATTGATTATTTTAGTACTGATGAGCTTTTGCCAGATCAAGTCATGGCAAATCTTTATGCCGGAGTGATTAGTTGGATTAAAAGCGGTCCTCCTGTAAATAGCGGTCCTTTCTATTCTTGGATTAATCAACGGCTTGATGAAGGAATGCCTTTGGTTTTTTTCGGCAGCTTACCCATTGAGAATCCTGCTTTATTAGAGCGGATGGGATTAAGAAGTCGTACTGGAGTTGTTAGCAAAAAACTCACAATTGATCATTATGATGCTCAAGTAATGGGGCATTTTGAGGCGCCTTTGCGGGCACGCTCACGCGGCTTGCAGCCCTTGCTGAGTATTAATGAAAAAAATAAAATCTTGCTGCAATTATCTGATCCTGCGGGGCAAGCTTACCATCCGGCTGTGTTAGCTTCTTGGGGTGGCTATGCGCTTGATCCTTACCTGTTAGAAGGTGGTGTAGATAATCAGCGCTGGGTTTTAGATCCTTTTGTTTTCTTACAGCAGACCTTACATCTTCCACATATCCCGCGTGTCGATAGCACCACAGAAAATGGACGGCGTATCGCTACCGTGCATATTGATGGTGATGGTTTTCCATCAAAAGCTGAAATTGCAGGCACACCTTATGCTGGGCAAGCAGTTTTAGATTTATTCTTGAAGAAATATCCTTTTTTAACATCAGTTTCAGTCATTGAAGGTGAGGTTGGGCCCAAGGGGCAATATCCAGATATCTCTCCCTCTTTAGAAAGAATTGCTCGAAAAATATTTGCTTTAGATAACGTTGAAATAGCCAGCCATACATTTAGTCATCCTTTTTTCTGGCGCCCTGAAATTGCTCAACAAAGGGAGGATTTTGATCCTGAGTATGGCTATCACATGAATATTCCAGGCTACGATACTGTCGACTATACTCGAGAGGTGGTTGGCTCAATTGATTATATTAACGAGCGTTTAACCACTCCGGACAAGCCAGTAAAAGCTATTTTCTGGACAGGGGATGCCCTGCCTGATTCAGCAACACTTAAGATGGCTTATGATAAAGGCGTGGTAAATATTAACGGCGCAGAAACAGCCGTTAAGCCTTCTAACCCCTCAGTGATGGGTGTGTATCCGCTATTACGCCCAACGGAAGGCGGTATGCAGTATTACGCACCTATTATTAATGAAAACGTTTATACCAACTTATGGCATGGCCCCTTCTATGGCTTTCGTGACCTGATTTTTACCTATCAATTCACTGATCTCCCGCGACGTTTACGCGGCATGCATCTGTATTACCATTTTTATTCAGGCACTAAACAAGCTTCGATTAAAACCATGCAAAGTATCTATCAATACATGGTAGACGCTCAGCCTTTATCATTGTGGATTACCCAATATATTGCGCGGCTTCAGGGTTTACACGAAGCCAGTTTGGCTCAGCGCACTGATGGTGGTTGGCAAATTAAAGGGCTTAATCAGTTAAGAACAGTGCGCCTCGATCCGGAAATGGGGTGGCCTAATTTGCTTGAATCGCAGGGTGTAGCGGGTGTGCGTGATTTAGCGCAGGGACGCTACGTTGCCTTAAGTAGTGATCAGGTTGTCCTTCACTTACAAGCGCAACGCGATACCGCGCCAAGTCTCGAACAAGCCAACATCCCTTTATTGGATTGGCGCTATAACGATGCCAATGAAGTGAGTTTTACATTTGCTGGTGAGTTCCCTTTAAATTTTACCGTGCGCTATCAAGGCGGCTGTCAGGTCAAAGTTAATGGCAAGAGTTACCAAGGCAAAAAAAACAAAAGCCTAATTACATTTAATATGCCATTAAAGCAGGTGAGTGATGCAAAACTTATCTGCCAATAAAAAGCCCCGTCTAATTGCTCCCGGCACTGCCTTAATTGCGCTAGTGGCTGTGGCTGTTCTGCTATTTTTACTGCATAGCAATGATCAAGCATTTGCTCCAAATAACGCGCACCCAGATGAGGTTTCTGCTAATTACAATGAACTGCTTCTCAAACAAGAACCCAGTAATGATGCGCTGCGCTTACGGTTAATTGATTTGTATTTGGGCTTAGCACAGTTTGAAAAAGCGCAACACCATTGGCAGCTTTTACAAAATGTAAATGCCGAAGTGAAAAGTTATTACCACTTTAAGATCAATGCCCAAACCGCTTTGGGGTTGAGCCAAGACACTCAATATTCACCGCTGCGCGAACGCTTACAAAAGCTTAGCTTCGAGAACTTAAGTACAGACCAGCAAGTGCTACTGGCAGATTTAGCACTGCAGTTGGATGCCGGAGCAAGTGCCGCGCTGATTTATGAGCACCTTGCTAGTACTCACCAAGGTCAGCAACAGTTGGACTACTTAGACCTTGCTGCAAAGTGGTATTTCGCTGATAGCCAGTATGCTAAGTCTGCGAAATTACATGCTTTATTAGCTGAAAAAACCATGGGCCAGCAGCGTATTGACTATCAGCGTCGTGTCGTTGCAAATTATCTTGCTGGTAATGATCCCACTGCGGCAGTCAATTATCTACAACAGTTAATTGAGCAGCCAGAGCAAAAATTGTCTAATGAGCAATTAACAGAAGCAGTGGCTACCGCTTTGTTAGTTGAAGATCTTCAGCATGCTTTGTCTTTTAACCGATTATTGATTGCACAAGATCCTGAGAATCTAGAAGCGCGCTTAACGGATCTGCAGCTGAGTATCGCTGTAGGTGATATTGAGCATGCCTGGCAATTGCGTCATTGGTTACTTGAGAGCCAGCCTAATAGTGCTGGCGTATATACGCAAATGGCGCAATTAGGTGAGTGGAACAATGCTTTTCCAGAGGCACTGGATTTATGGATGCAAGCCCTTGAGTTGCAATACGATGCTAAAAATTACGAACATGCATGGCGTTTATCGATCCAGTTATATGACTTTGAGCGTGCTGTGCAATTACTCAGCGCAATAAGTGAGCAGCGGCAGTTAACTGATATTGAATTACAAGCTTTGTTTTACTCCCATGAGTCTCGTGGTACACCGACACAGGCCGAAAAATGGCTGCGTGACTATATTGTGCAGTATCCACAACACCGTTTGGCATGGACATATTTACTGCAGAACTTAGAAAATACTGAGCAATACAGTAAAGAGTCTGAAGTGTGGCCATTGATGGCTAAACGCTTTGCATTGCAACCAAAAGAGTTAGGGCGTTGGGCGGAAACGTACTTGCTCAATTTCGATCTTGAAGGCGCGTGGCAAGTCTTTAGTCAGGCCAATGATGCGGATATTACCGATTCTGATTATTGGCACTTAAAAGCGTCGGTTGCTTGGGAATTAGAGAACGATGAGCAGTTTCTACTCGCCTTTCAGCGCATGGAGCAGGACAACATCGCTCTGCATAAAGATGAAATGGATCAGTTAATAGATATCTACACTCAAATCAATCCAGAAAAAGCGCTGGAGTTAACGTTACGGCGCTGGGGAAAATGGCATCAAGAACAAGACTTGATGAGTGCCGTATATCTAGCAGTTGAGCTAAGTAAGTGGGAGTTGCTGCAGAGCTTAATTGATGAGAGTAATACTGATGTAAAACTAGTGCGGTCGTCACCAATTCTATTTGCTCAAGCAAGCATTGCCGAGCGGCAGTTAAATCATCAATTAGCCGAAAATATCTTACTGCAGGCTATTGAATTGTATCCGTCAAGTAACCTCTTCCGAGAAAGACTTTTGTGGCTGTACATTGACACCAACCAGCGAGAGCCAATTAAGATGTTGCTGGCTAAGTGGCAGAAACTTGCAGAGCAGGACGGCAACTTATGGCTGGCTTTTGCCGCCGCTAACCAGTTGCTCAACCGTTCGACTGAGTCTATTGCTTGGTATCAGCGTCACATTACCCTCAATCCTTCAGACTGGTTAGCGCAAGCTGCTTTTGCTGATGCGCTAGAAAGTGCTGAGTATTTTGAATCTGCGCTTATTCAACGCCGTGCTTTACTCAATACACCTATATTAAATAGGGCCTCAGAAGCCAACTATCGTACTTGGCTAAATTTGTTAGCTGCGAACTATGGACAAAAAACTGCTAACGACCAAGCACTGGCTTGGCAAGATGGCACGCAAAGCATGTTGCAACTCTGGTTTGAGCAGCAATTAGCTTTATTGAATCAGCCTGAACAAGATCAGCAAAAAACAGCCTGGCTGACTTGGGCAAAACAAAAGAACTTAGTTGTGAGTGACTTTGAGCAGGTTGAAGAAGCTCTGCGCACCTTTAATTTAAGCGAAATACAGCGCTTGCTGGTGAGTCAGCGTATGCCCAAAGAGCAACAAGTGGCTGCGCTAAAAGCATTAAATTATCGTCATCGCTCAGGTGCTTTAGCTCTTTCAGAGCTGGGTGACGAGCATCCAACAATCAGTCGGCAACAGTTACGTAATCAGGCGTTAGAAGAGCTGAAAGTATATCCGCAAGGAGCACAGCTGGGCTGGCAAAAACGTGATTTTGGAGGCGTTACTTACACTGGTGCAGTGCTGGCAGTGGCTCGCGTTTTAGATGACCATTGGTACGGACGTATTGATGCTGACAAAGGCGATATAAAAGTGACCGAATCAAGCACATTTGCTTTTGCTAAAGAAGAATATGTGCGTTTGGCACTGAATCGCCAGTTGCATAACGGTAGTCTCGATCTGAGTATTAACCACAGTCAATCGGACCTCAAATCACGCAGCGGCGCATCCATTGCGCGCAACTGGCAGATCACTCAAAAAAGTAATCTAAGTGTAGGTTATGACTGGAAAGACCGCACTGATAGTTCAGGCTTAATGTACGCAGTGGGTCAAAAAAACAGCCTATGGTTGCGTGGCTCCCAGCAAATTACTGCACGTGATTCGTTTTCATGGGGGCTTGAGAAGAATCAGTATGAGACCCGGTATAACGACAAGCTCTCTAGCGGTAAAGCCTTTGAGTTGCAAATCACGCATACAGTTTTCTTTCAGCACCCTACGTGGTTAGTAAAGGCCGGCTTTGATTATCAAGATAATAATCTTGATGAAAAAATCCTAACAAAATTACCCAATTATCCTGTTGATAATCAACCTTTAACCACGAGTTCATTGCTCGTTGAAAAGTATAAGTATGCTTATCTAGGTACGAGCTTACAGCGCGGTGTTCCAGGATTCTTAAATCGCACTGAGCCGCAATATACATGGATGATTGATGCCGTTGTTGGACAACAATGGCCAGAGAATAAAATTACTTACTCAATTTCTGCAGGTATTGGTACGGAAGTCTTTGGTGATGATGAGTTAGCACTTAATTTTGGTTATCAGTCGGCACCTAAGAGTCAATTAAAAAGTAAACCAGGCGGAACGCTGGGTGTAAGTTATAGCTTACGCTTCGGTCGTTAAATATATAAATAAAGGAAATAAGCTATGCGTATTCATGTTTTGGCGACTATTGTACTCAGTACATTGCTAAGCGCTTGTAGTGTTAGTACAACAAATAACGATGCTGTTTTTCAGCAGCAAGCACGCTGGGCTTTATTGCCTGTGGTGAATTACTCTCAGGCACCGCAAGCAGGTGAGCGTACTGAGCAAATTCTACAAAGCGTGTTAAATCAACGTGGTATCAAAGTTCATATGTATCCGCATACTCAGAACACTGGCATGCCTTTATTAGATGATAAAAAACGCTTAGATGATATGTGGCAATGGGCACGCAAACAAGGCTTTGACTATGTCATTACCGGTAGCATTGAAGAGTGGCAGTATAAAAATGGTCTAGATGGTGAGCCTGCTGTGGGTATCAGTCTGCAAGTGATTGATCCTGCTTCAGGACAAACGATTTGGAGCAATAGTGGTGCACGTTCAGGCTGGTCACGTGAAAGCTTAGCGGGCAGTGCGCAAAAGGTGTTAAGAAAGCTTGTCGCTAAACTACGCGTGGAGTGATGATGGAATCTGCTTATAAAGAGTATGCCGTGCCTATGCGCTCCAATACGCTAGGCTCTTGGTTCGAGGCAATCACGATTACGTTGGGGGCGATGCTGCTAGGCTATTTCTATTCGCCTGAGGATCCCTTACTGGTCACTGCTGACTTTCCATGGATGATTTTTGCCCCACTCTTAGTGGCAGTGCGTTATGGATTTTTACCCGGCTTATTTAGCGTTAGCTTGATTGTCGTAGGGCTTTTGATTAGTAATTGGCAGCTGCAACATAGTTTGCCTGTGAGTTATCTTATTGGCATGTTGCTGATTACGTTTTTAGCCGGTGAGTTTCGTGATATTTGGCATAAGAAACTTATGCAGCTCAATATGGCCAATCAATATCGGCAATATCGACTGGATGATTTTACTCGGTCGTACCGATTGCTACAGGTTTCACACGACGAGCTTGAGCTGCGTATTGCCGGTAGTAGTCGCAGTTTGCGCAGCACATTACTGATGTTAAGGCGCTCTCTACAAGCAGCTGACCCAAGCCAGCAGCATGCGTTGTCGGCTATTGCGGAACATGCGATGCAGATTTTTAGTCAATACGGGGCATTCACCTCGGCAGGCCTGTACGGTGTCGATTCTGCACAAGTATTGAATTTAAGCCCGTTGGCCACTTTGGGTGATATGCCAGCGCTGTCAGTGGATGATCTTTTGTTATCTGCTTGCCTGCAAAGCAAACATACAGTCAGTATTCGAGAGCAGTTACTGGATGCCGGTGCTAATCCATCGCTATTACAAGTGTGTGTGCCCTTGCTAGATACCGAACAAAAGTTGGTCGGCGTGTTAGCCATTGCTCAAATACCTTTCTTTTCAATGACTAAACAAACATTGAACTTATTAACCTTATTAGCAGGCTATATTGCTGATGTCCTGAAAAATGATAGTAAAGCGATTCAGTTAGAGGGTGCGCATGCACAATATTTTTCACAACAATTGCAGCGAGCCTCGTTAAATACTCAGAAATATAATTTAAGCGCAGCAATTTGCGCGTTTGAGTTTAACCAAGATAATGCCACGTTAAGACAACTTTTAGAAAGCAGTCAGCGCGGACTTGATTTGCAGCTAGAGCTAACGAATCATCGACGACATTACGTATTGTTAGTTTTATTGCCATTAACCTCAGAAAAAGGTCTACTGAGTTATCTTGAGAGAATTAGCACTCTTGTTAAGCAACAATATTATGATGCGACTTTAGAAGATTTAAACGTAACTGTTCGTAAGTTACAGTTGGATCAGGCTAATGCTGCTGATTTAAAACAATTTGTTTATCAGGAGTGTGGCTTAAATGAGCAGCAAGTGGTTATTTAGTAGTGGGTTTATATTAGAGATTATTAGTCTCTTAGGTCTGATATTTGCTGATGTTACCAACCAGCAGTTTTGGCTTATTTTATTCATTCATGCTCTAGGCAGCGCATTAATTGCACTCGCTGTCTGGCTTGTATTACCCAATAAATATCGTTATCCGGCGCTTCTAAGCTATTCTTTTTTATATAGTATGGCGGTTTTTATTCCTTTCATAGGTGCGGTGGGCTTACTGATTTGTATTTTACCTAGCTTGTATTTTCCAAGACATAGAAAGGCGCGTATCTTAGATATACAAGAAGACATAGAGTTGCCATACGCACACTTAGACAAACAAGAGTCTCCGCTATTTCATGATGGTGGTTTGCAAGATGTTTTGAGTTTGCAAACCAATGAAAGTAAAAGATTAAATGCATTGCTGGCAGTACGTAATATGCAAAAGCAATATGCAATTCCTATATTAAAAAAAGCATTACGTGATCCTGCTGACGATATTCGTTTATTAGCCTATGCCATGTTAGATAAGTACGAAACGCAGATTAATACTGAGTTAGAAATCGTTCTTAATCAGTTAGAAAGTGCTGATGGCGCGCACAAAGCTGAGCTGCATAAACATATCGCTAGAAACTATTGGGAGCTTGCTTATTTGGGTTTAGCGCAAGGCGCTGTATTTGAACATGCTCTTGAACAAGCACAGGACAATATTGAGCAGGCGCTCTCTTTTAAAGAAACGCCAGAGCTAGCGCTGCTTCAAGGTCGTGTAGCACTGAAACAAAATCACACTGAGCTTGCTCGCTTGGCTTTTCAACAAGCGATCGAGATGGGCATGGCCCGGCAAAATGTCATACCGTATTTAGCCGAGACCGCTTATTTATTGGGCCATTATCAAGAAATACCAGGGCTTCTAGCACAACTGCCAGAAGCTTTACGTAATCGTTATCCTTTTTCTGAATTAGTGGATTATTGGCATGTCGATGCAAACCCAGCCTAATAGCCGCGCGGATATCTGCCTTTTGCTTGAGGGTACCTGGCCTTATGTGAGAGGCGGTGTTTCGAGCTGGATCAATCAAATGATTTTGGGCATGCCTGAAGTGACCTTTTCAATTGTTTTTATTGGTGGGTCACGAGAGGCTTACTCAGAGCGGCAATATGCAATACCTGCAAATGTTATGCATATTGAGGAAATCTATCTAGAAGACACTTGGTCGCGCAATACTGACCTGCTCTTAAGTATTAAAGAACCTAAGCATACAGAGGCACTATCTACCTTTTATAGTTTCTTACACTCGCCCGATACTCCAAATCATGCGCAGGGTGAGCGCGTGTTGGATGCGTTAGTGCATGGCAAAATTACTCGTGATGTCGTCATGCGCAGTCAGGCGAGCTGGGAAATCTTGTGCGCTGACTATCACCAACATTGTACGGATCCGTCATTTATTGATTTTTTCTGGACTCTGCGCACGATGCAAGCGCCTTTATTGACGCTGGCCGAGTTGGCACAGCGTTTACCCCCAGCGCGTGCGGTACATGCGATTTCAACTGGTTATGCAGGCTTTATGGGTTGTGTTTTACGTAAGCTGTGGGGTTGTAACTTTATTCTTAGTGAGCACGGCATCTACACCAAAGAGCGCAAAATAGATCTCGCGCAAGCACAGTGGATTGCGGAATACCCAGATCAAGCTTTTCGTGGCGGCTTAAATTTTAATTCGAGTTATATGCGAGCGTTATGGATTCGTTTCTTTGAGCGCTTAGGCCTGCTGATTTATCAAGCCGCTGATCCTATTGTGTCGTTATACGACGGTAACCGCCAACGTCAAATTCGCGATGGTGCCGACGTAGAGCGCACTCAAGTCATTCCTAACGGTATCAATTTACTCGATTGGCAGGATGCTTTGGCGAGCAGAGTATCTAACTCTGTGCCAACTGTCGGTTTAATTGGGCGTATCGTGCCTATTAAAGATATTAAAAATTTTATCCGTAGTATCCGCAGTGTTATGCGGCAGGTGCCTGAAGTGCAGGCATGGATTGTTGGTCCTGAAGAGGAAGATCGGCATTATGTTAGCGAGTGCCGTAGCTTAGTCAGTAGCCTGGGTTTGCAGGCGCATATTAAGTTTCTTGGTTTTCAAAGTATTAAAGAAATTTTGCCTAAACTTGATGTGATGGTTTTATCGTCCATCAGTGAGGCACAACCTTTGGTGATTTTAGAGGCTTGGGCTGCTGGAACACCTGTTGTGGCGACCGATGTGGGGGCGTGCAGCGAGCTACTCTATGGCATCACTCCCGAAGATAAAGCGCTTGGGGTTGCTGGTGAACTGGTAGCCATTGCCGATCCTCTGGCGATTGCTCGAAGTATTTGCACTATTTTAGAAGATCATGAACATTGGTTAAAACTACAAAGCAATGGTCTAGCGCGCGTTAATCAATTTTATAGTGAGGCGCTCATGTTTGATCGTTACCGGACTATTTATAACAACTCTATAGAGAAGCACTAACATGGCAGGCATCGGCTTCCAGTTACGTAAGATTTTAGTCAAAGATACATATGGCGCAACTTTACGTGCTTATTTGTATGCGGGGATGATTAGCTCAGGACCTTGGGTGATATCGATTATCAGTGTGATGGTCATCGGCTTGTTAAGCCTAGGGTATTTAGTGCCTGCTCAAGAGGTTGGACAGTTTCTTATTTCTGTTACTTATTTGATGGCGGGCTCATTGGTATTTACTGGAGGCGCGCAACTCTTTTTTACCCGTTATATTTCAGATCGACTATTTGAAAAACGCTACAATATTATTTTGCCAAGTTTATTAGGTGTTCTACTGGTAGTCACTGTGGCGGCTGCTTTTTTTTCTATATTAGTTATTTCTTTGTTTTTTGATGGAACTACAATTGCTTATAAAATAGTTATGTTTAGTAACTTTATTGTGCTGTGTGATTTGTGGATTGTTATTATATTTCTTTCGGGAATGAAAGCTTATAATCGTATTTTAATTACCATGCTGTTTGGTTATGCGGTAATGATTGGTGCTAGCCTATTACTCGGCCGTTTTAAAATATATGGTTTAATGAGCTCATTACTTATCGGTCACGGCACGCTGTTATTTGTTTTTTTAGCAGAAATTTTACGTTTGTATCCAGCGGAAAAACTTATTTCTTTTGACTTTCTAAGTAGCAAAAAAATATATTTTAGTTTGATTGCGACCGGCTTTTTATATAACTTGGGGATTTGGGTTGATAAAATTATTTTCTGGTTTAATCCGGACACCTCGCATCAAGTGATTGGCCCGTTGCGTGGTTCTATACTCTATGATATGCCGATTTTTCTGGCTTACTTAGCGATCATTCCTGGTATGGCAGTATTTTTAGTTAAGATCGAGACAGACTTTTCTGAATGGTATGACAAACTATTTAATGCTGTGCGTGAGGGCGGATCTTTATCTTATATAACTCATGCGCGTGATGAAATGATCAATACGGTGCGCGAGGGTTTGTTTTTAATTTGTAAAGTCCAAGGAGTCACCATTGCTCTGTTGCTACTTATTGCGCCAACAGTTTTAGATTGGTTAGGTATTTCACGCTTTCATTTACCGTTGTTTTATATTGATGTTGTTGGCGTGAGTATACAGGTCTTGTTTATGGCCTTACTTAACGTATTCTTTTATTTAGATAAACGTATTATGGTTTTAAAATTGAGCTTGCTTTTTTTCTTGCTTAACACTTGTCTTACCATGTTGAGCCAGTATTTAGGCCCGTCTTACTTTGGTTATGGATTTACTTTGTCACTTTTGGTTTGTGTCTTGGTTGCTATCTACCAGTTAGCAACCACATTAGATAAGCTGATTTATCATACTTTCATGCTTAGGCAAGAATAAACGCTGTATCTGTAGAGTTTGTTTATGCTTATGTTGGTTGGCTTTAATTAAAATAAAGCAATGTTGTTTCAGTGGCTGACTATTATGAGGCTTCATGCTCCCAGACTCCTTCTTCAACCGTCCCGCCCTTGAGCTTGCGCCTGACTTACTCGGCAAGGTGATTCGTTATCGCAATAACGGCGTCTGGCTCAGTGCGCGGATTATTGAGACGGAAGCCTACATGCTCACCGACAAAGGCAGTCATGCCTCGCTGGGTTATACCGAGAAACGCCAAGCGTTATTTGCCGA
>RCMZ01000656.1_pt1 | contig 15701 bp, 10 predicted proteins | sample 2041141 | NCBI WGS metagenome assembly RCMZ01 (sample SAMN09708263, study PRJNA481090) | Wastewater metagenome, whole genome shotgun sequencing project. | biome: sewage; isolation source: Davis station wastewater (DW) | place: Antarctica: Davis Station | collected 2010-03-01
AACCAGGTCAACAACGTACTGGGCTTCCCGTTCATCTTCCGCGGTGCCCTGGACGTTCGCGCCAAGCGCATCAACGAAGAAATGAAAGTAGCTGCCGCCAACGCCCTGCGCGAACTGGCCAAGCTGCCGGTACCACAGGAAGTGTGCGACGCCTACGGCGGCATCAAGTTGGAATTCGGGCGTGAGTACATCATCCCCAAACCAATGGATGCCCGCCTGATTACCGTGATCTCCGATGCCGTGGCCAAGGCCGCGATCGAGACCGGTGTAGCTACCCTGCCGTACCCGAAGAACTACCCGCTCAAAAGCGTCGATGACGTTTTTAACGGTTAACAGCAGCACCATAAAAAAACCCGGCCTCTGAGCCGGGTTTTTTTATGGGGGAGCAGTTGCAAGTTATTAGCGGCAAGCGGCAAGTAAGAGCGGGTTGCGTCGCTGTTGCTTGCAGCTAAAAGCTTGCCGCTGCTCCTTGCTGCTTTAAAACAGATCGATGGGCGCCGCCTCGTCCGCCGGCAGCGGGCTGCCCGGGGCGCTGCCGCCTAGCTCGTTGACCGAGGGCGGGGTGTCTTCGCTCTTGAACAGCTCGAAGTAGGCGTTGGGGGTGCCGGGTGAGGCGGCACGGCCGCTGACTGGGTCTACCCGCAGGCTGAGGATGCCTTCCGGTTCGCTTTGGGTGTGGGCTGGCTTGCCCTTGAGGGCGGCGCCCATGTAGTTGATCCAGATCGGCAGCGCAACGGTGCCGCCGTACTCACGGCGCCCGAGGCTTTCGGGCTGGTCGAAACCGGTCCACACCGTCGTCACGTAATCGGCGTTGTAGCCGGAGAACCAGGCGTCCTTGGACTCGTTGGTGGTGCCGGTCTTGCCCGCCAGGTCGGTGCGGCCCAGGGACAGGGCGCGGCGGCCGGTGCCGAGTTTGATGACGTCCTGCAGCATGCTGGTGAGGATGTAAGTGGTGCGGCCATCGACAATGCGCTCGGCCACCAATGGGGTCTGCACTGCAGGCGCCGGGGCTTCGCCGGGGATGGCATCGACGGTGAAGCTGTCGGAGGCTGGCGCGGCGATGCCATCGCTGGCGGCGGTGTTGCCGGGGACGCTGGCCGGGTTGGCGGTGAACAGGTTCTCGCCGTTGCGGCTTTCGATCTTGTCGATGATGAACGGGGTGATCTTGTAGCCGCCATTGGCGAAGGTGCTCCAGCCCGTGGCGATTTCCATCGGCGTTAGGGTCGCGGTGCCCAGGGCCAGGGACAGGTTGGGCGGCAGGTCCTGCTTGTTGAAGCCGAACTTGCTGATGTAGTCGATGGTGCGGCCCACGCCCATGCTTTGCAGCAGGCGGATCGACACCAGGTTGCGCGACTTGTACAGCGCCTCGCGCATGCGGATTGGGCCGAGGAAGGTGTTGGTGTCGTTTTTCGGGCGCCAGACTTTGTCCAGGTACTCATCGACAAACACGATCGGTGCGTCGTTGACCAGGCTGGCGGCGGTGTAACCGCTGTCCAGGGCCGCGCTGTAGACGAAGGGCTTGAAGCTCGAGCCGGGTTGACGCTTGGCCTGGATGGCGCGGTTGTAGTTGCTTTGCTCGAAGGCGAAACCGCCGACCAGCGAGCGGATTGCGCCGTTTTGCGGGTCCAGGGACACCAGCGCGCCTTGAGCGACCGGGATCTGGCTGAACTTCAGCGACCCGTCGGCCTGGCGTTGCACGCGGATCAAGTCGCCGACCTGGGCCACGTCCGCCGGTTGTTTCGGGTTGGCGCCCATGCTGTTGGTGTTCAGGAAGGGCCGTGCCCACTTCATGCTGTCCCAGGCCACATGCGCCTGGCCGGTGCGGGTCAGCACTTGCAGGCCGGTTTTTTCGACCTCGATGACAATCGCCGGCTCAAGCCCGCTGAAGGTGCGCTGCTTGGTCAACTCCAGGGTCCAGGCTTCGCGGGTCTTGCCTGGCAGGCGCGATTCCGGGCCACGGTAGCCGTGGCGCTGGTCGTAGGTCATCAAGCCTTCGTGCAGGGCGGTGTTGGCCATTTCCTGCAGGTTGCTCGGCACCGTGGTGGTTACGCGAAAACCTTCGGTGTAGGCGTCGCTGCCGTAGCGCCCGACCATCTCGGCGCGGGCCATTTCGGCGATGTACGGCGCGTTCACTTCAGGCGTGGGCACGTGATAGCTGGCGTTGAGTGGCTCGTTCAGGGCGATCTGGTACGACGCCTCATCGATCTTGCCCAGTTTGTACATGCGCCCCAGGATCCAGTCGCGGCGCTCCTTGCTGCGCGCCGGGTTGGCCAGCGGGTTGAACCGCGAAGGGGCCTTGGGCAGGCCGGCGATCATCGCCATCTGCGCCAGGGTGACGTCACGGATCGATTTGCCGTAATACACCTGCGCCGCCGCCTCGATCCCGTAGGCGCGGTTGCCCAGGTAGATCTTGTTGACGTACAGCTCCAGGATCTCGTCTTTGGTCAGCTGCCGCTCGATCTGCAGTGCCAGGAGGATTTCCGTGGCTTTGCGCGAGAAGCTGCGTTCGCTGGTCAGGAAGAAGTTTTTCGCCACCTGCATGGTGATGGTGCTACCGCCGGACTGAATGTGCCCGCTCTTGACCAGTTGGGTGGCGGCGCGCATCAGGCTGCTGGGGTCGACGCCATGGTGGTTGGCGAAGTTGTCGTCTTCAGCACTTAGTAACGCATTGATGAAATTGGGGGGAATGTCGGCGAACAGGATCGGAGTACGGCGCATTTCGCCAAATTCTGCGATCAACTTGTTGTCGCTGCTATACACCCGCAGGGGAATCTGCAACTGGATACTTCGCAGCGCCTCTACCGACGGCAACCCGGGACTAAGATAGAGAAACGCGCCGCTCAGGCCCAGCACCAGAGCGCAGACGACGGCGACGAACGACCATCCGAAAAACTTCAGCAGACGAATCAAGGCTTTTGGATTTCCAGAGAAGAGAATGAATTGAGCGTCGAGTGATTAGCGCCAAACTGTGGCGACTCACGCTTGAGATAAAAACCGGAAAAAACGCTGGGCATTATAAGCATTTTTCGACAGGCGCAGTCATTTGCGCTTGTCAGCCCGCGCGGCCATGGAACGGCGCGCCTTTAACCGAGTTCTCCAACTCCGCAACGTCATAAGGAAATGATCGTGCCAGGACTCTTCGGCAATAAAAACGGCAGGCTGCTGGGTATTGATATCGGCGCCACTTCTATACGGCTGGTGGAACTGAGCCGTTGCGGCACCGGTTTACGGCTCGATGCCTACGCCATCGAGCCACTGCCCCCCGGCGTGGTGGTCGAACGTAATCTGCTCGATACCCAGGGCGCAGCCCAGGTGCTCTCGCGGCTGTTGCTCAAGGCTGGCACCGCTTTGAAGGAGGGCGCCAGCGCCGTGGGCGGCGCGGCGGTCATCAGCAAAACCCTGGAGCTGGAAAGTGGCCTCGGCGAGGCGGACATGCAGGCCGCGATCATGCTCGAAGCCGAGCAGTACATTCCCTATCCCCTTGAAGACGTCGCCATCGACTTTGAAGTCCTGGCCTGTCCCGCGCTTGAGCCCGGGCGGGTGTCGGTGTTGCTGGCCGCTTGCCGCAAGGCGGATGTCCAGGCCCGCGAAGCGCTGCTGGCCCTGGCCGGCCTGCGGGCCCGGGTGGTGGAAAGCGAAACCGATGCCCTGGAACGTGCGTTGGCGCGGCTCGATGGGGTTAATGACCCGGGTGTCGTCGCCGTGGTCGATGCAGGCATCAGCACCACGACCTTGAGCCTGGTCCGCGAGGGGCGCATCGTCCAGGTTCGCGAGCTGCTGTTGGGGGCCTTCCCACAGGGTGGCGCGGCTGTGGAGGACTTCCAGCTTGAACTGAGCCAGCAAGTCTCCCGGGCGTTGCAGGCGTTTATGGCGCTCGATCAGGCCACGGCGGTCGAGCATTTGGTGTTAACCGGCGAAATGGCAGCGTATCCGGGGCTGGTGCAAGGCGTTGGGCAGACGTTGGGGCTGCCGGCGCTCGTCGCCAACCCGTTTCACGACATGGCCCTGGGCGATCAGGTCGATGCCTGCGCGCTAGCCACTGATGCGCCGGCGCTGATGGTGGCCTGTGGGTTGGCCATGCGGAGTTTCGACTGATGGCCAGGATTAACTTTTTGCCCTGGCGCGAGGCCCGTCGCCAGGCGCGGCGCAAGGAGTTCATCGTCATTGCGCTGGGCGCGATGCTGGGGGCTATGGCAGTGGTGCTGCTGGTTGGCCAGTACCTCGACAGCGCGAGCCGACATCAGTCGGTACGCAACCTGGCGCTGGGCCGGCAAATCGCAACGCTGGACGAACAGGTTGCACGGTTCGATGAACTCAAAGCGCAGCGCCAGGTATCGATGGAGCGCCTGAGAGTGATTCAGGGTTTACAGGGCGACCGCCATCGTGGCGGGCGGATACTTGAGCAGTTGGTTCACGTCTTGGTTGACGGTGTGTACTTCACCGAAGTGGCCATGGGCGGCCAGACCCTGTCGATTGTCGGGGTCAGTCAGTCGAACCCGCAACTGGCCGAGTTGATGCGCAAACTTGCGGCCTCTGATTTGTTCGAGGCGCCGACCCTCGAACAAATCCGGGCAACCGGCGGGCAAGCGCATGTAGGGGCTTTCCAGCTGACCGTAGCCCAGGCTCGGCCGAGCGTGGCGGGGGGAGTGCAATGAACGCGATGCAATGGTCGGGCGACCTGACGTTGAGCAACCTGGGGGACTGGCCGCCCATCGCCAAGGTTGCGGCGGTCGCCCTGTTGCTGTGCCTGGTGCTGGCATTGGGCTACGGCATCTACCTTAAGCCCATGAGCCAACACCTTGAGCGGCTGCGCATGGATGAACGACGCCAGCAGGAGCGGCTCGCCGCCAAGACGCGGCTGGCCGCGGACCTGGAGCAGTACCAGGCGAAGATGCAGCTTATGCAGCACAGTTTCGAGGGGTTGCTGCGCCAGCTCCCGGCGGGCAGCGAAGTGCCGGATTTACTGGACGATATCACCCGGACGGCGACTGGCAGCGGCTTGGTGTTTGAGGAAATCAAGCTGCTGGCGCCGGTGGAGCAAGCGTTTTACCGCGAGTTGCCGATGCAGGTTGTCGTCATCGGCGCCTATCACGACCTCGCCACCTTCGTTAGCCGTTTGGGCGCGTTGCCGCGAATCGTCACCTTGCATGACTTCCAGATCGGCCCTGTGGTGGTTGGCAGCGAGTCGCCGCTGCGCATGGCGTTGCAGGCCCGGACTTACAGCTACGACCCGGCGGAGCAGCAGCCATGAACCGCGGCCTATGGATGGCCAGTGTGCTGGCGGCAATCTCCGGTTGCAGCAGCGACAGCGCCGAGCAGGTTGCCAGCTCGGCTACCAGCACACTTAGCCTGCCATCGACCATTGAGCCTGCTGCGTTGCCGGACGTTGGGCCAGCCTTCATCTATAAGGCCGCGGGGTTGCGCGACCCCTTCCGCTCTTCGGCTGTGGAGCTGGTGCCGCGCCCAGCGGTGGCGCGCGCGCAGGTACAGCCTGATCCGACGCGGGGAAAGCACTTTTTGGAAGGCTTTGCTCTGGAGCAGTTCGAAATGGTCGGCACGCTCTCCAACGCGGGTGCGTCTTTTGTGCTGCTACGTGGGCCGGGCGGTGTACACCGATTGAAGGTGGGCGACTACCTGGGCCGCAACGACGGGCGGGTGGTGGCCGTGGGTGAGCGGCATGTGGAGGTCATCGAACTCGTTCCCGAGGGCGAGGAGGGCTGGCTGGAACGCTCTCGAATCCTCGCTTTGAAAGCACACTCCTGAAGGGAATCGGAACCATGAAAAGGACTCTTTCATCCTGTGTGATGGCGCTATGGATGGCGTCGGTGCAGGCAAACGTAACCGATCTCCCTGCCTTGGGTGGGGTGGGTGGCCAGTACAGTGGCGAAAAGCTGTCGCTGAACTTCCAGGACATTGAAGTACGTTCGGTGCTGCAAGTGATCGCCGACTTCACCCGGCTCAATCTGGTGGCCAGCGATGCGGTACAGGGCAGTATCACCCTGCGCTTGCACGAGGTGCCTTGGGATCAGGCACTGGACATCGTCCTCAAGACCAAGGGCCTGGATCAGCGCAAAGTCGGCAACGTGCTGTTGGTAGCGCCCGCGGATGAAATCGCCGCCCGCGAGCGGCTGGAACTGGAGTCGCAACGCCAGGTGGCGGACCTGGCGCCGCTGCGTCGGGAACTGCTGCAAGTCAACTACGCCAAGGCCAGCGACATTGCCAAGCTGTTCCAGTCGGTGACCGGCGCCGAGGTCAGTGCTGAAGGGCGGGGCTCGATCACAGTGGACGAGCGCACCAACAACATCATTGCCTACCAGACCCAAAACCGCCTCGACGAACTCAAGCGCATCGTCGCGCAGCTGGATATCCCGGTGCGCCAGGTGATGATCGAGGCGCGCATCGTCGAGGCGGATGTGGGCTACGACAAAAGCCTGGGAGTGCGCTGGGGAGGCTCGATCCGTAGCGGCGGGCGCTGGAGCGCGTCCGGTACCGGCGCGTCTTCGGACGAGGGCGAAGCCAGTTCGCCTTTTGTTGACCTGGGTGTGGCCAATCGCACATCCGGCATCGGCGTGGCCTACATCAAGGACAACCTGCTGTTGGACCTTGAACTGACCGCCATGGAGAAGACCGGCAACGGGGAGATCATCTCCCAGCCCAAAGTGGTGACCTCCGACAAGGAGACCGCCAAGATTCTCAAGGGCACGGAAATCCCCTACCAACAATCGGCCAAGGACGGCGCGACCTCGGTGTCGTTCAAAGAGGCGTCGCTGTCCCTGGAGGTCACGCCGCAAATCACCCCGGACAACCAGATCATCATGGCGGTCAAGGTCACCAAGGATGAGCCCGATTACCTGAACCGCCTCAATGACGTCCCGCCGATCAGAAAAAACGAAGTCAACGCCAAGGTGTTGGTGGCCGATGGCGAGACCACTGTGATTGGTGGCGTGTTCTCAAATACTCAAAGCAAGGTCATAGATAAGGTGCCATTTCTCGGCGATGTGCCGTATCTTGGCCGCCTTTTCCGAAGGGATGTTGTTTCGGATAAAAAATCCGAGCTGCTGGTGTTCCTGACTCCCCGTATCATGGACAACCAGGCGATTGCTGCGAGTCATTGATTCTGTGCGAAATTTGATTCTTGTTGGGCCAATGGGTGCCGGTAAAAGCACCATTGGCCGCTTGCTGGCCAAAGAGCTGCGCCTGCCGTTCAAAGATTCCGACAAGGAAATTGAATTGCGCACGGGCGCCAATATCCCGTGGATCTTCGATAAAGAAGGCGAACCGGGTTTCCGTGACCGTGAAGAGGCGATGATCGCCGAACTCTGCGCCCTTGATGGTGTGGTGCTGGCGACCGGCGGTGGCGCGGTCATGCGCGAAGCCAATCGCCGCGCCCTGCATGCCGGCGGGCGCGTGGTTTACCTGCATGCCTCGGTGGAGCAGCAGGTGGGGCGCACCGCACGGGACCGCAATCGGCCATTGCTGCGTACCGCCGATCCGGAAAAGACCCTGCGCGACTTGCTGGCGCTGCGCGACCCGCTCTACCGGGAGATCGCCGACCTGGTGGTGCAAACCGATGAGCGGCCGCCGCGAATGGTGGTCCTGGACATCCTCGCCCGTCTGCAACAGCTGCCTCCCCGTTAAAGCGCGCGGCGAAATGCGCTATCCTCGGCGTCCGGCCGTGGGCGCCCAGGCTCGTGGCTTATGGCTATCAAGTGACGTCACAACACCGCGTGTTGCCGGCCTCTAGGCTGGGGCAAAACGCCAGCTTTCATTTTCACTGTGGGGATACATGCAGACACTTAAGGTCGATTTAGGCGAGCGCAGCTACCCGATTCACATTGGCGAAAGTTTGCTGGGGCGAACCGAGCTGCTGGCGCCGCACATTGCCGGGCGGCAAGTGGCGATTATCTCCAATGAGACGGTTGCGCCACTGTACCTGGAGCGCCTGGCCCGCAGCCTTGAGCAGTTCTCGGTGATCTCCGTGGTGCTGCCCGATGGCGAAGCCTTCAAGACCTGGGAAACCCTGCAACTGATTTTCGACGGCTTGCTCACCGCGCGGCACGACCGCCGCACCACGGTGATTGCCCTGGGCGGCGGTGTGATTGGCGATATGGCCGGTTTTGCGGCGGCGTGCTACCAGCGTGGCGTGGATTTCATCCAGGTGCCGACCACCTTGCTGTCCCAGGTCGATTCGTCGGTGGGCGGCAAGACCGGCATCAACCACCCGCTGGGCAAAAACATGGTGGGCGCCTTTTACCAGCCCAATGTGGTGCTGATCGATACGTCCACCCTCACTACCTTGCCGCCGCGCGAACTGTCGGCGGGCCTGGCGGAAGTCATCAAGTACGGCCTGATTTGCGATGAGCCGTTCCTGACCTGGCTGGAAGAAAACGTCGAGCGCCTGCGGGCCCTGGACCAGCAGGCGCTGACCGTCGCCATCGAGCGCTCCTGCGCGGCCAAGGCCGCCGTGGTGGGCGCCGATGAGCGTGAGTCCGGCGTGCGCGCCACCCTCAACCTGGGCCATACCTTCGGCCACGCCATCGAAACCCACATGGGCTATGGTGTTTGGCTGCACGGTGAGGCGGTGGCGGCGGGTACGGTCATGGCCCTGGAAATGTCCAGCCGCCTGGGCTGGATTACCGAGCAGGAGCGTGATCGCGGCATTCGCCTGTTCCAGCGCGCCGGTTTACCGGTGATGCCGCCGCAGGAGATGAGCGAAGCCGATTTCCTCGAACATATGGCAATTGACAAGAAAGTGATCGACGGTCGTTTGCGTCTGGTGCTGTTGCGCCGCATGGGCGAAGCCGTAGTGACCGACGATTATCCGAAAGAGATTTTACAGGCCACGCTGGGAGCGGATTACCGCGCCCTGGCTCAGCTCAAAGGTTAACAAGATCCCGATGACTAGTTTGCACGCCGACGAGGCTTTCCTCGGCCATTACCAGTTGAGCCACGACCCTTTCGCTCCACGGGTGCCTGGCTTCAAGTTTTTCCCTGCCCAGCGCAAACCGGTGCTCGGGCAGTTGCATCACCTGGCCCGCTACAGCCAGCTGCTGCTGGTGGTCACCGGCCCCCAGGGCAGCGGCAAGACCCTGCTGCGCCAGGCGTTGGTCGCCAGCACCAACAAGCAATCGGTGCAAAGCGTGGTGGTGTCGGCCCGTGGCGCTGGCGATGCGGCCGGCGTGCTGCGCCAGGTGGCCCAGGCGCTGAACGTGGCCCAGGCGCAAATCGGGGCGATTTTGGCGCAGGTGGTGCAACTGGCGCTGACCGGGCAGGAAGTCTACCTGCTGGTGGATGACGCTGAGCAGCTTGACGAGTCCGCCCTTGAGGCGCTACTGGCGCTGGCCGCAGGTGCCCCGGAAGGCCGGCCGCACGTGTTCCTGTTTGGCGAGTCGTCGCTGATTGCGGGCCTGGAGCAATTGAACACCGAGGAAGAGCGTTTCCACGTCATCGAATTGCAGCCCTATACCGAGGAAGAAACCCGCGAATACCTGGCCCAGCGCCTGGAAGGGGCCGGCCGGGGTATCGAACTTTTCACCGCGGATCAGATCTCTGATATTCACGAAGGCTCCGACGGCTGGCCTGGCATCATCAACCAGGTGGCCCGGGATGCAATGATCGAAGCCATGATTGCCAGCCGCTCAGCGGTCAAGCGTCCAAGTATGGGGTTCAACATGCCGAAGAAACATGTATTGGCGATATCCGCCGTTGTGGTGGTGGCCGTCGCGGCGGCCTGGTTGCTGCCAGGTCGCAGCAAGGCCCCGACCACCGGCGCGCCCGCGACCGAGCAGGCGCAACTGCCTCTGGGCCAGGGCACGCCGCAACCCAACGCCAGTGGCGGCCCAGCGGTGGAATTCGCCGGTTCGTCGCAGCCGATGCCGTTGCCGCTGGTCGGGCAGTCGCAACCGGTGATGCGGGGTCCGTTGGCCGAAGCAGCTGGCGGGATCAGCGAAGGTGACGATGGCGTGCCGGTGGAAGGCTCCAGCGCTACGCCGCCGACCGTCACCACCATCGCGCCACCTGCCGGCGAAACGCCGAGCCCGGCCCCCGTGCCAGCGACCCGTCCGGTGCCAACCCCTGAGCCCACTCAAGTCGCCGTCGCCAAACCTGCGCCTGTGGCCAAACCGGTTCCCGCTCCAGCCGCCAAACCTGCGGACAAACCTGTGACCGTGGCCAAGGCGTCTGCCGGCGGTAGCTGGTACGCCGGCCAGGCCCCGGGCAACTACGTGGTGCAGATCCTCGGCACCAGCTCCGAAGCCACGGCGCAGAAGTTCGTCAAGGAGCAGGGCGGCGAATACCGCTATTTCAAGAAAGTCCTCAACGGCAAGCCGCTTTTTGTCATTACCTACGGCAACTTCGCCAATCGTGATGCCGCCGTTACTGCTATCAAGGCCTTGCCAGCGAAGGTTCAGGCTGGTAAACCTTGGCCTCGCACTGTCGCCAGCGTTCAACAGGAACTGGCCACAACTCGCTGAAGATCCGGCGGCCTTACCCAGGCCGCCCTCCCGGCACCTCAAAAAAAACCGCATGTGCGTGCTGCCCCTCCAGGCCGCGCGCTTTGTGGTGTCTGCGTCACAGTGGCTTTTGAGTCGTAGCGGTTGAAACCAAAAAAGTTTTGACTAGCACGGCGTATAGCTTTAAACCTTTCATAAATGCGACATGGATTTACGACAAGTCGTCGGAATTTGTGAGCGTTCGTGTCGGTGTGTACAATGACCTCCCTTTTGCCCCCGCAAAGCTGGCGTACGTTCGGCGCGGATGGTAAGTGGTTGAATTAAAAAGAAATTTGCCTCTATAAAGGGGCAGCCTGGTGAGAAAGTGTCTATGAAAGCAGGTCTGTACCAACCCGATGAATTCAAGGATAACTGCGGTTTCGGCCTGATAGCCCATATGCAGGGCGAACCCAGTCATACCCTATTGCAAACGGCCATCGAGGCCCTGACCTGCATGACCCACCGCGGTGGGATTAATGCGGACGGCAAGACCGGCGACGGTTGCGGTCTGCTGATTCAAAAACCCGACCTGTTCCTGCGCGCAGTCGCCCAGGAACACTTCGGCGTCGATTTGCCGCGCCAGTACGCGGTGGGCATGGTTTTTTTCAACCAGGACCCGGTCAAAGCCGAGGCGGCTCGCGAGCACATGAACCGCGAAATCCTCGCCGCAGGCCTGCAATTGGTGGGTTGGCGCAAAGTGCCGATCGACACCAGCGTCCTCGGGCGCCTGGCCCTGGAGCGCTTGCCGCAGATCGAGCAGGTGTTCATCGGTGGCCAAGACCTGAGCGATCAGGAAATGGCCATCAAGCTGTTCACTTCCCGTCGCCGGTCGTCGGTGAGCAACGCCGCCGACACCGACCACTACATCTGCAGCTTTTCCCACAAGACCATCATTTATAAAGGCCTGATGATGCCGGCGGACCTCACCGCCTTCTATCCAGACCTCAATGACGAGCGCCTGCAAACCGCGATCTGCGTGTTCCACCAGCGCTTTTCTACCAACACCCTGCCGAAATGGCCGCTGGCCCAGCCATTCCGCTTCCTCGCCCACAACGGCGAGATCAACACCATCACCGGCAACCGCAACTGGGCCCTGGCCCGGCGCACCAAGTTCGCCAACGACTTGATGGACCTCGAAGAGCTCGGCCCGCTGGTCAACCGCGTGGGTTCCGACTCCTCCAGCATGGACAACATGCTGGAACTGATGGTCACCGGCGGCATCGACCTGTTCCGTGGCGTGCGCATGATTATTCCGCCTGCGTGGCAGAACGTCGAAACCATGGACCCGGACCTGCGGGCGTTCTACGAATACAACTCCATGCACATGGAGCCCTGGGACGGCCCGGCCGGCGTGGTCATGACCGATGGTCGCTACGCCGTGTGCCTGCTCGACCGCAACGGCCTGCGCCCGGCGCGCTGGGTCACCACCACCAATGGCTTCATCACTCTGGCCTCGGAAATCGGCGTGTGGAACTACCAGCCCCAGGACGTGATCGCCAAGGGCCGCGTAGGGCCTGGGCAGATCTTTGCCGTGGACACCGAGACCGGGCAGATCCTCGACACTGACGCCATCGACAATCGCCTCAAGTCCCGTCATCCGTACAAGCAATGGCTGCGCAAGAATGCCCTGCGTATCCAGGCCACCATGGAAGACAACGACCACGGCTCGGCTTTCTACGATGTCGATCAGCTCAAGCAGTACATGAAGATGTACCAGGTCACCTTCGAGGAGCGTGACCAGGTGCTGCGCCCACTCGGCGAGCAAGGCTACGAAGCGGTCGGCTCCATGGGTGACGACACACCGATGGCCGTGCTGTCCCAGCGCGTGCGTACGCCGTACGACTACTTTCGCCAGCAGTTCGCGCAGGTCACCAACCCGCCGATCGACCCGCTGCGCGAAGCTATCGTCATGTCCCTGGAAATCTGCCTGGGGGCCGAGCGCAACATCTTCCAGGAATCGCCGGAGCACGCCTCGCGCGTCATCCTCAGCTCGCCGGTGATTTCCCCGGCCAAGTGGCGTTCGCTGATGAACCTTGATCGCCCGGGCTTTGAGCGCCAGGTCATCGACCTCAATTACGATGAAAGCGTCGGTTTGGAAGCGGCGGTGCGCAACATCGCCGACCAGGCCGAAGAGGCGGTACGCGCCGGGCGCACGCAAATCGTGCTCAGCGACCGCCACATCGCCCCGGGCAAATTGCCGGTGCACGCTTCCCTGGCTACCGGTGCGGTGCACCATCGCCTGACCGAAAAAGGCCTGCGCTGCGACTCCAACATCCTGGTGGAAACCGCCACCGCCCGCGACCCGCACCACTTCGCGGTGTTGATCGGTTTCGGCGCCTCGGCGGTGTACCCGTTCCTGGCCTACGAAGTGCTGGGCGATTTGATCCGTACCGGTGAGGTGCTGGGCGACCTCTATGAGGTGTTCAAGAACTACCGCAAGGGCATCACCAAGGGCCTGCTCAAGATCCTGTCGAAAATGGGTATTTCCACCATCGCCTCGTACCGCGGTGCGCAACTGTTTGAGGCCATCGGCCTGTCCGAAGAAGTGTGCAACCTGAGCTTTCGTGGCGTGCCGAGCCGGATCAAGGGCGCGCGCTTCGTTGACCTGGAAGCCGAGCAGAAAGCCCTGGCCGCCGAAGCCTGGAGCCCGCGCAAGCCGATCCAGCAGGGCGGTTTGCTCAAGTTCGTCCACGGTGGCGAGTACCACGCCTACAATCCGGATGTGGTCAGCACCCTGCAAGCCGCCGTGCAGCAGGGCGACTACAGCAAGTTCAAGGAATACACCACGCTGGTGGATAACCGCCCGATCTCGATGATTCGCGACCTGTTCAAGGTCAAGACCCTCGAGACGCCGCTGGACATCAGTGAGATCGAACCTCTGGAATCGGTGCTCAAACGCTTCGATTCCGCCGGTATCTCCCTCGGCGCCCTGTCCCCGGAAGCCCATGAAGCCCTGGCCGAAGCGATGAACCGCCTCGGTGCGCGCTCCAACTCTGGCGAAGGCGGCGAAGACCCGGCGCGCTACGGCACCATCAAAAGCTCGAAAATCAAGCAAGTGGCCACGGGCCGTTTCGGCGTGACTCCGGAATACCTGGTCAACGCTGAAGTGCTGCAAATCAAGGTTGCCCAGGGCGCCAAACCGGGCGAGGGCGGGCAACTGCCGGGCGGCAAGGTCAATGGCCTGATCGCCAAGCTGCGTTATGCGGTGCCGGGCGTGACCCTGATTTCGCCGCCGCCGCACCACGACATCTATTCGATCGAAGATTTGTCGCAACTGATTTTCGACTTGAAGCAGGTCAACCCCAAGGCCCTGGTTTCCGTGAAACTGGTGGCCGAGGCGGGCGTGGGCACCATCGCCGCGGGCGTGGCCAAGGCCTACGCCGACCTGATTACCATCTCCGGCTACGACGGCGGCACCGGCGCTTCGCCGCTGACCTCCATCAAGTACGCGGGCGCGCCGTGGGAACTGGGCCTGGCCGAAACCCACCAGACCCTGCGCGGCAACGACCTGCGTGGCAAGGTCCGGGTGCAGACCGACGGCGGCCTGAAAACCGGCCTGGACGTCATCAAGGCCGCGATTCTCGGCGCCGAGAGCTTCGGCTTCGGCACTGCACCGATGATCGCCCTGGGCTGCAAATACCTGCGCATCTGCCACCTGAACAACTGCGCCACAGGCGTGGCCACCCAGAATGAAAAACTGCGCAAGGACCACTACATCGGCACCGTCGACATGGTGGTCAACTTCTTCACCTACGTGGCCGAAGAAACCCGCGAGTGGCTGGCCAAACTGGGCGTGCGTACCCTCGAAGAACTGATCGGGCGCACCGACCTTTTGGAGGTGCTCGAAGGCCAGACGCCCAAGCAGAACCACCTGGACGTGACCCCGTTGCTGGGCAGCGACCACGTGCCGGCGGACAAGCCGCAGTTCTGCCAGGTCGAGCGCAACCCGCCATTCGACAAAGGCCTCTTGGCCGAGAAAATGGTCGAGATGGCCACCGCGGCCATCAACGACCTCAGCGGCGCCGAATTCGCCCTGGATATCTGCAATTGCGACCGCTCCATCGGCGCCCGCATCTCCGGGGAAATCGCGCGCAAGCACGGCAACCAGGGCATGGCCAAGGCACCGATCACCTTCCGCTTCAAGGGCACGGCCGGGCAGAGTTTTGGCGTGTGGAACGCCGGCGGCCTGAACATGTACCTCGAAGGCGACGCCAACGACTACGTGGGCAAGGGCATGACCGGCGGCAAACTGGTCATCGTTCCTCCCAAGGGCAGCGTCTACAAGACGCAGGACAGTGCCATCATCGGCAACACCTGCCTCTACGGCGCCACTGGCGGCAAGTTGTTCGCTGCCGGCACGGCGGGCGAGCGCTTCGCGGTGCGCAACTCCGGCGCTCACACCGTTGTAGAAGGCACCGGCGATCACTGTTGCGAATACATGACCGGCGGCTTCGTCTGCGTGCTGGGCAAGACCGGCTACAACTTCGGCTCAGGCATGACCGGCGGTTTCGCCTACGTGCTCGACCAGGACAACACCTTCGTTGACCGGGTCAACCACGAACTGGTGGAAATCCAGCGCATCAGCGGCGAAGCGATGGAAGCCTATCGCAGCCACCTGCAGCGTGTGCTGGACGAGTACGTTCAAGAGACCGACAGCCCATGGGGCCGCGAGCTTGCCGAGAACCTGGACGACTACTTGCGTCGTTTCTGGCTCGTCAAACCCAAAGCGGCGAGCCTCAAGTCGTTGCTCTCCAGCACGCGTGCCAATCCGCAATAGGGCACAGCTGCACGCGGCGAGTTTCAAGCCGCAAGTTAACAGCAGTGCGCGACTGGCCTGCCACCGTGATTGTCTTGCAGCTTGAAGCCTGGCGCTTCGAGCTGCTGCTAAGAGGTTTTGAAAATGGCTGAACGTCTGAATAACGACTTCCAGTTCATCGATGTCGGGCGCAAAGATCCGAAGAAGAAGCTGTTGCGTCAACGCAAGAAAGAGTTCGTGGAGATCTACGAACCGTTCAAACCCCAGCAGTCGGCCGACCAGGCCCACCGCTGCCTGGGTTGCGGCAACCCCTATTGCGAATGGAAGTGCCCGGTGCACAACTTCATTCCCAACTGGCTGAAACTGGTGGCCGAGGGCAACATCCTCGCCGCCGCCGAGCTGTCGCACCAGACCAACACCCTGCCGGAAGTCTGCGGCCGGGTGTGCCCGCAGGA
>RCMZ01000657.1_pt1 | contig 15692 bp, 15 predicted proteins | sample 2041141 | NCBI WGS metagenome assembly RCMZ01 (sample SAMN09708263, study PRJNA481090) | Wastewater metagenome, whole genome shotgun sequencing project. | biome: sewage; isolation source: Davis station wastewater (DW) | place: Antarctica: Davis Station | collected 2010-03-01
CGCGCAGTCCACTTCCGAAATGCTCGCTTTCGCAAATCCCCAGAGAGCCTATGACCGATGTTTAAGGAGGGTGCTCGGGCCGCGCCTACACCATCGCGCGCCACTTCTCCAGCACATCCCCGCGCCGGTCGGCTGCCTCCACTTTAATGCCCACGATGTGTGGTCGCGCTGCATACGCCGCAGCAGGCGGTGAGTGTGATGTTGAGAGGTCTTGATCCGCTTTTCGTTGTACGCGCGGATGTAGGAATCAAACGCTGCGACGAATTGCTAGTGAATGAGTGACCTTAGCTGGTTGTAAAGAGCATCAAGCAAAAGCCTCTACCCAAGCCCACGCTGTCGGCGATGATGCAGCCGCCAAACCGTTCCAACTTGTCGATGGCCCCCACAACACCATCACGCTGGAACTTGTACAGCTTCTTCCAAACCACCGTGTTGCGGATAGTCGGGCATTCGCCAGGTGAGGTAGCTCAGTCAAGAACTCGGAGAAGGCATACAGAGAGAAGGATGGCGACACCATGTCCATCAGGTGCTCAGGCTTGAGCCACGAACGGATCAGATCCAAAACCCGATCAGATCCAGCGTTGCTGACAAACTTCATTGCTGCTCCCTTTGCTCGGCGCCTCGATGTTTCTTACTTGCCTGGCTCAAGCACTACCCCCCCAATGCCCCTCAAAGTCGAATGAGAGTTGTTTGTGATGCTTGATTGACAGAAGGAAAAGAGTGTCGTCAACCTGCACGTAGAGCACTACGTAGTGATTCATCACGTACTCACGCAAGCTGGTCAAGGAGGTGCCTACCACATCAGCCAGCTTGGCTTTCAGTGCGGCGATGGCGTTGGTGGCCTCCGCTGAGCCGATGGCGCGGTTGAAAAACGGTCTGCCCAGCTCGGGAAACCGTTCCAGGTTGGGGAGCACAGTGCCAAGCAACTCGTCGATCAAGCCGTCGAATGCCTGTGGCGCTTCTGCCTCAGTCAAAAACTGCTCGATGGCAGCCAGGTTCCGCTCAAAGTTGGCGGTGAGCTTGACGGTCACGTGGTTGGTCATAGCATGCCAACGAAGCTCAAGCTGATCGACGTTTCTTGATGGCTCTCAGGGCTGCATGAGCATCTTGCGTGCGTCCGGCAGCCACGTCATCCAGGCCCTTGGATGCCTCGTCGATCAGCAGCAGGTGGATGCGCTCGCGCTCTAGCTGGTGGTAGTAGTCGAGGCGTTTCGCATCAATGATGGCGATGAACGCTTCCCCGTTTTTGGTGATGATCTTCTCGGCACCCGCTCGCACATCCTCAGCCAACTCAGAAAAGTTGGCACGAGCGTGAGACAGGGGGATCACGTCGCTGGCTGAGATTGCCATGGGGCCTCCGGGTGACGCAGATGGTACAAAATTTTGTACATCATATACCCAAAAAGAGAATTCACCTGCACCTGCGGGATGGTGGGTTTAGTTTGCCGAGTGCAGAACTAGGTGTTTGGCAATGGCTGTGACATTGTGACATCCGGGGGTTAACAGATGAGGGAATCTGTTAACCCCCTCGCTCATCCCTGTCGCCCTATTTATGCGCTGTGCATGATTTCGGTCGTGACGCTGTGACAGCCTGCGTTGGCTGGTATGCCTGGATTGCTGCCAACAGCTTCGGCCACTTTTTCTTGTGTGTCCTAAAGCCCAGGCCCTCCGAGAACAGTTGGCTGATGGTGACGACCGCAGCGGCTTGCAAGCCAACATCCGGCGATTGCTCAACGTCGATGCCAGTGACTACCTTAACTTTCTTGCGGGCTTCAAGATAGGAGTCCCGTTTAACACCACGGGTAAAAGCATCCACATGCCCACCAAGCCAAAGCAGGAGCTTGTTTTGCATGACAGGTGACAGGTTTTTGATGGCAGCCAAGTTTGGCACTACACCACCCGCTCCTCGCAGCTTCTCAAGCCATGGCTGGATCTGCTCCATGGCGACCTGCTTATTCCATGTCATCGGCGATGACAAACCGAGGCGGGTCAACTCCTTGCCACGAAGCGTCAGTTCAAAGCGAACCAGACTATCAGCCTTTCTCGTCAAGTACTTGCAGTTGTACACATGCTCAGGAATCTGGCCCTTTTCCTTCAACTCGATGCCTTTGGGATAGATCTTCAGGGTTCGACGTTTGGAGCTTTGACCGATGTATAGCCCTTTGTAGCCATACATGCTGACGTCACTGGCGTAACGGACGATGAAAGTCCGCAAGGCCAACAACAAAGCTTGAGCACGATCCGGCGTTTGGCAATCGACGTGCGCCGTTATATCAACGCGGGTCAAGAGGTAATCACCACAAATGATGTCTATGCGCTCTTTCTTGGTGGGGATGAGCCCCAAGAGATTCAACGCTTTATTGATGCCCTCCAAACACCCAGCATGAACATCCATATGACCGATGACGTTCTGCCCGGTGAGAAACTTCGGCATGCTGTACTCAATCAGCAAGACGGTGCCGTTTTCCATGCTGAACAGCCGAGCAACAGCATCTGTACGGGGACAACGAATCAGAAACTTAAACCCATCTTGCTTGATGTAAGGATTACCTTGAGCGAGTTCAGACAGGGGCGGGTGTTTCACCCGAATCTTGACCTTGACCGTGTCAATCAAGAACGAGGAAAACGGTTTCCACCCCGCGACGTTAGCTTGGTGGCGTAAACAGGGCCCCATCGAAGGCAAGTCTGGAACCGGCGTGAACTCCTTCACAGGAGCGCAATTAGCTTTGGAGATCTTGCTGCGTTTGAACGAAGGCAGTGAGCGAAGACGATGACGAATACTATTGAATTTCATATTGAGTACCTGGTATCGAGGGGGCTGATGTCATGTATTACAGCCAGCCGAAATTTGATTGACATTAGTGCCACGCTGTCATGCCAAATGGTTGTGACAACGTGACAGCACTATCCAGCTATCGAGGAAATCAGTCGAAACGAATGCGCGCCAACACCGTATAAAACCGTTTGCGCTCTGATCCGCCGCCCAAACTAGGCACGCGTTTTTGGTACTGGTAGCCAGCACCTTTGGTGCATTTCAGATAGCCCGCGTCCTTCAATGCGCGAGCAGTTGCCTCACTGCCATATTTCTGACCGAACTGCTGCTCGAACACGGAGGGGAGGAACAAAAACTCGGCATCCTCGCCATGTCCAACGCGATAGCCAAAGATGCCTGAGTGCTCTGGCGAGTGGAACTGTGCCAAGGGCGGAAACTTGCTCGCGTTTTGGTCGATACAGGCGCGTACCGCTCCCAGCACCTGCTCTGCAATGCTATGACTGCCATGAACGTTGCGCTTCAGATGTTCTTCAAGCACCAGGCGAACGGCAGCGATGATGACCTTGCGATCAGCGTCCAGCAGTTTGTAGCGCACAGCCAGCAAACCAGCACAAGCCCAAGCGGCCATGCCTCGCACCAGACGAGCAGTGACAGGGTTGTTGACTTGCAGCCCTTGCAGTAACTCTTCCTCCACCTGGGCAAGGTTCTCGGCAAGCCATTTACGGACCTTCTGCGCTTTTTTTGCAATCAAAGTCACCCAGGCGTCCCACACGGCACCATGAAAACGAGACGTGACGTCTTTCATGTGCTCCGAGAACTGCTTGGCGGTCATATTGGCTGGCAGCACGTGGAATGCACCGTGTGGTGCTTGGATACGCACCTCGAGCAAGCGCGCGCCAGTTCCCTCGTGGACCTTGACTTGCGATGTCAACGTAATCTCGGCCAAACTGCCTTCGTTAGCAATCACCATTCCATTGCGTAGCGCACCACGCTGGACAACCTGCTGACTTCCCGAGCTGACCTTGCGACTCGCTCCGTTCTCAAGATCAAACACAAGCTTGACCAAGTCAGCAGGGACGTCTGCTTGGCGTAGCTCATCCATGAACGCTGGCGCGTCCGAATGTTCCCGCAGCTTGGCCTCTATACCTTTGGTTGTTCCTGCAAAAGTCTCAATGTACTTACCAGAGGTCACAATCGACTGACCTGCACACAGCAATGTCGTTTTCCCTTGGCTGCTTGGCCCGACGAACATCAGCACTAATTTGGGCAAACCAAAGGCCTGATGCAGCAGGGCCGTGAGTCCCGCGAGAACAGCAATGAGCATGTAGGGGTTACGTGCGACGAGTACCCCGACTTCCGACTTCCAGTCTTCCAAGGTGCCAGATGGAGGTGGGTAAGTCGGGAGCCCCTGGAGGATTCGCAACGCCAGTGGGGGCGTTGTGCCGTCGAACACGTGGATCAGATTGCGCCACACAAAGAACTCGATAAGGTGATCACCGTAGTCCACCCGGTGGTAGCCGTCACGGCCAGCGATGTAGCAAGGCAGCTTGTCGGCTTGACGGATCAGAGCAGAAAGCTCATTGGCGCCTTTTCGGGACTGGAATGCGTAGAGATCGGCATCTATTGCGAACTGCGCGGTGTCATCCAGTTTCCCAAGACTCAACTGCTTCAGGTCAATAACGTTGAGCACGGTATCACCAGCTTGATTTACTGCTTCAACAGCCAATCTACCGGTGTTCTGGCCAGACTCTCCGACCACACGATAGACAGCCTTGACGGCCTTAGGGATAGGCGACAGCACACCGTTATTGGCAAGCCCCGCGGATTTTTTAGCACTGCCAGCACTTTTGGGCAAAGTCGACGAAGCGCCGACTTCGCTGACTGCACGGCGCTTCACCGCTTTCCGAGGGGAGAGACTTTGAGCTTCGTGGCTCATGCTGCGCCCCCGATCTCAACGTCACGCTCAGCAATACGTGCCTGGATGTAAGCCTCGACCTCGCTTCGCGGCCATGCGACCATGCGAGAGCCGACTTTGACGCCGGGCTTGAAATGGCCCGTTGCAATGCGGTTGTAGAGGGTGGAGTTGGACCATCCGGTCATCTCCAGTACGGCGCGCTTGCGAATCAGCGCCTCTTGAAATTGCTGTGCCACTTCTTTGTCCTTAACAGTACGGTTATGAGTCCCGTCGGACTCGTGTTTGCCGGCCTGTGTAGGTTATGAAGATGACAAGCTGAACGCGGTGCCATTTCCCATTTGGGAAGCACTTCCCAAATCGTCTGTCAGTCTTTACGCGTGCTGTCGCACGACTCGCGCTACAAGAAGGCGTTCAACGCCTGCTTGGCCTCGCCAAATTGCTTGCGGTTGGCCTCTTTTTCAAAGTTGTCCACTTTGTCTTGGTCAGCCGCGTCACCAACGATCTTCTCGACCCGCGACGCGACCTCCGACATATTGAGTGTCTTTCCGTGTAACAGGGCAGCGGGATTCATCTGCACCCCCTTCTTCAACACATCCTCTAGCAGCTGCAACAGGGCACCCATCCGAACTAGGGCATTACGTTGACCTTGGGGAAGGCCTTCAAATGATGTGTGAGCTTTGGCCGCTGCGACTGACTTGGCAGCAGAGGCTCGCATGCCTTTCTCAAAGGCGTCTATATCGTGCCAACGCTGTTCTTTACCCAGGGCGAGAAGGCCACGCAGCAAGATATATTTCTCACCAGGTAGCTTGCCTTGATTGGGATGCTCTACCGCTGGCATCTCGGGGTGCAGTCCATACTGAGCAACCACGTCTTTTTTTCGTCTGATGTATTGAGCGTAAAGGCTCGGCTGGTCTAGCCGCAGTCTGAAGAGTACTTTAGGGGCGGGCTTGAGCGCCATGGAAATCAACACGGCCTTCCAGATAGGGCACGCGCCTCTCGTTCTCCACATCTCCCAGTTGGGAGGGGGCAAATCCTTTGCTGATTCGCTGCTGACCGCAGTCGGAGACACGTCCGGTGCAGGAGCAGTGGGCATAGGAAATACAAGCGGAACGGGCGCCGAAGGCTCCACGTCGCTTCCCTCTTTTGACATCCCGGCATTCTTGCTGGTAACTTCTTGCATGAAATTCTCTCCAAATCCGCGAGACTGAGTGATCTGAACACTCAAGGCATATTGCTTATTGACAGGTACTGTGCCCACTCGATCATCAGCTTACGGCGTTTTTCGACCATGTCTGAGCGATGGTATGCACGAACCGTGGCGTCGCCAACGATGTGTGACAAAGCGATTTCTAACATGTCGTGCTCGTAGTGAGCTATGTCGGCACCCCACGTTCTGAAGCTCGCTCGGAAGCCGTGAACCGTGTACGGCTGCTCCATACGGCGCATCAACTGTGTGAGGGTCATGTCGCTAAGGGCTTTGCTCTTTTCACCGGGGAAGATAAGACCTGACGGCTCGGTGTTTTTGGGCCATCTAGCCTTGGCTTTCTGCAATATCTCCCAGGCCTGGGGTGAGAGTGGCACGGAATGCTCCCGGCCAGCCTTCATGCGGCCTTTGGGAATGATCCAGGTCTTGGTCTTTGCGTCGATCTCTTCCCATAGGGCGTTGCGTACCTCGCCTGAGCGTGCGGCAGTCAATACGATGAACTCGAATGCCCACTTCACGCTGTCACTTGAGCGGCTGCTGCGAACCTGAACAAGTAACGCACCGACCTGGTCATGAGGGCACGAAGCGTGATGCTCCACTTCACGGGCCTTGGTGTTCTTGGGTAGTGCTTTCTTGAGCTGATCCCATTGTTCGCTGTCGAGGCCAACGCAGTAGTCCCGGGCAGCTGCATAGTTGACGACGGTGCGGATGCGCTGCAGTACGCGAGAAGCTGTCTCGGCCTTGGTCTTCCAAATGGGCTCCAGCACTTCGCGGATTTGCTCACGTGTCAAGTCCGCTATGGGCTGCTTCCCAAACTTCGGGAAAGCATAGGTGGTGAGGGTGTTGATCCATTGGTCAGCGTGCTTGGCGTTCTTCCAATCGTCCCTGTTAGCTGCGTGGTACTCCTTGGCACACTCCTCGAAGCTGCGGCGCTTTCTGTCAGCCGCTAGGCGCTCCGCCTGCATGCGCGCCTTTTCCTGATCGCGCTGGTCGATTGGGTCAATCCCATCATCAACAAGCTGCCGATATTTCTTCGCACGTTCGCGGGCTTCGGCCAGCGTCCAGTCCGTCAAAGGACCGAGGCCCATGTCCCGCTTTCGCTGATTGAGCGTGTATCGCAGAATCCAAGACTTACTCCCATAACGGCTGACCTGAAGGTACAGCCCGCCGCCGTCATGGTAAAAGCCGGGCTTGTTGAAATTCTTGATCTGGACTGCAGTAAGTCGGTCGCGTGCTTTACTCATTGCCGGACTCTCAGGACTCGCATATAAGCAATATTACCCATATTTCTAACCATATTTTAGCGTGGGATGACAGCGCATCCCATTGATTCAATCTGGATCAATCCACAAACCCAGTTACCAGGAAATTCTATTAGGGACAATGACTTACAGCATCTCTAAGCACTGAAATGGATTGCCTTGGATTTTGGATCGTGCGGTCGCCCTCTCCGCCAGATACAAGCCTAAGTGATTAACTTCACTTAGGCTTTTTTTTGTTTAAAAGCCTACCCCTTGAGTGCCGGTCGAAGGCAGTGCATATCTGCGGTCTGTCTACAAGTCGTTCCAATGTCAGCAGGAATAAACTCAATCGCGTACGTCCGCTGCGCTACTGAATATTGAGCTGGGCGCTGCCGCGCCTTCTAAACACAGTCCAGCCTGCAAGCCCCGTCTTCATGCGCGTTGACCTCAATGCTCGCGCTAATGATCACCCCCAGGCAATCGCAACAGACGGTAACGTCCTTTAAAAACACCTGATATCGCCTTTGTCTGACAGACGGGTTATCTGCGGTTTGCTGAAATCCCTCCGTCAGCCATTGAGGTTGGTTTGGGGGTCATTGAGGCACCCATTTCTTTTGATTTAGAAGGACTCGCAATGAAGCGCCATGTCTTATCTCCCGGAATGCGCCCTCTGGCCGCGTTCCTTGGAACCGTGGTTCTGGCCGTGTTGGCTGCAGTGTTAGTTCTGATGCCAGATGCCACGGTGCAGTCAGTGGATTCGATGTCGCACCTTCCTGCAGGGTGGGATGACTTGTTGTCCACCAGATTTTTGAGCAACTGAGCCCTGGGCAAAGGGATTGCCATGAGGGTGCGTTCGGCCTTACAGCCATCAGCGCCGCACATTGGCAAAAAGCATAGCATCGGAGTACCATTCGGCGCTGCACACCTGGGCTCTAGGTTGCATTCAAGAATGGAGGATAATCGTGAAGTCTTTTTACCAAAACGCTGCACGTCCGCTGCCGGTTCTTTCTCTCTCTCGTTTTTTGACCGCTTCCGTGGTCGTGGTGTCGCTGTGGGGCTGCAGCAGCCCTCGCGAAAACGCCTGGGACGAGTTTGCGCGCTGGCACGAAAGTGCACACGCCCAGGCCCAGGCAGGTGCATTACGCTGGAGCGAGCTCTATAAACAGAGTTTTGACCGGCTCACGGCGCTGCCCTCGTCGTACCAGCAAGACAGGCGCCTTGAAAACACCGTGCTCTTGCTTTCTGCCGCACGCAAATTCGAAGCCCTGGAAATCAGCGCTCAACAGTTCGCCGTGCAGCGCAGCGATATCGAGACACAGCTTCAAGCGAGCTTACGCTGACACGAATACGCTGCTTGCCCCGCCCCGCTTGCAGGCACCCCGGCAAAGAACAAGCGGGCGCGGTTTGCGGCACGCAGCGCACTTCATCCCCACACGCATCACCGCGACGCGGCGCCGCCCGAGCCCTCAACAATGGCGATGCGGCGGCGAATGGCAGCGGCGGCCTCTGTGTCGCCACGGGCTTCCGCCCGGTCTCTCTGCACCCCCAGCCACGCCATCAGCGGCCTGCGCCAGCCCTGTGCCGAGGCGGTGCTGATCGCTGAAGCGATGACTTGAGGGCTGGCACGCCCGGCACCAAACAACACCCCTGCCGCAACCAAACGCGACAACGGGTCCTCAATGCCCCCCAGCGCAGCAGCGTCGCCCGACGCAGCCGCCTTGCGCTGCGATTCTGGCAAAAGAGGGATTCGTTGCGGCTCCAAACGATGGGCCAGATAGTCTGAATAGGCTTGCTCGGGCGCTGCCGCATCGGCACGCAACGCGTCAAACCGGTCGCAGGGTTGTGCCACCAAACTAGCGACCTGTGCGGCGCAGCGCATCAACTCCAACCGGGCCAGCAAGTCGGCGCGGCCCGTGCGGGACACCTCCGCGCGGGCGTTGTCCCATTCGAGTTGTTCGACGCGCGTGTTGCCTGACAGGTAGGCATCGGACGCCTTTTGCGCAGCGCCCTGGGCGTTCATCTGCCAATCGGGCGTGGGCGGCTTGCTGGAGCAGGCGGCCAAGGTGGCAAAGACAGCCACAGCCATCGCTGTACGAGCCGCAGAGCAGCACGAGAACGGTGCCCCCTGCGGGCAGGGTGAAAAAAGTCGCGTCATGGCAGTTTCAATTCCCTGTCGCGCGCAAAAGGCCACTTGCGGTTGATCTCGTTGACCAGCGTTTCCACTTTGCGCAAATTGCTCTCCACCTCGGCACGCAAGGCGCCCAGATCGGTGGTGGACTCTCGGACATTGGCGCCAATGGTTTGCGCTTCAACCAACACAGCATCCACCTTCTGCAAGGAGCTGCGAGTGTCCGCCAGCAAGCCGTTGAGCTGCGCCACGGTGGCTCGCACCTCGGGCACAAGCGCGTCCTTGCTGCCTTCACTGCCAAACACCTGTTTATCGGCACGTGCGGCCATGCCATCGAGGCGGGCCAACAAGGCGTTGGTGCGTTCCAGGGTGGACACGATTTTCTTCGCGTCTGTGTCATTGCCCATCAGCACGCCGAGCATGCCGCCGGGGCCATTGAGCCGCTCGGTGAGCGCGCGCACGTTGGCAAGACTGCTCCCCAGCGCAGCATCTTGGGCGGTGAGGGTATTGAGGTTCTCCAGGAGCTCGCGCGCAGAAGACATGAGCTGCGGGATCTCGGCGGTTGCATCGCCACGTAACACGGGGCGCACAGCGCCATCGGCCAGAGCGGGATCGGTGAGGATGCCCGAATAGGCGCGAATATTCGTGCCGCCCACCAAACCGCGCACCAGCGTGAACACACTGGATTCGCGCAGCCAATGCGCATCCTTGCGTGGCACGTCCACCAAGATGCGGGCGTTGCCCGTTTCGGCCAGCTCGATACGCTTCACACGGCCGATGGGAAAGCCTGAAAACGTCATGTCCATGCCCACCACCACGCCTTCGGAATCATCAGCGGTGAGCACCAAGGTCTGGGTGGGCTCGAACGCACCCCGGGCATACAAGAGATACAGCCCGGAGCCCACGATCAGCGCCAGCGTAAAGAGCAGCAGTGCGGCCGCCTTGATCTCCAGATGGGCCACCGGCCGCAAGACTTCAGCAGGCTCAACGCCCACAGCGGAGCCCGACACGGGGGGTGCCGCCGGGGCTGCAGGGGATGGCGAGGATTGTTCGTTCATGAGGCCGATGCAGGTTTCGTCAGAGTAAGGAGCACAAAAAAAGAAGCGCTATGTGGCGATGGAGTAGGTTCAGTGGCTCAGTAATAGTTGCCCATGAGCGAGGCCACCTCGATCAGCAGCAACACCGCAAACATGCGGGCCAGCCCGCCCAATTCAGAATCGGGCTGGGCGCGCGGGCCGTTGTCATACAGCCCAGCCGCCATGGGGATGAGCGCGACAGCCAGGCTGAAAAACAGCGTCTTCAGCACAAACAGCAGCGTCACGCTGGGCGTGAACACCTGCCCAAACATGCGCGTGTAGCCGGGCAGACCCGCTACGTTGAAGCCATACACCCCCAGGTACGCCAGCACCAGCGCCACCACGCAACTGAGCGCCGCCAGCGTCACGCAGGCAAACACGCCAGCCACCACCCGGGGCAACAGTTCAATGCGCACCGGATCGGCGCCCTGCTGGCGCAAGGCCACAAACCGGCCGGACTGGCGCAGGCGCGACAGCTGCGCGCCGTTGGGAATGGTGCAGCGCATGGCCACAAAAAGTGCTGCCGTCAGCGGAATAAGCTCCAGCACCAACACACGGATCACCATTTCAAGGGCATAGCGCGACAAGCCATAACTGAGCGCAGTGACCACCACGATGCGCGTCAGCACCAGGCTGATCAAGGCGGCCAGAACGGTAAACCCCAACAGCACCGGGGCCGTGTCCAGATAGAGGTGGCGAGCCAAGGCCTTGCGGGTGCTTTTGCCGTAGCTCGATGGCGACAACACCAACACCAGCACCACGGCGCCCAGGTACAAGATGCGCCACCATGCCACCGCCCAGCGCCGTGCTGTGTTCCACACACGATCAGGAAGGGACAGGCCGGGCAAGCGCGAGATCATGGCCGGATCATAGCGGCGAGCGCGACGGGTGCCCAACAAACAATATGAGACTTTTTGGCTGCTAGCGCTTTATTCATAAGCGCTAATAGCTATCAAATAAAGAGCATTTTGAAACAAATGCCCAATGCCCACTGCCGATCGCGCCCGTGCCGCTGAATCTGATGGAGAACGGGGTCTGCAGCGCGGACGTCAGACATGGCGTTTGCCCACACCGGCCGCGGCCGGCACAGCGGGCTGCTGGGCGTCGGCGCGTTCGTGCAAGGTGGCGATGATGTGGCAACGCCCGTCCGTGCCATCGCAGCGGTTGCGCAGCGTCAGCAAGTCTGCCTCCAGGGCTTGCAGCTCGGCCAAGCGGGCACGCACATGCTGCAGGTGATCGTCCAGCGTGAGGGACGCTGCGGCGCAGTCTTCCTTGCGGCTCCAGTCCAGCGCCAACAAGCTGCGCACCTCATCCAGCGACATGTCCATGGCGCGGCACAGGCGAATGAAGCGCAGGTGGTGCACATCGGCATCGCTGTAGAGGCGATAGCTGTTGTCGCCGCGCACACCCGGGGTCAGCAGCCCTTCTTTTTCGTAGTAGCGGATGTTGGCCGCCGAAACGCCCGACTGCTCGGCCGCCTGGCCAATGCGCAAATAAGGACTTTGTGTGGACATGCTTTGACCTTCTAGTGACTTCAAGGTTTTTAATCATGGCATGGCAGCGTAGATCGCTGCACCGCATCGCCAGGAAAACCATGACGGACCATCAACCTCACACCCCCCACCCCCGCGATCACGATCACGATCACGCCGGTCACGCAGACAACCACGAGCCCCAGCCCGCAGCCCAGCAGGGCAGCCGGGCTGCGCGCAGCGGCAAGCCACGCATTGAAGTCTCCTGCTGCAGCGCAGGTGGCTGCGACGCGCAAAGCGACCGCAGCGCCCCCGCCCACTCAGGGCACCCGGGGCACGACGATGCCCACGACAGCCAGAGCGCCGCACATGACAGCCATGACAGCCATGACAGCCATGATGGCCACGACCATGGCGCCCTGCCCGGCTGGGGCCGCATCGGCGCCGCCCTGGTGGCAGCACTGTGCGCCGAGGTGATGCACCTTGCCGCGCCCGACACGGCCGTATGGCATTACACCGGCATGGCGCTGGCCGCGCTGGCCATCGGGTGGGCGGGCGTGGGCATCTACCGCAGCGGCTGGCAGTCGCTGCTGCGCGGGCAGTTGGGCATCAGCGCGCTGATGTCGGTGGCGGTCACGGGCGCGTTTTTGATCGGCCAATGGCCCGAGGCGGCCATGGTGATGGCGCTGTATGCGCTGGCCGAGCGCATTGAGGAGCGCGCCGTGGGCCGTGCGCGCGACGCCATCGGGGCACTGCTCGCACTGAGCCCCGACCAGGCCGACATGCAGCAAAGCGACGGCCAGTGGCGCACCGTGCCCGCCAACGATGTGCCGGTGGGCGCCACCCTGCGCGTGCGCCCCGGTGGCCGGGTGCCGCTGGACGGGGTGGTCACAGCGGGCCGCAGCGCCGTGGATGAATCCAGCGTCACCGGCGAAAGCCTGGCGGTAGACAAGGCGCCGGGCGACCCGCTCTATGCCGGCACGCTCAACGCACAATCCGAGCTCACGCTTCGGGTGACGGCCGCCACCGGGCACACCACCCTCGACCGCATCATTCGCGCCGTGGAAGAGGCACAGGGCGCGCGCGCGCCCACGCAGCGCTTTGTAGACCGTTTTGCGGCCATCTACACACCCGCCGTGTTTGTGTTGTCACTGGGTGTGGCCGTAGGCGCCCCCCTGCTGCTGGGGTGGACCTGGACCGATGCCATCTACCGCGCGCTGGTGCTGCTGGTGATTGCCTGCCCCTGTGCGCTGGTGCTCGCCACGCCGGTCACCGTGGTGAGCGGCCTGGCGGCGGCGGCCCGGCGCGGCATTCTCATCAAAGGCGGCAACTGGCTGGAACTGGCGCGCGGGGTGCGCGTGGTGGCCTTTGACAAGACGGGCACCGTGACCGCCGGCCGCCCCGTGTTGGTGGGGCAAGATGTGCTGGGCGGCGACAACGCCTGCGACGTGGCCGCAGCACTTGCGGGCCGGTCGGACCACCCCGTCTCCCGGGCCATTGTCGAAGGCCTGCGTGCGCAAGACGCCGCGCCGCACGAAACGCTGCCCGTACAAGACTTCACCGCCCTGCCCGGCCGCGGCGTGCAGGCCCGCGTGGGCACTGAAACCTGGCTGCTGGGCAACCGCCGCCTGATGCAGGAAAACGGCTTGTGGACCGACGCCGTCGAAGCCGCTGCAGCGCAGCATGAATCGAAGGGCCGCAGCGTGACCTTGCTGGCTGACCGCCAGGCGGTGCGTGCGCTGTATGCGGTGTCGGACACCCTGCGCCCGCAGGCCGTGCAGGCCGTGGCCGAACTGCGCGCCATGGGCATCATCGCCGTGATGCTGACGGGCGACCACGCCGCAGCGGCCCACGCCGCCGCACGCGAAGCCGGCATCGACCAGGTGCAGGCCAGCCTGCTGCCCGAGCACAAGCTTGCAGCCATCGCCGCCCTGCAGCAAAAGCACGGCATGACCGCCATGGCGGGCGATGGCATCAACGACGCCCCGGCCCTCGCCAAGGCCGACATCGGTTTTGCCATGGGCGGTGCAGGCACCGACGTGGCCATGGAAACCGCCGACGTCGTCATCATGAACGACGACCTGCGCCGTGTGGCCGAGACGGTGCGCATGTCGCGCCGCACCCATGCCGTGCTGCGGCAAAACATTGCCGTGGCACTGGGCATCAAGCTGGTGTTTTTTGGCCTGGCGCTGACGGGCAATGCCACCATGTGGATGGCGGTGTTTGCAGACATGGGCGCCAGCCTGCTGGTGGTGGGCAACGGGCTGCGCATGTTGCGCCCGCAGCCCATGCCGCCCTTCGCGCCCAAGGCATGAACGCCGACCCCAGCAGTGCTATCGAACGCCCAGAACGCCCTGAGCGCCCCAGCGGCACGCGGCGGGTGCGTTTGAGCGTCACCCTGCCCGCTCCCACCGAGTGGGTGGCGGCGCAACTGCAAAGCACCGCCGTGTTCCGCCACATCACAGCGCCGCTGCTGCGTTTTGCACCATTGCGCGGCCCCTGGCCGGCGCATTGGGCGCCGGGCGCGCTGGAACTGCGCCTGTCGCTGTTTGGCCTGCTGCCCCTGGGTCGGCAAACCGCGCAGATCAGCGTGAGCCCCGGCGCGGCCGAAGGCGACTGGCCCCGACTGCGCGACAACGGGCACGGGCAGCTCATGCGCCGATGGGACCACCGCATCACGCTGCAGTCTCTGCCAGACGGAACCACCCGCTACACCGACGAAGTCGTGCTGCAAGCGCGCCATCTGCCTTGGCTGATGACACCGTTGAGTGCCGCCTTTGCCCAGCTTTTCTACCGCTACCGTCAGCGCCGCTGGCGGCAGCTTGCGCAGCAGCACACCAACGGCCACGGCCCGATTCCGCCCTGGCGCCGACAGGCGTTCGAGCACCTGCTGGCGGCGTTTGGCGCCAGCGCCGGCGAGCCCTTGGCCAAGCGCTGGCTGTGGCTGGAAGCCGCCCATGTGCTGGGCCAGCCCTTGCTGGGACTGCACTGGCGCTCGCACTTGGCCATGCTCCGCCTGGCCTTTCAACAAGGGCAGTGGCGCGAGGTGTGGGGCCAGGGACTGCGCTTGGCGCTCGTGCCGCTCGGCCATGTGCTGCAGCGCCTGCCCGCAGGCAACACCGGACGGGCGCAGGTCAACATCTGGCGCCCCATGCCACCCAGCGCCCCGCTGACGGAAATGATGGACGCGGCGCTGGCCGCCACGCAGCCCCCTTCGCTCACAAAAACACAAGCCAAATCAGCCTCTAGCGCTTATCAATAAAGCGCTGTCAGCTATCTTTTTGAAAGCAAAATACCGCACCAAGCCACACCACCGATTTGACGCAACTCAAGCCAGGCACACGCCTTGCATGCTTCAATGCACCGCCTCCCGCCACGCTGCCCACACCCATGAACCACCCCGCCGCCGCCGTAGTGCCATCCTCGGTCCCCCACAGTTATGCCGAAGATGCCATGGCACTGTTCACCGGCGTGCTGTTGATTTCGGTGGGGGTGGCCTTTTTCACCAGTGCCGGCCTGCTCACGGGCGGCACGGCGGGCCTCGCGTTTTTGCTGCATTACGCAACGGGCGTCGGGTTTGGCAAGCTCTTCTTTGTGCTGAATCTGCCCTTTTATTGGCTGGCGCTGCGCAAGCTGGGGCGTGCGTTCACGCTCAAGACCTTTGTCGACGCCAGTTGGAACTCATTGAACCAATGGGAAGCGCAGATGGCAAAGGTCCAGACGGTCACGGCGTTCGCCCAGCCGTTGTTGGAAACCGCACTAAAAGACGCCGGTTACACGCTGGATGTGCAGCAAACGTATCTGCTGCTGTATGTGCCGGCAGAAGACGCCTTCGGCCGGCAAACGGGCGGGTTCAAGACCAAGACGTTTTCCCTGCTGCAAG
>RCMZ01000658.1_pt1 | contig 15690 bp, 14 predicted proteins | sample 2041141 | NCBI WGS metagenome assembly RCMZ01 (sample SAMN09708263, study PRJNA481090) | Wastewater metagenome, whole genome shotgun sequencing project. | biome: sewage; isolation source: Davis station wastewater (DW) | place: Antarctica: Davis Station | collected 2010-03-01
CACCGCTCATATGCCGATCGCCCCAGTTCACCAGGGCCAACACCGCCGGATACAGGTCATGACCTTTCTCGGTCAGCCGGTATTCCTCGCGCAGTGGCCGCTGCTGATAGGCCTGCTTGCTCAACACGTCGGCCTCGACGAGCTTTTTCAGGCGCTCGGCCAGCACATGGCGGGTAATGCCCAGGCGTTTTTCGAACTCATCGAAACGCCGCACCCCAAGAAAACACTCGCGCAGCACCAGCAAGGTCCAGCGGTCGCCAACCACCGACAGCGTGCGCGCCAGTGAGCAGGGTTGTTGCTCAAGTTCTTCCCAACGCATCAGCAATCCTCTGCAAAGCCATGGGCCTACGATAGCTTGACAGGTTCCAAAAAGGAACCGAGTATTTAGCCAAGTTCCAAAAAGGAACTAAGGAGAATGTGATGACTGAACGTAAAGCGATACTGGTCATGGGCGCTGGCGATGCCACTGGTGGAGCAATCGCCAAACGCTTCGCCCGTGAGGGCTACGTAGCCTGCGTGGCACGGCGTAATGCCGACCAGCTCACCAGCCTGGTAGATGACATCAGCGCCGCGGGCGGCACGGCACGCGCCTTCGGTTGCGATGCACGGGTGGAGGAGCAAGTGCTGGAGCTGTTCGCCACCATCGAACGGGAAGTCGGGCCGCTGGAAGTGGTGGTGTTCAATATCGGCGCCAACGTGCGCTTTTCGATTACCGAGACCACCGAACGGGTGTACCGCAAGGTCTGGGAAATGGCCGCCCTGGCGGGCTTCCTCGCCGGCCGCGAAGCCGCGCGGGTGATGCTGCCACGCCAACGCGGCACAATTATTTTCACCGGCGCCACGGCGTCCTTGCGTGGCGGCAAGCACTTCGCAGCCTTTGCCAGCGCCAAATTCGCCTTGCGCGCCACTGCCCAGAGCATGGCCCGCGAACTCGGCCCCCAGGGCATCCACGTCGCCCACCCGATCATCGACGGCGCCATCGACACCGCGTTTATCCGCGACACCTTCCCTGAGATGTACCAGCTCAAGGAACGCGACGGCATCCTCAACCCCGAGCATATCGCCGACAGCTACTGGCAGATCCACTGCCAACCACGGGACTGCTGGGTACATGAAATGGATCTGCGGCCTTGGCTGGAAACCTTCTGAGCAAGCTATTGCGCTCGGTGATGCTTTCTACCCTGCCATCCCTACGGAGTACATATGAGCAAATCCCTGGAATTCTTTTTCGACTTTGGCAGCCCGACCACTTACTTGGCCTGGACCCAACTGCCGAAGATCGCCGCCGAGGCGGGCGCCACCATCATCTGGCGGCCCATGCTGCTGGGCGGCGTATTCAAGTCCACCGGCAACCAATCGCCGGTGAACATCCCGGCCAAGGCGCGCTACATGCTCCAAGACCTGGCCCGCTATGCACGCCGCTACGGTGTGCCGATGACCTTCAACCCGCACTTCCCGATCAATACCCTGACCCTGATGCGCGGCGCAGCGGGCTATCTGGATACGCCGCAGTTTGCGACCTACGTGACGGAGGTATTCAACGCCCTGTGGGTTGAGCAGAAGAACCTCGGCAAACCCGAAGTGGTGGCCGACGTATTACGCGCCGCAGGCCTCGACCCCGCCGAATTCGAGCGATTGGTAAATGATGATGGCGTTAAAGAACGGCTGAAAGGCATCACTGAGGAGGCGATACGCCGCGGCGCCTTTGGTGCGCCGACGTTCTTTATCGGAGAGGAAATGCACTTCGGTCAGGACCGCCTCGACTTTGTCGCCGAGGCGTTGCGTAACTGATGCAATCCGGGAGAGGCGGCAATCCGGCCCCATAGCCCCGGATTGCATCCGGGCTACGGGGCGGAACTCGACCTACAACACCTGCTTAAGGAACGCCTGGGCCCGCGGGTCTTGCGGCCGGGTGAAGAACTGCGCCGGCGGCGCGTCTTCCAGCAGTTTACCGTGGTCGAAGAACAGCACGCGGTCGGCCACTTCGCGGGCGAAGCCCATTTCGTGGGTGACGCAGACCATGGTCATGCCTTCCAGGGCCAGAGTCTTCATCACGTCGAGCACCTCGCCGACCATTTCCGGATCGAGCGCCGAGGTTGGCTCGTCGAACAGCATGACCTTGGGCTCCATGGCCAACGCGCGGGCGATCGCCACCCGTTGCTGCTGACCACCAGACAAGCGCGCCGGGAACTCGTTGGCCTTCTGCGCGATACCGACCTTTTCCAGCAGGGCCAAGGCTTTGGCTTCACGCTCGGCCTTGCCGCGCTTGCGCACCACCTTCTGCGCCAGGCAGAGGTTTTCCAGCACGGTCATGTGCGGGAACAGGTTGAAGTGCTGGAACACCATGCCGACTTCGCGGCGGTAGGCGTTGACGTCGGTTTTCGGGTTGGCCAGGTCCAGGCCATCAATGCTCACCGAGCCGGAATCCAGTTGCTCCAGGCCATTCAGGCAGCGCAAAAAGGTCGACTTGCCGGAACCGGACGGGCCGATCACCACCAGCACTTCGCCCTTGCCCACCTGGGTGGTGACATTGTCGACCGCGCGTACCTGCTGGCCGCGGGCGTCGAATACTTTGATCAGCTCACGAACTTCAATCACTTTGCGCCAACCTCCGCTCCAGCCGGCTGGCGATCTGCGACAGCGGCAAGTTGATTACCAGGTACAGGGCCGCCACACAGAACCAGATCTCGAACGTCGAGAACGAGGTGGTGATGGCTTCGCGACCGCTTTTGGTCAGTTCGGTGATAGCGATCACCGAGACCAGCGAGGTGTCCTTGACCAGGCTGATGAACTGCCCGGCCAGCGCCGGCAGCGCCCGTTTGAACGCCTGCGGCAATACCACGTAACGCATCGCCTGCCCGGCCGTGAGGCCCAGGGAGCGTGCTGCTTCGGCCTGGCCCTTGACGATCGACTGCACGCCGCCGCGGACGATCTCCGCCACGTAGGCACCAGTAAACAACGCCAACGCCGCCACCCCGGCGAACTCGCGGGACAGGTTGAGCACCGTGCCGATAAAGAAGTAGAAGATAAAAATCTGCACCAGCAGCGGCGTGCCACGCACCAACTCGACATACACCGTCGACAGGTCGCGCAGGGTAGGGTTGCTCGACAGCCGGCACAGGCCGGTCAGCACGCCGATCAGCAAACCCATGGCACCGGCGGCCAGGGAAATCCACAAGGTGGTCAGCAGGCCCCAGGCCAGCGGACCGGCGGCCCAGTGACGGGTCACGCCGACCTGATCACCTTCCTCGACCTCGTCACCCAGCGACAACTGCAGGCTGTCGCTGTCCACGGTCAGTACCTGTTCGGCGCCCTCGCTGCTGCGCAGGGTCACCTCGGTCTGCGTGCCCTGCACCGTGAGCGTCGCCACCTCGGCCAACTCGGCCGCGCGCTGCGACTCTTCGGCCTGATAGACGAAGTACTGCGGCACGCGGTTCCAGCGCCACTCATAGGCAATCATCGAAGTAGCGAACCACAGGCTGCCAGCCAACACGATGAGAATCAGCCCGGTCAGCAGATGCCAGGGCCATTGGGCTTGTTTCAATTTAGCCACGAAGCAATTCCATAAATGCGAACGCGCAGCCGGGCTGCGCGTTGGGTATCAACAGCGGAGTAAGTCTTGCGACTTATTCCATGTCTTTTAGCCAGGCAGTGCTCTTAAACCACTTAGCGTGCAGGCGATCATAGGTACCGTCGTGACGGATCTGCTGCAGCCAGTTGTTGATCCAGTTGATGCTGTCGTAGTCGCCCTTCTTCAGGCCAAACGCCAGCGGCTCGTAGGTGAAGGGTTCGTCCAGGTACACCAGCTTGCCGGCGCCGGCCTTGTTCACCGCCACTACGTTGTACGGAGCGTCGTAGATAAAGGCATCGGCTTTGCCGTTGACCACATCGAGTACTGCTTCTTGCTCATTATCAAAACCGTTGTACTTGGCTTTGCTGATCAGCTTCTTGGCGACCATTTCACCGGTGGTGCCAATCTTCGAGGTGATGCGGTACTGCGGATCGTTGAGGTCTTTGTAGGTCTTGATCTTGCCTTCCAGGTCCTTGCGAATCAGCAGGGTCTGGCCGACAACGATAAAGGGATCGGAGAAGTTCAGGCGCAGGTTGCGTTCCTGGGTCAGGGTCATGCCGGAGCCAATCATGTCGAACTTATTGGTCAGCAGGGCCGGGATGATGCCGTCGTAGCCGGTGGACACCAACTCCAGCTTGACGCCCATGGCCTTGGCCATGGCTTTCAGCAGGTCGACTTCGAAGCCGATGATTTCACCACGCTTGTTGGTCATTTCGAACGGCATATAGGTCGGGTCCATGCCGACGCGCAGGGTACCGGCTTTCACCGCATCATCGATGGCACCGGCCTGAGCGGAAAACCCGGTCAGCGTGGCGGCGGCAAACAGAACTGTCGCAAGAAAATTTTTCATCGGCGTTCCTGACAAAGTGGAGGGAATGGGTTCGACCGTCGACGCGCAAACGCCGGTAGTCCATGGGCGCGCATGCTAACCGCTGAGGCCTGTGCTGGCCAGTCGGTCAACTGCCGTAGCGTGTGCTAAGCGACGACTTGCCGGTTCAGGTTTGCAGCAAAAAGGTCACCGGACCATCGTTGATCAGATGCACCTGCATGTCCGCACCAAACTGCCCGCAGGCCACCGTAGCATGCTGCTGGCGGGCCTGGGCGAGCAGATAATCGAACAGCTCAGCACCCAGTGCCGGCGTTGCAGCAGTGGAGAACCCCGGACGCAGGCCACTTTTGGTGTCGGCCGCCAGGGTGAACTGCGACACCAGCAACAAGCCGCCCGCCACATCCTTGAGCGACAGGTTCATCTTGCCCGCGGCATCGTTGAACACCCGGTAATTGAGCAGTTTGTGCAGCAGTTTGTCAGCGCTGGCCGGAGTGTCTTGGGGCTCAACCCCCACCAGCACTAGCAGGCCGCCATCAATCGCGCCGACACACTCACCGGCCACGTCGACCCGCGCCTGGCTGACGCGCTGCAGCAGGGCCTTCATGCTTCGTCGGGCGCCAGGTCGAGCAAGCGCCGGGCCATGTCGTCGGCACCGCGCACCAGAGCATCGGTGATGCCCACTTCCGAGGCGGCGTGGCCGGCATCGCGGATGATCTGCAACTCGCTGTTGGGCCAGGCCTGGTGCAGCGCATAGGCGTTGTCCAGCGGGCAGATCACGTCATAACGGCCGTGCACGATCAGGCCCGGCAGATGGGCAATCTTGGGCATGTCGCGAAGCAACTGGTCGGCGTCGAGAAAGGCGTTGTTGACGAAATAGTGGCACTCGATCCGGGCGATCGACAGGGCCCGATGGCTGTCACTGAAACGGTCGACCACCTGGGGATTGGGGCGCAGCGTGGCGGTACGGCCTTCCCAGGTAGACCAGGCCTTGGCCGCATGCATCTGAGCAATCTGGTCCTGACCGGTGAGGCGCTTGTAAAACGCCTGCATCAGGTCGCCGCGCTCGTCCGCCGGGATCGGCGCCAGGTAATCTTCCCAGTAGTCCGGAAACAGGCGGCTGGCACCTTCCTGGTAGAACCACTGGAAGTCTTGCGGACGGCAGAGAAAGATCCCCCGCAGCAGCAGCGCATGCACACGCTCCGGATGGGTCTGGGCATAGGCCAGGGCCAGGGTCGAACCCCAGGAGCCGCCGAACAGCACCCACTTGTCGATGCCGAGGTGCTCACGAATGCGCTCAAGATCGGCAACCAGATCCCAGGTGGTGTTGTTGTCCAGGCTGGCGTGGGGCGTCGAGCGCCCGCAACCGCGCTGGTCGAAGGTGACAATGCGGTACAGGTTAGGGTCGAAGAAGCGCCGACTCAGGGCATCACAACCCGCCCCCGGGCCACCATGGATAAACACCACCGGCAAACCATCCGCATAACCGCTTTCGTCGACATACAGCACGTGCGGTTCCGTCACGGCTAACTCGTGACGGGCGTAGGGTTTAATCTCCGGATATAGCGTCTGCATGCTGCACTCCCGAATCGGCGGCTGCGGGCCCTGTTGGACGCCGCTCTGATACTGTTGCGGCCATCATAACCATGAAACGGTGCTTCGACATGCCGCTGCGACTATTTACCCTACCCTTGGTAATGTTTTGCCTGTTGCTTGGCGGCTGCCGTGGTGATGACCCGCAAGCCGCGCTGGAAAAAGCCGTGCAGCAGTTGCAAGACAACCTCGAACACAAACGCAGCAGCGCCGTGCTGGAACAACTGCACGCGCAGTTCAGTGCCCAGCAGCAATACGACCGCGACTGGGCCAAGCGCACCATGCTGATGCTGTTTATGCGTCACCAGAATGTGCGCGTGCTAGCGCTAAGCCAGAACAGTTATCTCGACCCCACTTATCGCGAACGCGGCCACAGCGACTTGCAGGTGGCGCTGACCGGCGCCGAGGGTTTGCTCCCGGACAGCGCCAGTCATTACCGGGTCAAACTGGAGTGGTGGCTGGAAGACGGCCAGTGGCAGCTGGCGCGTCTTAACTGGGAGTGAGCCACCAGCTCGCTCAGGGCTGGCCGATAAACTGATCGGCGACTCGCCAGATCAGTCCTTCAGTGGCATAACCGCGCTCGCGGGCGATGCTCAGCAACTGCTCACGGGTCTTGGCCGACACCTGCGGCGTACGCGACAGCAGCCACAGGTACTGACGATCAGGATTACCCACCAGGGCCACACGGTAATCGTCATCCAGGTACAGCACCCAGTAATCGCCACGGGTCAGGTCGGGGAACAGGCGACTGAACCAGTTATCGAAGCGTACCCACAGCTTGTCGGTCTGCCCCGCCTGCTGAGCAAAGGCCTGACCGCAGGCCTCCTGCCACTCGCCCTGCAGGGTCTGGCAGCGATTGCGCACCGCCACCGTGCTGTCGCCCTGCAACGCGTAATGGGCCTCGGACTGCGCGCAGTTGCGCTGGAAGAACATCGGCAGGCGCGCCAACTCGTACCAAGTGCCTTGGTAGCGGGACAGGTCGACCTGATCAACCGTCTGCGGTGGAGCAACCGCGCCACCTGAAGCGACGCAGGCACTCAACAACAGGGCCGCGCACAAACCGGCAAGCGTACGCATGACAGCTCCTACTTCAGCCCCTGGCCGGAGAACAGCAGCACTTTGTCACCGGCGTATTGCACGCTGATAAAGGTCTTCTCGTCGCCCCAGTTGCAACTGCTGATGCCGACGGCACCCGAGCACTCGGTTGGCGCGCCGAGCAAGGCTTCCACCTCGGCCTTGGCCATACCGGCCTGCAACTTGGCGTAGTTTTCCTGATTGATCTTGCTGCAGGCACTCAGGCACAGCACCGCACCCAGCAGCATTAGCGTACGCAGGGACATAACAGACTCCTTAAGGATTCGATTGAGCGCTTGAGCATCGCACACTGCGCGCCCATCTGCCTAAGTCGGCAGCGCCCCGGCCTTGCACCGGGGCATGCGAGCGGCCATCTGCCGCTCGCCGGTAAGCGCACTCAGGCCGAGTGATAGGCCGTGACGCGCTCGACTTCTTCTTTCGAACCGAGGAACACCGCCACGCGCTGGTGCAACGAAGTCGGCTGAATGTCGAGAATGCGCTCGTGACCATTGGTGGCCATGCCGCCCGCCTGCTCGATGATGAACGACATCGGGTTGGCTTCGTACATCAGGCGCAGTTTGCCCGGCTTCTCTGGCTCGCGGGAATCACGCGGGTACATAAACAGACCACCACGGGTGAGGATACGGTGCACGTCGGCGACCATGGCCGCGACCCAACGCATGTTGTAGTCCTTGCCCAACGGTCCGGTTTTGCCGGCCAGCAATTCGTCGACATAACGGGTAACGGGGGCTTCCCAGTGACGCTGGTTGGACATGTTGATGGCGAATTCCTTGGTCTGCGCAGGCACCTGGATATTGTCGTGGGTGAGCACGAAGCTACCCAGCTCGCGGTCCAGAGTGAAGCCTTTGACGCCATCGCCGAGGGTCAGCATCAGCATGGTCTGCGGGCCGTAGATGGCGTAACCGGCAGCGACCTGCTCGGTGCCTTTCTGCAGGAAGGCCTCTTCGCCCAGATCGCCTTCGTTGCCATTCCGATCCGGGCAACGCAGTACCGAGAAGATGGTGCCAACCGAAACGTTGACGTCGATATTGGAGGAGCCGTCCAGCGGGTCGAATACCAGCAGGTAGGCGCCTTTCGGGTATTGGCCGGGGATCTGATAGGCGTTGTCCATTTCTTCCGACGCCATGCCGGCCAGGTGACCGCCCCACTCGTTGGCTTCCAGCAAAATTTCGTTGGACAGCACGTCGAGCTTCTTCTGCACTTCGCCCTGAATGTTCTCGGTTTCCATGCTGCCGAGCACGCCGCCCAGTGCGCCTTTGGAAACAGCGTGGCTGATTTCCTTGCAGGCACGGGCCACTACTTCGATAAGAAACCGCAAATCCGCCGGGGTATTGTTACTGCGAGTTTGTTCAATCAGGTAGCGGCTGAGGGTAACGCGAGACATGGAAGGCTCCGAAAGGATAAAAAACCGTGCGCAGTTTACCCTTTTACGCCGCGCGGCGCCTCCCACGCCCGCTTATCGGTAGGTACATGTGCCGATTGGGCAAACCACACACCCACAGGATCACAACGTTTTCAGGGTTGACTCACCTGCACCCGATCACGGCCATCACGCTTGGCCTGGTACAGCGCCCGGTCGGCGGCCTGCATCAGTTCTTCCAGCGCATGCCCGTGGCTGGGCCACAGCGCCACGCCGGCCGAGAGGGTGACGTTCATGGCCCCGGCGCGGGTCGGCAAGTCGCTGGCAGCCAGCTGTTCGCGCAGGCAGTCGACACGGCTCACGGCTTCGTCCAGCTCGACATCCGGCAGGATCAACAAGAATTCCTCGCCGCCGATGCGAAACACCGCATCGGTGCTGCGCAGGTTGTCCTGCAGGTGCTGGGCCACGGCTTGCAGCACTTCATCGCCAACCAGATGACCGTGATTGTCATTGAGTTGTTTGAAGTGATCGAGATCGATCATCGCCAGGGCCAGACTGGTGCGCTCACGCAAGGCCCGCGCCTGTTCGCGCTGGAAGAACTCGATAAGGTAGCGTCGATTGAACAGCCCGGTCAGTGGGTCATGCAGCGCCTGCTCGCTCAGCTGCGCGTGCAGGGCCGAGATGGTATGCAGGCGCTCTTCACTGAGGCTCAGGGCCTCGGCCAGTTGCCGCTCGCTGAGGTAGCGCTGGGTCACGTCGCGCAAATAGAGCATGTCACCCAGCACAATTCGCTCGGCGCGAACGCTGCGTTCGATGGCACGCTGGCGCACTTCGAAATAGCGAGAGGGCTCCGCGAGCGCCAATAACGGCGCCTCGGCACTCGCCACCCGCGGCTGCAGCAAGGCGTGCAAGTCCCGCCCGAATATTGGCCACTCCACCAGCAGGCGCCCCTGCCAGCCATCGTGCAGGCCGGCCAGTTGCAGGGCGGCTGGATTGGCCTCGATTACCCGCTGGCGCGGATCGATCACCAGCACCGGATCGACCAAAGCCTCCAGCAGCAGATGACGGGCCACGGGCAATACGTCAAACAGGCGCACGCCGATGATCAGCCAGGCCAGTGCCAGCAAAGTAAAAGCGAAGCTGAAGGGCGTCGGGTCAAAGCCGAAAATCGTCCAGCCAAACACCACATAACCGATGTTAACCGTCCAGGGCACCGCCGTCAGCGCGACAAACGCCAGGTAATGGCGGCGATACAAGCCCTGACTGACAAAGGCCGCACGCAGCACGATAAGCAGGCAGAAGGACATAAACAGGTAAACGTAGCCTGCCGTGGCAAAGAACAGCGGGCCATGCTGGTACCGAATCGGCGCCCCCACGTCGGCCGAAATCGGCCCGCTGCCGGGGCCATAAAACAGTCCGTGCCAGGGGTTGCTCAGGGCCAGCAGCCAGACCAGCGCCGGCACCAGGGTCAGCCCCAACACGCGGCGCAGCGAAATCGGCCGCCGCTCGCTATTGACGTATTGCCAGAGGAACACGGCCCAGAAGGTCGGCACGGCGAGAATCCCCGGCCAGGCCATGGACGCCCACAACATCTTGCACTGCGACCCCTGCGCCGCCATCTCCAAGGCCGCCGCAAACATCCACCAGAGCGTCCCGAGGTGGAGCATAAAGAAGCTGCGCTGCCCGGGAAAATGCCGCTGACGACTGACCCAGGCCGACAGGAAGGCCACCCCCAGACACACCGCCAGGGTCAACAGCACCGGGGCCGACAAGGCCCAGCCGGCGTTGCAACTAGTCATTCACGCCACTCCACAAACGGGCAGCCATGGGTAGAGCCATACAGACACCTTGAAATAAGCTGCACTCGCGACAACCCCAATAGCCTTGCTTGGCCTGCCCAGCACTGAACATAGCTCACGGCTTGGCCTGCGTCGTGCGCAGCACGCTCATGGCCATCAGCATCAGCAGGCCGACGCCCAGCAACAGCACCGCCCACAAACCGATCCGCTTCCAGTCCGTCGCCGCAGCGACGGGTGCCTGCGGCTCGGCGGTGGCAGCAGTCGCTACTGCCACACTGGCCACGCCGAGCTGGTTGAGGCGCGCCGGTTCGTAGCCAGGAATCAACGTGCTTAACGGCAAGTTGGCGGCTTGCGCGGCCTGATTGCCCAACACCAACTGATATGGCGGCGTGCCGCGGGCGAGAAACACCAGTTCGGTGGCGCGCAGCCCCACAGTGATCTGCGGCGCACTGCTACCCAGGCCACCGCCGCGTTCATCCACTACCAATTTGAGCTGCTGCACCGGCGCACCATACAGGTCGATGTGTTCCTGCACTGATTCCTTGCCGCCTTGGGGCACGCGGTACAGCAGGCTGCGATTGAGCACCTGCCACTGCAAGGTGCCGTCACGGCGGCCATAAAGCGTTACCGGCGCCAGGGTATTGGCTTGGGGCAAGCTGATGTGTACACGCTCCAAGGGCAACGCCAACGGCAGCTCCCAGGTGTACTCACCCGACTTGCTGCTACTCGCCGGCAAGGCGGACGACCAGGCCATCGGCGCCGCTTTGGCCTGCCGGTCGCTGCTGCTCAATTCGGCCGCCAGCAACTGCGGCGCCTGTTGCGGCGCCAGCCAGAGCAGACGCAGGTAGCGCGCCGATTGGCCGGGTAGGTTGACCCGACGCTGCTGCAATTGCTCATCGGCAAACGCCAGGCGGGCGATCTGCCCTTCGCCCCAACTTTGCCAATGCTGAAGATCATCGCTGGCCTCGATGCTGAAACGCTGGAAGCCGTCGCTGTCGCTGCTCCAATCCAGCTGCAACTGCTCAAGCGGTGCCTCGATGGCGCTGGCATCCAGCAACCAACCGCGCAGGATTTGCTGCTCAGGCTTGCCGCCCGTCTCGCTCAACACCTCCACCAGAGTGCCGCCATCGCTGCGCTGCACGCGAATGCCCGGCGCTTCGCCACTGCCATCCTTGGCCCCATGCAATGGGAACCACTTCACCGCCGTCTGGCGCACCTGCACCTGCTGCTCGGCACGCCCCAGGGTCAGGGCATAGGCCTGCGCCTGGCCTTCGGCATTGAATACGCGAATGTCGCGCAGGTCCGCATAACGGGCGGCAAACTGCAGGGCCATTGGCACCTGCAAGCGATACCAGGGGCCTTCCCCAGTCAAGGTGAGGGCCGCCTGGGTGCTGAAGTCGGCCGGAGCGTCCTGGGCGACCGCCAGTGGCAGTAACAGGCTGGCGGCCAGCCCGACCAACAGGCGACGCTTGCTGGCGAAGATGCCCTTCATAACTTGACCTGCTCGACGTCTGGCGCCGCCTGCCGGGGAGGCAGTGGCGCGAAATAACCCACGATCAGCAGCAAAACGCCGACCCCAATAAACGACACGATACGTTCCAGCCCACCCTGATTGCCCAGCTCGACGAAGAACAGTTTGGCCACCACCAAGGCAATCAGCGCCGCGCCCACCAGCCACAACTCGCGACGACCACGGCGGTGGGCAAAGATCATCAGCGGCAAGGCGATCAGCGTCCACACCAGCGACAACCCCGCCTGCACCAGCATCGACTGCAGCAGCGGCTGCACGGCATAAGGCACAGCGGCCCAGTGATGCACGGCGCGCAGCACCGCCGCCGTGAGCAAGGCGAACAACGAAGCACCGGCCAGCAGTTGCACCAGCGTGGCGGTGCGCTCAGGGCTCCAGCCCAGTGCCGGCAAACCACTGCGCAACCACTGGGTCACGCCGAACAGGGCAAACAGCAACCCCAACTCCAGCGGGTTAATCAGCGGCAGATAAGGCAACGGCTCGGCGGCGCCATCGCTGGCGATAGTGGCCAACCAGAACCACGCCAGCATCAGCGCAGCCAGAGGTGCAGCCGCCAGCAGCCGATACTCGCGCCCATACACCGCCACCGGCCAGGGTAGACGCCGCGGCTGCGCCATCAGCCACAGGTAAGCGCTCGGCAGCAGCGCCCAGCCCAGCCAACGCCAGGCGTTGTAGTGCTCGGCCAGCAGCGCCAGCAAGTAACGCAACTCCAGCGCCAGCACACCGAGCAGCAACCAGCAGCCGAGCACATGGCTGGCACTCAGGGCACGCGTGGGCAGCAGCGCTGCCAACTGGCGCAGGCCGACAAAATGCACGGCAAACACCAGCAACCAGGCCAGCCAACCAAACTGCCCCGCCGGGTTCCAGCTGCTCGACCAGCTAAGGGCCAACAACACGCTGGCCACCGGGATGTGCAAGGTCTGCAGCCGGGCCAGCGCACGCCAATCGCAGCGTTTGGCCAGCAAGGTGACCAGCGCAGCGCTGCCGGCCAGAGTCAGCAACAGCAACGTGGCCTGCCAAGGGCCCGGCACAAACCGCCAGACCTCACTGACCCAGGCCAGGGCCCACCAGCCCGTGCCCCAGACCAGCAACAGTTGCGACAAGCGCTCCAGGCTCAAACGGCCCAAGTCGCCGGCACTGTCACGGCGCACCACCTGCTGCAGGCGCCAGGCGCCAACCAGCGCGGTCAGCCCCAGCACCAAGGGCGTCCAGAAACCGGCATGGGCCAGCGGACGCAAGCCGGTACTGCTCAACACCCCCAACAGCAGCGGGCTGGCGCCGAGGAAGGCCACACCGCCCACCACCTGTAACAGCAGGCCGAAGATAAAACTGGCGCGCTGTTGCAGGTGCAGGCTGAGCCAGATGATCAGCAAGCCGCTGCCGCCCCACACCGCACTGGCGGTTTGCCAGGGCAGCACGAACAGCACCGCCAGATTGATTAGCAGTAGGCCGGCCAGCAACACCAGCGACAGCCCACGCAACAAGCGCACATCGCTGCGCACCAGCTGATCACGGGCGGCAAACAGCATGCCGCCGATCAGCGCCAGGCCAATCAGCGAGGCCGTCATCAAGCCGCGCCAACCGGCGCTGAATACCCCACTGGCGCCATCCTGGGCGGTATCCAACTGCAACAGGAACAGCGCGCCACCTAGCAACTGCACGGCAAAGGCGCTGAACAGAAAACTGCGTGACTGGATGCGCAGGCCGACGATCAGCGTCGCCAGCCCGGCCAGCGCCCAGCAGATAGCCGTCACTTCCGCGGCGAAGTTCAGCGGCGCGATCAGATAGAGGAACGCCAGCCCGGCACAGGCCAGCAGCGGCAGGCCACGGCGCTCCCAGGCCTGGCTCAGCGCGGGGGCGGCCAGACGCAGCTGACGATGGGTGAACAACAGCGCCGCGCCGAGCATCAGCGCACCGAGCGGCGCACCGTTGAACACGGTATCGCTGCCACCCTGCAAGCTGCCGAGAAAGGCCAGCCCGGCCGCCGCCTGCAGGAACAGGGCAAAGGCCCGTGCCAGGCGCCGTTGCTGGCGCAAGCCAAGCCAGAAAATACCAGCGCCCTCCACCGCCCAGGCCGCCGACGTCCAGCGCGCATCCAGGCCGAGGGGAATGGCCAGCGTGGCAAAGATCACCCCCAGCGCCAGGCAGGTTTCCACCAGCAGCAGCGCGCGACCCGGCACCTTGGCGCTCAGCAGCCGCGCCAGCAGCAGGTAAAACAGGCCCAGACCCAGGGCACTGAAGGCCGCGGCGAACTCGATGTGCTGAACCAGCCCGTACTGCAGGCCAAAGCCAATCAGCGGCGGGCCGAAGAGAATGGTGCCATCGACATAATCACCCTGACGCGCCGACCAGCGCAGCAGCTCGCCACGACTGCCATCCACCGGCAGCCCTGCGGCTTCCAGCAACTTGCGCCGAGCGAACAGCAGGCCGATGCCGACATACATGAGAAAGAACAGGATCAGGAACGGCTCGGTGCTGGCCAGCAGCTCCGGCTTATAGGAGCGCAGGCCCCAGGCGAAACCGATGCCGAAGGTGCCGACGAAGCCGATCAGGTTAAGCAGGCGCCAGGCCTTGAACCAGGCAATGGCGAAGATGCCGGCATTCAGCAAGGCAAAGTAGCTGAACAGCGCCACATGGTTGCCGCTGCCAGTGGAGGTCAGGATCGGCGCGGCAAAACCACCCAACGCCGCGGCGGCGGCCAGGCCGAGAGCATCCTGGGCAATCGCCAGAATGGCCGAACAGAGGGTGATCACCACCAGCAAGCCGAGGGCCTCACCGGAGCTCAACAGGGGATGCAAGCGCATCGCGGCAAACACCGTCAGGTACAACACGGCAATACCGGTGCCTTGCAGCATCAGGCCATAGTTGGCATTGCGCAGACGCAGCCACCAACCCAGGCCAAGCAGCGCCACGGCGCTGGCCGCGACCCCGGCATAACGCACCTGCACCGGCACCACCATGCCTTCGGTGGCATAGCGCAGGAGAAAAGCCAGGCCGAGAAACAACAGCACCACACCAACCCGCAGCACGGTATTGCCGCCAAACAACCAGGCTTGGGCGGCATCGATGGCGCGCTCCAGCGGCGACGGCTCGCGCGGTACTGGCGGAGCCTTGGGCAGCACCGGCTGCGGCGCCACCACGACCGGCTCGGACATCCACACATTGGCGGGCAACGGGCTCGACGCCGCCACGGCCGGGCGCTCAAGCAGTTCGTCGGGCAGCTCCCAGACCAGCTCGTCATCGGCGGGCGCCGCGGCCGTGTCCATCGGCACGGCACTGGCCGCTGGCGGCGACTCAGCCACCGCAACGGGGGATGTCTGCCCCGCCTCCAGCTGGCGCAAGCGCTCCTGCACCGCGACGCCGGCCTGCTCAAAGCGCGCGGCGAAGGCCAGCAGTTCCTTGCGCAGCTCGCTGTTCTGCAGCTCCAGCCCCTGCAGGCGCAGGGTCTGCCCCAGCGCCAGACCGATCAGGCCACCGAGCAAGCCGGCGCTGAGTGACTCGTCGGCCAAGGCGCCGAGCACCAAGCCGGCCAGCATGAAGATCCATTGCATGCACTGCGTTCCCAATTGGTTTGCGACAAATCCCTGCGCAGCAGTGATCAATTCGATCCATATCCTGCGCGCGAGAGTATAGGGCGGCACCCGCGCCCCTGACAGAGACGAATGGGCGCAGCCGCACAGACACAAAACACATTTATCCGCGCTTATTGCCCGCCACCGGGCGGAAGAGCGTTCATAAATGCGTGGACGTCGGTATCATCGCGCGCCCAACGCTTTCCACATACAGGTGCACTGAGTCATGACCAAGCTGTTGATCGTCGGCGCCGACCTGGATCGCACCGACACCTGGATCAAATACGAACGCACCATGTGCAGCAGCTGCGTGTCCTCGTGCTGCACCATGCCGGTGGAAGTGCGC
>RCMZ01000897.1_pt1 | contig 15675 bp, 10 predicted proteins | sample 2041141 | NCBI WGS metagenome assembly RCMZ01 (sample SAMN09708263, study PRJNA481090) | Wastewater metagenome, whole genome shotgun sequencing project. | biome: sewage; isolation source: Davis station wastewater (DW) | place: Antarctica: Davis Station | collected 2010-03-01
GAACCTTTCGGTGAGCGGCCCAATCAGCTGCCGTTATTTGCCATTGAGCGCACGATAGAAATCAACGTCCTAGAAGCACAAGGCCTACCGACCCCTAAGCCTCTGAAACCGCAAGGTTATTGGCTCAATTAACCAAGACGCAAAAACTACTAAATTATCCAATACCTGCAGGTGTCTTCTCTAAGCTGCCTGCGCGGCAGCGAACTTCTGTGCCAGCTGCCAGCGCGCCCGGCACTGTTTCTAAGCTGCCTGCGCGGCAGCGAACAGCGCTTCCCGATCACCATTGATAACCGCATCTTTCTAAGCTGCCTGCGCGGCAGCGAACTGTTAGCAGTGGGACTAATTTCTCTTACGCATTTTCTAAGCTGCCTGCGCGGCAGCGAACTTAATGAGCGCGGCGGTATTCAATCGGGGTCATTTCTAAGCTGCCTGCGCGGCAGCGAACTATCGACCGTGAAGCTGGTCCTGTTCTTTTCTTTTCTAAGCTGCCTGCGCGGCAGCGAACGACTGGCATCGAGTGCTAAATCAATCGTCTTATTTCTAAGCTGCCTGCGCGGCAGCGAACGGAACGCGCCCAGAGACGCGCCAGCGGTGCAATTTCTAAGCTGCCTGCGCGGCAGCGAACTGCTCAGCTGTCTCAACTCGGTTTGGCGGGTATTTCTAAGCTGCCTGCGCGGCAGCGAACCAAAGGTTAGCCTAGTGCTGGCATTACCAAGCTTTCTAAGCTGCCTGCGCGGCAGCGAACGAGCGATTCCACGAGATGGCCGATGCGCAAAATTTCTAAGCTGCCTGCGCGGCAGCGAACTTTATGAGGAGCACAACGGTGAGATACCAGAATTTCTAAGCTGCCTGCGCGGCAGCGAACAGTGGCCTTCATATCCCAATGGATTTCGTTGCTTTCTAAGCTGCCTGCGCGGCAGCGAACGGGCGGCACACTTGAGCAGCTAAACTTACAATTTTCTAAGCTGCCTGCGCGGCAGCGAACGGTCTTCAAAAATTGCGATCTTTTCAGGATATTTTCTAAGCTGCCTGCGCGGCAGCGAACATAATTCCTCATTATCGGTTAATGATTATCTTTTTCTAAGCTGCCTGCGCGGCAGCGAACTCTGCAAGCGTTATTATGGGTAGTCCTATTGTTTTCTAAGCTGCCTGCGCGGCAGCGAACAAGTCGTCATTTTCATAGCCTGCTTCCACAGTTTTCTAAGCTGCCTGCGCGGCAGCGAACTTCGTGATAACAATGCTCTGTTGGTTGAAGAGTTTCTAAGCTGCCTGCGCGGCAGCGAACCTAACGGCGCTGTGGCATCGGCTCTGCGCAGTTTTCTAAGCTGCCTGCGCGGCAGCGAACTGCCAATGGGTACGATTGCGCGCACCATTAGCTTTCTAAGCTGCCTGCGCGGCAGCGAACGCCTTAGCCGCGAACTTCTGGCCCATGGTCATTTTCTAAGCTGCCTGCGCGGCAGCGAACCTGATTGGGCTAGAGTTAATCGTGAATTGGTATTTCTAAGCTGCCTGCGCGGCAGCGAACTCAATCACATCATCACCGGGCTGCTTAACGATTTTCTAAGCTGCCTGCGCGGCAGCGAACATACTTACGCGACTTGACTGGGACTCACCGATTTTCTAAGCTGCCTGCGCGGCAGCGAACTAAGGACTCGGTAAAACAAGCTGTTTCATTTTTTTCTAAGCTGCCTGCGCGGCAGCGAACTTATCGAGCCTTATGCTGCTGTGGGCGCGCTTTTTCTAAGCTGCCTGCGCGGCAGCGAACACACATGCCAGGTTAAAACCAGCTATCGCAAATTTCTAAGCTGCCTGCGCGGCAGCGAACTGAGCGGCACTGAGCGCGGTGATGGTGGTTTTTTTCTAAGCTGCCTGCGCGGCAGCGAACGATGGTATCTTAGCCACTTCCTGTCGCCTTGTTTTCTAAGCTGCCTGCGCGGCAGCGAACTCATCACCACCGCTGAGCTGCGCAGTGAACTATTTCTAAGCTGCCTGCGCGGCAGCGAACGCTGCATCTGTAAAGATTCCGGTCAAAGTATTTTTCTAAGCTGCCTGCGCGGCAGCGAACGTTCTCCTCGTCTGTGTATTGATCGGCACGGCTTTCTAAGCTGCCTGCGCGGCAGCGAACATTAGCAGAACAGTGCGCAGCACGCGCAACGATTTCTAAGCTGCCTGCGCGGCAGCGAACAAAAGCCTGTTGATTCGGGTTATGTGTGTTCGTTTCTAAGCTGCCTGCGCGGCAGCGAACGCACTTGCGCGCAACTGGCTGGGCGATGTGCTTTTCTAAGCTGCCTGCGCGGCAGCGAACTAGAGCCCGATTCGATTTACTACGTGCGCAAGTTTCTAAGCTGCCTGCGCGGCAGCGAACCCACAGTCTGCCCCTGGACGCCGCCACCATCCTTTCTAAGCTGCCTGCGCGGCAGCGAACAACATCAACGGGCGATCATGCGCAGCCTGTGCGTTTCTAAGCTGCCTGCGCGGCAGCGAACCTGCGGCATCCACGCCGATAGCATTTGTTTCTTTTCTAAGCTGCCTGCGCGGCAGCGAACCCTATAGCCAGTAATTGGGCCTTCACACACACTTTCTAAGCTGCCTGCGCGGCAGCGAACGGAGAAGGCATCGAAACCCAATGGGCGACTAATTTCTAAGCTGCCTGCGCGGCAGCGAACGAAAAGCGGGGCAAAAGTTAGCGCGACTCCCGTTTCTAAGCTGCCTGCGCGGCAGCGAACCACCCGGAGGCGCAAGAACAGTTCTGGACGTTTTTCTAAGCTGCCTGCGCGGCAGCGAACAAAAACGTTGCTTTTACCCAACGAATACCCAATTTCTAAGCTGCCTGCGCGGCAGCGAACACCGCCCATCTCATCAAGCACTAATGATTGTATTTCTAAGCTGCCTGCGCGGCAGCGAACTGGTGGAGACGGTATTCGCGCGGGCGTATCAATTTCTAAGCTGCCTGCGCGGCAGCGAACCTTGCTCTGCTGACATGAAGCCTGCGTGTTCATTTCTAAGCTGCCTGCGCGGCAGCGAACCCTCCACTGTTGGGGATTGGGTTCAAGGTGTGTTTCTAAGCTGCCTGCGCGGCAGCGAACCCTGTCCAGTCCCTGAGTCGGTAACGGTTTTCTTTCTAAGCTGCCTGCGCGGCAGCGAACGAAGCTCACACACACAGCAATAAAGCTGTTCTTTTCTAAGCTGCCTGCGCGGCAGCGAACAGCCACCCTCTAAAGGATCTCCGAAATTAGCTTTTCTAAGCTGCCTGCGCGGCAGCGAACGTTGGAGTCGGCTCGTCTATGTATTGCGACAATTTCTAAGCTGCCTGCGCGGCAGCGAACGAGATGTAGATGAATATATTGAGAACATTGTGTTTCTAAGCTGCCTGCGCGGCAGCGAACGCCGCGAGGCGGTAGTTATGTTGCTGGCGATTTTTCTAAGCTGCCTGCGCGGCAGCGAACTGGGCAGCTGTGCCAGCGGCCAGCATTGCGTTTTTCTAAGCTGCCTGCGCGGCAGCGAACATTACTTCTACTAATTCATGCAGTGTTACGTTTTTCTAAGCTGCCTGCGCGGCAGCGAACACTTGAGTGTAGATGAATGTTGTCCCCATGCCTTTCTAAGCTGCCTGCGCGGCAGCGAACATCCTGAGCGGTTTGCGCCGTTATTCTCCTTTTTTCTAAGCTGCCTGCGCGGCAGCGAACCTCGTATCTTTCTGAAATCTCTGAGCCGAAAATTTCTAAGCTGCCTGCGCGGCAGCGAACATTTTCCTGTGGAGCGATGAACAACTGCCTCGTTTCTAAGCTGCCTGCGCGGCAGCGAACTACCCCCACGCTGGGCGCGCTATCGAAAGCACTTTCTAAGCTGCCTGCGCGGCAGCGAACGCTAATCATGGACAGAATAACGATTGGAAACTTTTCTAAGCTGCCTGCGCGGCAGCGAACCACTAAAGCAAGCCATGGATCTAGTGATTTCTTTTCTAAGCTGCCTGCGCGGCAGCGAACGCGCAATCGGCACCGACTCACCCTGAGCCTTTTTTCTAAGCTGCCTGCGCGGCAGCGAACGCCTCGCAGTCGGCATCCAAGCCAGCGGCACATTTCTAAGCTGCCTGCGCGGCAGCGAACGACCCGAAAACTTCAAACGAGCAAGAGTTTTCTTTCTAAGCTGCCTGCGCGGCAGCGAACGACCCGAAAACTTCAAACGAGCAAGAGTTTTCTTTCTAAGCTGCCTGCGCGCGGCAGCGAACTTAACTGTTCCGGCCTCGATGTGCATCTCTCGTTTCTAAGCTGCCTGCGCGGCAGCGAACGTCAACGCCAGAACAGATCGATAGCGCAGTAGTTTCTAAGCTGCCTGCGCGGCAGCGAACGCTTAGCGCCCCGCCCCCTACGGTTTAGCCAGTTTCTAAGCTGCCTGCGCGGCAGCGAACCTTGCTCTGCTGACATGAAGCCTGCGTGTTCATTTCTAAGCTGCCTGCGCGGCAGCGAACTCACTTTGATAGTTTTCTGCCCCAGCACATTGTTTCTAAGCTGCCTGCGCGGCAGCGAACATACGCACGGGGATCGGTTGTTGCGGGGCGCTTTTCTAAGCTGCCTGCGCGGCAGCGAACTACAGCTTGTACAGGTAACCGATAACGCCATATTTCTAAGCTGCCTGCGCGGCAGCGAACAATAACGTACTACACTGACTTTACAACACCAATTTCTAAGCTGCCTGCGCGGCAGCGAACTTTTTGGCTCGCCTCGATGCGCGTTATGGTGATTTCTAAGCTGCCTGCGCGGCAGCGAACTACAACTGCTACGTCAATGCGCCGGAGAATCATTTCTAAGCTGCCTGCGCGGCAGCGAACCTTTTTTGGGATCAGCGTAGTGAGTAGGCTCATTTCTAAGCTGCCTGCGCGGCAGCGAACCTGTTGCTGCATGCGCTTGTAGATCTCTTCGCTTTCTAAGCTGCCTGCGCGGCAGCGAACGAAGTCGCTGTAGCTGCGCAGGCTGTTTTTAATTTCTAAGCTGCCTGCGCGGCAGCGAACATAAAGACAAAATCATCGCAGTGCCGAGCGATTTTCTAAGCTGCCTGCGCGGCAGCGAACCAACGCCTTCAGTCACAACAGCATCGCTATACTTTCTAAGCTGCCTGCGCGGCAGCGAACTACTTGAATGAAGTAATCTGTGAACGAGTCAATTTCTAAGCTGCCTGCGCGGCAGCGAACAGCTACAGAATAAAAGCAGAGGTCATCTTATTTTTCTAAGCTGCCTGCGCGGCAGCGAACTCGTTGATTTTATCTTGCTCATATTCTGCTTTTTTCTAAGCTGCCTGCGCGGCAGCGAACGTGCTTTGGCGCTTGAATGCCTACGCGCACTTTTTCTAAGCTGCCTGCGCGGCAGCGAACGCGTTAGCAGTGTATTTGATAGAATTTTTTCAGTTTCTAAGCTGCCTGCGCGGCAGCGAACCTGTTGCTGAATGCGCCTGTAGATCTCTTCGCTTTCTAAGCTGCCTGCGCGGCAGCGAACCTGACGGAAAGGGTGTCGCGTGGGATAGGCAGTTTCTAAGCTGCCTGCGCGGCAGCGAACTCAAAATCACGTTCTACGACCACAAGAAAAGCTTTCTAAGCTGCCTGCGCGGCAGCGAACGAAAGTGCTTTTCGGGGCGTTAATGTCGGCAATTTCTAAGCTGCCTGCGCGGCAGCGAACACTAGCGTTGATGTTGATCATCCGGACTCTGATTTTCTAAGCTGCCTGCGCGGCAGCGAACTAATTCCAAGCAAGCGCGGTGCAATGCAGCAATTTCTAAGCTGCCTGCGCGGCAGCGAACTTCTTATCCTCAAGTTGCCTTTTTTGATTCTTTTTCTAAGCTGCCTGCGCGGCAGCGAACGAGCGCACTCAACGTACCGGGGTATCTGTGCGTTTCTAAGCTGCCTGCGCGGCAGCGAACGCTTTCGTAATATCATCGCACCAAAAGCTCAGTTTCTAAGCTGCCTGCGCGGCAGCGAACGGAAGCCTAGAAGTTGACCGTGCAAACGCAGTTTTCTAAGCTGCCTGCGCGGCAGCGAACCTATGTGAATTGTGCAGCAGAGAGCCTTTGCATTTCTAAGCTGCCTGCGCGGCAGCGAACCCGACATGCTTAACACGTTGTCGATCGCTCACTTTCTAAGCTGCCTGCGCGGCAGCGAACTAAATTAAGCGATGTAGACGAAAAGGCAATCATTTCTAAGCTGCCTGCGCGGCAGCGAACGATAAAAAGAATCGTTCTATGCGCGTGGTTCTTTTCTAAGCTGCCTGCGCGGCAGCGAACAAGCAGCTGCCTGAGTGGGTGTTTTCTGAGCTTTTCTAAGCTGCCTGCGCGGCAGCGAACAGTTTTGGCCATTGTGCGTGGTTTTTGCGAAATTTCTAAGCTGCCTGCGCGGCAGCGAACGTTATTTGAACGATCATGTTGAGCTCAGCGAGTTTCTAAGCTGCCTGCGCGGCAGCGAACCCTGAACTGGTGGCGTGCCAGGTGACGCACGTTTTCTAAGCTGCCTGCGCGGCAGCGAACTGCAGGCGAACGGTTTAAGTATTACGCCAAGATTTCTAAGCTGCCTGCGCGGCAGCGAACTGACTGGAACATTGCGGGACGCGCCATTGACATTTCTAAGCTGCCTGCGCGGCAGCGAACCGACACGAGCGGGAACGTCATAAACTCCACGATTTCTAAGCTGCCTGCGCGGCAGCGAACACGCGCGGCGGCTGTTCCGGCTATTTATTCTTTTTCTAAGCTGCCTGCGCGGCAGCGAACTTTGGAATGCGCCAGTGCTTGAAACCGTGGGATTTCTAAGCTGCCTGCGCGGCAGCGAACTGTTGCAATTTACAGCTATCACCCTGATTTTTAAAGAACTATCCGTGTTTTCTAATTAAAACCCTTTTTAATGCCAAAAAAATAAGCCTTTAAAAATCAAAGGCTTATTAATTAGTTGAAAATAAGGGTCAAAACCAAGGAACAGTGACGTCACTGCTTAAACCATAGCTATTTAATATGCCTTGCTGCGGTTGCGTCTGTAGTGACCCATGCTCTACATAAACACGCATGCGGTTGCCATTGGAGAGGCTTTTTACCTCTAAGTATGGCAGGTTTAATTTACGTTGCTGGCTATCTGGAATCTGCTTCTCAGCCTCTTCTACAGTCAGCCAACCTTTAGTAACAGAGCGTTTACGTTTGTTGTAGGCACTTTTGGCTTGTACTCGTTTTACTGTGCGGTACTGGCATGTTGCTGGTACCGCGGTAATACCTGAACATTGACAATAATCCTTCATCCCTTGCAGCCAGTTCTCTGTCATTAGAACATCCAAGGCACTTTTACTTCCATGTAACCGAAGCGTGCCACCAAGGCGCTTTGCTACCTTAGGAAAGCTAACGGCCACCTGCCCTTGCGCCACGTTATTCATGGCACGGTGAAATTTGGCAAACAGCGCATTCAGCAATTCCTGCTCGCTAAACTCAGGATCTGGTAGCAAGTGAATATCTAAATAATATTCCATAACCGCTTCCTCTTATCCCGCCTCACCAAAAACACCACCACGAATCAACACACCAATAACATAATGCTGATTCTCAACTGAAGGTGCCTCATCTTTTAAAATCCATTTATCCAAAAGATTATAAAAATCTTGTTTAGCGGACGGCTGACGATAGGCAGTACCACGATTAGTTACAGAGCCATAGGGTTCTATAGCAATCGGACCCCAAGTTTCAGACTCTGGATACCAAGTATCGATAGTACGAATAGCATTACCAATTTTTTGCGAATGCATAGCGGCCACGCCACTTGCTTGATATAGAAACTTGCTCTTCTTACCATTTTTACTACTAGAGTTATCTAAAACGAGCTCTTGTGATGGGAAAACTTCTTGACCTTCTCCCATTCGCACGAAAGCTTGTACTTGCAGCAATACAAACTCAGAACCTAATAAACCTTGCTGAATCAAATCAGCCAAAGGTTTAATTAAGGTATCTTGAGTACCAAACTTGCGCACATCAAACTGCAAAGCATCAAAAACCCAAGTCTGAGCAGGCTTACCATCCACCACATGCTGAACACGAACTTCAATTTGTTCAGCACCCACGCGGTTACGCCATAAAAAACGTGCATTGGCGAGATTTTCTGCGTAGCGCTTAGCTAGCTCAGAAAACTGCTCACGTGCAATGTAATCATTAATTTTTGCTGATAGCTCTTCTTGATAATCTTGGTCATTACACACTGATGGTGTTGCTAAATTACCGTGCACACGCAGGGTAAAGCTGACTTTTAGCGTGTCCGTATTCGGCGCTAGACTTGCTGTATCAACAGTTTGTAAGTTTGGTTTATCAATTTCAGCATCAACTTTTAACGGATCATTAGCGATCTTTGAATTGAGCCTATTAGAAATTGTCCCGCGCACTGACTTCTCTAAAACAGCAATCGGCTCCCAGTTTTTTGAGTTTTCACGATCTTGCCAATCACCTGCATACATAAGTGCATCGGAGTTTGCATGTTTGCGCTCAAAAGCCAGAACGGATGCAGTTTTTAATTTTGATTGAGCCATGGTTAAGTTCTCCCTGTTGTATTAATAATCGTCATCAAAAAGATTACTGACTGCATCGGTTGATACAGTTTGATTTACATCTTTTTTACTATGGCAAAGGTAGCGTGCGCCACCTTGCTCCTCTTCTTCGTAATGATAGTGCCAAAGCATCTCGCTCGGTGATTTGATCCGATGTGGACCAACCCACTGACCTAAACTGTAGGCACTTTCAACAAAGCGAAAGGGCTCCGTATTGTCTCGTGCGCGCACAACAGCACCTGGTTCATAAAGCTCAGAAATAGACTCAAAGCCAACCATTAACGGTACAAAGTAACCGGTTTGAGGCTTAGATTTGAGGCTCCAAGTAGCAGGGGTTTCACCTTCAATTGGCTCACTTTCAAAATCTTCTGGCAATAGCGCTTCAGAATCTAAAGCAACAAAATCTAACCAACTATCTAAAAGCTTTGTTTTAGCATCGTGCTGAAGCGCAACTTGATGGTGCGCGACTAAAGCATCGTGCCTGTCTTGCAAGACAAATCCTGGAATGAGGCGCAGCATCCAACGTCGAAATTCACGCTCACCCTCGTCTGAATTCGAATCAATATGCAGCACTTTAAGCATGTCTATTTTGCTGATAGTGCCACCGGCTAGGCGCTGCGCTTCTGCTTTTTTACGCAGCCATGTACAAAATTCTTTTTCGCGCTGTTCTGGTGTGCCATCGCTCTGCTCTAAATCCAGTACATCAAAGTTACACTCAATCAGAAGGCTTACAGTAAAATGCATTCTTCCTTCTTCGTTAAAAGGTGCTGTTTTACCCTCATGAGTAATAGGGTTGCGAGTGAGCGAAAAAATAGTTTCGTAACCGATACGATGCGATTGAACCTGATGCGCATGGCAAATAATCCCAACACCGCCAAAGCTCGCTAAGTCACCAAAACGCTGCTGTAGAGTGCGCGATAAGTTATGGGTGTAGCCTAAAAAATGAGTTGGGCTTGGAAAACCGTAGGTAATACCAGAAATCGCATTAGCATTCTCAACTTGCACGTTTCTCAATAAAATATACTGGCTCATTCCAACTCCTCCAAATCCAGCTTTAAGGTTTGGAGCTCTGAAGATATTTGTTTGGCAAAATGGCTTTGTTCATCATCCGCCATAATCAATTTTTCTGTTTGAATCTCTTGTGCGAGCACATGAGCAAAGCGTTTAGCAATACCATCACACCAGGCTTTTTCTGCTCGTGCCTGAATGATGTCCTCTTCTGTTGATTTAGGATCAAGCCAGCAACGTTCTGCAAGGGTCAGCTGTATCAGTGAATCCCCGCTCCAACCAGCGGGCAGCTGCCATACATTGGCGGCATGACTATGCAGCTCATCCACCATCAGAGCAATAAACTGAGAGCGTTTTTCACGGATGCGCATATTATTTGCGCCAGATACACGCACTTTTTCAAGATAGTTCTGCAGCTCTTTTACAACGTTTCTAATGCGATAACGATACTGTTTCCAGAAATACTCACTAGAGGCAGGTGGTTTAATTTTTGTTTTCCAAGACGGCGGCTGCGTGTTAAACAAATAAATTTTACCCCCTCTTTTGCTGTTTAAAAGCGATATATTTTGCGGCTTTGTGCCACCAAAAGTTTGCACAGCAAGGTTCGGGAAGTCTCTAGTTGGTTGCTTCGCATATAGGCCTTTTTTCTTGAAATCTCGACGCTCTTTTGCATCTTCACTAAAACGATGAAATTGAATACGTTCATACAGTGCTTGATGAAAAGAGGTAGCGGATAAAGGCGCTAATAAGTGGTATTTTCCTGATGCTACAGGAAAGTAAAGTTGTTTTGCCAAACTATGACTGGCAGGTTCTGAACTTTCTAAAGCTTTGGCAAAACCAAGCATCCAGGTCTCAACCTGCTCGGCAGTGCCGAAACGATCCAAAGGTGTACTGTCTTTGGCCGCAATATAATCAAGTAATTGCTTACCTTCAGCTTCAAGTAAAAGAAGATTTGCTACGTCTAGTGCAGCGGCATTACCGACAACATCCGCAGTTAAACTGCCAACTGCCGCACTACTCACATAGCTAGCGTTTAGCCTTGTAGATGCTATCAAGCTTGTACCTTTAGCATCTGAATGGGTGTATTTAAGAGCATGAGTAACCAAGCTTATTTGCTTCGCTCTGACTGCTGCATCAGACAACCAAACTGCAGGTGTATAACGCTTTTCTTCTTCTACGCGTTTTGCATACTGTTGCAACTCAAACTCAGCCAGCTCATCTCCCTGTAAAGATTGCTTGACCTTGTCAGTATCCTTGTCAAATTTTTCTAGGCGATCAGTTCCTCGCTTAGAAATGTATTCTTTTATTGCTTCTATGAGCGGCATACCTCATCCCTCTGTAATGTATCCATTTCTTCGATCGCACGATAAGTATCATAATCACTTAAATTTAAAAATCAACCTATGTATATCTAGTTTTAAATATAGATGAAGATCTAATAAAAAAACCCTATACTGCGCAGCACTTCCGCACAGGAAGCTCAGAAGTATGTGTATCTTGTTTTATCCTTTACTGCCGCACAGGCAGCATCACTTCATAGCTCGGTAAACTCCCAACCAAGGATGGTAGAGCCATTTATCTAAGCTATTTGAACCCGGTTTGCGCAGACGTATTTCACCGAAACGTTTGCTTATACTCGCTACGTCTTGCTCTAATTTTTCAGCTTGAGTGGCCAGCAGGGTTTCCATCTTGGTTTCTAGCCAAGGCTGTGCATTCAATGAAAACGTGATATCTGTTTGCTCAAAATCACTTTGTTTCGGAATAAGCTCACCCAATTCGCTGACTACACAAAACTGCGCAGGCTCTGTTTCATCCTCCTGATATAAGACAAAAGCTTCATCAGGAGAAGACTTACGGAAAGGCGTCAAGCGCTGTACTTCAGCGCACCATGTCAGTGGATATACGTTTGCCCACCAATGGTCTGCCATGGCTTTTTTACCTTTAAGCTGAATACGACTATCTTTGCGCAGCGCTGCGTTTAAATGAGCATGCTCTAAATCAACCAGACTTTCTTGAGGGTTGCGACCCACTCGCTGCTCGATACGGGCAATGGAAGAAATCACAGCTAAATCTTCCTGAGCTAACGACTTAGTAAGGGAGCGAAACTCTGCTCCTAGCATAAGACTTTCAACACCCTTCGCCTGTTTATTCGATGAGCGCGCCTCAAAACCAGGTTTACAATAAGCAAGCTCATCGCCTTTTAATGCACGAATATTACGCTCCAAAACAAGTACGTTAGGCTCGATAGGAACCTGCTTACGGTGGCGCTGCACCCGCCCAGCCAGCTGAATAATAGAACGCATCGAACTTGGTTCTGCAATAGCCCAATGATAATCATGGTCACGCCCGACTTCGGTTACAGGCGAACCTAATACAATAAAAACATGATGCTGAGCTGAGCTTTTATCTAAAGCTTGGCGTATTTCTTTCTGCTGCCAAAGGGCATCGATATCATGCCTATCGAGCGTACTGTCTAAACGCGCCTCAATATGTGAACGCACTAAGAGCGGAAATTGACTGTGATAAACACAAATATGATATTGCCAACTTGGCTCAAGCTCTGCTTTGGCAAGCTCTTCAGCTATCGCAGCCAAAGAGTTGATATTGGCAATGCGAATTAAACCGAGAGATACCTGCTTGCTAGTTTTGGGGTCGATTTCGTAGTGGGCCAAATGCAGTTTCTCGACACCATGTTTAATTGACTCTACAACGGCAAGAACAGCAGCTTGCGCGCTTGGTTCAACAGCAAGAACAGGCAATAAATCACCTTTTCTTAATGCAAGGCTTGGTTGATTTACTTTTTTCAACTGCTCTATGCGTTTATTCACAAACTCGCGATCAGGTAGTTTAAATTCTTCCGCAGATGAACAATCTGCTGCGACACTTGAAAATTCATCAAACCAAGCACAGCAAACTCGAGTAACTTGCCCCGGCTGGCCGCAGGCTTTGTCATAGTGTTTGCGTCCGTCCAAATAGGCCTCAAATAAAGTGCGCACTAACACAGGCGGCAAACTTGCAGAGGAAAATAGAACTTTACTGCCAAGAAGTCCTGCCCAATTCACCAGTCGACATAAAGCGGGTAAATCGGCGGCATCAAAATCATCAGGTTCATCTAACACTAAGTCTGATGTCAGGAGACGCAACATAGGCGCGATTTGTTTACCACCACGTGTACCTTCTGTAGCCGGCATAAGGTGATCAATTGTCGCTACTAAAACAGGCGCGCTCAGAAGTTTTAAAGCTTTGCTTTCTTTACCATGCGTAGAGCTACTGAGCCAACGCTGTAGCGGACCGCTATCTAAAGAGCCGTCATAAATCACATGTTGACTGTCATCGATTAAATCCTCAGCCGACTCGCTTCCTAGGTGCCTAGAAGCCTCTTCAGTTTTCTGCTCTTTATGCTGTTCATGTAGTTCTTGTACAGCTTGCGAACCAACGAGTACTGCTAACTCATCGGTATCAAGCTGTAATCGACTACGCAACGCATCACCAGTTTGTAACGTAAGGGTACGCAACCCTAGCGCCACACTAAAACGACAGCCTCGTTTCTCATTACTTAAACCATACATAATGCGCGCATTGGCAAAGGTTTTCCCTTTGCCGGTCGACGCCATATTGACGCCAAAGAAGCCTTGCTGCTCTGTACGCTGCGCAATGCTTTGCGCTAGATCATAAGCTTTGTTTTGCCACGTATAATCGGCATGAGTGGTGCGCTTGGTTAGAGCTTTTCCTGCTCCAAGCGAAGGTATCTCCTGACGTATTTTTGGTAACTGCTTTGCTAATAGGAATGCATTACTACTCACGCCTATATTATGTTCGTCTAGCCTCTGCTTAAGCTTGCGATTCCCGTGTTGGTCTTTCCATGTATTGGCATAAACAAGATAATCTTTTCCGTGGTATTTATTATCTTGCGATGGCGGTAATGCAGAAAAACTATGGTCTGCCAACATTAAGCTTAAGCGAGCCAGATGGCTGGTAAAATTATCACTTTCTAGCCAGTCCATACTTAAAATATTAGGCGATTTTAAAGCTCTTTCTGCGATCTTTACGGCTCTTTCGCGCCAATACTTGCTCTTTATCGGGCTACCGGCGGGAAATATAAATAAATCATGCCATTCATCGCGACTCCAATCGTTCACACACTGACGCGAGTTCCAGCTGGCGTCCCATTTATTATTAGTAATCTGCAGTTCTTCTAACAATATACTTGGTAGTTTAAATTTTTCACCGGCTTCATCACCGTATGTTTTTGGATAGACCGGTAATCGGTGATGACTGACAATTAACCAGCCCACAGCTCTTGCTATCGGCGGCATGCCAACGAAAGGATTGCTTAACGATAACTGATAATCTTGCTGCCATTTTTTTAGTGCTGTGTTGACTAACTCATCATCTTGCTCACTAATATTGGCTAAGCTTTGCAGCCATTCTTGATCGGTTTTGCCTTCGATAAATGCAGCAAAAACCAACAAAGATAGCCATTCATGACGCAAAGGTTCCTGCACTCCGCGCTCACCTTTAAGCTTCTTTTGAAAGAGCAATCCTGCTTTACCAAAATCATGAAACAAACCAGCGATAGCAGCTAACAGTGCAATGACTTCTAAGGTATGCCATTGGTTTTCAGACTCTGCGCGCAACACATCTTCAGAGGTGCTATTGGTAGGCACTCGCCCCTCATGGTTAAAACACTTACGGCTGCCAATAATCCACTCAAGCTCAAGGCGATGCGTACCACGTACGCGATGACATACAACTGCTGTATTTTTACGTGCGGTTTTGCGTAAGAGCTTTCGCACAGTAGTCAGTCCTTGCTCTGTTATATGACCTTCCCAGCAGCGCTCGCCTGCTCGTTCAAAGTATTGATCCAAAATCCGCCTAGTTTCATTTAGTGCTCTTTTGTCACATTGAGATTTGATGCTAACAATCATGCAGGTTGCTCCGCTACCTTGGCCGCAACGTCTTGAATTGCCACTATCATGCGGTCGAGTATTTCGTATTTCTGAAATAGCGTAATAAGGCTTTGACGAAACTCTTGCTCTGAATCACCTCGCATAGCAGAAATAAAAGCTATCGGAAGAACAACAGCATCTTTTATTAAATCTGCCACATCAAACACCAAACCACCCCGACGAGTTTTTCCATGTAACACTGCTAACCCATGAGGCAATCCCAAAACCCAGCAGGCAGTAGCAGCTAATCCATAAGCCAAATAATTACCATGGTCTAAGTAGCGATTGGCTAAATCGACACCTGAACCATGCTTTGCACGTGTAAAGTCACCATAATTAGTTGCAGCACAAACAGTCTTATAAAGTGCTTTGGTCATTACTGCTTCAATGGCGAGGATGTCATTTTGACTGTGGCTCTTTACTAATTTATTAACAAATGACTGAGCTATTCCCTCTAAAGCCTGTGCGGACACAGAGAAATCGATATCCCTTTCATTACTAAGCTTGTACCAAATGTCACGAAGGTTTTTTAAACGATGCTGTTGAAACTCAACAGCAGCTTGGAGGCGTTTAGTGTCATCAAACCAAAATGAACACCATTGCTGCAAATACTGCGTAGGCCGATACTCGCTTTGCGGTGAAAACCATAAGATATCTGTATCAACTTCATTAACACTAAACAGAGGTGTCCCACCGCCCCCACAAAAGCCAACTAAAACACCAGCTTTAGAAAGTTCTCGCATAGCTGCCTGGGTAATTGAAGTGCCTGTACCAAGTAACAAGGTAGTGGTGTTAGCAATTGGGATATTCCAGTACAGAGACTTTTTTCCCTCATCCGTCACATATTCAACGCGACCGCCATTAACCAAGACTCGGCAGTACTGTAAGTAATAAAGATTTACACGCTTTGAATGCAGTATAGTTTTTAAATCTGATGATGAGATGCTTTCCATGTCAGCCTCATAAACCAATAAAAGACTTTCAATAATGATTAAACAGCTCTATTTATAGAATAAACCAGCTGCTTATTTTGATATTAAAATAACAGACACTGTTCAACTCACTTTCACCGCATTCGCTAAATAATGCAATACCTGTAGGTATCTTTGCTAAAATGCGCCACGCTATTTTATCCGCCAAGGAACTGTTGTGATTGAAGCTGTATG
>RCMZ01000661.1_pt1 | contig 15637 bp, 11 predicted proteins | sample 2041141 | NCBI WGS metagenome assembly RCMZ01 (sample SAMN09708263, study PRJNA481090) | Wastewater metagenome, whole genome shotgun sequencing project. | biome: sewage; isolation source: Davis station wastewater (DW) | place: Antarctica: Davis Station | collected 2010-03-01
CCGAGACATAGAGCACCCGGGCGTTCGGCAGCCGGTTCTGAAGCGCCAGGCCGGCCATCCCCTGCAGGGAGGCCTTCTTCGTTCCCCGCGCACCCTTGCCGCCGCCCGCGGCGTTGGCCATGGCGTGGGCCTCGTCGAAGGCGATGATGCCGTCGAAATCCTCGCCCAGCCAGGCGACGATCTGGTCGAGCCGCGACATCTTCTGACCGCGCGCTGGCTGACGCAGGGTGGCGTAGGTGGTGAAGACAATCCCGCGATCCAGCCGCACGCCATCTCCCAGCTTCCAGCTGTTGAGCGGCACGATGTCGTAGGCGCCGCCGCCGATCGCGCCCCAGTCGCGCCGGGCGTCGTCGAGAAGGGCGTCGTTCTTGGACAGCCACAGGGCCTTGGTTCGCCCTTGGGCCATATTGTCGGCGATGACGGCGGCGATCTCCCGGCCCTTGCCGCAGCCGGTGCCGTCGCCAAGGAAAAAGCCGCGCCGGAGCTGGACGGAACCCTCGTCCTCCTCTCGCGACAACCTGAGCTGATGAGCCGCCTCTCCCGGCGTCCACCAAGCGGGCAGCATGACGGCGTGAGCCTCGCCGGCGTAGATGACCGTCTCCAGCTGGGCGTCGGAGATCCGGCCGTCGAGACGCACCGCCGCCGGAAGGACTGGCCGGTATGACGGGGCGGGCGGGGCGACCGAGGCCATCGGACCGGACTCGACCAGGGCTGACGGGTGGGGCGTCTGCGCCGTCAGGGCGATCCGCGCCAGCCGGTGCGCCTGGTAGAGGCCGACATCGCGGCCCTCGCCCGTCCAGGCGAGGGTCTCATAGGTGATGGGGGACGCTCCCGCGAGGAAGCCGAGACGACCGGACGGCAGGGCCAGCGACCGGTCTCGGGGCGCCAACACGGTCTGCGCCCCGAGTTCGAGGCGAACCCTCGGCCTGGCCTTGGCGCGCTCGGGCACAGCCGAGGCCAGGGCGGCGCAGGCGGCGAGATCTTCACCGTTCGCGAGCGCAGCGACTGTTGCGCCGCCCTCGCGCCGGTCCAGAACCAGCAACCCGGTCTCAACGCTGGTGCCGTGCCTGGAGAAGGCGCGTGGCGGAAAGCCGATCCGGGCGACGACACGCCCCCTGGCGTTCAGCCGTCGCATCAAACCCTCGTCGATGAGGGCGGTGATCGGCACGACGGCGGCCAGGCGCCCGCCATCGGCCAGGGCCGAGAACGCCCCGGTCAGATGCGCCTCCAGGTCGGTGAAGGGCGGATTGCAGACCGTGACGTCGAACCCGCCCGCGCCCGGCAACAGGTCCTGGACGCGACGCCCATCAAGACGTGACCGCGTCGCCGAAGCGAAGAGGCCGTCGAGCAGGACGGCGCGCCCCTCGGCCAGTTCGTTCAGTGTCAGAACTCCGCCGCAGGCCTCGGCCACTATAGCAATCAGGCCGGTGCCCGCCGAAGGCTCGAGCACCTTATCGCCTGGGCGGACCTGGCCGGCCAGCACCACGAGCGCCGCCAGTTCCGGCGGCGTGGAGAACTGGTCCAGCGCGATCTGATCTTCGCTGCGTCGGCTGTGGGTCAGACCCAGGGCGCCGACCGTCGCCAGAAGGGCGGCGATGGCGGCCGGCGCGTCCTCGAGCCGCGACACCTGGGGCGCCAGCCGGCGGATGTGCAGAACGGTCGCCGCCTCGATGGCCTCATAGGCGTCCCGCCAGTTCCACAAGCCCTCGGCGTCCGACCCGCCGAAGCCGGTGGTCATGACGCTGGAGACCAGTTTGCGGTCCAGCGGGCGGGACCGGGCCAGGTGGGTGGCGAGCGCCCGGGCGGCGGCCATGAGGTTGGCGGCGCGGTCGCACGGGCGTGGTGCGCTGAAGAGCGAGAGGCTGGCGGTCTGAGGCGGTGTCTGCGCGGCGGTCATGGGAAGGGCTCCGTCGCCTGGAGCGGCGGGCTCATCCCTCCGGTCCTCCAGGCTCGCGCCCAGCCGCCCTTCCTCCCGCCTTCCATGACGAAGGCCCGCCGCGACGATGTCGCGACGGGCCTCGTCGTCTTCGCGCCTGGATCAGGCGGCGTCGTCGAGCGCCGCCTCGCCTGCAGCGGTGACCTCGAAGGCGCCGACTCCGTCGTCAGCATCGCCTTCGCTCTCTTCCGCCGTGTCGCTCTCCGGATCGTCAGCGTCCGGCGCCGCGACCTCGTCGACGTCGGGCGGTGTGGTCCAGGACAGGCTGGCCGGCGCCCATCCCTTCTCGGCCGCGTTTTCCTCGACCCAAGGGATCAGATCGGCCTTCTTCAGCAGAGCCGCTCTCACATCGGCCCGGTCCATCTCTTCCAGCATCTTCAGCAGCAGGGTCTTGGAATGCGGCTTCAGGAACTCGGCGTCCGGGGTCCAGTGCAGACTGATGTCCGCCCCGCAAAGCTCGGCGAGTTCGGCGGCTTCGGCCCGGGCCGACTTGCGGATCAGGGTGGTCCGCTCCTCCCGAACATCCAGGGTGAGGGCGGTGAGCTCGGCCAGCAAACCCATCTTGTCGCCATGGGCGAGACCATGCACCCAGGCGATCACCGTCTGGCCCGACGCCTCCCAGGCGGCGCGTCGATCGTCGAGCCTCTGGCGGACCTCGCCGTCCAACGCCTCGATGACGCGACCGCCGGTCGGTTTGAAGGCGGACGCGGTCAGGGCGAGGGCGGACTCGGACCTCTGGCCGAAGGTCCTGACGGCCAGCTGATTGAACAGGCGGGCGATCAGCGCCGTGAAGGCGACGCCGGGATCGTCGGCGAGGGCGCGGATCAGACCGCGGGTGGCCACGTCGGTGCGCACGGCGTGAAGGGCGTGATTGACGCCTTCGGTCTCGGGCTCCGGCGTATCGACCTCGGGCGGCCGGTAGACGGGAGCGGCAGCGATGCCCCCCGCGGAGGCGGGCGCCTGATCGTCGGTCTCGTCCTCGATTTCCGGTTCCACGGGCGTGAAGCACCGGACTTCGATCCCGGTGCGCACTGCAGGACGCAGGACCAGGGTCGTGGCTGCGCGACCGCTCCATCCCGCCTGATCCATGGCCAGGCGGGCGCGGATCATGACATCGAGCGCGGCGTCCACCGCTTCGGCGTCGGTCGTTTCCGTCAGGACCGCCTCGACCCCTTCGACGGCGGCGTTGAAGGCGTCTCGCTTGTCGCGGTAGTCCGCCATCTCCGTGGCCGGAAGCATGCCGCCATAGACGTAACCGGCGGCTTCAAGATCGTCCGGCAGGTCCGGTTCGGGGCCCGCCGTGACGTGGACCGCCAGGCCCTCGGCCTCGTAGATCAGGGCGATCTCCCGTGCACGTCGGGTCCAGACTTCCGTGAGAATGGCCGGGTCCAGCAGCACCGGCGGCAGCTCGCCGAACAGATCGGTCTCGGTGCGGCCGCCGGCCTCGGCGTAGCGCTCCGGGCCGATGAGGGCGCAGCGAGGGTCGCGCGCGGTGACGCGAGCCTCGTCGAGCTTTTCGGTCACGCGCCAATCCTGGAAACCGTGACCGTCGAGGGTCATCCGGGCCAGCTCCGCCTGCTCGTCGGGGTCGGAGAGCCGGGCGAGAAGGCGCGCCTGGCGCAGGTTCAGCCGGCCAAGCCGCAGCGCCTGCAGCGCGACATCCGGCAGGGCGGACAGGGCCGCGAGACGTTTGATGTCGATTTCCGCGTATCCCAGCGCCTTGGCGATCGTAGGCACGCCGAGCTTGCCTTTCAGCATCCGGCCGATCGCCGCGATGATGTCGGCGACATGGACCGGCACGGCCGTGTTGGTGAGCAGAACGGCCGCCGCCTGGCGGGCGGGGTCCGTCTCGACAAAGACATCGACGAGGAAGCTGTCGTCGATACGCCCCTGTTCGACTAGAAGACGAAGCGCCAGCAGGCGCCGCCGGCCGTCGAGCGCCATATTGGCGGCTTCCTTCTTTCGACCGGGCCGGACGGTCAGGGGCTGCAGCTGGCCGGCGGCGAACAGGGTCTCGGCAAGCAGAGGAATGTCATCGTCGGGGGGCTCGCCGAAGCGAAGGTTCTCCGGGGCGATGTCGAGATCACGGAGATGGACCAGCGGGCGGTTACGGGTCGACGCGACCTGGAAGGGGGTGGCGACGACGGCGACGGCGGTGGAACGGGACATGAGGGCTCTCCTGCCGCAGGCGAGGTCCATCCCCGCCTCTACGGCGCCCGTCCGCGCCCTTCCTTTCCCGCTTTCTGATGGTCTCGAGCGGCCTCGTTCCAGTCGCCGAACGGGCGCGGCGGAAAGGCGACGATCGCTTCCACGCCATCGCGCTCGAGCCGCCTGGCCAGGCGCACCGCGGCGATCTCCCCGGCTTCGCCCCGGTCTCCGGCGATGAGAACCGTCGAGACCTGGTGGGGTGCATGCCACCGCGAGAGGTTTCCGGCGGACATGAGCGCCCAGCCCGGCAGGTCGAAGCGGACCATGGCGGACAGGGTGGTGACGACGCCCTCCGCCACCAGCATCCGCGCCGCCGCGGGACGCAGACGGACGGCCGATCCCGGCGGGACCTGACCCACGGTCTTGCGGGGAACGCTCAGACCCGATGCGACCTGCCCGTTGGTCGCGAGATAGGTGAGCTCGACGGCCGTGAGATCCCCCGAGGGCGACCGGATCCCGTTCATCATCGCGCGTCCGGCGCGCCGCCCCGGCCGGTAGACCGAGAGGGGCGCGCGGGGATGTTCGAGCAGGTCGTCGAGGTCTTCCCGCCAGGCGACGCCGCGCACGGCGAGGTGACGCGCGACCACGCCGGTCCGGACGGGCTGTACCCCATCCTGCCAGAGCGCACTCGCGACCGCTCGCCGTCGGGGGTGGTCGATCACGGGCCTGTCCGGCGTGTGCGCAACGCCCATGAGCCGACCGCCGGGATCGACCAGTCCGCGACGCCGCAGGTCGTCGCGCACCTCCCGCCAATCGGCCGCGCCGAAGGTGTGGATGACGACCCGGCCGCCATCGAGCAGGAGCGAGACAGAACGGTCCGCCTTACCGTGCCCGGGCGCCGGCACATTGGCGCGCATGCCGGTCTGGTAGAGGTCTCCGCCGAGGATCGCCACGATCTGGCGCAGGCTCACCGGAAGTGCCCGAGGGTGCGCAGGCTGGCCGTACCGTCCCTCCCGACGATCAGGTGATCATGGACCTGGATGTCGAAGACCTTGGCGGCGTCGACGATCTTCCGCGTCATCTCGATGTCGGCGAGGGACGGCTCGGGATCGCCCGAGGGGTGATTGTGGACGAGGATGATGGACGCGGCCGACACCTCCAGCGCCCGCCGCACGACCTCGCGCGGATAAACGGGGGCATGGTTGATCGTGCCGTGGGCGACCAGTTCGTCGTTCAGGAGCCGGTTGCGCTTGTCGAGGAACAGGGCCCGGAACTGCTCGCGGGGCTCCTCGGCCAATGCGACCCGGACATAGGCGAGCAAGGCCGTCCAGCTGGTGATGGCCGGCCGTCTCGAAGCCTCGGCGCGGACCAGTCGTTCGCTGAGCACACGGAGCAGTTTCAGGTCGGTCAGCGCCCCTGGTCCCAGTCCGCTGGCGCGCGCCAGTTCCGGCACATCGGCGGAAGCGATGGCGGCGATGTCGCCGAACCGGTCGAACAGGGCGTCGACGGCGGGGACGGATGTCTGTCGCATGCTCCGGCCGAGCAGAAGCGCCAGGAGGGCGCGGTCGTCGAGGTTCGCGAGCGAACTCGTGTCGGGCGAACGCCCAACTGCGGCGATCGCGGGTTCGAGGTCAGGAAGCGGGCGCATGGCGGTCTCCAGCAAGGCTCCCAAGCGGAGCATTCCCGGCCGCCCTTCCTTTCTTCCCGATCGCGCTTTTCGATCCGACCGGATCGGCCCAGGTTGATCCGATGAAATGGTAGCTCATCCTCCCGCTCCTCGCCGCGCCCGCGATCGCCCATGCCGATCCGTGCGAGGGGCGACTGCCGGATCGCGCCGGTCAGATTTTCTCGGGGCAAACCCGCTATGTCGGGGATGGCGACGGGCTCTGCGTCGGCGACAGCACGAACCCCTCCACCTGGATCGAGGTGAGGCTCGCGGACTTCAATGCCCCGGAGCTCAACGCGCCGGGCGGACGCGCCGCCCGTGATCAATTGCGCCGTCTGGTGATGGGCCGACGTCTTGAATGCGTGGCGACGCGAGGACGGAGCGGTCGGGTGATCGTCTATGATCGGGTGATCGCGACCTGCCGGCTCGACGGTCGTCGTGTCGGCGACCTCCTGAGGGCCACAGGGGTGCGCGAAGGCGGCAACTGACCCGTCACGGCTCGGCGACGAGCCGACAGCGAGAATATATTGCGGTCCGGCCGGATCGGGCAAAACCGCTCGCCTGCGTGACGCGCCTCTATACCGGCGTCCACGGCGCCCGAGGACCGGATTTGCGGCCAGAAAGTCGCCTCAAACGGCCTTCTCCCTCGAAGTCTCGATGGTCTTCGAACGGATGGTCGTCATGCCGCCAGCACGCCTCGCCGGTCTCGCCGCCGCACTACTCGTCGCGCTTCAGGCGTCCACCCAGACCTTCGCCTGGCTCTATCGCTATCATGTGACGCTGGGGCCGGCGCTCCGGTTGGACGAGACAGGCGTCTACTGGCCCTGGATGATCCTCGTCTGGCGCCAGAGGTTCGGGGCGGCGGAGGCGGACGCTTTCGCCCTGCCGCTCTCGGTCTTCATGCTCGTGATGGCCGCGGGCGCCGGGGGCCTGCTTCTGTTCGAGGGCGGCGCCGTGAAGCGAACGCGCGGGTGGGGCGGTCTGGCGGAGGCTCGCCGTGCGGGCCTGCGGCACGACGCGGGGTGCGTCCTCGGACGGTTGCAGGGCCGTCTTCTGGCGACGACCGACCTGCGCCCGACGCTCGTGACGGGCGGGACCCGGGCGGGGAAGGGACGGGGCCATGTCGTCCCTACCCTGTTGAGCTGGACCGACAGCGTCCTGGTCCATGATCCCAAGGGGGAGCTGTGGCGGGGGACCGCCGGCTGGCGCGCCCAGCACACTCACGCACTCTACTTCAACCCGCGAGACCCTGCGTCCGCGCGCTTCAATCCTCTGGCGGAGATCCGACCCGGGCCGCAGGAACTGGCGCAGGTCCAACGGCTGGTCGCCATCCTCAGCGATCCGGGAGGCGCACGGGACGACGAGGCCATCTGGGACAAGGCGGCGTCCGAGATCCTCGAAGCGGTGATCCTGCACGTCCTCTACACAGCGCCGGACGCGGACAAGACGTTGTTGACGGTGCGAACGATCCTCGCCGATCTGGACGCCGCCGCCGACGTCATGGTCCGGACCCTTCATCGTCTGGGTCCCGACGGCGTCCCCGAGGTCCATCCCTTCATCTCGACGGCGGTGAAGGGCTACGCGGCGATGCACGACCGCTTTCGCACGTCGGTGCAGGGCACGGCGCGCAGCTATCTCAAATGGCTGGCCGGCGACGATCTGGTTCGCGCGATGTCGGCATCGGATTTCGCGCTCGGCGACCTGATGTGCGCCGAGGCGCCGGTCTCCCTCTATGTGCAGGTCGCTCCGGCCGACGCCGTCGCCTTGCGACCTGTGATCCGGCTTCTCTTTTACGCGGCGGCCCAGGCCCTGACCGCCGCCGAGCACGCCGACGACGCAGGCCGCGAGAAGCGCCGGCGCCTTTTGATGCTCATGGACGAGTTCCCCCTGCTGGGCCGGCTGGCCTTCTTCGAGAAGTCCCTGCGCCTGATGAGCGGCTACGGCATCAAGACGATGTTCGTCGCCCAGTCCCTGAACGACATCGTCGAGACCTATGGGGCCAACAACACCATCCTCGACAACTGCCATGTCTACACCGCCTTCAGCGCTCTCGATCCGTTGACGCAGGACAAGGTGTCCAAGCTCACCGGCACCGTGCTGGAGCGGAAGACCAGCCGCAGTGGTCCGGCGGGGCTGGGCGCCGGCCGGAGCTCGGTGTCCCGCTCCGAGATCGAACGCCCGCTGCTGGAGCCGGGCGAAGTCCGGGCGCTGCCGGATGAGGTGCAGCTGACCTTCGCGGCAGGGCACAGGCCGCTGCGGACACGCAAGGTCCTCTACGACAGGGAGCGGCCCTTCCGGACGCGCGCGGACCTGCCGCCGCCGGATCAGGCGGCTGGCGTCGACACGCCTGGCGCACCGGTTCACCCATGGGCGGGACGACGGGGGCTGGGCGAGGATCCGGAGGCGGCCCTGCCGCTGTTCAAGGAGGTGGAGGCGGCGATCCATGATCGACGCGTCGCCGCCAAGGCGGCCGAAACCTACGAGCGGATATCGACGGCGTTCGCGGCGGAACAGGCGGTGCTCGACGGGTTGCAGGGAGGCGGCGATGGGCGGGCGTGAGACCGGGGCGACGCGGGTTCAGGTGTATCTTACGGACCCCCGCGTGGTCGCAGCCCTGCAGCGGGAAGCGCGCTCGGCCAACATCCCGATCAGCCAAGCCGCCGGACGCTCGCTTGCGAAGGGGCTGGCCAGAAGCCTCCCGGCCGATCCGGACGACCGTCTGCTTCAGCTCGACCGCGCGCTGAGAGACCACATGCGGTCGACGGCGCGAGACGTGCAAATCATCCAGGAGCTGGTCATCGAGGTCGCCCGCGCCTTCTTCATGCGCTTGCCGGACGCCGTCACGGATCAGGATCCTGTCGCCCGCGCCGCAGTGGACCGCCGGATCGAACAGCTCCTCGATGACACGGCCGCCCGGTTGATCTCGGGCGGCAGGCCGCAGCGCGGGACGGTCGAATGAGCGTCCATCCCATCGTCGGAGAACGGAAGCTGGAGGCGCTTCGCCACGCGCTGGGGCCCGATGTCCTGGCGGCGCTGACCGATCCGCTCGTGGTCGAAGTCCTCGTCAATCCGGATGGACGCCTGGTTCTGGATCGCGTCGGGAGCGGGCGCGCCGATACCGGCCACGGGTTGGAGCCAGAAGCCCGGGAACGGGTCATCCGGTTGATCGCGGACTATGTCGGGGATCCGGTCACCCGGGAGAACCCACGTCTGGCAGGGGTTCTTCCGGTTACCGGGGAGCGGTTCCAGGGGTTTCTCCCGCCGGTCACCGCCGCGCCCGCCTTTTCGATCCGGAAAAGACCCGCCGTGATCTGGACCCTGGACGACTATGTCCGTGACGGCGTGGTGACGGAGGGGCAGGCCGAGGTCCTGCGGGCCGCGGTGCGGGATCGCCGGAATCTGCTGATCTCGGGCGGTACGGGTTCGGGGAAGACGACGCTGGCCAATGCGCTGCTCGCCGAGCCGGCGTTCGCGAACGACCGTGTCTTCCTGATTGAAGATACGCCCGAACTTCAATGTTCCGCGTGGGATCTCGTCGCCACCCTCACACGCCGCCACCCTGTGCCGATCGGGGTCGTCGACCTGGTCCGCGACGCTTTGCGCATGCGACCCGACCGGATCGTCGTTGGAGAAATGCGCGAAGGGTCGGCGGCGCTCGAAACGCTCAAGGCCTGGAACACCGGGCATCCAGGCGGCCTATCGACGATCCACGCGAATTCCGCCCGCGAGGCTGTGGCCCGGATCGAGGACCTGATCGCCGAGGTCGGGCCGGCGATCCCGCACCGTATGATCACCCAGTCCATCGACATCATCGTCCATATCCGCAGAACCAGCGAAGGGCGGGTGATTGATGATGTCGTGCGCCTGAAAGACGGCCGAGATCCGGATGGGTGCACCGGACCCTAGAACGGGATGTCGTCGTTTAGGTCGTATGCGCGCGACGATGACGTTGGTGTCGGGGCAGCCACGGGTTCTGGCTCTGGCTTGGGTCTCTTGCGGAGGAGCTGCGTGACAAGAAAATGGTTGATCGCCGCCGCGAGGTGGACTGCCAGTTCCCCATAGGGTCGAGGCAGGTCGATCACGGTGGCGCCCTGTCCGTGACCACCCAGCTCATTGCGTAACAGTCCCACGGAGTTGAGGGCCTTCGCAATGACGGGACGCTTGGAGGCCGGGACGTCATCTAGAAATCCCTCTGTGCCCAAGTGCCGGAAAAGGTCCGTCGCCACTCCCGAGTTCGTGCCTAGCATCGCTTTCGCGGTGCTCTCGACGCTGTGCGCCGCGTAGGTGATGGCGTCGCGCGTCGACCCGTCTGTCAGCTTGTCGCGAGCCGTCATAAACTCGGCCTGGGCGCCTTCGAGCTCAGGGGCTCCCAAGAGGTCGGAAGCTCGCTCGAGGATCTCCGTCTCCAAAAATTGGGAGTCCATCCGGAAGATCATCCCGTCAGACAGCCGCCATGGAGAGGCGAAATCGACGAAACTGTCGTTCAGCGCGAGCTGTAACTGCGGCCGAGCGTCAACATCTGCGTAGGCGAAGGCGATCTCGAGAAGGTCAAAGACCACAGCGGCTTCTCCTCGGGTGAGGAGAAGGTGAAGGTCGTGCGGTTCCCGCCTCCCGTTTGTGTCGTAGACGTCTTGTCCGAGCACGCGACCAAGCGTGACTTCAGATTCCTCAAGGATCGAGGAGTTGTTGATCCAGCCAGGATTGTCGGGTTCCGAGTAGTAGATCGGGTCGTTCCGATCCTGAAGCGTGGACCAGAGCCGGCGACGGAGATCCGTGCTCAGATCGATCTGAATACGTCCAGCTTGGATGGCCTTGGCGTGTCGGAGAGAGAAAGGGCGGTGCCGGATCGTCGGACGATTCATGGAAGACCTGTTGCGGACCGCTGAGATTCTCAGCGTCGAAAGCCCGCTCAGGATTAGCATCGACCAGACGCCGAGTTCTCCGAGCGGTTGCGGACGAACTTAATGCAGCTGTGGCACTTCGTGAAAGCAGTTGTGGTTTGAGCCAGCTGGCCTTGCATCGAGAATAGAGTTGGTCGCTCGAGCGAGAGCCTCACTTGGCTTAACGGCGCGGTTGCGGCTCTTTCGGATCGGGGCAGGTTCGCGGCGCGATCCGCTTGAAGTGTTGCTGCAAGGGCGTTTGAGGGCGATCCACGCGAGTTGTGGGCAAGTCTTTACCTGATCAATCTCGAGTGAAGTAAATAGAGTCGGATCGAGGAACTGTCGCGCGCGAAAATATATTCGTGGAGCGCGTTGACAGCCTGTGGATGGTTTTGCTTGCTGTAGATCGTCAGCGCCGATCTTCCGGTGAGACCACAGGAACTCAAACCATGCGACGTTTACTTCAACGTGGCCTTTCGGCCGCGACGGTGACTTGCGGCCTGTTCTTCGCCGGACAGGCCCTGGCGGGCGGATCCGGTATGCCCTGGGAGGGACCGCTCCAGCAGATCGTGGAATCGATCACCGGGCCGGTCGTCCAGGCCGCCGCCGTCGTGGCGGTGGTGTTGTTCGGCGCCGGGGTCGCCATGAGCGAGAACGGCTCGTCCATGCGGCGAGGGCTCGGGATACTCTTCGGCCTGTCGATCGCCTTCGCCGCCTCGACCTTCTTCCTGCAGTTCTTCGGCTTCGCCGGCGGGGCGGAGATCGCCTGATGTCCGAGACGTCGTCCGATCACCGCCCGCCAGGCTGGGATCTTCCGGTCGCGGGAGCCCTGACCGAGCCCGTTACCCTGGCGGGGATGCCTCGCGACTACGCCATCCTGATGGGCACTGTCGCGGTGGTGTTGGGGCTGGCGCTGCGGATCTGGTGGCTGGGCCTCCTGTGGTGGGCGGTCGCCCATGCGATCGGCCTCTACGCCGCGCGGGCTGACAAGAGATTCTTCGACGTCCTTCGCCGCCACCTGGCCCTGCCGGGCCATCTCGATGCGTGAGAGCTGATCATGCGGTTTCTGGATGAACATCGCCGCCGGCCCGCGCTTCTGGCCGATCATCTGCCCTGGGCGGCCATGGTCGCTCCCGGGGTGGTGCTGAACAAGGACGGCTCCTTCACCTGCGGCCTGCGGTTCCGGGGGCCGGATCTGGAGTCGGCCTCCGACCTGGAGCTGATGTCGGTTCGAGCGCGGCTCAACAACGCCCTGAAGCGTCTGGGCAGCGGATGGTGCCTCCATGTCGAGGCGCGTCGCCGCCCCGCCCAGCCCTATCCCGCGAGCGATTTCGAGATCGCCGCAGCCTGGCTGGTCGACGCCGAGCGCCGCTCGCTCTTCGAGACCAGTGAGCCGGCCTATGAGACCGATTATCGGGCGGCCCTGACCTGGCTTCCGCCGGCGGACCAGACCCGTCGGGTGGAGCGCGTCCTCTTCGACGGCGCCGATCCGGCGAGCCGGGACTGGCGCACCGCCCTGGACGCTTTCGCCCGCGAGACCGCGCAGATCGTCGACCTTCTGGCCGACGCCCTTCCGGAGGTCGCGATGCTGGACGATGCGGAGATCCTGACCTGGCTGCATGACTGCGTGTCTCCGAGGTCGGTCCGGCTCGCGCTGCCCGCGACGCCGATGTTCCTCGACGCCTGGCTGGCGGACGCACCCCTGCTCGGCGGCGTGTCTCCGACACTGGACGGCCAAACGCTCAAGGTCGTCTCGGTGCGAGGGCTTCCGGCGAGCACGCGGCCGGGACTGCTCGACGCCCTCGGCGCCTTGCCCTTCCCCTATCGCTGGAGCGCGCGCTGGATCGGTCTGGACAAGGCGGACGCCGAGGTCGAGCTCGTCAAGCTGCGCAAGCGCTGGTTCGCCAAGCGCAAGGGCGTGGGTGTTCTTCTACGGGAGGCCATCACCAAGGAGGAGGTTCCTCTCCTCGATACCGACGCGGCCTCCAAGACCGAGGAATGCGACGGCGCCCTGGCCGCTCTCGGCGCTGAGGCCTGCGCCTTCGGCTATCTGACCCTCACGGTAACGGTGCTTGATGCGACGGAAGAGGGCGTTGCCGCCAAAGCACGAGCCGTCGAGGCGGCCTTGAACGCTCAAGGTTTGCTTGCCCGGATTGAGGATTTGAACGCCGTTGAGGCCTGGCTTGGCTCCCTGCCGGGCGAGCCCTATGCCGACGTCCGCAGACCGCTTGTCTCGACGCTGAACCTCGCCGATCTGCTGCCGGTGTCGGCGGTGTGGGCCGGTCCGTCCATGGACCTCAATCTGGACGGCCCGCCGCTGGCGACGGCCCGAACGACAGGGTCCACCCCCTTCCGTCTGGTGCTCCACGTCGGCGATGTCGGCCATGCCATGGTGGTCGGACCAACGGGCTCGGGCAAGAGCGCGCTACTCTCGTTTTTGGCCCTGCAGTGGTTCCGCTATCCCGAAGCGCGGGTGGTTTTCTTCGACAAAGGCCGCTCGGCCCGGGCCGCGACGCTGGCCGCCGGCGGCTGCTGGCGCGCGCTGGAGCCCGGCGCCCGGTTTTCGCTGCAGCCTCTGGCAGGCATCGACCAGGAGATCGAACGGGCCTGGGCGTCGGAATGGATCGCCGAGACCGTCCGGCTCGCGGGGCTGGAGCCTGTTCCAAGGATCCGTGAAGAAATCTGGGCGGCGCTCGCAGCCCTGGCCGACGCCCCCGTGGCGCAGCGCACCCTGACGGTCTTCTGCGCCCTGGTTCAGGACAAGGCTGTCGCCGCCGCGCTGGAGCCTCTGACACTCAAAGGTCCGCACGGCGCCCTGCTCGACGGAGAGGGCGAGGCGCTTGTTCCCAGCCGGTTCGACACCTTCGAGCTCGAAAGCATGATGGCCACGCCCTCGGCTGTAGCTCCGGTTCTGTCGGCCCTCTTCCATCATCTGGAGCGCAGCTTCGACGGTCGACCCACACTGCTGGTGCTCGACGAGGCCTGGCTGTTCCTTGGGGAGACCGCATTCGCGGCCAAGATCCGGGAGTGGCTGAAGACGCTGCGCAAGAAGCGGGTCGCCGTCGTGTTCGCGACCCAGAGCCTGGATGACGTGGCCGCCTCGCCGATCGCGACCAGTCTGATCGAGAGCTGCCCGACTCAGGTCTTCCTGCCCAACCCCCGCGCGCTCGAACCGTCTTCGGCGCGCCTCTATCAGGGGTTCGGCCTGAACCGGCGCCAGCTCGAGCTGATCGCCTTCGCCACGCCCAAGCGGGCCTATTACTGGCGCCAGCCGCGCGGCCGACGCCTGTTCGATCTGCGCCTGACCGGCGTGGCGCTCGCCCTGTGCGGGGCCAGCGCGCCGGAAGACCAGACCCTCATCGACGACATCCTCGCCGCCTCCGGAGAGGCCGGATTCGCGCGGGAATTTCTCACAGCCAAGGGAGTGCACAATGTTGATGCTGTTTTCGACGCCTTCGCCCGACCGCTCGCGGCCGAATAGGCCGGTCCAGATACTGGCCATCGGCCTCGTCGCCGTCAGCCTGCTGGCGACTGCGACGCCCGTCCCTGCACAACAGGTCGTCTTCGACCCTCGAAACCATATCGAAAACGCCCTGCAGGCCGCGCGGCAACTGGAGAGCCTGGCCAACGAGGCCAAGAGCCTTGCGGCCTCGCCTTACAGCCACCTGACCGGCAACAGCCAGTCGTTGCGCGACATGGCCGAACTGGCCCGTACGGCGCGCGGGATCGCCAGCTCGGTCAGCGGCCTGGAGCAGCAGTTCCAGAGCCTCTATCCCGATGACCTGTCCGGTTCGGACATGCTGCGTCTTCTGGAGCAGGGGCAGGCCCGGACCGCCAACGCCCGGCGAACGGCCGAGGATGTGGCTCGCACGGCAGCCGAGCTCGAACGTCTTGGACAGGGACGCAATCAGCGGCTGACGGGCGCCCTCTCGGCCAGCGAGGCCGCTTCAGGCCAGACCGCCGCGATCCAGTCCTCCAACCAGATGCTGGCCGTCCTTGCCGAGGATCTGGCGGCCTTGCGCACCATCATGCTCGCCCAGTCCCGGCTTCTGGCCGAGGCGACGGCGCGCGACGCCGCGACCCAGGCCTCGGGGGACGAGGCCCGTCGCCGCCGCTGGGCGGGCTCGGCCGGAACGCCCGCCGCACCGACCTTCGATCCCCTGTCGCACGCGCGGGACTGAGGAGCGCAAGCGATGTCGGTCGGAGTGGAAACCCCCAATGAGCTGATGGTGGTGTTCTCCAACACCGTCTCGGCCGGGTTCGACGCCCTGCAGGGCACGATCAACGGCGTCTTCGGTCTCTTGATCGTCCTGGTCGTCGCCCTGACCGGCATCCAGTGGGCCATGTCGGCCAACCGGGAAGTTCTGGCCTCAGGCTTCGGCAAGGTGCTGCTGATCGGAGCCTTCGCCTGGCTCATCAACGACTGGCAGCAGTTGTCGGAGACGATCTACGCCGGCTTCATCGAACTGGGGCTGACGGCGGGCGGTGGCTCCTTGAGCCGCGCCGATTTCCTCAATCCCGGCGCGATCCTCGCCCAGGGCTGGGAGATCGTGAAGGCGCTCGGCGAGACCCCGGCGCCGGTCGACAACCCGCTCGACGTCGTCGGCAACATGGCCGACGCCCTGATCCTGGGCCTGGCCATGATCGGCATCATGCTGGCCTTCGCCGTGCTTGCCCTGCAGATCGTCGTCGCCCTGCTGGAGTTCAAGATCGTCACCCTCGGCGGCTTCATCCTCCTGCCCTTCGGCATCTGGAACAAGTCCGCCTTCCTGGCCGAGCGGCCCCTCGGCTACGTCGTGTCCTCGGGCCTCAAGGTGCTCGCCCTGGCCATCGTCATCTCCGGGGCCCGGACGGTCTTCGACCAGCTGCAGCCCTCGGCGAACCCGGACATCTACGAGGCGCTGAGCATCCTCGTGGCGGCGATCCTCCTGGCCATGCTGGCGATGTTCATTCCGAACCTGGCCTCGGCCCTGGTGACCGGCGGACCCGCGCTCGGCGCTGGAGCCG